>Ga0179591_1140135_pt1 | contig 12200 bp, 9 predicted proteins | sample CZOMad2_1_08_16f_FD_182891 | JGI IMG/M metagenome (GOLD analysis project Ga0179591, IMG submission 182891) | Vadose zone soil fungal communities from Angelo Coast Range Reserve, California, USA - CZOMad2_1_08_16fungal (PacBio error correction) | ecosystem: Environmental > Terrestrial > Soil >... | reverse complement strand
CCGTGTTGATCCAGCTGCCCCTGCGCCTCTTTCTGTGTCTTTGGGATGTCCAGCTGGACACAGGATCCCCCCCAAGATTGCTTGTCCCTCTCGTCTCCCTACCCGTCCCGCACTGTCTTTTGGGCCCTGCCTCCAGGTACACGTACTCGTGTCCTGTTCGCCACGCTTTTCCCGGTTGCGGTTTTGGTTTTCACCCGTCCGTACCGCCTCGGGTACGGGTTCCGGGATTTGACCGCCCAGGGTTGTTTGCCTTTTGCGGTCCCCATACAACCCGGACCTCATGTGTTTCCGATCCCCATTGGTTTTTTTTATTACCTTCTAGTTTTGCCCACCCGTCGGTTCAAGGTCTGTGACAGCCCCAGCCCTGGGACCTGACCCCACATTGGTCCCGCTATCGGAGCGTTTTTGTTCCTGACCCCTGAACTTTTACCCAAGCCCTTTTTTTCTGTGTTACTGTTGTGTGTCAAACTGCGGCCATTTTTTTTTATGCTCGTTTATGCGTTGGTTCGCGAAGGCCCGCTTTTTTTTTCCATGAGGTTTTCGCTTCGGGGGCTTGGTCTTTCTTTGCTGATCCACAGCATTTTTCTTTTTTTGATGGTTTACGTACACGGTTTTCCCGGCTTCGTTTTCCCTTCACAGTGTTTGGGCCAGCACCCGGTCCTCCCTGACCAGGCTTTGCCCGGAAACACGTCCCCAGCGTCTGCGGCTGTTTTATTTCATGCGCGTTCGAGGTTTTCATCTCGCCGGAAACCCCCGCTGTTTCATCTTCTGTGTTGCGGGTGCTCTTTTTTTTCTTCGTCGTACATGCCCCAGTCCGGCCCGTACCCCCGACTTCGTGCGCCCCCACCCCCCCCCCCAGGTTTGTCCGTTCGGCGTCCACAGCTCTTTACGAAATGTTACCATTCGGACCGGCCCGCTTTTGGGCAGGCGTTCCCCCCCCTTTGCCCCAGGGCGTTTCACGTTGGTCGAACGGGCACCTCCACGGCTCAGGGCCGCCCCGCAGTATTTTCACCCAGTGCCCCCGATCGGTCTCATGGGGCCGTGCCCCACCCCCAGCCCCCCCCAGTTTTCTTTTTGACCCACCTTGCCTTGAGTCCCTTAAGGGAAAAGGCTGATGTCGGTGTTTGTTCGTTTACCCCCACCCCCCCGTGTGTTCAGTCCAATCGCCGGTGATAGTTTTTCTGTTTGTCTAAACGCCCGTCTTTTGTGGCCGTTCGTTTTTTTCCCGTTGTTCAACAGGTACCTCCAGTCGACACCCCCCCCCCCCAAATCGGTTCTGGCAAATTGGGATTCCATACCTCCAGCCCTGGAGTCGTCGCTGTTCGGTTTGTCCCATACTGCCCGTTGCCGTTGGAGGGGATTCCCAGTGGCGCGTAGTGTCATGGTCGAAGTTTTTCCTTGGCGCTTTTTTTTTTTTTGCTCCCCCATGGTCCCGCATCGTTATCGCCTGGCACCTTTTTTATCCCGCGAAACCCTTTTCCCCCAACCGCCTCTTTTCCCGCTTTCCCACGGCCCCGGCGCGCGCAGTTAGTTACCCTCCCCGGTCCCCCCTGGACCTTGTTTCGTGTCGGTGCATGTCTTTTGCTTCACAGGGCGTCGTCTTTTCCGTTGGCGGTTTTTTCGCCAGCGTGGCCCTCGTGCCGCTTTGGCCCCGGTTTGCCGCAGTGTGTCTTCTGCGATGGCCTCCCGCTGCCCAACACTCCCCCCTCAATCTCGTCGAACCTTCTTCTCGGCCATTTCAGGCAAAAGTGGCCTCCGGGTACAGGGGCGTTGGGGAACCGGGGCCCGGCCGCAGGCCCCCCCGCTTTTTTTTGGAAGTCACCGTGCGGACGTGGTGTCCACCCCCGTGGGGCACGTCTTTCGCAACACCTTACACGTCCACGAACCACGGCTTGAGTTTTACACACCCGCAGGGCTGATAAGGCTTGAGGAATTGCGTTACTCGGGTCAGTTGAAACCCCCCCCCCTCCCCCCCCCCCCCCACCCCCCCCCCCCCCCCCCCCCCCCCCCCCCCCCCCCCCCCCCCCCCCCCCCCCCCCCTTTGTCTGCCGTGCGTCCCCTCCAGTGTGCGGTTTTTTTGCCTCGTGATCCGCCATTTGCTTTTTTGTTCCCCCTCACCGTTTGCCCCCCCCCCCCCGCTTCCGAAGCCCCTTTTCGTTTCCTGTTTTTTTTTTCGCCTCGTCCACGGGTTTGCTGTTTTTTTCGCCTCGCACCAACTTCCCGTCCAACAGCGGCTGTCACCGCACCATCCTCCGGAATCTCGCACACCCACCCCCCCCCAAGCTACGTGTGCCGGTTTCTTCCCCCACCGGTCCAGGGCGTGGCCCTTGTGATATTCCGACACCCCCCCAGCCATTTTTAGGGAGGAAGTTTCCGCTTTTGCAAGGTTGCCGGCCCTCCCCCTCTTTTCCCAGGTTTTTTTTTAACCTGTTATCTTTCTTCCGGAGCTCTTTCCAGTCGCAGGCGAAACCTGAGGGTCCCCCTTTTTCCGCTTTTTTGTCCCTGCCAGGTTTTTTTTTCTTGTTACCGGTATTTTTTTCCATGGGATCGGCCTTCCCGTTGTGGTTTAAATTCAGTTTCCCGACCCCCCGGAGTTTCTTTGTATCCCTTGCTTCATTGGATTTTGACTCTTCACAACTATTCTACTTTACAGGTTTTTGTAAAGTGTCTTGTGTTTGTTAACCGGATCCCTCCTATTGCCCCGTCTAAAGAACGATGGATTTTCTTACGAGACGTGAGTTTGGATTTCTGATGTGAACCGAAGAGGACACGTTTTTGTGCTCAGTGCATTGAAGTGCGACCCCTAGTTTTACGCTCCCCGTTTTTTTTGGATGCCATTGTGCTTGCGGGTCGGAAAATCTAACTTCAGCAAAGGATCTTTAGGTTTCTTTATGGTCTTTGCTGCGAAGAGGAGGCCCTGAAATTCTTGGCCGGTGTGGTTTGAAGCTTCTTGTGCGTTTTGCATTCACCTCTGGCTTCTGTGCATTGAACTGATATATCGGGTAGTTTTTGACAGGTGTTCTTTTTTCTTGCCCGACCGTTGGCGTCGGGACACGGGGGCCGCCTCCGGGTGTCGGCGGGTCCACGGGCTTTTTGCCCCCGGTGTTTTTTGGCCGGATTGCCTCATCCTTGGTTGGTGCGGGGTTTGTTCTGCGGCACACCCCCCCCCCCCCCGCCGAGGTGCCGGCTGGGTGTGAGGGTTGTGCTGGGCGCTTTTCTTTGTCAGGTTCGTTCGACGGCCTCACTTTCTTTCTTGAAACTCGTGCTGCGCCGTCCTCGGCCAGCCCGCCACTCGGGTGTTGGCCCACCCTTTCTGACTTTTACCTAAGTATGACTCTATTTGTTGGGTTCGGTGACTCCGTTTATGCCTGTTTTGGTCCGTGATGTTGATCGCCCAGTATTCTGACGGGTTGCCGTGCTCAACCCCGGCCTTGCTGACATTTCACCCCTCCGTTCACGTTCACCCGCCGATCGTACCCCAGCGTTTGAAACTGATGTCCTGGGCCTTTGGGTTGGCGTTTCCCCCAATCCTACGGCGAGCCCCCCCTCTCGTCATGGGGTCGTGTTTTCTTTTTTTCTATTGCCCCCGGCGGCCCCTTCAGACCGGTCGTGGAAGAAGGTTTTTATTTTCCTCTCTCCTTGTCGGCCGCTGTTTCGCAGGCTGCGTGAACTGTTCCCCGTGACCTCCCGCAAACTCTCCGTCCCAGGCCTGCTTTCTTGCTGGGCCTGTTTTGGTTTGGGACTGTTTGACCTGCTGCCGGTGGGTGGATGTGAGTAAGTCCCCCCACCCCCCACCCCCCCCCCCCCCCACCCCCCCCCCCCCCCCCCCCCCCCCCCCCCCACCCCCCCCCCCCCCCCCCCACCCCCCCCCCCCCCCCCCCCTCCTCCCCCTCCCCCCCACCCCCCCCCCAACCCCCCCCCGTTGCCGGGTTTCTAACCGGCACTTTGGGTCTTACTACCCATTCTGGTGTTGTTTGCCGCGCAGGATTGTGCGGGCTTCCATCTTCCCTCCGTGTTTTTGATAGTTTGAGGTGCCCCGTCTTAAGGTTTTTCTTTACCCGGGATTGCATGCCCCCTCTTTGTGCGCCCCTTGAGCTGGCGGGGGCAGGCCCTCCCCGGCAGCCCCGAGTTCATTCCCGTTTTTTTTTTTTCAGGCCGGGTTAGCTTTAGCCCTTGGGTGGGTTCTGTCTGAAGTTCTTCGACTCGCCCGACCTTTCCACCTAGTTGCGCTTTGTGCGGCGCCTTTCTTTTTGCTTTTGAATCTTCATTGATCGGCTGAGGTTTGTGGTCGTCTACACTTGTTGGGTTTCACGTTTTTGGCCGTTTCTTTTCCCGGACCCAACCGCCAGACGACCACCACTTTGTAACCCGAGTCTAGTATGGCTCGCTGAAGGATCCTGGCCGGCCGCTTCCCATCCACCCTGTTCATGGCTTGTTTTCCATTAGGAACGTAAATTGCGTTCGTCGGGTTTGTTTTGGGCCCCCCCGTGGCCCCGCTTAGTTTTTTTCGCCGTCTACTCCTTTTTCTTGGCGGCCAACTCACCACTTTTTTGAAGTCGTGCCGGGCCTCGCCGCCGGAACACGATACTCAGACCTATACTCTTAATCTTTTTCGTGCTGTCCTGGTTCTCGATTTTATGGAGCTACTTGCGTGACACCCGCTCCGCCTTATGTCGTCGCTGAAGCTGGTTGAGCCCGCCATTTTTTTTTCCTGCCCCGGCCGCGGTTCGCTGGGTTTTTTTTCTTTTTATTGCCCGCCCTCCCACCCCGCCGTTTCTGGAGGAGTTTTTTTTTGACCTCTTCCCCGAAAGGCGGACCAAGACGGTAGCCGACAACCGCCGACAACAAAGGTCCTTTTTTTGGACCCTACCCGCGAGTTGTCCAGGGATAGTTTTCCCCTTCTGTTTAATCCCCTGGCGCGCCGTGGAAGACGACCCCCCAATCTGGGCCGCCCCCACAACGCTTCTTAGTACCGTTATCCCACTCCGCACAACAAGGCCCCCCCCCCTCCGCCGACAAATTAGAATCGGCCAAGCTAAACTCCCCTACGGAGATCGGTGCCGTACGTTGACCCCCCTCACCCAGCGGAAATCACTCTTCCTCCCCCCTGGAACAATTGTGACACACCCGCAAATGCCTTTAGGGGGACCTCCAAATGAAAGTAGGAGTGGACGAAACACCAGGTTGACCAAAACATCCTAGACACCCCCACGATTCATGTTTATGGCTTTGGAAACCACCGACTTACAGAGCGAGGGGTTTTTTGGGGGGTCACGATTTTTTGGGGTATCTCTCTCTCCCAATCAAAAGTTTCTGTTCCCCCACGGTCGTTTTCACAGGAGAAACCAATGGGGTTTTGTTTCTTTTTTCCTTGCCCGAGTTTTCCCGTTTCGTTCTCCCGGACCGGAGACTTACCAAGATGGAAGGTGGTGGGCTGTATCCCCAGTACATTTTAGTCCCGATGTTTACCCTTTCCATCGTCAACTTCTAGGAGCCCCCCAAGTGAAAATGGAGTTTTTTTTCTTTCCGCTTTCTTCCCCTGACGAAGTCCCTGGATTTCCCGGGTTTTTACTTCGAACCTTTGGCGTACCGGACACTTACAAAATGGGTGTGTTTGATGGGGCAGTTCCAACCCTGGTGTCCTTTTATGTTTTTGTCAGGTGAAACATTGCTCTTTGGGCGCCACGTGAACGCTTGATGTACCTTTTTTTTCGCAATTTTATCCCAGTTCCATGGCAGACCTGAATTTTTTGGCCCGACTTTGAGGGGCACTTCCTTTTTTTTAATGAAACGATGGTTTTTTTTGACTCGTACGCGCAATTTTCGTGAAGTGATTTACCCCGACTCTCGTCCTCTTGGGACATTCCTTCGATCCGTGGGATGTTGTCCCACAGTTTGTCCCTTGTTTAGGCCATTAGCCCTCTTTTTGTTTTTGGTAGGCTATCCCGACAGCGCCATCCAACCCCGAACTTAGTTTTGGTACTCTTCTTTTCCTGGTGAAACGGGAGGTATAAAACCACCCCTTTCCAGTTTTCAAATTGAGGTGTTTCCGTGACCGAATTTTTTCGGACCGGAGGTAAACAGTTTTTTTTCCGTTTTGTTTTTTTTCCCCTGGCCCTATTTTTTCAGTCACCACCCCCTTGGATCATGAGCGCCAGGCGTAGTGGCATAGTACTAAAAAGCTATGGGGGGACCTGTACCCTGCGGGTGTTTTTTTACGGTTAGCAGCAGCCCATTGTGTACACCCCAGTCGCCGTGTTTGACTCGCCCGCGTTGGTTGCATGCGGAGGGGGACTTTCCTTTTTCCCCGGATTACCCCGCTCCCCCCTGGTGACTTTTTTGAGTTCGCTTTTTTACGGGACAACTCCCCTTGGTCTCGGTCAAGAAGGCGCTGATCTTCGGGGGCGCGGTCATGGCCAAGCCGGAAAGACACAAAAAGATGTTATTTTTTTCCTCCCCACACTGCTTGAAGAGTTGATTGGGCACCCGGGCATTGGAGCAAAGCTGTCCCCCTGCCTCCGCCAGGCAGTTGTCCTTTTCCAACCGAACACACCCTTTTACGCGGTGGTGATGGTGTATATGTGGGCGGCGGGGGTCGATTCCCTTGAGGGCGAGAGTTCTTGCACACCTTTTGTAGTTTTTCGACACCTTTTTGAACGTGGTCCATTTTCTTTTCCGTTTGATTTCTCTCTGAACTTTTTTTATTTTGTTGGTACGGTGTTCTGTGTTAGCTTTTGGCGTATAGCCCAGCGCTTCTCTCCTTACTGTCTGCCTGTGCCATCCTTCCACAGATTAGTCTTTGTTTTCGGTTGCTTTAGCCTTGCCCGAAGGTTCCCCCCGAGCGACGGTTTGTCAAGGTACTTTCTGTATGTTATGCACCTGGCAGTCATGATGTAGATTTGAGTGTATCCCCGGTTTCCGTCCCTGTTTTGCCAGTCCGGGTCTTTCGGAGTTTCCATCGTCCCAAAAGTCCCGCGCCCCCTCAACCGAGCCTAGGGTAAGTTTTCCCGTGTTCTCTAACCCGCCCACCTCACCCTCTCCCCGGGGCGTTTTCCAGCGGAATGCTGAAGGTTTCTCCCGATGTTGTCTGTTTGTGCGACCCCCGGCCTGGCCGGACAGTCCGGGGCAGACACTACTTCGTGGCGTGGGCGTGCGCGGCGTCGCTGTTTACGCCCCCTTTATTTTGTTTTTAAGCTTCCGTCTTTTTTTATCCCGCCGTTTGTGAAGGCTGATTTTTTTTTGTACGCGTTCCCGGTTTCGCACTCTGTCGCTTTGTGCCAGCCGGTTCGGGTTGTTTGAGGGGGTTACGAGTGGTTTTCGAGCCGTTTGTTTTCGCTCGTTTCGTCTGGCGTTTTTAGTCTTGACGTAACCACCTTCCCATTTTTTTTTTTGTCCCCTCCCGTTAGAGGATTTCTACACTGGGTTGCTTCTTTGAGGTAGTTCGGGCCCGGCGAGTTTAACCCCTGCATCAGGCTGACGAGATTTTTCTTTTTCTGCGTTTTTGGAACGCAGTGTTTGACTTCCGCGTGGTTGCAGGGTTTGTTTCGCAAACTGTTTGCCCCCCTTTTTTATTTCCCCACGGTTCCTAAGGACCAAGTAAACCCACTCGATTTCAAAAAACCGTTCACCGAACCTGTTGCCGCCTGTCCTCTCCTTTTAGAGAACCAGGAGACCTCGCTACACAGTCTGTCGGCACGTTCCCGTTGACACCCACCTAGGTTGTGGGTCGCGCCGGTTCAGACTTTGTTTTTGGGTGAAGCGTTCACAACATTAGCATCGCTCGTCACCGGCGGGCGGGTCGCGCTTGATGGTTATGCAAAAATACGGCCTCCGCTACGGAAGTTGTTGGGAGCCGAGGCGCGACTTACACATTTGTTTTCCACTTCCCTTCTGTGAGGGATTTTTCTGTGCAAGAAACCGAATTTACTGCTGCATTTTTCTTACGTTCAAGTGCCCCCTTTAAGATTTCCCCCCCCTCCGTTTTTCTCTGGGAAATGGCTTTGCCCCCGGTGCCGGCGAAGTCTGCTTTTTGGTTTGTTCGAACCTTAACCCCTCGTTACCGGTTGACGTTTTTTTTTTGCGAGTGCCGAACGGTCGCCCCCCTGGTCCTTGAAGTGGCCCATTACGAGAGGTGACCAAAAGCCGTGGACGTCTTTTTTCCCTAGGCAGTTTCCATGCGCGGTTTTTTCCCCTTCTTGACGGTGCAGCTGCTGTTTTTTTTGCTGAGATTGGCCGAACTGCATGGCATACATCGTTTGCCAGCTGGTACTTTTTTGGCTCGGTGATTTTTTGTCCGGCCGGTTGACCTCGTTTTTCTTCTGGCGTGCCCGTCCCCACCCACTTTTTTTTCAATTAAGTTTTTTGTCTTTTTTTCGAGGGAACGGAAACCATTCACGGCTGCCGCAAGTTTGTTAACCCCCCTTGAAAGTCTTTTTTTTTTTTTTTTTTTTTCCTTTTTTTCTTTCTTTTTCTCTTATCTTTTTTTCTTTTTTTTTCTTAGTCGACGGCCCGGCTTGTCCGCCTGCTTCTTTGAGACCCGGCGGTCTCGTCATTTAGGGGGCGTCATGTCGGGCCACCGTCGTGCAACCCACTTGCCGGGTTCTTTGGGCCACACGAACTTGCTTGCTGTTCGCCCTTCAGTAGAAAACCTGTGAAGGCACGGGGTTTGCGGGAACTGCCCTTTCACCCTTTCCCGAAACCGCTTCATAACACTCTGGAGTTCCCCCGTTGCCCAAAGTTTGATTCGGACGTCCCGTGGCGTCGTGTTATAGTACCGGCTACGGACCCGTTCAGTTCCACGACAGTCCCCTTTTCTCCGATACGTGTTTGTTTGGAAGCTTAATTTTCGCCGGCACCAATCCCGTCGGTTTCCCGGACGAGGTTCCATCCCCCATAGACGGCCAGACACCGGGTATAGGCTCGGATCCCGTGTTTGGTTTTCCACCAGACCACCGGAACATGTGACGTTCTTTTTGCCCACCGTCTGAGTTGTCACGTCTTTGTCTGAATAGATGGTAGGTTCTTCTTCTCCGTGGTACCTTTCCCAAATGTGCAGTGCAGGCTTTCGCGTTAGGGATGTGCTACGTTCCCCTTTTTGTTTTTTCTAGGGGCCGTTGGAAGGAGTTCCAGTTTCTGTGGAGGTCCTTACCCTACCGGAAGTCTAGGCTTGCGACCTTTTTTTGAAGGTTTTTGCGTTTTTCAATTATCACACCCCAAGCGTCGGGCCGGGTCCTGGTTTATCCCATGAGAAAGATCAACGAAACTCAATTTTTTTGAGATCGCTGTCCTTTTTGGCTTCTTTTTTTTTTCAACGTCATCGTTACCGTTCCAACGGACAGAGACCTCGTCCAGAACCTTTCTCCTTAATCCTCCTCCCGTCTCAATCGTTTGTGCAACAGCATCACGAAGTTTTTTGAGCGACCGGACGTTCTTCTTTCCTCGGCCGTCCTTGTTTTCCACCCCTGGCATGCTAGGGGTTGTCCCCCATCCTTCAGATTTTGATTCTCGCCTCGTCCCCCAAGCCACGTCTTTCTTCTCTCCCTTCTCTCTGGCGCTCCGTTGTAACCCCCCGCCCACCTGCTAGACAACCCCCACGATTAGTTTCCGCGTCTGAACCTCCGCCCCCACCCTGATTCCCGGGTTTTTTTTAGTGTTCCAACCTTTCCCCCCACTTTGGACCCCCTCTGTACCGGTGGGTTTTTCGGTGGCGTGTTCGAACACCTGCCGTTGCTTTCCCGTTGGCTGTGTCTAACGCTTTTTCCTCCCAGCGGCTGCCCAGTGGCACGTCTTTCCTTTTATTGTAGGGGTTCTCGGGGATCCCCAAGCCCGCTGGACCTAATCCGGGGTTCTTCCTTCCTGTTTTTTCCAGGGTACGCGCGCGAATCGTACCTTTTTCTTCTTGAGTTGTCTCGGCCCCACCCGTTCAGCGAGTTTGAGACTGCCGGTTCAGTGAACCTGATAGCAACACCACGTACAGCGCCATCCCTTGCCACCTAACGTGCGAGTTCACCCGGTCAGGCCAGCCCTTAGGTCTTTTTTGTGGTTTTACCAGTGCGTCGCGCCGCACGTTGGGGCTTTTACCGGGTAACGCGGGTTCTCGGCCCCCTTCCCTGTTTTTCGCTACGTCCTCACGGGGCAATGTCCTACCGGTTTTGCGTGGACGTTGTGCTTGGCTTTAACCCTCGCCCCCCCGTCCTTTCGCGCGCCAGACCCTGTGCCAGGCCGTAGTCTTCCCCTTTCGGTGACTTAAGGGCCTGTTTCTCGTCTTGTTAGTCTTTTTGGTCCAGTGTTTGACCTGGGCCGTGTCCCCCCGCGTCCAAACTGGTTCCCGTCTACCCGGCGGACGTGTGTCCCACCCCGTCCCCTTCCCCAGTTCCCCGGTAAGTCGGGCATCCGTCCCTGACCATGGTTACGCACGGGACCTGCCGGAGCCCTTCTTAAGCTTGGCGGCCCCCACAGGCCGCGGTTCCAGATCGTTTCCAGTGCCCCCCGGCGTGCATCTTCAGCCCTTTTTTTGGGTTCTTTCTTCAGAGTCGCGGCTTTTTCGGGCCCGGGGTTCCTGTCCCCAGGAGTGTTTACCTCGTCGTTCAACGTCCTGTTCCACCACACACATACGTCCCACCCAGCGTTTAGTCGACCGGCTCCCGGGCCTGCTTGTCCTTTTTGCATTCAAAGTACACCAACCCCCGTTTGTGCCCCCGTTCGGTACACAGGCAGGTTTTTGTTCGGTTCGACCCCCCTGGGGCAGAGGCTGGGGTTCGGAGGTTAGCCTGCTGGACCCCTTTGTCATGGTTTCCCCTTTTTTTGTTTCCCGTTCCACCACCCTAGCGACCCTCGAGCTTGCCTCCTCCCCCACGTCTCAACCGACTTCACGTCGTTCACCTCTTTCCTTTTTTTTAAATTGGGCCCCCTTTCTTCGTGCCCCAACTGCCTTGACTGGTGAGGTTTGTTGGGAAAAAGTTACCCTGGGAGACCACAGTCGTTCTTCAAGGTATCGTCCTGAGTCTCCTTTTTATTGTGGTCGTTTTTTTGGGAAGCCGTCCGACCCCGTTGTGGATTCAATCACACCCACGCTTTCCCCAGTGAAGGATGTTGGTTGATACCAGCGGCATTCTCTTACTTAGGTGACACCCCCTCCGGTAGTTCGGCAAGTCTCCCTACGTCAGTAGTTAGTGTTACGAGGTTATCCGGACTTTTGAGTCCAGGGGCACTGACCTTCCCAAACCCCACTGAGGATTTTCCTGTGTACACCTTCGTTTTGTTTGCATGGGTTTTGCATGTTTTATTTTTGTTTTTTGTTATGTGTGGCCGGTTCCACAAAGTGTGTGGTGGGCCATCAGTTTTTCGCTTTCCGTTTATTTTTTTTCTGTAAGTGTTGCTGATGGGTTCGTGGGTCTTTCGCGGCCCAGAGGGTTTTGCCGGGGCCAAGTTTTTTTTCCCTTCCAGGACTTCCCCCACTCGTCTTTTTTAGACTCCGAGGTTTCGTTGCTGTCCCCCAATCACGCCCAGACCCACGAGAGGGTGATACGGGCTCCGGATTTTGGTTCTCTGCCGGTCCGATCCTGCATAACTCTGTCTGCACCATCTTTTGTGGCGTGCCGATGCCTGAAAACATTCCTCTCAAACATGTTTTTGAATAGCGCTAAGTAGACTTCGTACTTACGTTCTGTAGTACAGGGACTGCTATGAATCGCTGATTGTAAGCCCTATGTTAGTAGACGTTTTCGGGTACCCGTCGGATCCCCCCATTCCCAACCTACAGGTTAAACGTTCACCCATTCACCCCCCGAATCCCCCTTGATGCAGCGCGACGTTTATTTGGCTAGTGCTCCGCTCTCCGGCTCCCTGTCTCGACGTTTGGGTTTCGCTGGGTTTTTGTGGTCTTTAAGGACACTGCTCCCCCCAATACTTTGCCCGTGGTTCACGGCGTTTTATGACTGGAAAAACCTCCGGTCTACCGTCTCTCTTTTTCCGGAAGGGAGGAGGATCCCGGCGCCTTTGTTTTGGCCCCTTTCGGCCCGTGCCCCCCCCTTTTCGCTAAACCAGCGGGCCGCAGTGTCCGTCGTGGTTGGATGACCATTTGATGGCAGCTGTTTCGACATTTGGGTCTGCGCCGTACCCTTACCTTTCCCGCGAACCGCCGGTTGCGATGACTTCCATCGTTGTTTTGCGCGTGCAGTTCTGGGTTTGTTTGCCCACCA
>Ga0179591_1368591_pt1 | contig 12201 bp, 18 predicted proteins | sample CZOMad2_1_08_16f_FD_182891 | JGI IMG/M metagenome (GOLD analysis project Ga0179591, IMG submission 182891) | Vadose zone soil fungal communities from Angelo Coast Range Reserve, California, USA - CZOMad2_1_08_16fungal (PacBio error correction) | ecosystem: Environmental > Terrestrial > Soil >... | reverse complement strand
GGTCCTCCCTTTTTTTTTTTTTTTCCCCTGACATTCATTGGAACGCCTGTCCTCCGTCCTTCCGCCAATTGTCGAAACAACTTGTCTCCTGACCACAAGCAGTGTGTTTTTCAAAAGGCTTTTTCTTCCAATCACCCTCATGATCGCAGTCTCCCCTCCTTTTGGAAGAAGACTTCGGTCTCCTTTTCTCCCTTTCTTTTTCTAGTTTTAGCTCTTTACCACGGATTTGCCTTATTTCCACGAAGATTAATTAGAACCCCCTATAAAAACAACCACTTCCCTTTTTTTCTTGACGACTTGTCCCTTTTCAAACTTCCGGTTGATTCTGGGCCTTCCTTTCCCCCCCATTGATAAGTTCTCTATAAAAAGCCATTTTTATGGGGACGAAGAACCACTTTTTCACAAGCCTCTTCTTTCCTGGCTAACTCCCTTTCCTTTCTCCGATCGACTGTTAGAACCCCCCAAAATGAGCGACTCTTAAACAGAACATCTTGACCTTTCCGTCATCCCTCCGGGAGTCTTCCCCCTGCCACCCCAAAAACATCCCCTTATCACCGATGGCGCCGCGAAGAGCTCGAAGTTGATTGCCCCCTCCCGTGAGTTGGGGGTGGGGTGGGTTTTTTTTCCCTCTGCTCCCCCTGCACGAAGGGCGTGCTGGCTCATGTGTTTGCGTTAGTCGTGGTTCATCATGTCCCTTTTTCTCAGGGGGCATCGAACTCTTCTCATTCAAATTTTCCTTTTCTGTTCCTCCCAGCCCCCTGGGTAGGAAGGTCAAATTCCCTTTTGTTCCGGTCCCAACTTTGCTTTTTTTTACGCCTACCCCCCAGCCGGACCGAACAGCTGCTTTTTTTCTTGGTTGCTGCCGGCGTAAACCCTCTTGGAAAAACCAGTCTTTCCAGAAGCCGAGTTCCTTTTTCAGTCCTTTGCCCCCTCCCCTCTGTGTGCGGGTGTTTCTCCACCAGAGGATGACCACCGCCCCCTTCCGAAAAGGACTTTGCATCAGCTCCTTTTTTGTTTCTTCTTTCTGCGTGCATCTTTCCCTTTTTCAAGGAGCCGGTCATTCGCCCTTATATAAATCTTGATTTTCCTTTTTATCAGTGCGGCTGCCACTCTGTTTCCCCCCCCAAGACTCCTGTTTTTCGAAGGGGTTTCCTTCTTGCTGTTACACACTCTCGAGAAAAAACACAAGCCTTTCCCCCCAGGGTTGACCAGGATCCCCTTTTCGTCTTCCCTGCTGGGAACCCCCCTTCCCCTTCATTGACGCGGCAGATTTTTGCTAACTCAAGGGGGCTTTCGAGTGGGTTTTCGTTTTTTTTTCATCGGGCCTACCAATCTTCCCTTTTTTCTTTTTTTCTCAACACGCGAGAGGCCCCTCTCAAAAAAAAAAGGCGGTCTTCCTTTTCCGTTATCACACGGTTTTTCCCTTGATTCTTTTCTTTCTTGCGACGGACCTTTCCTCGCCAGGAAACTTTTTTCAAGAGGGTGGGTCGTTACGCGCGCCTCGCCGATTAACTTGTCTCGAACACTCCCCCTTTTCGAAGGCGGGGGGGTTTTGGGGAGGCTTCTACAATAGAGATCACCCCCCAATGGGTGTACTTTTCCCCCCGGATTCGAAACCCCCTTCCAGCAACTTTTCGAAGTTATATCCTCACCCGTCTCTACGTTGTTCGTGACCGATATTCGAAGGTGATTCCTTTTTTCTCCCTCTTTTCGGTAATTTTTCCAGGTTTACCCCCCCTGGACTTCCTTTCCGCCCGAGGCGCTAACGGCACGGGCCCCCCAGATTATGCTGGGATCCTCCTTTTCAGCAAGAGTTTTCTTGAAGAAGGACTTTTTTTGGTCGCCCTTTTGTTGCCAGCGGGGAGGAGTGAGCTTGCCGCATAGACCCCTTCAAATGAACTTTCGTTTGATGTTTTTCCTGCAGGAACCGATTCCCTGCTTTTTTCACGGCGCTGGATCAGCGTCTTCGGGCCGTAACAGACCTTTTTTTTTTATGGAAGAAAACGCCAGTCGCACCTCCCCCCTTCTTCGAGCCCGTCCCCGATCCTTTTTTTCAAACGCGTTTGACTAGAGCAGGACAGTCACTTTTTTTCCGGCCGAGCCGGACTTTTTCAACTGACATTTTCTCCCCAGACATCCCTTTCTTTGCAGCAAAATGACTTCTGGCCAGGGAGAGTTGTTTTTTGTTCCACGCGTTTATTCCAACTGCCTACCCGGTCTTTCCCCCCCGAAGGCGATGATTATTTTTTTTTCTTTTTCGGAGGGCGGTTGGCTGCTGAAACGTGGGCATCTTTTCCCGGCATGGCTCCGTCCCTTCGTATTCTCTCCACCCGAAGAGCATTCGTTTTTCCTTTTTTGTGCCACAGTCAAATTTCTTTTGTTGGGGCAATCTCTTTTTCCCCGAAAAAAGCCGGACCCCTTTTCAGTCCCCCCAGTACAAAGTGTTCTTCCTGCGAAGGCATTTGCAAATTCGCGCATCTTTTTTTTCCAGCAAAAGGCCGTCGTATCTCCGGGCAGAGGTCTCCTTTAGATCGGTAAAAGCGCCTGCCGAGGGGGAAGTTTCGTGGTGACAGGCCGTCTTTTCGTTAACTTTTCTTTTTAGGAACACTATTTGTATTTTTTATTCTTTCATGTCCTCCCCCCATGGCAATGGGTTTTTGGGTTAAATCTCTCTCCTCCTTTGTTGTTTGTTGAGCTACCCTTTTTTCGGTCAACAAGCATTGTTTGAGTCTTCCCCCTCCCCATTAGAAGCGAGATCCTTCCCTACAATAGCCCCTCCCCCGAGTTCCGTTCCCCCCGTTTCTACCGAAGCCCTTTTCGGGAGATTCGATCCTGACCGTAGAGTCGTTGATCCGGAGTTTCCCCCCCCCGGACCTTCCTCTCGCAGGATTTTTCTTTTGGACAGGGGCCGGGGCATGAGAGATATGGCCCTCGTGTCGGGCCTGCTTGGTTCAAGTTTTTTTCTGGATGAAAGACCCTGCATGCAGTGTCAACTTCTGTGGGAGATGCCCCCAAAACCGCCAGTGACGTGAACCACCACCCCTCAGATCGTGGTTATTTGTTTTTTTTCTTTAACGTTCGTGGTTTCTATGCGCTGGTCCTTGCAAAAAGTTGGGCATTCTTTTTTTGAAGTTCGACAACTCCTCCCTTCTCCCTGGTATCCCTCATCCCGGAGGCCTGTCTTTTTTTTTCGCGGGGGTTTTTTTTTCCGTCCTCTACGCTGTTCTTTTCCGCGCTCACCAAAAATCGTTTCCCTTTCGGAGGGCCTTCCTTGGTGCTTCTTCGTTCTCAGCTCCTTTGATGTTCTTACCTTGCCTGGCAACAGTTGCTTTTCCCAGGGACTTTTTTGTTTGATTCGGGTGCATTTGGATATGAAGTCGTCAAAGCTCTTCACTGACTGTCTCTTCCTTCCGCCGAAGGGGTTGGCGGCTTCTGGGGAGGTTTTACCTCTTTTTCAAACATTTCTTGACTTAGCCCTCTCTTAACCGCCGAAGTTCTTATCCCTCGTGGCTTGGAAGGGTCTTAGAAACAAACCCTGAACCTCCCTTTGGGACTTCGTTGTTTCCCTTTTTTATAGGGCAATTGTCCCCCGCTGCCCTTGCTGACAAAATTTCCCCCCCCGCACTTCATTAGGGCCTTTTTCTTTTTTACCCAAATGGCCTTCTTTGATGTAAACTTTTTCATTCGTTGATGGCTCCGTCGCCCTGTTTTCTGCCGTCTTTTTTTGTTGGGGCGGGTAGCCCCCCCGCTACCATATGACCCCCCTTCCTGCTCGAGCTCATTTTTCCCTTCCCCCCAATCGGTCTTGGATAATGATCTACTTTTTTTTTTTTTGCTATGTTCCCTTTTTCAGGGGGGGGGGTTTTAAAGGAAGAACTTTTCTCTTTTCGGCTACAGTATTCCTTTCGGAGCATCCCTTATTACTCGCTCCTTCCCGCTGACACCTCTTAGGATAAAGTCTTTTTCCGTTAGCCCGATTACCCTTTTTTTCAATGGTCTTCTCCTTTCCAACACCTTTGAAAACGTTCTCCCCCGATTACGACATGACTACGGTTTTTGTTTCCTCGCTTGTGTTTGCGGCTGATACGGTTCGTCTTCTTTGTCCTTAGGAAAGATTCCCTCCGCAGGAATGAGAAGCCACCCTTTTTCCCAGCATAGTGAGATGCTGGGTAATCTCTTTTTTCCATTGTTGCAAACTGAAGGTTGTGGGATATGGTCACCCCTCTCCACGGTTCTCCTTGTCCATGTTTTTCTTTCGTGTTATTTGACAAGCCCCTCACCCTATCTCTAAACACTGGGTAGGGGACCTTTTGGGAAGCAGCACCCTCTTTTCGAAAAGTTACTCCCCTCCCCCCTTTAACCTTTTGGTTTTTTTTTCCCCCTTTTTTTTCTTTCTGCCCGGGCAGTACCAATCCCAGAGAGAAACTAAGGTCCCCTTTTTCCTTCTTTGGCAACGTTCCGGGTTTCCTTCGTCTTCCTTGCGGTGCCCACCTTTGTTAGGAAAAAAGCCCCTGTAATGAGTAGGACCTGCTGGGGTCCAGGTAAAAGTTTCCCCAGCAGCTAGGTCACTTTTTCCAGTCTCAGTTGCTAAAAATTTTTTCCTCCTTTTAGTAGGAGGTTCTTGAGAGATTTCACCTCTCTCTATGTGGTAGTTTTTTTCCCGATTCTGGGTGGTTAGTGGCCCTCTTGCTGATTGTTGGCAACGCGTAGAGGCCCCATGAGATGCGCAAAGGCCTTGAGGACAACGACGACTCCCCCCTTTTCTTTTACGTTTTCCTTTTGCACTAGGTGGAAGGCCATCGATTCAACACCCCCTTTAGTATTCTTTTTTCATCCCCCAACGTTTTTTTGGAACTCTCGTCTTTCCGACCTCAGTGATTCATCCTGGTTATGTTGCCGGGGACCGAAGGGGCGGTAAGGGGAACGTTCTGCTTGGTATGGGTTCGGTTTTTCAGGATCCTGTTAGATTAGTCATGGCGTTTTCGTTGACCGTTGGGCCGATCGATTTCCAGGTCCCTTGGCGTTTTTTAATTAAGACGACCTTTTTTCGTCAAAACCTTCCGTCCGTCCCCCTCCCTGTACCTTCTTCGTAATCTTTTTTTTGGCATTTTTTTCCTTTGGTGTCCTCCGGATGGGCGAGGAATACTTCTTTCCACGTTGGTAAAAATCGCTCCCTCTCCTTCAGTGGGGGGAGGATCGAAAAGGCCGCTTCCTCTCTAGGCTTCTTTCTTTCCCTCACCGGATGATCATTTGATGTAGTTTTCCTCCTCTCCCGGAGTTAATTGTTTCTTCAATGAACTTTCCCCTCTCCTTTCCATTGGCGATTCTTCCAGGCTTCATCTTTCGCTTTTTGAAACCATCCTTCTAATTTCCCTTAGAATAAAATCAGGCATTTTGGACGCACCCCTCTTTTCGGGATACACCTACCTTTTCCTTAGTGCTTTTTCGAGGAAAAGCGCCCTTTTTTTTCCAACCTGGAGAGGACATGGCTGTTTTCCCCCCCCCTTTTGAAGCTGGGCGGTTTTTCGGTCTGGCACTATGTGGGCTTTTGACCTCTTGGCGGCGGTGCGGTGACCGGCCTTTGTGTAAGGAAAGACGATCTCCTTTTCCCCAGTTCATCCCTATCCCTGTTCTGTTTCTCGATATTACTACTGACCTTTTTTTTCTTGAGGCCATGTACTTTCCCTGTTTCTATGTTAGTATTCGTTTCTTCAAACCAGAGCCTCTCTAATGATCCCAAGAAGCAGATTTTTCATCCCCTTTTGATAAAGAACCATCTGAGTAGAGTTTCCTTCTCCCCCGAGGTTTTTGTTGTTGTTTCTTTATTTTTCAGGGAAAGGGAGATGGAGACCGCTGATAAGGGACCCCTTCTTTCCTCCTAAGGAGAAGGCTCGAGGCTTCTCTTCCCTTCTTGTAGGTAGGCTTGCACGGAGGCCTCCTAATAATAAGGTGTTGGTTGTTTTTTCGTGGCAGCGCTTCCCTCTTCTTCCCCTTTTTTTTTCTACTACGACATACTTCGCCTCCCCGAAATCCCTTTCAGTAATTGCCGCTCGTCGCCTTGCACGGAACCAAGTCCTCACGCATCTGGTCTTCCACGTGACAGCTTCAGAGATGCCTCCCGAAAGATGGCTCGCTGCTCTTTCAAATTAGGTTACTTCTCCCCTTCCTCTCACAGAGGCCATTGAACTCCATTTTTTCCCTGGACCTCACCTGAAGGAAGACGGTTTCTTCCTAAGAAACAGTTCGACCCTTTTTTGTCCCAAGGCATGGGCGATCTTTTTTCGAAGTAAGTCACCGTTCCCCCCCTCCTTCCTTTGGACACCCCTGCCCACGAGTGGAAACTTTTTTTTTCCCTCACAAGGGCACAGCTGTAGTGATTGTGAACCCCCCTTGTCGTTCCTAACTGTTTCTCTTTCCTGCTCTCCCTGGGATGGTGGATCGGGAATCATCCCTTTCCCCTCCTGATTTGGAGGCTGCGGCTCCTTAGAGGATGTTTTTTCCCTCCCTGAAGATGACCACTCCTTCCCCCGATCGCCATGTCGAAAAACTTTCTTCATGTAGGCCTTTCAAGGCCGGGACCCCCCTCTCAACGCCCTGCTTCCTTAAGATGTGACCGAAGAAGGACCTCTTTTTCGAAGCGTGATCGTTTCTAATCGCTGATGTGATCGGTCCTCCCTTCCCCCTTCTCAAAGAAGTGACGCATCTTTCCCTTTTAACGTACAAAAAACCAAGGCCCCCGGATGGACGCTTTTAAACTCCCCTTTCTTCCGTCCATGTTTTTTGCTTTGTTTGCTCGGATGATCTCCAGCCAGTTGCCATCCCCTTTCAAAAGATCGTCATAGGAACGGCAGAAAACGGCTCCCCTCCCTCCGATTTCCGACTTGTTTCTCCTTCGAACCTAGACGACTTCCGAAAACAGATGCCCCCCGCCGGAAAGTCGCCTTTTCAACCCAACCATACCTCTCCCCCTGCGCCGGCGAGTCTCCTTTTTTTCCCCAAAAGTGTTCGGGACGTCCTGACGACGTTGTTTTTTCCCTCCTTTCCCGATTTTCGTGCTGATAATCTCCGGAAATTTTTGTACCTCAGTCCTTCCATGATCAGGGGCCTCTCTTCTAAGCATTGTTCCTCTCAGAGAGCCCCCCTTTCTCACGTCGGGGTAGGACCCCAAGCGAGCGGTCTTTTGATCGCGCCGATTTTTTCAAATCCCAGGCGACGAAAAAATTTTTTTCTTTCGCACTGATTGGCTGGTAAACCGACTCTTTTTTTTGACCATCTCCCCCGATGGGCCCCCCCAGAACCCGAGGGTCCTCCCAGAGGGCACCGCGAGGCTTCCCAGGAAGGATTCCCCCCTCCCTACGGCTTCCCTGAAGTTCCCTTCTGATTCAGGAGGTTTTTTGTGCAAGGGTTAAGGCCGGTTTTCAACAAAAACCCGTCGTTTTTAGAACTTGCCCTAACTTTTTGAATCTTAGTTTTGCGCACGATGCCACCCCCCCCCCTTTTTTTTGAAAGGTGGTGCAGTTCCCCCTAAGCAGGCCCCCCTCAACACAGTGTCCCTGGCTACCTTGTTCCTCCCCAAGATCCCACACCTTTGCAAAATAGGTACCCACCCTCCCTCTTCTTCCTTTCTTGCAGAGGGGCTTTCTCCCCTTTCAACCCCAGGACGGATGCTTCCTTTCCTTAATCGGAATAAGGACTCCTGGGAACGTCCCCCGATATGCCCCCCCCCCGGTCGATAACCCACAATTTAGGTCTTTCTTTAGAGAGTTATCCGGCATTTACCTTTCTCTTTCGACGGACTTGGCTCTTTTCCCCTGACCGAAACGTAGGGCTCTTTTTGGGGTAGGGCTTTCGCGTCTTCTGCGGAATTAAAAATTGCCACGACGGAGAGTCTTTTTTTTCCAATAGAATCTCTTTTGCGAAGGGCCGTGTATCCTCCTTCCAAACCTCCGAAGCGCAAATCTTTTCCGTAGATCATTCTCAGTTGGGAGTTTTTCGTGAGCAGCCGTTTTCCTTCTCGGAAGCTTGTCGGCTTTCTTGTGGCGACCCGTCCCCCCGGACGGACTCTCCCCCCCCCAGGTCGCTCCCCACTTCAGGAATTTTTCTGATCAGCATTTTGCAGGGGCGTTTTTTTCCGAAGGACTGTTCTGGTTTTTGGTTTCGGAGGACTCTCCCCTTCTTTTTTTTCATTTTTTTTTTTTCTTTCTTTCCTTCAACTGACTCCCCAATGAAATTTTTCAGTGTGACGGCAGGACCCTGCCAGCACGGCGTTTCCCCCCGTTTCGTATAGGCGACTCCTCTTCCCCCCTTTACTATGTGGTGGTAGGTTTCTCCTTTTCCCCCAAAGCCAGACCGCTTCGCGGCGAGCCCTGTCTTATTGAAGTGGTAACCTCCCTTTTATTTGCAGATGGCAGGGACTCCTCCCAAAGAATAGTTTTTAAGCACGGTGCCGGCCCCCCCTGCAGGTAGAACCTCCTCCACGAGCGTGCAACATTCTTTTTTTTTTGTCTGGAAGAGTCTTTTCCAGGAGAGTTACCTTCCCCCCTTCCCTGACACCCTCCTCCCTTGCTGGTCCGACCTTCTGGATCGGCCGGATGGTTTTTTCGGAGGTAACTCTCTTTCAATGTGGGTCCCTCCTGGTGGTGCCTCGGCCGCGGCCACCCCGCCGTACCATTACACCGACGCTTTTTTTGTGGTCTTTGCACTTTTTCCCGGTTAGGCTCTTTCAATCGACCCCCAATTGACCTTCCTTATCGGGGTCCCTCCTGACCCGTTTCGGGGGCTTTTTTTTTTTGACTTATGAAGAGGTTTCCCGGGTAAGAACCACGTTTCCTTCTGATCCGGGCGGCGGGTACGTTTCTTTTCTGACAGAGCCTCTTTTCTTTCCTGAAGTAGGCAAAGCTTTCCCCTTCCCCGGAGTGGCTCCGTTTCTTTCCTTCCCTCGGACATTGAGGGGAAGGCTTCTTCTTTCATGTCGATCTTTTTTTCCCCGGGACGGTTTTCCTTTTTCCCCTTTACATCCCCTTTTCCTCCTTTTTTTCGCGTGATATGGAAACCCTTGTAACAAAACCTTGAGAGCGACACTCATTAGCCTTCCCCCCTTTCCGACGTCGGAGGAACCCGGTTTTTTTGGAAGGGAAGGGAGACGACTTTGTCCTAGGAGACTTTTTGCAGTTTTCACTCTCTTAACCCGCGCCGATCGAGAGAACTTCCTGACCGGGGGGCCATTTCTTTTATGGAACTTTAAGTCGAGCGTCCCTTTATGATGACCCCCCGTTACTCTCGGTGGCGGTACTTTTTTTCGATGAAAAAAAATCGGCGACCGTTTCCTTCCCCCCTCCCGAACCGTAAGTCTTTTCCTTCTGCGATTGTAAGCGGGTGGGCCGCTTTTTTTTTCGCCCAAAGTTAATTGTCCCCCCGTTTAGGAGGGACGTTAGTCCCCTCCTTTTTTCGGACTAGGGCGATCCCCATGTTTTCCGGCTTTCTTTTGAGATTTTACCAAAATAGAAGGCCAGACCCCTTTTCGGCGGCGTATTTCTTGGTGTGGCCTTTTCCTTTTTCTTCTGTTCCACCCATGCCGTTAGGGTTTTCCTTCTGATAGAGAAGGGTAGGTCTCCCTCGACAGCGTCCTTTTCTCTCGCTACCCTCACCCATTTCTAGGATAGAAGGGGCCCTGGTGTTTTTTCTATCGTCCTTTTCTTTTCGTACCCCCTCGGAAATTTGATTCTCCTAGAACGGGGACCGCCTTTCTCAGCGGCCTTTTCCTTCCTTTTTCAGGTCCCTGCCGAAACAACTTACCACCCTTTTCTTTCATGGGGGATTAGGCTTTTCTGGATAGGAACTTTTTTCTTCCTCCCATTTCCACACTGTCGCCCAAAGAAGAACCTCTTAGGAAGCCTCTTTGAAATGATCCCCCTCTCTCTGATATGTTAAACTGCTTTATCCCTCATTCTTCTCTTGGGCAGATGACTTAAGGGGTTAGTAGTTCCCTTTTTTTTTTTTCAATGTTTTTTTTTCTCCCTCAGCCGCGTTCGTCCCCAATTCCTTCCCAAACAAGGATCCAATCCCTTGCTCGAGATCGTTTTCCGTTATTCCGCTTTTTTTGAGGCTGGTTTGCTTGGCTTCTGGGGAGGGATTGTGATAGATTTTCCCTCTCATCCCCTTCGGATTGTTTCCTTTTAGGGGATTTCTCTTTTTCTGTAGCTTCATCAAGAAGGGGGTTTCCCCCCCTCGCTCCGCCTCACCCTTTCCAATATTCTGGCGGATAAATCCTTCCAAAGATTACACACGACCTCACACGTGTGATTCCCCCTTTTCTCAGACGACTAGTGTTTTGTGGGGATTCCCCCTTTTTTTTTTTCAATGAGGGTAGGAAGTTTCAGAACCTTTTCTCTTCTCGGGCAGCGCTGCTAACCACACAACATCCCTTGGGGGACGCCTTCTTTCCCTTTGGTTTCTTAGTTCCCCCTACGATTCAGCCGTAAGGTGAATATGGTAACCCTTTTTCTGCACCTGCCTGGTGGGTGGTCTCTTTCTTTCCCCTGTGCGGGACCCCTCCCACCTAACGTCTCCACCCCCCTGGTTTCGTCTTTTTGGGGAACATCGTTGTCAGAATAGATCACATCCGTTCTTTGTTTCGGCCCTTTCCCCAATTTGTGGATGGAGGACGACGGTTGTGGTCGGCGAACAGCTTATAGGGTGCTTATACCTTTCCTCTTCTTTGCCTTTTTCCCCTTTTTCAAGCGACGAAAATCTTTCTCTTCCCTTGAGGATTCACTCACGCGTCGCCTTCGTTGGCGTATCCTCTTTTTTTTCCCTGCCACCAAGTCCCCCCTCCTCTTTCCATCGTAGGAAATAGCTTTTCCTTTTCAAAATGCCTCTTCTTCGGAGCGTAGTATTTCCTCTGTGGACCTTGAGACCCATCGCTTTCGTTCGGAGGGGTCTTTTTTTTCCTTTTTTTAATCATCGGTAGCACCTTCGTTGGAACGTCAGAACCCATGTGTCCTCCGGGTCCCCTCTTCTAGGTTGGTCCTCCGTCGATGACCTAAAGATGCGCCTATTCTTCCCCCCCACCCTGGGGCAGGTTTGACTTCTCAGGGGCACGCACCTCTTTCCCATATTCGAGTGACCCCCCCCAAGTCTTTTTTCTCTCAAAGTCGACACGTTTCGGAAAGATAGTTAATCGTGATAATCTTTTGGCCTCCGTGCTCCCGGTCTTCGGCCTGCAAGCTTTTCCCCTTTTCAGATCGTTTGCAGGTTCAGGAGAAGGTTCCTCTTTTCGAATCAGGAATTTGGTGTTCCTTCTCGCCGTGGCGATTCCCGCAGTGACGTCTTCTTAATGGAGTTTTCTGGGAGATAAATCCCTTCCCTCAATTGTCCTTTCTTCCCCCCCCAGCGGCTTTCCTCCCCTGGAAATAGTCATAGTGTGGGTGACTTTTTGAAAGCTCTCCTCTTATAATTCGGTTTCACTTTCTTTCCTCTTTTTCCTCGCTCCGATAAACCCCTTTTTTGAGTAGAAACCCGCTAGAGATGCGGATCCCTCCCCATTCGTATCCTCGGCTATTACCTCTTTTTGTTCCTCCCTTGTTAAAGGAGTTCCATGCCTTTTTTTTTTTTTTTTTTTTCCTTCTAAACTTTTTTTTTTTTTGTTCGAAAAGGGCTTTTTTCAGGAGTGTCATCTTCGATCTCTTTAAGATTTCGGACGACCGGCCCTCGGATCCCTTCCCGTCCCCACCCTCCAACATCCTGATAGAGCAGCCCATTTTCCGGACAACAGTAGGACCCTTCGGGACATGGCTTGTTTTTCGGGTGCCTCGTTTTTCGGAGGTGCTTTTGTGATAATCTTTCTTGAGGAGGTGCGCCGACTCCGCTGTTTCTCTAGCCGGGTTGGCCCGTCAGGAAAGATTCCCCCCCTTTTCCCCTGTTATTCAGAATATTATTTGTTTCGTTGTATTGTTCCCTTCCTTCCAAAACTTGCTTCTTTTCTTCGTTTTTGTAAAAAGTATCCCCTTTTCATGAATTAACTCCCCTCCTCGATGCCGAATTCGACCGAAATTGTTTCGAGTTTCTTTTCTGGTTTTTCTTGTGTGGAGCGGGCCCCTCCTTCGATGCTCTTCCCGGAGTGCTGATTTAAGGGAAACCCTCTTTTCCTTTCGAAAGGAGAAGTCGAGTCCGCCCTCTTCTGTAGTAAGAGGAGTTCTCTCT
>Ga0179591_1287827_pt1 | contig 12201 bp, 13 predicted proteins | sample CZOMad2_1_08_16f_FD_182891 | JGI IMG/M metagenome (GOLD analysis project Ga0179591, IMG submission 182891) | Vadose zone soil fungal communities from Angelo Coast Range Reserve, California, USA - CZOMad2_1_08_16fungal (PacBio error correction) | ecosystem: Environmental > Terrestrial > Soil >... | reverse complement strand
CATCTTTTTTACGCCCTTCTTTCATATAGGACCCTAAACTCTTTTCGACACGTGGAAAAAGTCTTTTGATCTCCCTTGTCTGTCCCCCCTTGCTCCCGTGCACTCAAGTCAGTCTGAATATGGCTTCCCGATCTCTACCGGGTGAAGATGATACCTAATTTTGTGGAACAGTTACGAAGGATAGAGACGTTATTGCTTGCCTTTTTTTTTCTCTGACCCAGTTTAATGTCGCCTGCCTTGATTTTCTCTTATCCCCTTCTATCTGTACGGTTCCACACCTCAAATCCTTTCACCTGTTCAGACACTTACTCCCGAAGGTTCCCTACTTGCCGAAATTCCCTTTTTCCCTTTATGGTTTTGAGTTTAAATTTTGACTCTCTTCCCCTATGTTTTTCCGTTGGCCCATTTGCTGACCCTACGAAAGGTGTTTCACTTTGCAACCTCTGAACTTTATACCTGAAGGTCGCTTCACCTTTCCCTTTCGGCTTCATTCTTTTCTTTCAGAACTATCGGTAATGTAGTCCTGATTCCGTACCTTTTTTAAGAAACGAATAAAATGGACGAATTCCCATTCATCCATTTGACTCCCTTTTCCTACCCCTCTGCCCCCGTATGTCCATAAGCCTCCCGCGTTTGCGAGCGTTAGATGAGCATTTGAAATTTTTCGCGTTCCTCTTCTTGGAGAATCGATCGCTTTAACCTACTTTTCTTAGAGGGTTGAACTTATTAAAAATCGATAGGTCACTCCCACTGCCCCTCACCGAACAGCGAAACGAACCGTCGAGTTCTGAGTTCTTACCTCTCTACCATGTTTAATGTTTCGCCGTCGGATGACCCGTACATCCCCTCTTTTGTTTTTATTATCAGCCCAATCGTGGATACATTCTCGTGGCGAGGGGATCGTTTATTACCGAATAGAGAAACTATTACCCTCTTTCTATTCCTTTTTCTCATTTCGATGCGCAGCTCCTCGCTAATTTTGCAGATGTCATTCCTCCTCCAGTTGTTCCATCTCCGTGTTGTGACGATTCCTCCTAGCCGTTATTCGTCGCTCCCGGTTCCTGTTCCCCGCCCGGAACCACCCCCCTCCTTTTTTTGCTGCTCATGTATAAGGTGAGATACACAGTGTCCCTACCCCCCTCCAGTGTGGCGAACCCCCTGCATTGTGCCAAATGTTTTCCACCCCCAACATCCTTTCCGCAGAACGTAGATGGCCCTCGAACAGAAAGATTGACCCTTCCCGCAATCCAAGTTGTGTCTGCTGAAAAGCAATACCGCAACAGGTCTGCGAGTTAAAAAACTTCCCACAAAACTCCGTCTGCCCCCCCTGTGAATTCATTTCCCTGCAGGGATGATAGAAATCTTGTTTCTTCATAAATTTCCAGGGAGGTTTTCCCCGATTCACCAAACCTCCCCGGCGATTAATTGATCCCCCGACCCAACCGCGCCCAGGAAGAGCAACCTTCTCCTCCCATGAGCAATTAGACTGGCAACAAAACCTGAATTCTGAATAAGTTCACGTCCCGCCAACAGAATCTAATTTCATCCACCAGCTGGTAACCGGCGACTATTTTTATTTTTCTTCCCCCTCCCCCGAACAAAAAGTGTTTTTCTTGACCCTCCCGTTACGCCGTGTTCGGAAGGAGAACTATTTTCCAAGAGTACCCTTTTGCGTACGCACCGTGAGGTATGTCCTCCCTTCCTCCTTTTTCTGGGTTTGCCGCTGCTCACCGGTCGGATATCGTTTGTCTACTCCCCTTCCGTAGTAAGAAATGGCAAAGGCTTTTCTGCCTCTTAGCGCTCGGATTTATGGATCCATCCTGCTGCCTGAGCCCCCCCTTCAACTTGGAGGACAGAAAGAGTGACTTCCTTCTCCCCCCAATTAACTGCATCTAGTCATAGAGATCATGTGCTCTTGCCCTTCGAGGGCCCTATCCGCGCTGACTTCACCCAAAAATCATAGCTTTTTTCGTTTCCCTCAAGAAGATCCACTGCGTCGTTTCCAAAGTATGACAGCTTTTAGTCGAAAACCCACTCCCCCCCACCCGCCTTCAAAATGGACCGCGGAGCCCTGAAGGATCAGGCACCCCTCAAAGTTTTTTTTTCTCTATTCGGAATTATGGCTCTGGGTTGTCGCCCGACTTCAGGCTTTTTGCTTGCCTCGGCCCATGATCCTTCACTTCCCGTTCGGACGATAACCTCACACCACCCCTGTATGAACAAAGTTGGAAAGATCCTTCCGAGTCTCCCCTACTCAGCATTTAGCGACCCCTAGGATCCACGCTACACCAGGCCTTAGCATGGGACCAGAATCATCCCTCGGTCCCCCTTCAAGGTGCCCTATCCGCTTTCTCACATTTTTTTTTTTTCCCTTTTTACGCCGATCAGCCGTTTTAGCTGTGTTCGTCCGACCCTTTCTCATCACTACCTCTGCTTTTTACTCTTCCCTTCTGGGGACCTTTTCTGCCGCTTTAAAATCCTTCCCGGCGGGGGTTTTTCCTCTTATTCCCTTGAGCATCTCGAGGGCGGCTGGCCGGGGTTTCGCTGGGTTCGTTTCCTTTTTTTAGCTTCCTGGGTCTTTCCTCCTTGTTGTTCCGGGGCCATAGTAGGGCGACTGTCGGTCCCCCTGTTTTCTTCTCCTTATTTCATAGCCCAGAGCTGAAGGGTTTCAGGACCTGCGTGCTTGCCCAGCGATGATATGCTTTTATGGCAGAAGGTTTCCCCGGACGACTCCAAGACGTCTTGTCTGGGGTTCAAGTTTTCCCTATTCGTCTAGTTGAGTCTTTCACAAGAAGTTGTTTCTTGGACTGAATTCCCATTGCAGGTCGACGGATTACTTTTCCAACAGCCCCGTAACGAGCGGTCCTTGTTCCCTCTGCTCTAGTCGTCGAACGTCATTCGTTCGGTTTATCTCTTCTTCTTTTTTTTGAGAGAGATAAACCTTATACCTTCCTTCAATCCCATGCTTCTCGTTCCTCTTTCAGGCTTTGTGAAAAAAATGCGTGAATTCTGTTGATTCCGCAATGGCTAGGAAAGCTCCCCTTTAGCCCCCCGACCCCACCCGCGTGACCAATCTTCAGGACCAATTCCCCCAATCCCCTCTCCTTCCTCTCCGGTAACACCTTTTCCTCCCATATTTTTTTTTTTTGTTTTTTTTTTTTTTTTTTTTTTTTTTTGGTCCTTTTTCCCCCGCATTTTGCACCTTCTCTTTTGATTCTATTCCTCTTTTTTTTCATTGGCAATCAACATCGGACCTCCTAGCGAATGGCACCCTCTGCCAGGGCACGTCCCCCACCCCCCAAATTTCGAAACCACCCAGGATGAATAACCCCCTCCCTTTTGAACATTTCCTCTGCCATGCTTTACAACGCGGCCCCCTCTCCCCCCGAGATCTCAGGAGACAATAACTCCCTTTATCTTCTCCCCCTTTCCTCAATCAGCAGAGAATCAAAAGCCCTCGATTCTAGATTAACCTTGAGTCAGCCAAGCATGATTTCTCAAAACGGTACAGTTGACACACGTCACCAACGGCTAGATACGTCTTTCCAACCCCCTTACTCCTCCCCCCCCCCCCCCCAGGTAGGCAGCGATAGGGAAGTCCCTCCTTTTATCATTCATTTCCCTCTCTTTAAGGAAGGGGATTCCCCCCTTTTATCCCCTCTCGCATTAAGTTATCGGGGGAGAAGAGGGATCTTTACAGATTTTTATCCCCCCCCCTTTTTTGTTTTTCGCCGCGGTGAATTGCATGTCAGTGACTGGCTTGACTTAGCCCGTAAGGAGGGTATAAAACAACTCTCTGCTCCCTCCTTTGAGTCCCTTTTCTCTCGGTACACCCGGTAGTTGCTGCATATCAGGTATCCATTTCCGGCGGTTTTAGTTTTAGTTCCCCGTTTTTCGACCGTTTCCTTAGTGAATTTCCCAACCTTTCTTCTTCCTCTTTCCGTGTCCGGGGCTTGTCCGGAGGCGCGTCCGTTCTGTCCTGCGGCGCGCGATCCGATAGCTTCCGGGATTGTCGTCCTGCGCCTAGGACAGTTCCATTTCTCTCCGGCTTGATCCGCTTCAAAGTTTCCTGTCCGAAGACCCTCTCTTGTTCACTGTCGGCCCCGAGATAGAAGCTCCCCCCCGGTTGCGCCTACGGTCCGGCGTCGTAATTTGCAGGGTCCCGTCCTTTTTTCTTCCATCGGCAATTGCGGCTTCCTTTCGTATCCCCGAACTCGTCGGGCCTGAGGAATGGAGGGTTCCAGCCTTCGTTCCCAATATTCGCCGTTTAACCGCTTGGTGTCTCATGTGCGTTTTTTTGGAAGTGGCCGCCCTGGTAGATCACTTTTATCGCTATTAAGATTCTAAGTCGATAGGTTTGTTGAGGACCTTTGCCCCACGTGGATCTATAGGAATGCGGGGGTATGACTTTTCTGGTTCCCCTTCGGCCTTCTTTCACGGTGAACCACCGATTGGTCGATTCCTCCACTGGGCTATTTCCCTTACCAGGTTGCCGCTGAGTTTTTGGCAGTTTTTGGATTCCGTTTTCATAATTTTTTTTTTTCTTTCTCCCTCCCCGTGTCAGAGGTTCAGGTCAGCTTGATGGTCGCGTTTCGGAAGATCTCGTTTCCTTCATGTTTCAGTTTCATCTTTCATTATGTTGCTCTCCAACTGGTCAAATGTGATACTTTAAACCGTGTCCCAACTTACTTCCCTCGCCGGGTTTCTCGGGGTCGACCATCCCCGGAAGCTTCTCTCCCAGCGTCTCGATCTCACAACAAGTCAGCATGCGCTCCGTGCCTTCCATTTCTTCTAGATTTTGGCCTCTTTCACAAACTCTCCTCTGCTCGATATTTCTCGATAGTTTCCTTTTTTCATTCGCGGCTCGAGTTCTCCATGTCGTTTGAGCGTCTCAACCCCTTTTTTTTCACAATCCTTCCTTCTATAACTACTTTGACCCAATGATCTAGTATTGGCGCTTGCCTTCTCCCTCCTGTGTTGAAACTATGGCGCTGGTGCGTGAATCAGGTGATCTTCCGTACCTTTAGGTGCTTTCACCCATTCTTTTCCCACGCTGAGACAGTTCCATTAAGTCTGAATGTGACCCCCTCGAGAACAAGTTTACCCTATTCTTCCTTCCCTTTGTCTCACGCCGATGAGATTATCTTCACAGTTTTTCTCAGTGACCATGTCGTAATTTGCACGCAAATCCTTGCTCTCCTTATTCTCTGTCAAATCCTTCCCTCGCCCCTGGACTCAGGACGAGTGTCCCAGCAGGTGACAGCGGCAGCTTCTTTGGACCCGAGCTGCCAATTCCTTTCAAAATTTCCCTTACCCTCCCTGTTTTTTTTCGCTCGTAACAAGAATTAGATCTCCGACCTCAAAATGTCCTTCCGATGTCCGCACGATTTTTGAATTCCTCCAACACAGCTTCCTTTTTAATTTGGCAAGTTAGGGCAAGTCCACTTATTCAGGCGGACCGGTAAAGTGGTGCGACGAGGTCCCTCTTGTCCGGCGTACACTTTAAAGAAGTCGGACTGTTCTTGTCCCTCACCCAGGCCGCACGCTCGCTTTCATGCGCGTCGTTTTCTTTCTTGTATCGGCTATTCTATGCCTTCACCTTCTCTTGTATTTCAGAAGCGTCATTGCTTAGGGATTAAAGGGTACAAGTTCCTCCCCTTTTGAAGCCCCCAGTCGAGGCTCATTTAAAACTATACCTTCCCCTGTTAGTGGCCCGGCCTCCGTTTTTTCCCTCCTGAGTAAAACCACAATTTCCTACCCTTTTTTCATTAATCTTAGATTTTAACAATCCCTTTTTGGGGTTTCTTTTTCGATTATGGTAAAGGCTAGTATTCCTTCCATGTTTGACGGCTCGGGCCCCCCCCCTTGAACAGCCGCCTTCATCCTTTCCAACTCCTAAATTCCAGCTGCTCTTTGACTTCGGCACCGGTTATTCCCCGTTAGCCTCCAGCAGCGATCGTTTTCCGGACCTTCTCCCTCGTTGAAGTGTCTCCTGCCGCCGATCACAAGTCTCCTGCCCCCCTTTACCTCGGATCGCGTTAGGCGTGCTCTTGCGACTCTTCCCTGCCGTAGTCTGCTTTAGTGTACTGTTGTCGCCCGATCTCTACCCGTTCCCCCCTCCAGTCCAGCTGACAGGGGTTTTCCGGCAAGTAATTCACTTTCCCGAGTACTTTCCTAAATCGACTTCCTTTTTGGGTTCCCTTCTGGAACTATCTTCTTCACTCTTCAGTTTTTCTTTCGTCATGCTGAAACCCTCGCCTTTTTTTTTTGTTGTCAAACCCGCTTCCTGCCCCGGTGATAATGTCCGCCTTCGATTAGTGCGGAATTTTTCACACTTTTCCCTCCCCCCCTTGACAGAACCTCTGGTATGGGAGGCGAAGCTTTACGCCTAGCTAACGTGAGTTCCGTTCAATCTTTTGAACAAAGGTTTTCCTCGGTTCCTGAATTCTCCCTTTTTTTAACCCCGATGTAATAAGCCTTATCTCACGATAGGATGATTAGACCCTTTGCCCTCTTCGTCTTTCTGCGTCTTATTGGTCTCCTCGTTTGACTTCTTTAAAAGGCGAGTGTGAAACCCCGTAAGTACACATCCTATCCTTTTCATCACCTCTCGCACCCTAGCTCCCCCGAAAAACACAGCCCTTCTCGGTCGCTGCAAGCGCACTCCACATTTGGTTCGGACTTATTTTTGTCTTGACATGATTTTTGAGACGATGCCCCCTTCTCAGGGATCTGGCGTATTCGAGCCGCGCTTACTCCCGGCCATCTGCGTATATAGTCCTCTCCGCCTAGTTCCTCCTTTACCTATTTCCGCAGCAGGCAAGTCCCCCCTCCTTCCCAGATTTGAATTCTTGCGAGCAGTTTGATGAATGGTTTTGTACGTTCCACGAATCCCGTTTTTTCCGGTTTCTGTTACGACCCCTCCACACACTCCTCGTTGTCCCCTTTGAAACTTGCAGGGTTTTAATTTTGGACCGTTGTTTTATTTTCTTGCAGTCACTTGCCCAACTCCCACCCATGCCAACCCCCGACGCCTTATTGGCCACTCGCCCCAAAGCTGACCCTCCCCGCTTTCATCAATTTCTTTCTTTCTGTACACTTCTCACAGGTCTTTTAGAACCCCCCCAAAAAATAAGTCGGACAAACAGGTCCCCCCTTCCTTTTTCTCACCCATCGACCATGGATCTCCCGGACCATAGGTTTTTCCCAATCAGTACCTTACCGTTATTTCTCTCATCTTATCCCCCGCTCTTGATGATCCTTAAATGAATCTCCTTTCCCCCTCAAATCTCTCCCCGACTTCCCTTTCTTAAAGCGTAACCCCCTTCTCCTCCTTGACAGTGACAAGTTCCTTCTTCCCCCTCCCGCAGCTTACTAAAAGGTCCGGATCAAAGCTGTTAACTGTGAAATTTTTAACCACCTACAAACCTGCTTGACCCTACGTTACTCTCCCCCCCCCTCTTTTCCCTTCTTGGATACTTTGCAAGCGCACCCCGAACTGGGTGTAAACGTGCTTACTTTATCCTTGTCTTTCTCTTTCTTTCTGAGACCGGGATCTCGGTTCTTATTCACGAACTTCAGATTTCTGCTCATTTTCTGGATTGAAGCGGATCAAGAACCTTCCCCCCCCTTTTTCACTTTGCCGAGGAGCTGCCCCAGAGCCTTTTTTCTCATCTCTTTTCTCGATTCTCGACATCCAGCGATATGTATGACCGAATATCCCTATAAGAGGCCCCGACGAAGACTGTTTTTTCCCCCACCCCCACTACATAGAGTTGTGATTGAAATTACGATCCCGGTCGTTTTACTTTTCCCCGCCAGTTGGCTGATCGACCAAATCCCCAAGCCTTCACCATGATCCGGAAGGATTAATTCCCCCTTTCCGAGGGACCCGAGGACGAATTTGTGCTTAACACTTTGCCTTCCCCCCCTCATTGCGTTTGACTTTTTTTGCCGCACCTCAAAGCCCGGCCCCCCTTCTTAGATTACTTTTACCCTGAACAAAGTTGAAAGACTCCCCTCCGCCAAACTCCGCAGGATGCGTGCTCTTCCCTTTCATCCACCGCTTTTTTTTTTTCAGCTTCCTGACCCTCCTTGAGTCCAGCCCAAGGCACGCGTCAGTCCGTTGCTCACATGCTTGGTTCGACGTTGACCCCTTGGTTCTTGCCTGTTACCCCTTTTCTCCTCACTGCCGCTGACTATTTTTCCCGTACCCTCCTCTTCTGTCTTTCTATATCTTCTTGCTTGCTTTTGATGGATAAGCCTTTAGCATGATGGCGCTGGCCTTTTCGGTTGTCAAGCCCTTTCGTGTCATAGGGAGTTTGTTTCTAATTTTCCCAATTTTGTGTTTGGAATGGCAGAGGGGCCCCTAAATCAGGCTCTTCCTTTTTTCCTCCTTTTTGATCCTGCCGATGGCTAAGCATCAAGAGCTGACCTCTGCTTCTCTGATCATTGGTTTTCCTATTTTTTAAGGTTGCCTTTTTCCCAGAAGCAGTCGTTTTGGTTCCAAGTCTCTGTCTATTATTTTTCAAAAGGTGAGATCCCAAGTTCCTTTTCCCCCTCCGCCCCCGAAAGGTAGAACGGACCCCCCTTTCCTTTCTTCCCCTTCCTTCATTTTTCCCTGCTTTAGCTACCGCATTTATGTTCATCGGGTTTTAAGTTTATTCCTCTTTCCTTTTGTTTCGCGCGGCTCCCCTAGCGTTAGAACATCACCTCTGCGGCTCCGTGAGTTTTGGGTTGTCTCTTTGGGGGTCTGGTTGTTTTTTTGTGCTTGGGGGGGGGTTGTTGTGTTGGTTTGTTTTTGGGGTTTGGGGGGGGGGGGTTGGGCTTTCCCTCTCTTCTGGGTGTGGGGGGTTTTTTTTTTTGTGGGTTTTTGGTTGGGTGTTGGTTTTTGGTTGTTGTTTTTTTTTGGGGTTCTCTTTTTTGTTTTCCTTTTTTTTCCTTTTTTTTGTTGGTTTGGTCTGGTTTTCTTTGGTGGGGTTTTTTTTTTTGTTTTTTTCTTTTTTTTTTGTTTTTTTTTTTGGTTGTTGTTTCTTTTTTTTTGGGTTGGGGGGGGGTTTTGGGGGGTTGGGGGTTTTTGGTTTTTTTTTTGGGTGTTTTTTGTGGGTTTTGGGTGGGGTTTTGTGTGTGTTTTTTTTTTTGTTTTGGTTTTTTTTTTGGTTTTTTGGGGGGGGTGGGGTTGGGGGTGGGGGTGGTGGTGGGTTTTTTGTTTTGTTTTTTTGTTTTTGTTTGTTTTTGGTTGTGTTCTGGGTTGTTTTTGGTGTTTGTTTTTTGGTTTTTTTTGTTGTGGTGGGGGGTGGTTTTTGTGGTTGGGGGGTTGGGGGTTTTTTTTTGTTTGTTGTTTTTTTGGTGGGCCCATTTCCAGCGTTGAAATTCCCCCCTGGGTAATCCTCGTCCCCTCATGGGCCTTCTTTCCTCCACTTCCTTTTCTCTCTTTTTGTGACCCCCTATCTTGCATAGGCTGGCACGCTTGGACGTCCAGCAAGACCTTAAAACCCCTTTTCCCATATTTCCCGCCTTCCTTTTTGCCGCACGCATTACTTTTTGGACTTTCCCCAACTCCCAGTCGGAAAGTACTAGTTTTTCCCCCCCCTTTCCGGCCCAAAAAAATGCGAAAGACCCAGGAAGATATTGAGAACCCCTCCTTTTAACGAAACCCCCTTCTTCCCTTCCAGACCACGGAACCCTCGCCCCTCTGCCCGCTCCATCCGGGACGATTTTGATACCTCGTCACTCCAATCCCTCTCTCTCTTCCCAGACCTCGCGATTCTCGAGTACACCTTCAAAATGATATGCAGTGAGGAGATTCCTGTTGTAAAAATTGCCAACAGGATTTATCGGAGTCGACCCCCTTACAGAACCCCCTTTTGACAATTTCGATTACAGGCTGAATTTATACCTTTTTCACCTTTCTTTCCGCGTTTTTTCTTTTTTTTCGAAATAGATATTCCTTCACCTCCTGAGTGGCGCCCTGGGGATACCCCTTTCCCTTAAGCCTTTTGTTCAGCCCCTTGGTGGATGTCGTCCTTTCGTTCAAGGGATTAACTTCAATCCAGCAGTTTCTTGGGCCGGCGTCTTTGACGTCGAGATAGAGCTATTTTATTTTCTTTCCCCTCCCCTCCGGGTACATTGTTCCCGGAGGGTTGTTTTTCTAGTTCCCTGGTTTATATTTTTTTTGACAAGTTTTGGCCTTCCTTGTGAAAAACTCCTCTTGCCGCAAGGCGTGGGAATTCTTTCGGGGCCTCTCTTTCTCCCTCGTAATGAAGTCGCGAGTTGCGCGATCGATTTTCAGTTCCCTTTTAGCTGTCTTGACGCCTTTACAAGTGTCGTCTCCTTTGAAGCTTCAACCTTAAGTCCGACGAATGTTCTCCCTTTCCTCTTTCTTCTCAGCAGTTAAAGGCGACTACTAGCTCCAGATCGTGGCGACGGGCTTTTCTGACCCCCCCGGCGCTCTAATGACCTGGTTCCCCCTCCCGTTTTTTTTCCAGGAGGAAAGCGGCACGTATGCCCCCCTTCGTTTATATCCCCGACCTAATTTTTCTGGTCGTCCCTTCGTTAACGCCACTTTTTTTCGGGCTCCCTAAAATTTTTCACCCCCCGCCGGTTAGCGAATTTAAAGGATGGACTTGACCAGTTCTACCTCCCTGGTTTTCTCACTCTTCTTCCGATTAGTACTTGATGTTGTCTCTTCATTCCCACTTATGGGGGAGAGCTTGGACCTTCGACTTCACTTAGATGATCAGCAGCAGATTTTTAGAATGCCCCCCCCCCCCCCCACACCAGGGTTTCATGGGGAATCGGTAGTTTTGAAAGGGCCCTCTGGAACACGAGTGCCGATAAATCCACTGGCGAATCGGAGAGCTGGTCGTTGCGACGATTTGTCAAGGGTGAGGTTCCCCCCCCTCCTCCCTACTTTTTTTTCAGAATAAACTGATCAGGTCCATGGTCTGGTGAGTTTGCCAGGAAGCCTCTCTTGAGTGCTCGTTACCCCCCTTATGACCGCTCGTCACCAACTGGTTCCCCGGTTTTTTCTCCCTAACCCTTTGGACGTCATATCAATACACCCACCCCACCACAAACCCCCCACCCCCCCCCCCCCCCCCCCCCCCCCCCCCCCCCCCCCCCCCCCCCCCCCCCCCCCACCCACGGAGTTTCGCGCGGACCAGAACATCAAGACTATTTTTTCTAGTCCCAACCCAGCTTGCGGGGGAACCCAAGTCCTCCTTTTCAGATGAGCTTTGGCTGGGCCTGCTCGCCATCGCTCCCATTTTACCGAGCTCGCGATTCGGTCTTCCCTAATTCGCGTTCTCCCCGAGTCCAGTCTCTTCCTGCTACGGGGCGTTCCCCCCCCCCCCCCCACCTGGCGCCGGTCATCTCCGGCTATCGAGACCAAATGTTTTGATCTCCCGGACGGTCCGCTTTTTTATTTCTTCGGATGCTTTTTTCCTCTTCCCTGGTGCGGTGAATTTTTTCTTTTCCTCGATGTTCCCGTAACGGGTACGCTCCCCGGTTGTTCCCTCTGATCCGTCCCCGATCGATTGAACCCCAATCGTAAGTCTCCAATCTTTCTCCTTTGTCCGCCGATATTGACCAGATTGTGACTTTTTCGACATGAATGTCAATCCCCTCCATCTTGCGTCTCGTGCGCGTCCCCACCGCCGGCTCGCCTCCGCTTCCCCTATTTCTTCAGTGCAAGCGCCTCCGACACTATTTTGTATTCCCCCCTGTCCTTCCTTATCAACCGGGACCCGTGGTTTTTCTGCCCTGGTCCCCAAACCAAGTTCTGTCAGCAAATTCCCAATCACTGTTTTCCCCCTGAAGATTTTGCCGTAAGGATAGTACCCTTTCTATCTTTTTCCCAGTCCTCTGGAACCGGTACGTTATCTAACTGCCTCAATTTTTTGCCTTTTTTACCGTTGACCCGATCCTTGACAGTCGGCCCTTTTTGCCTTGCCCGCGGCACCCTCTAGCTCCTCTAAGCAGAATCTCCTCCCCTTTTAGTAACTGTTACCGTTCGGTGATCACACTTAGGATCAGCTTCATTTTTCTTCCTCCCACATGCAGACTATGCATGGAGGCGAACGGGCATCCCCATCAATTGGCTCCCCGTTAGGCTTTTACGTTGCCGAATTCTTCCCGGCTTTTTCGGGTTTTAGGGACGTGATTCGCTTACGTACCACCCTTAGATACTATTATCCTCCC
>Ga0179591_1350923_pt1 | contig 12202 bp, 13 predicted proteins | sample CZOMad2_1_08_16f_FD_182891 | JGI IMG/M metagenome (GOLD analysis project Ga0179591, IMG submission 182891) | Vadose zone soil fungal communities from Angelo Coast Range Reserve, California, USA - CZOMad2_1_08_16fungal (PacBio error correction) | ecosystem: Environmental > Terrestrial > Soil >... | reverse complement strand
TTTCGCCCCTTTTCCCGACAAGTCTTTTTCACCCCGTACTCAGCCCCTGCACTCTGATCATGCCGTTTGTTCCCCTCTCTACCCGATGAGACCCCATCCTCTCAGATGCTTTTTTGCTTGATCCAGAGTATTTCCCCCTGCGGGGAATACTACCTCCCCGAGGTCTGGCCTTCTTGTAACAACTTTTCTCGCGTGTGCCTTCCTTTTTTGGTTCTTTGAGTGTCTTTAGAAGATTCCTCCCCTTTTCCGCAGAGTGACAGGGGATTGTCTCCCCCCCGAAGTGATTTCTTATTCCAACACTGGTCCCTTTTTTTTTCCTTTTTTTCCTTTTCCCTTGTCCACCTTCCATAAGGGTTATTCCCGGTGACGGCGCGTTTGCCCGGGACTGCGCTGGTTTCTTCTTTATTTAGGCCGATGCTGCATAGTGCCGGTTTTCTAGTTATCCTTTTCGTTATGTTCGAGCTGTTTTTTTGCAAGCTGCGGCACGACCTTGGATCGATCGGGCGCTTTCCTGATGGAGTCTGTACGTCCTTCTCCCCCCGCACTGTCGACTTATATTCCTGTGAGGAATACCATCCGACGTTAGCGCCTCCGCCCGAGGACTGGTCGTCTTATGGCCCTCCCTCTTACTGCTTTTCAGCACGTCCCCCGACGATGGCACCTCTCGTGTAAGAGACCTTAACGCTCCGCCGCCAGTCCTGATTCGACCCGGAACCACCCTCTTCCCTCAATGCCAACGAGCGGACGTCCGCACCCCTTCGCCTTTGTTCTCCCTTGGTCAAGGGGGGCCTGGACGACTAGAGGCCGCCTTCTCCTGGGGTTCCTTCTCTTTTCTCTCTCCGCCCCCTCTCTTTTCGACTGTATAAAATGAAAATAGTAGCCTGGCCTAAAGTTTTTTTTTTTTTCTTTCCCGACAAGTGTTGATGCAGTGAAGTCACTTGTTTTGGTTTTTTTCCTCTGTATACGTGTCTTCTGCTGACCCCCTCCGGTGAAACTTAAGTTCACCTCCGGCTGGAAGCTCTCATTTTTCCTCCGAGTCCGGAGATATTTTTCCTTGAGACTCAGCTGATGGTTTAGAAGTATGCCCATCCCCTTTCCATAGCCCGTTCCGGAGGGGCGATTGACGTTTCCTCCCTTTTTTAAGAACCAACGCCCTAGGGCCCCCTAGGTTCGGTCTTCTCTTTACGTCACTTCCATTCCTAGTTCGGTCTATTCTACCGGGGACATTTTATTGCCCGACTGTATTTGCTATTCTCCTTTTTTTCCTTCCTCCAAATTCGCTTTTTTTTGATTTCTCGGGATATCCCACTTAGCTCGGGGCCACTCGCCCCCCGTCACTATAACCCATTTTCTTTCTTTTTTACTTTTGTCTTCCCAGCTGGACTTCCACGATCAATCCCGTTTCCCCCTTGTCGGTATTCTTTTTATTTTCTTTCCAAGTAATAACCCCCCCCCCGGCCGGCCGGTGTTGTCTAGGGTCAATCGTCCAACAACATGCGGTCGCCCCCGGTCCGTTTTTTTGGTTGTCCTCGCCGACGGATGCCGCCGAGTGCCCATGTTCCTCTTTGTCCCCCCCCACCCTCACAAACGCTGGGGAAGGGGTCCCCTCCCGCGACTCCCCCTTTTCCTGACTGGTACTTCCCGTTGTCGCCCCTCGAAACCCAAGTTTCCTTTCCCCCCTTGCCCTGAGGACTTACCTGATTGGAATGGCTGTTGGGGTTCTGTGGCCACAAGCGCCACCTACTTTTCTTTGTTCGCGCTGATCGCGGCTTCCCACCCCCCAAATGGTCTTATTTTTTTTCCGATTTAGTTATCCGCGTCCCAGTTTTGTTGTGCTAACTTCCCGATTCGTTTCCCGTTCGTCGGCCTTCTTTCTTTCCTTTTACTCCCCTTTACAGGGAGCCCGAGGCCCTTCGCGGCATATTACTTGGAGGACCCGTTCCGTGGATCCGGTTAGGAGGTTGGATGGTCGGAGCGACACCCCCAGAAAACGTGCCTTTTGGGAGTGGAGCGTGGGAGACCAGTTTTGCAGTTGACTGTCCATCGGCAGTATTTCGTTTTCCCCGGAAACCCTCGCTGCCTTCGTTCAGCCCGCCCTCGTGCTGAACGCTAGAAAAAATTTCGGTTGCGCATTTCCCCCTAATACTGCCCGATTTTTTCTGATCCCGGACCACCCGTGCCCCCAAATCATTCTTTCGGCGGATGATGTGGTGCTGCGCTCTTCTTTAACCTGAGCTCCCTTCCGTTGAACTCCCCCAAGTATGACGTTCCCCGAAACGCCCTTTGGAGGACCGTGTTGTGAACCCCGGCGACACCACAGTTCTTTTTTTCTAAACCACAGTCCCCCTGGATACCTCCGGATCCGAGATTTTGAAAGCAGGCGCGGGTTCGGTCTCACAAAAAGAGATCCTTGTGAATGACGACTTTCAGGTGCTTGACCGTATTATTGTACCACAGTGAAGGTCCGATGTGTCGCTTCCTTCCAGACTCCGATACGTGCCCCTCGCGAAGGGGGTTAGCTTGACCCTCAGCAATTGTGACACCCACGACTCCTTTGCCCCCCCCCTATGCCCCGACATTTTTTTTCTGACTTTCCCTACGATGCTAGAACTCCCCCAACCGGCAGTAACTAGTCTATTTTCTTTAGGTGTCACCCTGATGAAAGGGCTAGTATGCTTGACAGACTTGCTTTTGATGTCGGTGTTTCCTTCTCTTTGACCACACTTGACCAGCGGGCATTTCCAGGGGCTTTTCACTCCCGGGTCCCTGTAGGACACAGAGCACCGTCTGAGGATGACTACCCTTCTTTTTTCCTTTTACAGGTATGCCTTTTTTTTTATAAATGGATGCCCTCTGCGCCCCCTCAGGATAGATTTTTCGACCCCCGCGGTTGACCCTTTGAGTCATTTGTTCCCGGCGTAATGCCGGGCATTCAATGGCACCGTCCCGGTTTTAATTTTTTTGACACGCGTTTTTTCTACAGCCCTTCCGAATCCCATTAGGCGGATCTTTCTTCAGCCAGCACCCGGCCCCCTGGCTTCTGACTGCTGTCCCCCACGGCCCACATTCGTTGAAGTTGCTCTAGTCGACCGGGCGAACGTGACTTTTTTTTGCTTCGCACCCTCCCCGGTCTGCACTAAGTCACTTTTCATTCAGGAACACCCTCCCCCCCCTCTTCGGCCAACCGTCCAACCTGACCACCAGTCGACCCTTCGCCACCTCCCCCAATCCTTTCTTCTGAAAGATGGCAGGCCCCTGAACCTTTCTCTTCCCCCCCTCCCCCCCTCTCCTTCCTATAGAGCCCGACCCCCAACCCCATGAACCTCAGTCCCCCCGCCCCGTCTCCTGACTCCTGAACGGGCCATGGTTCTTTCCTGCCCACTAGGATTTCGTCGGCCCTCCCCTAGGTTGCCCCTAGTGGAGAGAGCAGGCGGCTCGGATCCGTCCCTCCTTCCAGGAGGCAAGATTCTCTTCTTACCCGGAGTGGTTCGCGGGGTGCCTCCGTACAGCCCCCTCCTTTTTCCCCGGGGTTTAGTTTTCTCTCCCCCACCTTGAGAATCTTCCGTCCTTCTTGGTAAGATCCTGTTTGCCGGGGGGTCGTGTGTTCTTCTTCTCCCTACTCAGGTTCCTACTTCCTTGTGGCTCGCTTTTTCCTTCAGGACACTTGCCCCGCCCGCCCGAGGCACGGTATTGACGGCTGATGATAGGGACTTTTGCCCCCATCGTTTTTTAGACTTATTTCCCTCTCGTATTTTATTCTTTGACTGCACAACGGGTTCTCTTCCTGTGTGGAACCACTTTTTATGTTACATACCCATTAGAAGAACCTCTCCTCGCCAGCTTAATCGGATCTGACAGCAGTTGGACTCTCCTCCTGTACTTGCCATCTAACCCCATAAAAGCTTCAAGCTTCCCCCTGTACCTTACCCCTCGAAAGTAGGTTTGGGTTTTCCCCGAAATATAGTCTCCTAGTCCCTAGAATTTTGAGCCATTTCTCCCCGCAAGTGATTTTAATTTCACCCGACAATCGTAGCCCCCTTGAGGGACCCCCTTCCTTCTGAACCCGGGTGAAACCCCCAGAGGGTTATAGGTTTGCTGCCTTTCGGTTCTTTTCCTTTTCCCCAGGGTTGACCCCCCTTCCCCTTACTCTGGGTTACCGTTGCACGAACCAGGTGGCGTCATCCCTCTTTAGTTTCGCGTGGTCTTTTAACCCTCTCCGAAACTTCAGGACGTTACTTTCTTCCCCCTGAGCAGTCTTCGTCCTTTGGGTTAGGTGGTATTCTTCCTGATGATCCGATCGTTTTTTGACTGAATCCGTGACAGAGTTAATCTTTTTTTTCCGTCTCGATCAATTTCGGCGAGTTTTTTTTTCTGCTTTTCTCTGAACTTTAAGGCCCGTCCCAAAATGGGCGCGTTCTGTTTTTCCCAACACGGGAAGACCCTTCCCTTGACTTCGTGGTCCCTATCAAACCTTTCACAGGGAGTACGTTATATCTGCTTTTTCCTCATCCCTTTTTCTTACCGGTACAATGCCCTTTTTCTCCTCGTTATGGGCCCGGGAGTTATATTTTTGAAATTGCCCATGCTTTTCTCAGGGACGGCGCATTCCTCCCCAGACCCCCCCTTCAATATACCTTCCAGCTCTCCTTACGTTTCTTCTCCCAATTCTTTACCTAGGACTACGTCCCCCTGGCCCCCTGTCTTCTTTCTCGTCCTCGGTCCCGTAGCCTGCCCCCTTTGAGACTCTTTCTGTCCAACCAGTCCTCCTCCCGTCTTGACCCTGAGACAGTCGTGCTCGTGGTCCCTTGCGACTGGGGCGCCTTCCAGTGATTGGACCTTTTTTTTTCTTATTGCTTACTTTGAGGCCCCCCCGCCTGCTCCAAATGGACCCTGCCCCGTTTCATTGTCCTAATATTATATTTTTTCCACTCCTACCCGTTTTTTTTTTTTCTATTCGTCCTCCCCCCCTCCTTTTCTGGAGTTTTTTCGGTCCTGCCGGAGGACGGGGGCGGGTTCCGAAAAGGATAACCGAGGCCCGGTCTCCTTTGTTGCGTTGTCACATCTTTTTTTTTTTTTCTTTTTTTTTTTTTCGCGGACACCCCGACGTGCTCCCTTTTGTTGCGACTCATTCGTAGGACTTGCCGGTTCGGATTTTTGTTTGGGTCTTATTCTCTTCTGACGGCGGACAGCCCCGGCCCATTTTTTCCCCTATGGTTCCCCACGACCCCTCAGTAATGATCTTTCGTTGCTGTTTCAGGGTCTGGATCTGCCCTTTGAGGCTTCCAAATTTTAAAATATGAAACTTTTTTTTTTTTTTTGTTCCGTCCCCTCTTAGTTCAAGAAGTTCCCCCCGGTTACGCGCCTTGAGTCGAGGCAGAAAGCCCTTGTGAACGTTTTTTTTTCCTCCCACGCGCTTCGGCCCCCCCTTGCGGGTTTTCAGATCGCATTTTTTTCCCTTTCGGGACGTTTTCCTGATCTCCCGCTCCCTTTTTTTTTTTTGTATGAAGATTGTTCCTCGAGAATGCGCGCGAAGTCCTGCGTTGTCCTGTTTCCTTCTTCCAAACAGTACTGCCCGATCTCGGCGATCCGACTGCCCTTCTGTGACGGACGGCTATCGGACCTTTCCCCCCTTCGTCTGTCTTCTTCTCCTCCCTTTTTTTTTTTTTTTCCCACTCTCACCCTTTTCTCGTTTTTCGTGGCCTTCGCCCGGTCGTCCGGGCCCGGGCGGCCCCGGCTTCCCGCCTGGATTCCCCCCCCTCGAGACCACCTTTTTTTTTTTTTCCAAGCTGTCAAATTTTGGTTCACGCAGAGATACGAGTTTCTGTCTTTCTAAAAGTACTAGACAAAACTGCTCGGTCCTGGACTTCCTCGATATATTTCCGTTAGGTCCCACCCGGTATCTGTTGACCTGGCCCCTTTTTTTCTTTGGCCGTTTGTTCTTTTTTTTTTTATTGAATTGTCCGGCGGTCCTCCTTTAATATCCGATGATGGCTCTCCCCCAGTTGTTTGGGTTGGGTGCTTTTTTTTGCCAGTTCTCTTCCCACTTTTTCGTCGCGACATGAGACACTATCTCGCAAAGTCTGGCGGCCTCCTTTTCCCCGTGCTAGTCCTTTTTCCCCTCAATTTTTTTTGCGAAATTCTACCCCGTGCTCCCCTGCAGGGTTGCTGATACCAGGCTCGACCCCACCCAACCCGCCCGTGGCCCCCCGCTTCCTCCTTCCCTGCGGAGGATAAGGGCCCCTCGGATTTTCTTCTTGCATTTCTTCCTCCTTTTTTTCTTTTAATAGAAGTGATGGAAGTTACGGCGCAAACTCCGTCCGCCCCCATTTTAACGTCGGACGGCCCCACTTTTTTTTTTTTCCTCTCCTGGTCCCACCCATCTTTGCTGTTTATAGCCGACCCCTCACGAGTGGAGCACGGGACGTTCGGAGATTTCTGTAGATGGTTTCAGTATTTGCGTTCCATGATTTTCCTCTCCAGGTCAGACTAGAGACCGTTTCTAACGTGTCTTCTCATTTTTCGCGGTATTGGAGCTGGAGTTGTTTCAGACGCCGTGGTCCTAATTTTTTTTTTTCTTTTCTTTCCCGACCAAGTATTGTTTTCTAGAAGTGCACGGTGTTTTCCCCCCAGTGGCTGTTCCCGAGCGCATCCCGGAGCCCCTCCCAGTTTTTTCAGCCACTAAAATCCTTGTGGGCCTTTTTTTTCTGTTTTTCCGTCTCTCTGCGTCCCTTTTTGATTGTACCCCTGTTGTCGTCGCAGAATCGATGACCCCGTCGCCTTTTTTCTATCTCTCTTCCTCCCACGAGTAGGGGCATGAGTTTCCGCTCCCCTTCATCGCCGACCACTGAGATATTTTCAAGGGGCGGGTCTACACCTTCTCTCTTACGGAGGAGATAGCCAGTTTTTCCTTCTGACTACCTTTTACAGACGTCCCCCGTGGTTCTTTATCTGATGCCGTGGCTCGAGTGCCGTATCGTCCTGCCCTGTGAGCCTTCATCTGGACCGGCAACACGCTGTTTTTCAGCTGATGATAGCTGAACCTGTGGCTTCGCGCGAATGCTCCCCTGACTTTGTACACACGTGCGTCCGTTTCTTACAAGTTCACTCTTGAAAAGACCCCGGCCTCTGGGCAAGTTCGATGCCTTTTTTTCCCATTTGACCATTTTCATAACCCAGGCAGTTTTACTTGAGACGGTATGCATCCTATTCTTTTACCTTCGCTCGAATCATCCCACTTTCAGTCCCGATGGTTAGTCAAAGTAGTAAACTACGCTACGTCCCCGTTCTCTTCCCCCTTATTGGCCTGTGTCACTCGAGTACGTTAACTAACGCTGGACCCACTTGGACCCTTAGGCGGGCTCTAGCAAAGTGGCTTTTTCCTTGCTACCTTCTTCCGTAATCACACATGGTATCAACTCCAGGTTTCCGGGGTCTTCATTTCCTTTTATCCCCCGTCTTTTTTTTTACCTATGGATAATTACACCATAGAAGGCCCAGTGCTCGTTAAGTAGGCTAACGATGAGTCGTGCATTGTAGTCCTTTCCTCCTCGCCCTTCGCTTTTGGATGGCTTTTAATGAGGACCGAAAGAGTTATAGCAGGACCGCCCGTTTCATCCCCTCTGTCTTTGTAAGTCGCAGTAACTCCCCTTGATTTTTTTTCTATTTTCCCCAGAAATAGAACCTCCTCGCCCCCCTTGCAATGGCTGGTAGAAGCAACTCTCCCTCGTGCTCCGTACGTCGTCCCCAGCACTTCTCAAACTTTTCTCTCCCCCCCGTGCAGAGAATTTGACCCCTCTAACGCTCTGCAGTTCACTTGTAGAGATCCCCCCCCCCCGAGCTCCGGCTCCCTTTGGCTTATGCTTTCTTTTTCCGCATCCCTTCGAACTTTTGTGCCGGTCACCGGACCTTTGGGTTTTCGCCTGGACGAAACCTTGCCAGCCCGCTCTCCCCTTCGTCTTTTTCGGACATCTTTTATATCGGCGCGGGCGGTACTTTAACCACGTTCAATCTCATCTGCCGTCGGCCTTTTCTGTTCTGTGTACCCAAAATGTGTGTGGACGGGCGTGCCCTCCCAGTTGTCTTCCCCTATGGCCGGTCAATGTCAACCTCTTCTGTTTCACACCCTTGCCCAGGTTGCTTTGGACGAATTCGTAGGACTTTCGGCCGATGTGCCCTTAATCTCTTCCTCAAGCCAACTTCTTGCTCAACTCTCTTTTATCTGGTGTAGATGGACGACTTGGGGCCCCTCCTGGTGTGCCCTTCGTGGCGGCTTTTTCTGGCCCTTTTTTTTCAACTCCCTCTTTTTTCCGGAAGATAGACTCACTGTGTCCTCTCTATTCCCCCCCCCTGCGAGGACACCCTCCCTTGATCTTCTTTAGGTTCTTTTCCTGAAGTTGGTGGTGAAGTTGTGCTTGGTGCCAGTGAGCTTCGATGTGGAACGCCACTCTTGTGGGTTGTTTTTACCCAGATACCCCCCTCATAAGTCCAGCCTTCGGTCCCCCTTCTGCTCACCGTCCCCACGGGCACACGAACCTTTTAGACCACCCTGGTTTCTTCTCCTCTTATCGATCGTCCCGTATCATTCACCCCCCTTTTCCATTCTTGCTTTCCGTCCCCCACGTCCTCCCGCGCCCTTTCACTTTTCTCCTGATCGTCCAACCAGGCCGGCGGCGGCGCGCGCGGTTACACGCCTTCCCTAGCCTCCTTTCTCCCAGTCAGTCCCCGTGGTAAAAGGGGCCCCCTTTAGTTGCCCCCCCCTCCCCCTACCCAGGCGGCCGCCCTGTTCAGGCATTCTTTCCCTGGTTTGCCCCCCACGGTCCCCCCACTCCCCTTGCCAGATGCTGGCCCGGTTGCCCCTTGTATTTCCCCTCAAGCTTGCTATTCTGTCTTATTCCAACCCTCGCGATCTGTCTTCCCGTCGTCCCCTTTTCTTTCAAGGGGCTCCTGATCACATCGATCGTCCCCCACTGTTCTGAATAGGGTTCCCAGCCCACGTTTTTCTGGTTTTTTTCTCAGGTTCTCTCACCCGGGGGAACTGAGCATAGGTCGGGATCTGGGATTCGCATTGCCCGTGCCTTTCAAAGTTAGATCCTTGCCTTTACCGCGAGTGGGGAGGAAACCGACCAGGGCCCCCCTTCCTATTCCGGGTACTCGTGTCGCCATTTTTCCACAAGGGCCGTTTTAGGAGCATCGGCTCCTTATGTTGCCCTTTCGTCAAGCCCCTTTTTAAGGTTCCACCATTGAGCCCTTCGTCTTTTCTCCTACAGGCCACTTCTTCCAACGCCCCCTCCTCGTCATGTCCTCCCAAACGCTTTCGTTTTCCGGCTTGCAGCACCTTGCCCACGCCGCGTCTTTTTATCGACCAAAGTCGTCCCCTTTTTTCCTTCCCGTAATTTCCCCGTTCGAAGGACGGACCGGTTTCTGCCTACATAGAGCGGCCTGACCTGCAAACCCCTCCCCGTGTCTTCCCCCCCCACGTCCTCCCTCTGGATGACCCCCCCCCATTTGAGTCTTTTTGTGAAGAACGGCACGCCTTCCTGTGCCCCGTGACCCCTTTTCCCGGGCTTCCCCCTCCGGTGGAGCATGGAAAGACAACCCGATTCACGTACCCCACCCTCAGTGTTTCCTTTCCACGGTGCTGGCGACCGCGTGTCCAAGCCCCAATGCTGCTCCTTTTCGCTTTGTCCCGGTCGAGGCTCTATTTAACCCCCCCCCCCCCCCCCCCCCCCCCCCCCTTCATCTGTTAGAGTTGGGGTGGGCCGTTTCGATCGCGCCTTAGTGGGATTTTTCGGCCTCCTTTTTTCTGACCCGTTTTCAAGGAGGCCCGGTGCCCCCCAAATCTATTCGACCCCATTTGCGCTGGCCTTTTTTTTGAGTTTCCGCTTTGTTTGGTTTACCTTCCGTTTTACATTCGTTAGGAGCACCACCCTCGTACAGCGCTATGTCCGGGACTGTTTTTTAGTGAAGAAGTGTCCGGGAAGGAGTAGCCTCAGGTTTAGCTCTAAAGAACCCCCCTTTACCCGACCTTTTTAATAAACGCTGGAATATTTCTTTCCCCCATTCCGGTACCTTTGAAACTTCGTACCCTGGAACCATACGCTCTTTAACCCCCCCCCCTTCTCTACCGTTTTTTTTTTTCCTTTTTGATTCGGTCCTGGATCTTCTTTTAAGAGTTAACCAGGCAGGTACATTGGCACAACGAGTCCGGGGTCCCAGCTGGATCATCCCCCTCTTTTTTCCTCCGGGGATGCCAGTTACATTGTTTTTTCCCCCCCCCCTCCCTTGGTCACGCTCCCTGGGCCTGGTTTGACACTTTTTGGTTCTCCCCCTTTTCCCCCTCATTCATCTTTTATCGGTCTTCCCCTAGATTCAAAAAGCACCTCCCCTTTTCTCTGGAACCTGACCCCCCATATAAGTCTCAAGTTCTTAGTCTCCGGCTTCTCAAGGCCATACGTATTCCTTTCTCACACAAGCCACCCCTTGAGCCCCAGGGGATTATCTCCTCGTCCCTTCCCCCCCTTGTACGTTCTCTAAAATTTATTTTTCCCTTCCCCCCCAACCACCCACTTTGTCCCATCCTAGGTGCGGCGCCCGTGCTGGACGGGCTCTGCGTCTTCTCAGCTGTGACTCAGCACCTTTTTTTCTCCCCTTTTTCCCTTTCTTTTTTCCCCCCTAGTCTTACGCCCCCCAAGCATCGTCTGCCGTCGACGGACTGATCCTCCTCCCCCTGCAAGTGGCTGTCGATTCCCCCTTTTGGGTTTGTTATTTCTGGAGAGACCCTGACCTCCGTGTTGCCGGCTCTAGCAATTTTTTTTACCGGTCTCCCCACTCTGGTGACAGTTCTCGTACCCGCCCGGATTAGCGACAGAGTTCCTCTTTCGGGACTTTGATAATTCAGTCTCCCCACCCTTCCCTCCCCCCAATTCCTGATAACTTGCTTAGAGATTAGGTCCCTGGTAGTGAAGATACAGCGGCGAGTATCTCCCTTTGCAGGTTGGTGTTTCTCTTTTTGTGTAGAGGTCTCTTCGAGATTAAGTCTTCCTTTTGTCCGATCAGTCGTTTCCCAAGTCGCCCCTTCTATCGCCGGCCCGAGTCCCCCCGGCTCATTCTTTTCTTTCCGCGACGATTACTGCCTCGGGATTGCTCCCCTGTTTGCTTTTCCCGTTCTGTACTCTCTGCCCTTCCACTGACTTGCCCGGGTGTCACCTTTCCTTTTTTCCGCCCTCCTGGGAAAGGTTCCCCCGCTAATGACGGCGCTATCCCTGTTTTTTTTTGGTTGTCACCACCCTCCCAGAGCTTCCCTTGTCGGCTCGCCAGATCTGCGTCCATCCTTCCTCTAGACCCCCTCACTCGTAGAAGCACTCTTTTTCCTCGTGCTCCTCCGCAACAATCTATACCTCTTTTCTTCCTCGATCGGGGAACCCTTTTTGCCGTGAACCTGACGGTAGTAATTTTCAATCTTGGTCTCGAGATTCGTTGTTTCGTTTTCCTTCCCCCCCTTCGGTTGAAACCGATCCCTACCTAGGGAATGGGAACCCCTTTTGGAGACCTAACAAGTGCGTTTCCCCTTTTTTTCTCTTTTTTTTTCCCTGGGTCTCTATTTTTGAAGGGAGCCTTAGGGTTTAACATGGGACTGGTCCCCTTCGCTTCTCAGGCCTCATTGGAAGGGAAGTATTAATAAGGCCTCCTCTCTAATTTCAGTCTGGTTTCCATTGACGCCGCCCCCCCCCGCGGGCCATTCCGCGTTCACTTATATCTCTTAGGAACATGATGTTGTATCTTTTCTACGATCCACTTCCCCCTATTTCACTACCCATTTCTGGATATGAAAAAAAAATTCCCCACGCAGGTAATTTCACACGTTCCCGGTTATGGGGTTCCTTCTTCGAAAACGTGGGGGTGAGGACTGCTCTTTACTTTCCCTAGATTTTTACCGGGCACGTTCCCCCCCCCTCTAATCGTTGAGTCCCTTCAGTCATAGTGAACTTTATGGCCCCCTCTCTTGCTCAAGGATCTTTTCGCCCCCTCCCTCCCCCCATTTCCCAACTCCCCTCGGGTCGTTTTTCCTCCTCTTCCCGCGAGGCCTGCGGGTCCGACTACTACGTCCCCCCCCCCCCCTCCGCTCCCTTTGCCCCTTCTCCTCCCAAGGGTGCTTCACTACGTGAGGATTCGTCGGACAGTGAGCACGGTTTTCTGTTGCCGC
>Ga0179591_1167804_pt1 | contig 12202 bp, 18 predicted proteins | sample CZOMad2_1_08_16f_FD_182891 | JGI IMG/M metagenome (GOLD analysis project Ga0179591, IMG submission 182891) | Vadose zone soil fungal communities from Angelo Coast Range Reserve, California, USA - CZOMad2_1_08_16fungal (PacBio error correction) | ecosystem: Environmental > Terrestrial > Soil >... | reverse complement strand
GCCCGCCCTTACCACTAACTACCCCTTTGTCGGGTATATCTGAGCATTTTCTAAATGGGATAGTGATTACACGTTGGATTTCCAGTTTCTTTCGTCTTTTTAAGTTTCCATGTTTACTTCTTCGATGCTCTTGTTTCCCTCTTTCAGTTTCCTTTAAAACTAATGATCAGGGACGTCTCCGGACCCTTTGTTGTGATTTCCTTCGGGCCCCCTGCACTTTTTTGTGCATTTATACTCCCCTTTCCTCGTTTTATTCAACCTGTTGCCCCTTTCTATTTTTTTCCCTCGAAGTTCTTTTTTGTACTTAGCCACTTTCCCGACAGGGATCGCGCACACTCGTTATGTCCCTTTTCTTCTGTTTCGTAGTTTACCGTTTTTATCGAGACAGCAGTTTTGGTTTAAGTTATTGAGTTTGTAAGTTACTTACTGTACTTCCCCCCCGCCCTCAGCCCTCCTTGTAAGTTCTTCTGTTTCGCCGCTTTCCATACTGAACGCCCCCTGTCTAAGCACCCCTTCCCAACACCGAGTTTCATGACCTTATCTCTTATTGTCCGTCGCTTATTCCGCCCTTCTTATTTCTTCCTAACCCCCCTTCCTACCCTCCCCCTTTTCTATTTCGTGCACCCATCTCGGCCTTCCCGCAGATACAACCAGCCAGCTCCTAATCTCTCCTCTCGTGGATAGTTCCAAGTTTTCTAATTCTATTCGGATTCCCCTTACGTCTTTTCCCCCCCCCTGTATCCTACATTTGTTAACCTTTGGTTCTCCTGGTACTGCCTCTTTTTTCTTCTGACGGCCCCCGGTTGCCATGAGTGGTATTGACTTGACAGTGCGCACAAGTGTCCCCCTCTGTTCACCTTTCTTAGCTCGTCAGTGGGTGGGACCCGTTCCTACTCTCTACCAATCCTTCGGCAACGCTCCCGGCTAAATATTGGATACGGGTTAACGTTTCTTCTATCACCCCCTGAATGCAGGCCCCTCCTCTTTCTTTTCCGTACTTTCTTCTAATCGTGTCTTTTTCTTTGTGTTTTCTTTTCTCATGCCTTTCTTTTTTGTTAGTGACGTTCTGACTCCCTTGGGCCTGACTGAGACCTCCCTCTCTGTGCGGCTCTCTTCCCCCTAGCTTCCTTCAGGGTCCTTTGTCTGAGGAACTTTTCTGATTTCCTCAATGGTACCCCCGAGGAAAGTGAGTTAGGAGGATCGTCGGACGTTGTTTAATCCGCCCGTCTACCCCCTGTGCACTCAGGTTCATCGAGCCTCTTGGATTATGTTCCTTTTGCTTATATTTTGTGAAAGCCCTTTCTTGTTGTGCACATCTTGACAGGTCCTGACAGGGCTTTGATACCCTATGACTGATCCTCCCCGTTTAGAATTTCAAGTTATTCTTCCCCCGGGGCTCGTCTCTTCAACATCAATGGTTTTTTTTTGGATCTCCCCCAAATTTGGACCCGTCCCTTTTTTAATTGCTCCTCCGGGCCGGCATGGAGTCTCCTGACCAGGAAGCCCCTCGTCACATACCTATATTTGTCTTTCTTTTGTATTTTTTATATTCAATTCCTTTTTTTTTTTTTCCCCCCCTCCCCATTACTCTTTTTTTGCATGACAAGCCATTCGTTCATGAACGCTTTCTCATCGCATCCCGTTTTGACTGATTCCTTTCTCCCCCTCTTTTTCTCCCCAGCTTGTCTCCCTTTGATTCCCCCCCACCGGCAAGGTTACGAACGTTCGATACCCTGCGTATCCGGCGTCCAGGGCTTCACAATTTCACTCCTCCTCCCGACTTTTCACTTCCCTTGTCATGTTTGCTTCCTCTCTATTTTTTCCTTTCCCCCTTCCTCCCCTCATACGCTATCAACTAGTTGCAGTTATTTCGGGGTCGTCTCCGCAGGGTCCTTTTTTCACCGATCCTCGGTTCTGTAGCCCCATCCGTCCCCTTTCCCTCTCGCTTCTTCGATTTTCGGTCCTACTTCTTTTTCCCTCCCTGTTTATTTCTTTCCCCTGGCCCCCTCATCTGAAGAGCGTGTCGGCTCTTCATGTGGCGCTTGCTCCCTCTTCCTATGGTTTCCGGTGTCCTTATGTCTATCTATGTCGGCTCCTCCATTTTGACCCCCCCTGTTTTGATCCGACCAGCCCGTCCTTTCTCCTTCCCACTCATCGTTCCTTTTCTGACCCTATATTTTTCCTTTATGACGCCCCGTTTCTATGGACACCGCTTTTTCTTCCCACGATGAAACCTTCCCTTGATCGCCCCTTTTGTCTCTGTGTTTAGTATGAAATGCCTAATGTCGCGTTTATAGCACATCAACCTTTCGCACGCCTCCCCGCTTCTCCCCTATCTTTTCTCACTCCATGCCCCGTCAACGTCTTTTCCTGTTAATAGACCTCCACCCACCTTCTGAATTCGTTCTTTGTGCGGTCGCCAACAGTACGCCACGAAGGTTAATTGGTCCACTGTTTCTTTTCGACTTCTTTCACCCCTTTTTGATTCTTCCCCCCCTGTTTTTCGTCACTTGTTTTAACAATATTTCGCCCTTATTGACATTCGGCTTTTTTCCCCTTCCATAAATCCCCCCGCCCCCCGGCGTCGTTACCTGTTGCGTTTTTTCACCCCCCCCCTTACTCTCCGCGGTGCCTATTTCTTCTTGTCTATCTCTTTTCTATTCTCCTACTATTACAACACCCGTTTTCTCCCACCATGTCGCTCCCTTCATGTCGACGGAGATCAACCTAAGCTTATGTAGGGTTTTTTCTCCCTGTCTTACTTCCCTCCCTCCCTGCGCCCTCTCCTTCTTGGAAAGTAATCGCCTGTTGTTTATCTATCCCATTTCCTTTTTCAAGCTCCGCTTTAAAGTTGTTTGTTTTTGCCCCCCGCCCCCTTCCATGCTCTTTCCCTCGGTTTTTTTTTTTTTGTCTTCTCTAATTTACGAAGGCTGGTTTGGTGTCCTTACCAGCGAAAGAGTTGTTCTCCCTTATTCCCCATTTTCTCACTTGCAGTTTAACCCTCCCGTTCATGAGTTTTTCCCTTCCACGAACTTCAGGTACTATTCGGCCCAAACAACCGTCACATTTCCTAGGATTCTCTCAGGTCCTGCTCATCCCTCCGGTTCTTCCCCTTCTTCTTCCTCAGGTGTCGTCTTTCCCCCTGTCTCTTCCTTGCGTCTTTTTCCTCCCTATCCTCTTTCTCTCCGGCCGGGCAGCATGTGCTTTAATGTACTCCTCTTTTTTTTTGCATCTTTCACTCGCTCGGCATGTGAATTTCTCACCCCCGTGGGCTCTCGCATTTGACCGCACGTCGTGATCTTCCTTCCTCTTCCTTCGGAGCGTGTTTCTCTTCTTAGGTTTTTTATAGCGCATGCCAAAGCACCTTTCCTGCACCCATGCGACAACCGCCTCTTTTCTTTGTCTGGGTATTTCAGTGCTGACTTCCCTGCGTTTACCTCCTCAGTCTTCTTCTCGTTTGCCGGTCCTCTCACTCCTCCCGCTAGATATCAGTCCGATACGATCCTGATCATTCTTTAGTGAACTCTCTTAACTTACTAGTCCCCCTTCTTCCATGCTCGATTTTCCCTTTCCCCTTTCCCCTAGGCCCTTTTTACTGCTACAACCTACCTCCTTCAATCTCAGCTCGCACTTACGGAATGCACTTCTCCATTTCCCCGACTGGTGATTCCTCTCTATTCATGCCAATTGCGTGAGTCCGTTTCCTGCCGTTCCCCTCTCCCCCTCCTTCTTCTACTTTTTCCCCATGCTCCGCCCACTAGACTCCTTGCATTTTTAGTCCAGGATGCACCTTGTTTGCCATGTCTGCTTGGCCTATTCCTCCCAGATACCGTGTCCTCCTTCCTTTTTTGACCCCTCGAATTTCCCCACCCCTATCTACTTCTCGCCCCCTTCTTCGCCATGTCCAATTCGTGATTATGTCATGTTACCGGTTTTTTTTCTTTTTACTTTCTTAATTTGCCTTACTTGCATGCCAAGGCCGGTTTAATTTACACCTGAGGGTACGCAGAATTCTTCCTCGCTCGCTATGGGCCAGGACTGCCGCCTAGCGCCGAATTTTGAAGTACTTCTGGCCTTCCACCTTGTATTCATCTTTTCCCTCTCTTGCTTTCAATTTTCGCCAGACGTCCTCTTCCATATTTTCTCTGCCCCCTTTTCTTCTACGCATTTTACCATTCGCTTGCTGTCGTATTTTTGTCGAATCCCCACGATTTTCTAATTTCCCAGCATATTCCCTTGATTAGTTTCCCGTACGGTGTTTTCTTCCCTCACGGTTTTCAGTACCTTTCGTCTCTTGTGCCTATTCCATGGATTTGCTACCCATGGTTTGAATTCCGTGCCTCACACCTTCTGTACGGTACTTTTCATTGCAAACGGCCCTTGAACCCTCTTCCCTACATTCGATTTTTTTTAGTCCCTTGTATCCCTAGTGCACTGGGATCCTAAATAGGTAGCGTCAGACCGGTCGGCTCATTACGTTTTTCCCATTCACCATCTGACCAGCTATTCGCATTTTCTCTGGCGACTCTCTGATTATTGTGACCTCCACTGATACATATCATAGACACTATGTCCCCTGCCTTTGTGACAAACAGTCTGCACTCCAGTCCCCTTTTACCCCTTTAAGTTTAACCCTTTTTATACCCGAACATTTTCTTTTTCCCCCACCCCAAGCTGATCTCCTCCCTGCACGTACTCTCGCAATTCTCTACCACGTACCAGGCAAGTAGTCGACTTGCCTCCTTTTTTTTCGATTACCCATCCCTTCTGTTCTCCTCCCCTCTTTACTCCACTCTTCCTTCCTTTGCTTAGACCCCCTTCCCTTGTGCTTCTCTCTTTCCCCTGTGTTCCCAAAGATTATTACTATGACTTCACGTTCGTCCTACCCTGGACGTCTGCTTACCATATGGCTCTCGTGCGTAATCAGAACGGCGTTTGCTTCTGTTGTTTTTCACACAACCTTCTTTTTTTCAATTCCTTGGCCTCTCTATTTTCCTTTTTCCGTGTTCCTTGGCGGATTCATCGGTCCCTATTTCATCTTAGTGCTTTAGGGCGACACCACCTAATCCTTTTTTGCCTTTCAATCCTTTTTTCTGACATTTTCTTCTTAGTCCCTACTGAATGGGGCTCCGCTTCTTCTCACTGTACGCATTTTCGTTTCCACTCCTTTGACCACATGGTTTGGTTCCCGAAAGCGCTTGTAACTTTTGGTTGTCCCCCTCGTGTTTTCTCCCTACTACTTCCCCAGGGTCGACCTTGCCCCGGACCACTATCCCCACAGTGAGAGCCTTCTGGCGTTAGAGTCTTTTGAAATGCACTTGTTTTTTTGGCTCCATTCTTCCTTGTTTTGATTTTTGAGCGTAACTTCTAGCCCCCGCCCTCCCCGGAACATAGCCCTATCACGGCACCTCAGTTTCCGTCTTTGTTTGGGAAAGGCCCCTCGCTATTTTGTGCTGCGCCTCCTTCCCCCGATTTTCTTACTTGCATTCTCTCTCAGTTCTTTGCTTTTGCGCACATTCTCGAACGTTTTGCTCCCATCCTCCCTCATCCTAAGATTGACCCCACGTCCGTTCACATGCTCCTTCCTTACTCTCTTTCTACATCTAGTCCTCCCGTTTTTGGTTTGAGTTTTCGCAGCCTTCTTTCCCTTACTCCCACCAGCCATTTTGTCCCTGCCGTGGTTTTCCTTTTTTTCTCGCTCCCTAGATTCCTTTCCTGTTTTTCTGTATTTCCCCTTAGATTTCCCGCCTTCTGTGTAAATGTCTTTTTTTGCTCTCCCCGAGCCGCCGACCATCCGCCTTCCCCCTTTCTCTCTTTCTGCATTTTTCCCCCCTGTTTAAGCTTTTCTCCCCGAGCATTTGCGAACGTGCTTTGTTTCTCCTGATTTCCTTGCCTTATCCTTTTTTTTTCGTACCCCCTGAGCAACTCTTCATTTGCCATCTTATCGCGCTGGAACAGTATTTTCGAGTTTCCCCCTCTTCCCCCCTCCCTTTCGATTTAATATGGTTTGGTCCTTTGCCTTTCCCACCTCCGTAGTCCGACCACGTTCCACGCGTCGGTGCTTTTTTCCTTCTGCCCTTTCCATTTCTTCTGCTCTCGTCTTCTAGCATGCAGCCGAACCCTTTGCTCGGCGTTGAAGACCCGGTCAGTTAATGTCTCATCAGCACCGTGCCATTTTCCCTTCCCCGTTCCCCCATTCCCCTTTTTCTCGTTACTTTGTTTTCGGGGAGGCGAGACAAGATGTATTCTTGTCGTGTTTTTCCCCTTCACACTTTTTTCACCTGCATCACGGGCAAGGAGCAATCAAGGTCCCTCCCCCCTTACGCTTTTCCTGGTGTCCAGGCCGTCCACTTTTTCTTGGTTACCCCCCACCGCGCGACGCCCGGTCTCCGTGATCGCAGCATCCGCCTTTTTTCTGACACCCCTTTCCTGGTTGTTCGTTTTCTTCCCCTTTCCCACCCCTTTCCTTCTCCTTTCGAAATGGCTAGTCACGAGAACTGTCGATCACTCCATTGTTACTGCAGACTGTTCTTTGCCTTGTTGCTCTGACCTTTTCTCCGTTCCAGTCTTGGTCATTTTTTCCTTTCTCCCCCTTGCCCTCTTTCTGGCTCTTTCCTGGCACGCCATATGGTTCAGTTGCAATGCCATTTTTTTCCTTCTTTTTCCTTGTAGCTGGCAATCTTTTGTTTACTTGTTTCGTTTTGGGCGCCCGCTACTCTCCCGTGTATTTATTTTTTGACACCCTTCCCCCCCGGCTCACTGATAGGTCCACGACCTTTTTGTGGCCTTCCACTTCTCTCCCTTACCTTTCCCCTTTCTTTTTTTAGCATTTCAGTGGCCGTCTGATCGTCTTCATCTTCCATTTTCTGCGGTTACGGGAAACCTTCACTCTTTTCCACCCTACTGCCCCCTTTTTTTCTACAGTGCTGTTGACCAGATCCCAGTCTTCATTTCTTCTTCTCCCCTTAATTTCCCCGTCCCATTATGTTTCCAACTACGACTGCAACTTAATTCTCCCAATGCTCTCGACTATTGTCCCTTTGGCTCGCATCTCCCCCCTTTCGCTGTTTCTTCCCTTTTACGTGTTCCCCTCTCCCCCGCCCCCCCCGTCTCTTTCCCCCTCTCCAATCTATTTTTCCAGTGTTTTTTTTCTTCCCCTTTTTCTCTTTTTTTCCCCCTTCCCCCCGCTTCTCACCCTTCGCAGGCTGCTGTCCTTACGAAATACAGGAATTCTACGCCCTCGGTTTCTTGCTTCCGGCTTTTTCATTCCCTTCTATTGCCCCGACGTAGCTTGTCCCGACCATTTCCCATTGGGCCTTTTCCCTCCCTTTTTTTCTCGATATGTTTTCCTACCTGTAGACTGCCGTGACAGATCGGACTTTCGCCCCGCGCACGCTATTCCCAACCCTCTCCTTACACTGCCACCTCAATGTTCCTTTTTCTTCCTTTCTTTTCGATTTCCTTTCTCCCGATCTTTTTCGCTTCTACTCAGTTATTCACGAATATCTCCGCCTATGCCTGGGCCTTCTTGTTGAGTAGGTCATATACCTTATCAGCCTCCCCCTTCTTTTAACTTATTCCTCTTCTTCCGTCCCTTTTAGCGGCGGTTCGTCTCTGTGTGTACCAATCCCCCGTTGTTCTCTGTTTCTGCCTTACCATTGAATGTGTTTTTTTTCCCTGTCTTTCGCCTCTTGCTTTCCTTTCCTGATTTCTTCTTGCTTTTCCTCCCACTTGCTGCTCGCTTGTGTTCCGGCCGAGGGCTCCATGTTTCCCCGTTCTTGTGTTCCCTCCCTCTTTTTCTCACTACTTCCGACATTTTTCTTCCCCCAATTTCACCCCCTGCTACTACGAATTTTGTCCGGTAATTCTTCTTTCCTTCTTTTTTTTCTGGCTTCCCCTCTCCGTTTACCCGATTTTCTCCCCACTTTCTCGTCACCCCCCTTTTTTCTTCTACGTCAGTTCCCCCCTTTGCTGGCAAGATCTTCTCCCCCGCCACTCCACCACCACCTCTATTTCCTTTTAGACTTCTTAGCGCTCTGGTGTGTATTTTACTTTAGCGGCTTCAGTACGACTTCCTTCCTTGTCCTCTTTTCGCTACTGCTTTCTTTTAGGCACAAGTGACGAGTATATCACTTCTTTCCCCCCCCTCCTCTACCAGCACTCCCCGACCCTCTCTTGACACCTGATTACCCCCCCCCCTTTTCTTTCCTCCACTATTTTCCTTCCCCGTATCCTTACGGTTGTTTTGTGGGTAATGCTTGAATGTTTTTCGATTGTGGCCCACGACCTTTTTGCGTCTTTATTGTTCACACCTCTGCTTACCGGAAGCCTTTTTCCCCGTCTTTCCCCATATCATCTTTTGTTTTTCTCTTCTCTCCCTTCCGTAGATCAGCATCACCTGAAAATGCTTGCTCCGTTTACCTAGTTCGCACGGCCGCGCAACGGCCACATCTGCGTACCCCTTCCATTCTCCTTCTTCTCCCACTGTACACCACACCTCTCATTCCATTCAGGCTCCTCTCGCTCCAAAAGGTGACCAGATGAAGTTTCCCCGAATATTGCGCCACAGATCCCTACCATCTGTTCTCCCCTCGGACATGGCTTCGCACCCATCTCCTTTTTCGTCACCAGTACCCTCCCGCGGCCCCCTCTCTGACTGCGCCCCGTGTACGCACTCCCCCCTTGCTTCCTAGACCTTCAAATTCTTTAAATGCCCACCCACCCCCTTCATAATTTCCGCTTCACTCTGCATCCTGGACCCCCCCTTGATTTAGATAGAGTTGTCTCTTTTGTTCCTACGTTCTGTGGAATATGTCCATCATGTATGATTCCTTGGTTTGAATCTCTCCACGAGTTCCCCGCCCTTCCTTTTATGGCTCTTTCTACCCCTTCGTCGCCCCGGTCCTCTCTATACTTCTTCCTCTTCTCTTTTGACCCTCAAACGACCCTTCGTTCCGGCAGCCGCTCCTCGGTGTTCTCCGATCTATTTCTCACCCCTTCCCCCTTTTCCTTTCTCCTCCTCACTTATGTCCCCCGGTGGCCACCACTCACCCCTTCGCTCTTTTTTGTCTGTCTACTGTCGGCATCCCCTCCACAGCACTCATCCTCGACCAGTTGTTAGGTCAGAGAGTCTCATCCGAGCTTTTTTCGTTGCCCCGTTTTTCTCTCTTTGCTATCCTTACTTTACATCGTCCCTATTCCCGTGACCTTTGATCGTTCCCTTTCCATTTGTCCCTAACCCCTTCAGTTTGACACTTGCCTTCCCCACCCATCTACCTCTTTCACCTTCTTTTTTTTTGTTCCCTCGTCATGTTTTTCTTCCCCCATCTCTCGTGCAGTTCGCGCGCCGGATGTTTCACAGCAAGATTGTGTGCTCCCTTTTGTCTTTTTCTGTGCCTTCCCCCTTAGCCCTTCCCCCATATCTTTATTCTTAAGTACTCTTACCTTCAATTTTTACTCGATCGTTTTTCGACTCATGAAATCCGTAGTTACCTTTTACAATTCCTGTCACTGTCTGAGCGTTTAGATGCGATTCTTCATCCATCGCCATTTCTTGCTATGTCTCCCCCTTCTTGACCAATGACTTCATCTTTTTCCCCCCAGAGTCCCTTCACCCCCCTTCCTCCCCGCTAATCTTTCATTGTATCCCTTTCTGCTTATTTCCTATCCTTTGCCCCTTCTTTATGCATTCTGTCGTCTCGGCCTTCCATGAGTATGATGTCCCTTCTGGCCTTTTGCTGGACTGAACGGCCTCCCACCTCCCATTTCTGTCCTCTCTTGATTTCGATTTATACCGTCCCGGCTTGATACTCTTTCACCTCCCTGCTCTCTTTCGACTTTTCTCCCCGTTGACTCATATCCAATTTTCTACTACCCCCATTTTTTGCTGACTTTTTTCTGAGTATTACGGGGTCTTTTTCCCCTTTCATCCCTTTCCTCTTCTTTTTTTTTGTTTCTTTCCATTTCTGCCCTCTCCGCCGTTCTTCCTTCCTCCCCCTACTGACGTTTCGCATCGTCATTCGTTTCCCCCACTCTCCTCTCTTTCCTTTTGTCTTGAGGTTTCCCTGTTAACCCTTTGCCCTTTCCCTTTAATGTACTCTTTTGGTTATGGGCTGCTTCCTTGATCCTGTCATTTCTTATTCTCAGCAGAATCTCTTGCTTTTCATTCAGGAAGCTCCCCTCTCTTCATAGTCTACTTTTCAGTCGCTTGAAGACGTTCCCCCTCTCTCTCCGGCAACTTCCCAGTGTTTCTTAGCTCCCCCCCCCTTCATTCTTTCTCAGACCATTTCCCCTCCTTCCTCTTCACCCCACTCCTCCAAATCCCCTTACTCGTGTTAATTGACTGTTCCCACAACACATCCCCGTTGTACCCCGCTTTTTTTCCACTTCTTTTCCCCCCGTGGGCTCTTTCCAACCCCACCGCTGGGTTCTTCTTCCCCCTCGCCCTCCCTTCCTTTGTCGACTCTGTCCACCCAAGTACTCTCTCCTACTTTATTTTTCCATCGCACTTGTCCTCTTCATTTCTGCTTTCGAGCACTCCCTGTTTCCTTCCTTATCCCGCTTCCAGTCTTTCCTCCTCTTCTCTTTTCCCTCCGCAGAACCCGCAATATTTTCGTAAGCCTCATTCCTCCCTCCACTTCATACTTTCCCGACATCCCTTCCACCTTACAACTCTATCAGCCAGACTCCGTTTTTACTTCCTCTCTTTTCTCTTTTTTTTGCCTTTGGCACGGAACCTTTATTGGTGATCTCAGATTTTTGATCTTCGCCGTCCCCCTTTCTTACCTGTTCCTTCCATTGCCTCCCCCCCTTGCTCCGGTCCCTTTTATCCCTTTTAACGTGGATTCCTCCGCCCTTTCTTTCAAGGCTGCTCCCGCAGATAGCTATCTTTCCAGCACCTCTCGCTGAGCACTTGATGTTCCTTGTTTTTCACCGAAGTCTTCCCGAGACAGTTTTGCCGTATCTTCCCTCTCGTGTATTGATCGGTATATTGACAGCCGCCTTTCGCTCATCAGGATTGGTCCATCTAAGCCATCTCTCCGTCAGCTCCACGCGTTACTCTTCTCATGTCACTCCCTCTCTTTTTTTCTTTCCGTCGATCTTTGTTTTTGCACACACCCCTTTGTCTTGCGATTTTCGCTGTTCTTTATGACTACATGGCGGGACCAGTTGACTACCTCATAAATCCTTTTGGGGCAGGCCATTCCCTTTTTGCTTTTTATTATACCTAGGCATCTCTTTGTCTCCACTGCGAAGCGCATGATGCTTAGTTTCTTCGTTTTCTTTTTTGCGTTTCTCCTCGTCCCCTTCTTTTTTCTCTATTTCGTTTATAAACACTCCGAAGTCTTCCTACATCACGACTTGATCTTTTGCATCTTTTGTTTACATTGTGTCTCCTCCCTTTCTTTTCTTGGCCCCCTCAAGCTCAGAGTGCCCACTTTCTTGATCCCTCTTCTCTAGATCCACCCTCTTTTCCCCCTTTGCTTCATCACCACGTTGGCCTCTTGTCATGCATTCATTTTTCTTTTGCTCCTTTGTGGATGCCCTTCATCTTTGTTTCCTTGTAGGCTTCTGAGCAATCCCTCGTAGCTTTTTACACTCTTGTCTCATCTCTTTTTCCTATCTGCCCCATCTGCTCGATACCGCGCTTCTTTTCCTCGACTCAAGCGTCTTTGGCCTCTCCTTTGACACCCTACATAGTACTTACCACCCTACCTACAAAGCTTTTTGTATTGCCGAAGTTTCCCACGCACACGAACCATGTTCGCGTCTGACTTAACTGCGTTGCCTTTTATTGAACCTCGAGGTCGCTTGTCATCCTTTCGACCACTACAAATTTTTCCGTTTGTAATAGGCAGCCTGGGTTCCCCCGTGGGACCCTTTCACTCCTTTTTCTGTGGATTGTCCTCCTCATGCGCTTTCTTTACGATGCCCCTTCCCCTCCACCATGCACTTCCCTTCCACGTTCCCGCTTTCTCTCATTATCTTCACGGTTTTCCCACCGGCGGCCCTTTTCTAACGTTCTTCTTCGTTGTGTACCCCTTTTCGCTGGACCCCCTTTGCACCCGATTACCCGCGGGCTTCCCCCTTCTTTCCTGCTCCTACTTGTCATTTTTCCAAATTCACCCCCTTTTGACTTCTCCCTAGTTCCCTTGCTGACACTCCCGACCGTGACTCTCATGCTCTCCGCACCCCCCCCCTC
>Ga0179591_1255162_pt1 | contig 12203 bp, 8 predicted proteins | sample CZOMad2_1_08_16f_FD_182891 | JGI IMG/M metagenome (GOLD analysis project Ga0179591, IMG submission 182891) | Vadose zone soil fungal communities from Angelo Coast Range Reserve, California, USA - CZOMad2_1_08_16fungal (PacBio error correction) | ecosystem: Environmental > Terrestrial > Soil >... | reverse complement strand
CCCTTGTGACCCTCCCCAAATGTTCTCTCAGGACGAGCGTAGGGGGGTTGCCCCAGCAGGGTTCTCGGCTGGTCTCCCCTCGAATCAAAAGTGTAGTAGGTTCGTTAAACCCCTTTTTCTCCTCCCGAGGATTCCCTCAATTCCGTTTTTGAACGCCTGTTTGCTATTTTTGGGTGCTTTTCCCTTTTTGCCAGACGGCCTCGCGACCCTCTTTCTCTTCTTGTGCAGGCACCAAGTAAGAAGTTTTCCACCGATCTTTCCCACCAGTGGATTCAGCTCCGCAGAACACCCCCAGTCGCCCTGGCTTTTGAACGTCTTCCTCGTTATCTTTGGCGCGGCAAGCCGCCTTCTTGCTTTCCCGGTGTGCTTCGTAACCTAGAAGTGGTTGATTTTTTCCCTATGCCTACCTCTCAACTCCCGATCTCTTGCTTGAGCCCAGGTCTCTCGCCCCCACTGTTTCCGCAATAAGGGTTGCGCATTTCCCACTTCTTCTGTTTTAAGCTAGGCCGATGCGTCATTTCCCATATACTCTCGGACTTAAGAGGACGAAGCTCTAGCCGAGCGCCCAAACGACGGCTCGTGTCCCCCTTTGTTTCGCTTGCCCTTCCCTCGTTTTTTCTGGCCGATCACTAACCTTGGCCACCCTCCTTTGCTTCTTCTCGAGTTTCTGATCTATGGAAAAATTCAGGCTAATTCGGCATTAGCAGGTGATTGTGTCCCCTGGACCCCACCCTCACCCCTGCATCGCCCCCCCCCGTCTTTCCAGAGGAGTTATTCCCCCCTGGGGGCCTCCTCCAAACGGTAACCACTGAGGGGAACCACCCCCAGAACAATTCACACGTGATCCCTCGGCATGCCGCTGCATCTTTTCGGCCCTAGCATTCTTGGCAGGCGTTTTTTACTACCCGTCGGTCCCCCACGCTTTTTCGTCTGCTGAAAATCTTCTATGGACAGAAAACAATCCTCCCCTGGGATCCCCCCTCTCCTGCCTCAGGTCGCTTTTGCGACCTCTGCCTGCTTTACCAGCCTCGGAGACCCCCTAGACACAATCCCCCCCCAGCAGTTCTCTTTATTTTCTAAGGCAGTTTTTCCCCCATTTAGGTCCATCCTCAACTTCTTGATTTAAAGACTGTGCCGAGCTCTTGTCGATCCCCGGCACCAAAAGGTTAGCTCTTTTTTTAAGGACCCTGCGCTTTTGAGTCACGCCGTCTCGTACCCCTGAATGTTTTTTGTCCCTTCCCCTCCTTCATGTAGCCTTCCCAGTGTAGCCCAGCCAATTCTTTCAATTTTTTTTCCTCCCCCAAGATCGAAATGGCTCGGCCCTCCTGACCGACTCCAGATCCGTCTTCTTGTTTGACGTTCCAGATTGGTCCTCTGATAGGTAAAGCGGTCCCGCCTTCCTTCCCCCTGCACCAACTTGAAAACCCCCTATGTCTGCGTTCATTTGTGTAGCGGCCCTGCACCCTTGGCGAATCCGAGCAGATCTGCGACAGGTCGCCTTTTTTTCGCGTTCTTTATTTCCGAGATGGGAAGTCCATAGAGCCACCCTGGTTCATTCGCCCATCTCTCAAAATGTTCCGCCTTTTCCCTCCCCCCCCACCCGCCCTTAACGTTCTTGATCGTCAAGCTCTGACTCGGCTGTTCCCCTCTACATCTCTTCGTTGTTTGAATGAAATGTTTTCAAAAGTTCTCCTGATTCCGGCTCGAGCTCTCCCTTTGCACGGATTCCGATGAGCTAGCGTCTCTCGTTTGGATTGAATGTTCCCTCGGTGATGTTTAACTCGAAAAGATAAGAATGGCCAGTTTGCAGTTTTCTGTAAGCTGCTTACGTCATAGCTCACTCTTCGGACAGAGTTTGCGAAGCTTTCGCCCACACCCAGGACTTTCGCTGCGCCCATTTTTGCTTTAGGATGGGAAGCAGTGCCCCAGTCCTCCTTATACTTGGACGACCTTACTTCTTATTCCATCCGCGCCACGTCTGCTTGTGTCCTTTTTTTCCACGTGCTCTTTTCCTCATAAGAACACGCTTCTCCTTTTATGTCCCCTGACCCCTCTTCAGTTCTTCGTCTTTGCAGGCGTGGGGTGGCCTCTACAATTCGTACACCGGTGGTTCCCCTTTCCTCTTCCTTTGATATCGAAAAGAAGCCGCTATAGGCTCCTCCAACCGCTCGGGGAGTTATCTCGGATTGATGTCCCCTCCGCGTTTTTTTAGTAAGGTCCCGTTCACCCTTGCCTTTTCACATTGTGTTGCAGAAATTATTACGAGTGGCTGTGTGGAGAGCCTTGTATCCCCCCTGTTCGAAGCCCTACCCCCCCCGTCCTCGTACGATCCCCCTCTTGGACTTTTTCTTAGGTTTAACCGGTCCTATCTTCCCGTATTCGTTGGCTCAACTCTCCGCGTTGTCAGTTCATGTCATCCCGTCCGCCATTATCAGCTGTGCAGCCGGTTTCCCATCCGTTTTTCCTCTGCTTTCTACTTGAGGGCTTTTGTTTTAACATGTCGAGAGGAGAAGGAGATCGTGAAATTTCCTGTAGTTATTTGTCGTGCTTTACTGGGGATTCTCCCTTGGATATCGCGTTTTACTTCCGTCTTGAGTGGAGAGTGCTGCATCCCTAGTGACCCCTCTCCGGCCTTTTCTCTCCTGTGCCCTTATTATATCCATGCCTATTTGCCTCCCAAGAAGGGAAGGCCCCGGCTGTGAAGAGCGCGCTCTGGAACGCCTTTCTAGTTTGCGCCTTCCCCCGCCCTTCGCGCATCCCGGCGCACTTTCTCCCTTCTAAACTCAATGAGACTTAGGAGTGCTTCTTCTTTGGCGAGAGATTCCCTCCCAGACTTCCGTCCTTTTCTTATTTTCCGACTTAATCCCCCCTTTCCTCTGGTGGAGAGTTCTTTTTCAAGGGTCAGCCCCAGGGTCCCATTTCCTTTCTTTTTTCCTTTTCCCTCCGTGTGTTGTTTCTAGAGCTGCCTGTTTGGATCCCTTCAAAGACCCTCAATTCTTTTCCCATTTTAATTTTCTAAGCAGCCCATCCCCCCTTACAGTTCCTGATGCTCCGATCTCTCCCTTTCCTCCTCCCTGTAAGTGGAAATCGTTCCTCCAAGTTCGTCATGTCTTCCAATTCTATTCCCTCGGACTAGGGATTTCGTACTCCATTCTTTCAACGCCATTAGAAGCTCGTTTCCCCTCAGAGACCTTTCACGACGAGGCTTACTTCCCCCCCTCTTCGGACAGTCGGAGGCTTTGATAAACCGCTCACGCGGCGGCTTGACCTTCCTCCCGATGGTTCCGAGGTCTCCTGACGTGTCCCCGCAGCCCCCTCAAATCGCGCCCTCTCCATGAACTGAAAAGCCTCCAAATCCCTGATGTGCGCCGCAGCACCGTACCACCCCCGCCCCGAATTCCTCCCTCAGGCTCCGGCATCGTCGCGTCTTAGATTAGGCCCACCCGCCCTCTCTCCTTCATCTTAACGTGATTTTCATTATGCAGGCTTCTCGTTTTCTTTAACTACTGCATGGTGCTGACCCTGTACACGCCAACTCTTGATTTCGCCAACGCCCTGACTTTTTTTCTCGATGCCGGCAGGATCCTCCGATCTTCCCCTTTTAGTGATTCTCTTTTTTGGTCGCCTTGCTTTCACAGGGTTATTCCCTGTCTCCTTTTCATACCCCACCCCCCCCCCAGCCCATCTTCCCAGGCATCTCTCCCCCCCACACCTTTCACAGGGTTTCCTTATACACACCTAGACATCCTCTCTCAACTATTCTCATTAATATTTGACTCAATTGCATGCTCGACAGGTCTAGGAATGATTCTAATGACCCACCCTGTGTTTCCTCAGTGTCGCAAAATTAAAAACACCCTCCTGGACCCACTCGGGTACGAGTCTTTCTCAGAGTCTTCCTTGCTCAATCCCCTGTCATCCCGCGCCTTTATTATATGACAGGTTCTCCTGTTCTTTTCAATTCCTCCCCGCAGGACTTTTCTCCCCTGTAAAGTCTAAGTCGTTTCCCTTTCCAAGGCATACAGGTTTCTTCGGCACTCATTAAAAGTCAGACAGTTCCATGTGGCGCGCGTGATAAACGACTTTCCGGTTTTTTTTGCTCTTCCGGACACCGCTAGCCGCCCTTCCGCGCTCCCTTCGCGCGATTTCAAACAAATTGCAGTTCTTTAAGTCGGGGCTCCCCTAGTTCCTCCGCTGTCCCCCTTCGACCGAGCGTAGCTCTCCCAGGATCCTTTTTTCCCTTTTGACAGATCGGATGGACGTTTGTTTTAATTCCGGCGATTCCCCCCCAAACTTGACTAGAGGCGTCTTCTACTACTCTTCTCTTCCCTGAGCTGCCCTTCGCTTCCGTGGCAATTTTCGAATGATGCTCCTTCCCGGTTTTGGCTTTTATGCCATATTAAAGACTGAGTTTACAACGGCTATACGACTGCCGACACAATCTTTTCTTGCATTTTTCTCTCATTGCTTCGAATCGCCCCCCGTACCTTCCCGCGAGTAGACAAGTAGAAAGTAATCGGCTGGTGCGGGTTTAAGTGAGGCGGACTTCTTCTCTACTTCCCTGCCCAGTCCCTCCCCTCTTGGCCGTAAACACCGTCCCCCTTGCGGCTCGTGGCCTCTCCCCTTCTCTGCGGTGTTCACTCCTTACCCCATTGACCCTGCTTTTGCTTGCTCACTTTCGGCCGCCCATGCCTTCCTTTTCTAACCATGCAGTCTGAAAGAGCAGGCGTTCTCCCCGCGCGCAACCTTCTATTGGAACCTGCTAGGTTGCTCCCTCACTTTTGTGTCTTCTCCCCTTTCGCGGCCCTTGTCCTACGCTTCCCCTGCCGTTTAAGGTAATTGGTTCCATGACTGGACCAGCCGTTATCCCCCCACCGTCAATTGTGGATGGGGGCGCTTTTCATCTTTTTCACCTCTGAGACTGATTTTTCCTCACAAGCGAACGATTCTTTGCTTAGGGTGATAAAGGTTCGTGTTAGTATTAATGCAGACGAGTCCTACATATTTCGTCTCACTCTGCGTTTTTCGTTCGGGGATGTTACCCCTAACTCCCCACCTCTCTCTTCTGCACGGATTTTTCTCCCCTTGCAATTTTATTTGGTGTTTGGTACACGCTTTATTTTAAATTCCAACGTGTGGCTTAACTTTTTTGCCTTTCCCATACTTCCGTGGCCTCCCTGTAAATCTTGAGAGTTGGATGGTTTGGGTATGAGTAATGTCTCAATGTCGCAATGCCTGAAAGGATCTCCATGCTTGAAGTTTTTGTGACCCTCAACAATGCTCTCACTCCTAGCAGCTGAGCTGTGTTGCGATGGCCCCAGTAAGGTAGGAGTGATCGGGCGCTTCAAGGTCTCTTCGTTCGGGTCATTCCCCCCCTTTTGCCTCTATCGTCGTTTGGAGCTCGTACTCTCTCTTTCCTCTATTGCAATGGAGGGAGATTACACTTCATCTCCTACATTTCTGGCAGCCTTCCGATCTTGGCATTCCTCCACCTTCTTCGCTTTGTACCCCATGTGTTTCTTACAAACCTACCCGCTTAAGAGTTATTTATGTCGGCAGTCGGGCACCAAGTCGGACTTCCCCCACTTTCCCTGTTCCCCAACACATGTCCCCTCCAGACTGATGTTTCCTCAATATCTAACCCGCCGAGCAGTTGCCTTGTTTTTCTTGCGCTGATGACCCTTCCCTTTTTGGGGACTATCGTTGAACCCCGTTTGCGGCTTTTTTTTCCTGATTCGAAACCCCTGAGGCCAAAAGCCTTAAGCTATTCCTCCGCGGCATGCTTTTTCCCCCCACACCCTAAAAATCTAAGCCAGGCTTCACCCTTGGAATTTTGTCTCGAGGATCCGTCCTATCTCCCCCTGGTTTTACAACGACACCTACGACTTTTCCTGCTATTTTAGGTTCGTACAGAGCTCGGGGCTAGTGCGTATGCGGTTGAACCCCCCCCCCACCATTACCGCCCTTTCCCCTAGGAGTAACAGGATTTTTGTGCCCTCTTTCTTTATCCATTTTGTGGGGGTTGGTGGTCTTCTGATGCACGGTAACCGAAACAGTCTCTGCAGGACTGAGAGTCTTTTTTTTCCCCCTTCCTGTTATCTCCTTCCCCCCTCTCTTTCTCGTCCTTTTCAATAACGACATCCCCTCCCCCCATTTAGAGTTCTGTCTTTGTACCCCCTTTTATCGATCCGCGTATTCCCCTCGTCTCAAATTTTTTTTTCACGCCTGGGCTTCTTCTTTTTTTTTGTGATTTGTAGGTGCATAAGGTCTTGAATGAATGTCTTTGTATCTCCTTCGGGGCAGGATTTCGACTGTACCAAGTGCTCCCCACCTTTTGACCTAGTAGTACCCCCCCCTTGATCGATAATCACAAAAAAGTAGCCCAGGGTTTGTACCTTGAAGTCTCCTTTTTGTTCTTTTTCCATGGCCCGCAGCAGTTCGGCGCTTTTCCATTTTGTGACCTGAAGTGGATTACGATTCGCTGCAGTTCCCTAAGCAGCTCTCCTGATCTTTTCCAGTTCTCTTCCCTTTAAAACTTGGTACCCCGACACTCAGTGGCGAATTCCCCAATGATCTGCCAGCGACTGCCCATTTCAGAGGGCATCCAGTGAACTCTCCCCCTAGTTCACTTCGATGTATAGCTATATTCTGCGACCCCCCCCCCCCCCGGACGTCTCTCGCCCTTTTTCTCTGACCGTAAACCCTCCGCTAGTTTCAGCCCCGTCGGGGAAGGAGAAGAAGAACGCCACGTCCGATTTGCGCTGTCTATATTCGAAGAGTTGATCGCCTTTTATGGACCCCCAAGACCTTCAAGAATTTCTCTATTTTTCCAGGGTTCAGTGGATTGTAGTCCCGACCCCATCCCCATCTTGCTTAGCCGTCTTGAAGAGCGTTCTTTTCCCTCCTGGTTTAGAGACCCTCCCCCCCCCTTTGGCCTTTTCGACCCAATTTCGTTTTCCCCCTCCACCACGTTCGCATTCGTCTCCATTCTTTGTCGGCCGCATTATTGGGTTTGTACTCCCGTCGTAAACCCCTCGTTTAGTTCCTGCTCGACCTTTTTTTACAGGGCAAGTGCACCCCCCATACCCATGAGGATCCCCTTTTCTCCCTGCAGCCCTTTTTTGTCTCCGCTGTGCTACCTTCCCCTGAGTCTTTATTCCTCCCGTCTCACCTCGCCCCGCCATCTCCCTTGCCTTGAAATGACTTTTTTTCTTTTCTTTGGTTTTTTGCTGTACAAATCCCCCTCCCCCTCTTTCTTCCTTCAACTGCGGTGCCAGCGCTACCGTGTAGCGCTGAAAAAAATTAGTGTAAGCCTCGCATTTTCAAGCTGTCCCATTTTCCTCTCTTGCGACGCCCGTCTCGTCCTTTTTTTTTTATGTTGTTAAGAAAGGTTGCGTCCCGACGCCGCCAGCTCCCCTCACTTCCTTAAATTGTACTTCCTGCTTCCCCAACGCAGGGACCGTTGAGTCACCATTTTTCCAACAGAGATCCGTAGTCTTTTTGTTTGACGTCCTTCTTTTCGGCATTGAGTCAGACTTTCCGAATCCTTGACGGCACCCCCAAGTGTCTTTTTCCCCCGTTACTTCGGCTTCATTCTAGATTTAATTTCATTTTTAGAATTCGATCAGCTGTTTCTCCCTGTAAGACGCGTCCTGCGATTTTAGGAGAGTAAGACCATAGGATGGAAGATTTCCACATCTGATTCACCACTCTTTCCATGAATATCTCGACCCCCCCTGAACTCTTGTAAGAGTAGGATTTTTGCTTATCTATCCTAGTGTAGACCGCCATCCGAGCCCGTCCCGCCCGGTACTGCCATGACCGGGTCTTATGACCCGTTTCTCGCTAGAAGTTGGTCCAAGCTCTGTTGTTGTTTTCCCAACAATTCTTGAGCTTCCTCGGCTCGTCGGTCATGTTGCCTCGGTTGACTTTCCCCTCTGTCAGTTAAGAGCAGTTAGCCGTACCTTTTGAACCCCGTATGCCAACTCTTCCTTCCAGAGTCTTGAGTAAGTCGTGTTGCGCATATGATTCCCCCCGAAATTTAGTCCTCAAAAGGCCCCTGCTTGGTTCTCGGGGTCCCCCCTTGCCATTGCCCTCTCAGAAACTCTCCCTTTTCAACTTTAATACCTTCTTCAGCCGCGCAAGTCTTTTTTGTCTTCTCGGAAAGGAGCAGAATTTTCAGTCGAAAACCCCGCTCCTTATTCTTCTGCTGCCACCGCTTTTTTTTCTCAGATCGTTAGCTTTCCGGGTTTTTTTTTAAGGCAACCATGTTATTCCCTGGGTGTGCCCTGTCTATACATGCTCCGACGAATTAGCCATGAATCTTTTTTATTGCGTGTCAGAACAGTCTCCCAGTCTTCTATTATCTCCCGTGTGCCTTTTTTAGGATTCAGGAAGTTCTCGGATGTTTCTCTTCATTGCCCTGGTACGATTGTTGTTTTGTTGCGCTGTAGTGGGTGTTTCTTGACCCATTGTTTTTCGACCGCAATCGCAACGCCTTAGAAATGTAGATCTGGATCTTTCCTCCTCTCTCTGACGTTCCCTCGATCCTCACTTGCTCGGCTGTCTTTTCAAGTTTTTGGTGATGTTCAGCTTTCAGAACCAACACCCCCTCGCCCTTGAGTAGCCCTTCGATTCTTGCTTAAGGGTTAAATACTCGTTTTTTTTTTGTTATGCTTTCGCGTGAGTCTGTGGAAGGAAGGATAAAGAAGAGACCCCTCTTACCCTTCCCGTCTCCTTTAAGTCACTCCTTCTGTCTGTGCGTTAGTCTCTTCGGGCTTCTCAATTTCTTCCTCTTTTTTCATTAAGTGTTGCTATTTGGGCGTCGTTCTTCTTTCTTCCCTTGACCCCGCCTGGACTTCCCTCGCCGAGGCTTCTTTCTCTAATGCCCCGAGCTGGCCTCATCCCTTCCCAGGAATTTTCCTTGACATTTTTAAAGAAAGAGGCTGGCGCCGAGTTTTCTGTCGCCCTCCCCTTTTGCCTGTCGCCTAGAACGTTCCTCCTCCTTTTTTCCGCCCTTGGCGACACGTCTTTTCCTGCTCTTTTTTTCGTCGTTTGAGTAAGGGAGAGATAGCCGCTCGCCCCCCTTTTCCTTTAGGTCTTCGTTGCGACTTCATCCATTTGACATATTTATGTATGTTCTTTCCTTGTTTTGCTCCAGGATTCTTTGTAATCCTTTTTTTGTGCGCGATGTAGGTTTTCTCCCTGAACAGACCCAAACACTTTAGTGACATGTTTTAGTCGCACGATTACAAACAGTCCTTGCGATTTTCTTATCCTATAGAGTACGCCCCGACGACCGCCCCTTATAACGGAAATATGTTCGACACCTTAGGTTCTGTCGCGCGCCTTTTCGCGTCCCGATTCTTCTTTAAAGACCGTATGTCCCCACGCTTGCCTGAAGCCTCTTTTAGACGAGACCCGAAAGACGAGTCCCCTTCCTGGCCTTCTATCCCCCTCTCCCTGCATGTCTCTCAATCCGGTCTCCGATGCTTTTTGAAATTCGGACCTCGTATCCTTCTCCCTCATGCCCTCACTCGCGCCCCAGCCTCTAACGCTCGTACAATTATGACCCCCCCCCTCCCTACTCCCCAAGGGAGTCAGATGGTTGCTCCGTACTCGACAAACCAGATGCAAGTCAATGAAAGATAGTCTACCCGGTTTTGGCCCTCGCGCTTATTTTAGCCCTTCCGTACCCCGCCTTTCCCGCCGAAGGTCGGAACTCTTTTCCGTCTGGGACTATCAGTAGGTCCTAAAATTTTGAGGGTTGACCCCGGACCGCCACCCGGCGGAATTTCTGCCCCCAAGAAACAAGTGATTCAGCGCCGGATCAGCTATCTCGTCCTCCGAAATCCCCGACCCCGCGGTTCGGTCTGCTCTTCTTTGTAGATGTCTTTTGACGTTCTTACCCAAAGGGACACTCAGGACACCACCACCCCCCCAGAGAACCCAGGTCTCCTTTTCCACATCCTTCGAACGGCGGTGTCCGATTTCCCCCCTTTACCCTCTTCAGTACATGGCCTCTACATTGCGGACGATATACGCTATTTGGGTAGACGTCATGACTCGGTCCGCCTCACCACCTGCTTGGTTCCGTTCGAAGTTACAACCCCCTCCCTGACCACCTCGGACTCGCTCCCGTTTTTTTCGTTGAAGTTTTACATGCCGCGGTTTCGGCTATTCGGCATTTGCCCCGCTTTTGGAGGGTTGATGAGCCCACCCTCTTTGAGTTTCGCGGCCTGCCGATACTGATTTTCAGTTCCAAGTATTCAGTTGTGACTATGGCTCTTGGCCTCGTCCCCCCTTTTCTCCAACAGTACATGTGTCTCTCTCTCCCGATGGTTTTCTACGTCGAAAAAGTGCGCCTCCTATCTCCTTCGTTGGCAATACCTTCCCCCCCAAAGGCCCTCCAGTTGAAGAGTAGGTCCACGAGTCCTCCCTCACATGAACCCGATGATTTGGTCCTGACTCCCAGGTTTCCCCTTCTCGATTCGAACAGTCCCTCAGCTTTTTGCATTGGTCATTGGCATTAATGCGATTCACCACTTCTACTTTCCTGTCGGCTTTTCGAGTTATATTACGATCACTCCTTTTTTGACGCTCGTCGGACATGTTCTCGATGAATGTCCCCCGAATCCCGGATTGTTCCCTATCCTTCCCTAATCGAGAGTGACACCTTTTCAGATAAGTCGCGTCACTTCTTACCTTTTCCCCCTGAGCTGATCGAATCGTCCACCCCGTCCCTTCTCCGCGACAGAACCCTCCGACCTCGTGAATGGTGAGTGGACAGGAATCCTGTACCCCTTTGAGTGCTACATTCCCCTCCAGCATTCTGCCCTCTGTCCTTCAACACCCTCACTTGATCGGTCGTATGGGTGATTTTCTGTAGCGTCTTTGTAACAGACGGGCCCCCTTGAAGACGTTCTTTTCCTTCCCCTTTCGGCCTCGAAATTGAGACGTTTTTTTTCCCCCAAGCCTTAGCACGATAGTTTTCCCCTTTTTGCCCATGTTAAGTTTTCCAAATGCTCGGTCTCCCCGCCCTTTTTTTTTCCGCTCGACACGTATTCCGTCCCTTTTGAACGAAAGTCATTCCTATTTGGTTTATGGACCATCTTTGCCCCAATTTAGTGGGGCTCGTCCTCCTCTCTGAAACTCAGGCCGAGAGGCTGTAGCACAAGCGATTTGTGCCTAGGGTTTTTGCCCTCTTTTTGAGTTGTTTGAGTCTGACAGAAGTTCCCGAAGATTTCTTTTTTTAGTAAATAACTGTTTTTTTTTCCAGACTGAGGTGTCCCCAACCTCCTCCCAGATGTCTGAAGACACTATGGCCTGCGTATTTCCTCCTATCCGTGTTCTGTAACAACGATTGGTCCGCCCAATTTCTTGACCAGTGGGTCCAACCCTTTTGCCTTCCCAGTCTTCAAGCGGTCTCTCAGATGGTTTGCTGTGGTTCCTCTACTCAAATCCCCTCAGAAATGCCTGCACTTCCTGATTTTTTTTTGGGGCCCCCCCCTTTAGCAGCGCAAACTCTTCCCCGAGATTCTCTCGCAAAGGCCGGTGAAAACTCATAGTTTCTCTTTCCGGCTACACCTGATGGCTGTCCCCCCCAAGTGTTAGTTTTTTTTTTGGGGAATATCGCTTTCTCTCTTCAATTCATAGTCTGATATTCAATGATGCGCAACTTTTGGGGAGCGCTTTTTCAGCTCTGCATGCTACCCCTTTCCTTCCGGGTTTTTAACCTTTTTTGATGATTCACGTGATTTTTCTGTTTTTAAGTTTTTTTGGGAGCAATAGGCGGCAATCCCCTTCATCCACCTTTTTATAGTTTCCCCCACCCATGCAGCGCCGACTTTCTCGTGCCGCCCGCCAATCTTTACCGCTTCCCCACGGTCCCTTTTTTAGGATGGCCGTTGGATGGTGGCCTACACTTTGGGGACTACTGGTACAATGTTTTTTCTCTGCATGTCGCCGCCTTTTTCAGTTTTGATATAAACCGCCCATGGATCGCCGCAGTCTTTCCCCCAACTCACATCACAAAAATTATCAAGCCCCCTGCTTCACACCCGCTTTGAATTGATCGAGGCATCCCTCTTTGCCATTTTGGATGCCTACGACGCTTTGTTCTGGCTATGTCGGCTTATTTCCAGCCGATCCTGGTTTCTTATCGTGGAACCACGTTAGTCTCCCAACATGTTGCAGTTTCTGCC
>Ga0179591_1160023_pt1 | contig 12203 bp, 15 predicted proteins | sample CZOMad2_1_08_16f_FD_182891 | JGI IMG/M metagenome (GOLD analysis project Ga0179591, IMG submission 182891) | Vadose zone soil fungal communities from Angelo Coast Range Reserve, California, USA - CZOMad2_1_08_16fungal (PacBio error correction) | ecosystem: Environmental > Terrestrial > Soil >... | reverse complement strand
ACATGTGGTCCCAACCCTTTCTTATCCCCGGGTTTTCTGAAAGGAGGGCAACGACTCTTAGTGGTTTCCTTTTATGAATCTTTTTTACCTATCCCTCCCTCCGGCCCCCGACTCTCCTTTGTTTTTTTTCTTTGAAATATGACTGACTTAGGAGGCTGTGCTCTTTGTCCCCTCCTTAATACGCGGTCGAGTCGAACCTCTAGGGTCCAAATGATCCTTCTCACGGTCCCGCCTCCATGAGTACTTCCTTTTCTATTTCCACAGATCACCCTCACGTTTTACTCAACCCGTAGCCTCGAGACTTCCCCCAATGGTTCCATCAAAAAATTTTTTTTTCCTTACGCCGCAGGAACCCACCCAGGGCCCAGTCCACCCTTCAACATCCTCTCCAGCCCCACTCCCCCCCACAATGCTTTCCGCTTTAGTCGAGCGCTATGGTTGATCGTTTGGTCCCGGCCACCCCCGTGACAGATCTGTGCTGTGCCAAGCCTTCCAGCTAGATCTCGTGTCTGAAGCCCCCCTCGTGCAAAGGAGCTGCTACCTCCTGGCTTTTCGGTCTTCCCTTCTTGAAATTCGATTTTATTCCCTTTAGTCGTTCGCTTAGAATCAACTTCGACTCCCACACCAAGTAAACGTCATCTTACCCCCACCGATCTTCCCCCTGTTCTCCCGTTTAATTATATTGAGGTGTACCCCCAGATTCAACTCCTCCCCTGACCCCCTCCTATCGCCTAGTTTATCAGCTTTCAGTTACTGTATGCGTGAGGCTTCCTAAGTCGTTAACGGTCAGCTACGGGCTCTTATTCATCACGGCCCCATTTTCCCACCGAACCTTCAACTCAGCTCCTTGAGAACCACTACCCGGCGTCTCCGACTCAAGTATACACCTTCTGATGTATTGTTATCTTGCTGGGCGTCCTATATCAAAGCAGTTTCCTGCCTGGCTACTGCGCGTTCCCATTTTTCCTCAGTGGCATTCTTTCCCGCGAGCTTTTGTTTTTTTTTCTTTTTTCTTAACGCAAAAGTTGCTTTCTTTCTTTCTCCCGCTGCGGTTACGACCCCCTCCCCTCTTTCCTGCCCAGCGAAAACTGTAGTTTTTGCATCATTGGTTCTTTTCCTGCGAGTTCTGATCACTCTTCCCTCCATCTTTATATCATCTCCAAATTGATAACGCCTTCTTCGCTTACATCCATATCTCCGCAAACCCCCCCAAGGGCCCCCCAACTCTTGGTACCTTACCCCACATTTCTCTCCGGTGTGTGCCTTCCGATCCCCACCGCGGATCTTCCTTCCCCAGCTACTCGCCACCAAGAGTTTGGTTATGCTATTCTTTCCGCCTTCAACGACTCCGCGAACCTTTCAAACGACCGGATCTTTCATACCCCCCCCATCTTTCCCCCCAAAGATAGTGACAGCCCACCAACTCCCTGGTTTTTATTTGTACAAGCCCGCCCCTGTGCCCCTTCCCACACCTACGTCAGCACGACCTCCCCCCGCAGTGCCCCCCCCCTTCCCCCAGATTCCTCTCCGCCACAGAGAGACGACCGGAAGAACGAAAGAAAGAGAGACACAGCGTGACACCACCACGATGAGAGGGGGGGGTTCTATACATCCACATTGCCCACATTCGCCGCACCACCAAAATCATAGTCGAAATCAGGTCACTCCAAAGGCTTTATCCGCCAGTGTCGAAACGATTATCTTCTTGGCACAAGAATCCTTTGTAGGGGGCTCCGTGACGATATACTTCTCTACAAGGCGGACCAGCCTTCGAGTGTAATTGCTCGATGCTTGTTGGTCGTGTTTGTCAAAGTGTGATCTCGAAATATACCCCTCTGGGTGGCCGTTCTGTTTTGCTTAGGAGTTTCTTTTTACTCAGTTCCAACCCGTCTTTTTGATAGGTCTCGCTCTTTCGGGTTCTGGGTCTTTCTGAAGCGACCCCCTTTTTCGGCCTCCCTTTTTGCGTGCTATGCTTCCAACAGACCTGCCGTTTTTCTTATGTGGTTCTTTGTTTAAATCTGGGTTTTATTCCCTCCGGTGGTGGTTTTTTTTGATTCGTTTCGGTCAGAGCTGCCTCTTTCCATGTGCAACAAAAGAGTGGTTTTGCTGACTTTTTGACCCTCTCCCCTCTTTGGATCGTTTCCCCACAGGCTGGCGTTCGGACAGGCTATTTCGGTCCTAGTGGGGACCATTATGTTTTTTTTTTCTTGCTCCTATTCTTCTCTCCATAAAGTCTAGAATTGCTCTGATGATCCAAATCTTGTATTTATTTCTTTTGCTGGTAAGGGGCCATTGCAACAGTTTACAGACAATTAAATACTAGTTGCTCGGCGAGCCGATGGCCTTTTTTTTCCTCCCATCCTTTAATAATCCTAAGAAGCCAAGGGTGTTGGTCTTCGAAACACCGCCGGACCGCCATCGCGATTTCAATGAATGGCATTCAGTTCCCCTTTTTCGCGCTATTTGACTTTCTGTGCTCTCTGGACGTTCCCAGCCAAGGACCCCTCACTATCTGTCCATCTTTTGAGACTTTCATCGGCGAAGGGTTCTCTGCTTATTGTTGTGGTCCCCCCTTTCTGTGCAATGATTGCCTTTGGGTCGGCGGTTATGGGTCAGGGACTATGATGACCAGGGACCTTGACATCCTGCAGAAGCACTACACGACCTCCCCTCCACATCGCTTGTTCATCGGCTGTTTTTCTGGGTCATTCGGGGGGCATCACTAAGAAGACGGACGCCCTGGGAATAGTGGAGGGGCCTTTTTTAGTCGAATGTCGATCAATCTCTCCCTTGGCTTCACTTATATTTTTCCTCTCCCTTCTCCCGAAATACCTTTCTTCGCCGACCTTTTCGATGTCTTTTTTTTTTTCCAACGATCGTGCCTGAAGTCCTGCGGGACGGACGCCAAGAGCGAAGTTCTTTCCCTGGCACCTCCGATCCACTGTCCCTCGCGTTTGCGGCCACTAGTGGTGCGGGCAGCTTCGTCTTTGGTGGAGGGTGGTAGTGCTTCAATAAGAAGGTGCATGACGTCTTCGAGAGTTCCCCCTTTTGTTGTATCCTCTTTTGTGTATTACGCTTTTTCGATTGGCCATCAATCTGGTTCTTTTCCCTTCCGCGGATCCGGAGGGTTTCCCGTGGGCGAACGACGAGATTTATTTCTTGCCCGCCGGCCTGCCGCCCCGGCTTTCTGCAGGTAAAAAGTGAATCACAACCCCATTTCCGTATAAGGATTTCCGAACCAAGCAATATGGTACCACAACTAATCTTCTTTTTTAAGTCCCCTTCATTTTTCCCAAGTGGAGAAGGTCTTCTTGTGGGCCCCTTTTTGCAACTTACGCCGATTTTTTTTTATCGGGAAGACGCTCCTTCCTCCAGGCGAATTTCCCCCCCGTTCTTCTAGTTCTCTATCGTTTCCTTTTCCCTCCTTACTTGAGTCGCTTCAAGTCAGGGACTTTTTTGGTTTCAAAGGACTCCTCTGCGGTGAGCACTATTTCTTTGCCTGGCACCTATAGATGGACTACTCCCCCTTCGCGATTGTTTCCTATTTTCCTCCATCCTTTGAGTTTCACCCCTGTGATGTGCCTTCTTTCCGCGCATTCTTTTAGGCATATTAGATCTTGCGCAAGTCTATCTATGTTCTCCATTCCTGGTCCTTCCAGGTGACTCTCTGTTTTTCCGTCTGAAGACTTCGGGTTTCTGTAATATTCGAGTTTTCCTGTCTTGTGCTGCTTTTGGAGGTAAGGGACTTGCTGTTGATTGACTCCCCATCCAGACACCACCCCCCCCCCCTTTCCCCCCCCCTCTCTCCCCCTTCATTTTGCTCGACGAAGTATTTCAAATCCTTACGGGGCCCCGCTGCCCTTTGATTCGAACTATACAGGTTCATTTTCCTCGCATTTTTTTCTTTATTCTCTCTATTCTATGCTGGTCGATATTATCGTCTATTTTTCCACGTGTTGATTTTTTCCGGCGCGTGAGAGAGACCCCTTTTCTCGATTAACGTGACCCCCATCTTCTTCGTTTTTAGCGAGGATCCACTCTATGCTTGAAAAGGAGAAGCTCTTTTCTCAGATCTTGTTTCCACCTCATGCGTCCCCTTCGTATCCTGGGTCGATCATCTCAAGTAGCCGTCCAGTCGATTGAGCCAAAGGCAGGTTGTGCCTTTAGAGTTCGCTCTCCCCTCCGCGCTGTTTGGAGACCTTTTCCCGGTGAGAGATCTGCCCCACACCTGCGCGTTCCTTTTATGTTGTTGATCTAGATGGGTTTCGCCGACGATTCCCTCTCCCTGCGAACGTTGGTGCGTTTGTTTCTTCCAGGACGTTGCGCCTTTGAATTGGAAGGAAACGCTCCCCCCCCTTTTGCCGGAGCTTTTCTTAGCTGATTGGGGTCGTTCCTGTTGGGCGCGAGCTCCTGGTGTTTCATTAGACGCAGCAGTTCGCTCGCTTTTCGGACTCCACTATCGAGAGTGATACCCAACGATTTCACAGGAGGTCCTCCCCTCTTCTACCGCCGTCGGAATTCTTTTTTCCCTTTTTCGGGATACGATGTGAACTCAAGACTTTAGCTCTCTGTTGTGATCCATGGCTCGGTCGTTCTTGTTACAACCCGCGCGAACGTTCTTTTTTTCCTTACTCGCCCCCCAAGCACTTTCTAGGCTACAAGAGATGATTGGTGGATTAACTGATGATTGAAGGCACGTGGCTCGTTTCGCACGATAGCGTGTTTTTTTCTTTTGGCCTTTTTTTTTTTTGTCCTTGGTCTTTTTTAGGCCTTGCACGGATCTCACTCACCCGATTTCTCCATGATCGGGGCCAGTCGTCCGGGTTTGGGACATCTCTAGAAGTTTCCCTTCCCTTTCCCCACTCCAATTTCCCCCTCCCATTTTGTAGACGACCGAACGATGATTTACACCCTCAAGTACCCCAGCCGATTTTCTTATCGCTTGAGCCCCTGCGACGCGTATGTTTTCCCGCGACGTCATCGCGTTAGATGTTCCTTGCTGCGAGAGCACAACACTCCCCCGCTCCTGCATGACCCGACGACAGGACTTTTCTTGTGCATTCTTTTTGTCAATTGTTTCGACGCAGGTTTCGTTTCCCCGATGTCCCCCCGGGACCATTGCGTTTTTTTTTCTTTTGAGATCCATGCGCGCCGTGGCTTCCCGCCTTTTCATTCTCAAAAAGGAGACTCCCGTCTTTCTACCTTTCCTTCATTGTTTTGTTTCCCGATAAACGTTCTCTTCTATCTCTGAAGTCGCCAGACTTCCATACCGGTAATTTCCCTTCGGTCTTTTGTCATTCTTTGCTGAGCCGTATCCGGAAAGGTCGTTTTCTGAATGTCTTTGTCTCAGTCCTTTCCGGAGGTGTTCTTACGGCGGCGGAGCATGTATTTTCCCACTTGTTCCCGCCCTTCCGCTCCGACCTAAGACTTGGCTGACGTCGTGACTGCTTTGTGTCCTGTTACCCACTGCTGATGGTCATTGTGCAGAAGTGTCTTACTGTTGCCTTCCCCCTCGTAGGCGCCCCCCTTTCATCTGTGGGATTCTAGCGGAAAGGGTATCCATTTTTTTCTCAGTACGGATATGCGCGAAAGGGTCGGGGCCCTCCTTTTCGAACTCGAAGACTATGGTGTCCTCGTGGTCGGGGGGTTTTTTTCACCGCGCCTATCTCTAATAACCCTGGAAGTCTGATCAACTCATTCACTAGACCTATAGGCAGACAAGTTTTCTACGTTGCCCCCGGTGTCTTTTCTCTTCCAAGCTCTGTGGTTTAGTGTTTAGGCTTTAGGTTCAGGGCGGATGCCCCCTTTCTTCACTACATTCTAATTACGTTCTTGCACGTTGATTTAGCCGCTATTTTTCCCTTTTTTTTTTTTTTTTTCTTTTTTTTTTTTTTTTTATTTTTTCTTTTTTTTTTTTTTTCTTTTTTTGTTTTTTTTTTTTTTTTTTATTTTTTTTTTTTTTTTTTTTTTTTTTTTTTTCTTTTTTTTTTTTTTTTTTTTTTTTTTTTTTTTTTTTTATGGCTATGTACCCCTTAGCCTGATGTTTCTTTCTTCCCCGATTAATCCCCCCTCCCATGCGGCAGGGTGGGGTTGGGACTCTGCTTGGCTTCCGCGTCGTGTACGACGCCGCCGAGTGTCGCGTCATCGCGCTGGCGAATTCTAAAGCCGGCTTTTAACCGTGGCTCCCCGGCCCTTGTTGGCTTCTCCTTTTCCTGCATTCTGCAGGAGCATCCCGTGACCTTTTGCCCTTCCGCGGCAATTTCGTTACGCACGTACTGGTATAGTTTCTGTCTCCTCTTTGTGCGTTTTTGTCAGTCGCCTCGGACTTGATGTTGCGTCGTTTTGCTGGCAGACCGGGACTTCGGTGTTGTGGGAAACTATGCGTCTCGTCTTGCACTTCTTTCTTTTCTTCACCCTTAAGTCTTGTCGTGACACGGTGTTCTCTCAAACGGTGTCGATGAGCCTTTTCTGCGTGGCAGGGACTTCGGGAGCCTGTTATTTTTTTTTTCTCCCCAACTTTCCTACCTCCTTCGGTGTCAAGGTGTTTGGTTGGTGAACATTTTTTGACAGTTTCTCGATGGTAGCGCTCCCCCGGCAAGATGCGCTCGACCAAAGCTTATGTCATTGTGTAACCTCCCCCCCGTCTCTCCGTGCTATGGCGATGGAGAGGGTCTGTTTCATTTTGGTGGTGTTGAGAGCGTGTTCGCACAGACGGGGAAACTGCCCCTTTGCGGCTTCTCCCCCCCGACTCCCCCGATAGGGCCGGTGTTTCGAGTCGCCCTTGAGTTTGGCGCTTAGCCTGGATGGCGGTCAGATCCGTGCTGGTGAGGATATTCCTCTCTCTTGACGGTGCTTCTGTTGGTTACGGCGCTTTTTTTTTCATGGTCGAGCCCCTGTGAAGGTCCTGGCCGCACCGAAGACCCCTCGCCCCCTTTCAAGGTTTCTACCTACGGCCCTGTTTTACAGTGGCCATTTTTTTCCGTTAGCCGTTTTGGTCTATCCGCCGACTACGGCTTTTCTTTGCACCCCCCTACTCCAGGGACCTGGGAGGACAAGGCGTGGTGCAGGTTTCCCTTATGCCTCATACCGTGTTGTTGTGTCGGAGCTACCCCCTTCTCCCTTTTTTCCTTCCCGCACCGCCAGGTAGCAATTGCGATTTACAGCGCGGAGTCTGCGAGGTTTTTGTTTTCTGACCCCTTTTCTCGAACCCCTGCGAATTGGCAACTATTGAAGTATCCCCCATTCCGGTGTTTCGCGGGATGTCCTTCCTTTCAGGCAGCCTTAATGTTAGAAGCCCAGCCGGGCCGTAAAGCCCCTGCGCCCACCACCCGAAGTCCACACCGTAAGTCGCGTTTCGGCTAGAGTTTTTTGGATGAGGAAACGAAGACCAGGAGGCGACCCGGGCCTCGAACATGTCTTTTCGAAACTCCCAACCGCAACAGGTTTCAGGAAGACTGAAATTTTGCATTTTCTGGAAGCTTTCCTGCCACCACTTTCCGCTAGAGGACTCATCAGCCGCCCCCGTTTAAGCCCCTGCTCCTCGCTTCCCTTGTCGCGCGGTGTAGTTTCAGAAATTCCCTCAATCGTTTGTGAGCTTGCGTCTGCCTCAACCAGCTCGATTCACTTTCCCTGTGTTCCACACCACTGTCTTTTCCCGCCTTTCCGGTGCGAGTCCACTTTTGGTGGCCAGAACAACCGTTTTTGCCGCCGCCCCGGACACGCCCTCAAAGCGCTTATCCTCACCCCTTTGTCTGTTATGCCCTCCGGGTACTCCCCATCGTCAAGTGACTGCTTTTTTGATGGAAGATGGCTCCCACTTAGAAGTCCCCACCCGACCCTTGCCTAGTTTCTCCATCTCACGAAGGCCTTTCAGTCCACGTTGCGCACACCCACACTTCTTCGAAGTAGACCGTAATCCCATACTTTTCGCCCCACCACGAAAATGCCGGGGCGTTCTGCAAACCATGGTTGTGCTTTACGGCCTTGACTTCCGCTGCCCCCACTCCCCGGCGTTCATGAGGGATGAAAAGCCCCATGCTGTCATTCCTCGTTTATCCGAGCTAACACGGGCCGCCCGAAATCTTCTCTTCTCCTTCCCTTCTCCGAGACTAGGCAAAACCCCCTTGTCCCTAATCTCTCTTATGCTCTTGTACGCCAGACCCAGCAGATCGGTTGCTTCTTTCCCCTGTGAGCTGGATCTCGCCCTGTTGCTAAGAATTGTCCCACTCCGTGGAAAGCATTCCCCTGGCCCCCCGACCCGCTAACGCCAAGATGCCGACCACCGCAACTTCAAGACCATGACCTTTCTTCCCGTCCAATTTGCTTCCGATCTTGGTGCTTGTTGTGATTTCCCTTAGGTCCCTGTGGGATGCTCGCATTTCTTTGGCTTTCAAACCCGCCGAATTTAATCTTTTTCCCGGGTATCTCCAGTCAGTTCAACCTCCAGGGGCACAATGACTTGCGCGTTCCATGTTCCAATTATGTTTTGAACCCTGGTTTAGACTCTCCCCCCCTTTTCCTGTCAGGCATCCGAGGGGTCACCTTCCCCGCCAGCTTGATTTTCACCATGAATTGCGATTCGGACCTAACGTACCTCCCTTCCGCCCAGGCGGCTGTCTTTCCATCGAGCCGTTTTTCCCCAATGGTTGCGATACCGCCTAGACTGCCCCCTCGCCCCCGAGTTGACCCCCGTGGGTGTCCCCCGTTCTTTAAAGAACGTCGAAAACGACCGGCCGTTCTCCCAACGCCAAATCCATGGCCATTAGCCCTTCTTTAGTTCTGGGCGTCCCTGGATTTGAGGCTGGTCGAGAACCAGAACATTGGATTACTGAAATACCTTCTTTTGGACCCTTTTCTCCCTTCGCTCCCCCCCTTCTGCTGAGCGTGCTCCCCTGTTTGAATCACCGTTCACCTTAACATCTTATCCCGCACAGATTCTTCATGTACCCTCATGCTTGAACCAATTGAAGCACTATGGAGGATGGTTTCCATCCCGGCTCGCGGATTTATTTGTGATTTCCCCGAAAGTACTCCCTTCGATCCGTCTCTTCAATTTTTTCGGCCTCCAATCTTATCAATGTAAAGAGGAGGGTTCCTTTTTCCTTGTGTTGATTTTCCCCCCTGCCTTTTCGGGTGGGTACAATAATGTCTTCCTTGTCGTTTTTTCCCACTCCCTTTCCCCCCTTCTCCTCCTCATTTTCCAAAGCCCGGACGAAGACATGTATCCTTATAACGCGAGGAATTTTCGCATTCCTTTCCTCCGTTCCAGACCATTCACTCCCGCGAAAAAAGTCTTTCTTGCCTCCCCTCCTTCATCTTCCCAATTCTTCAGTGCTCCCCCGCTCTCCGCCTCGTGTGATGGTTTGTCTCTAGTCCACTCCCCTCGGCGGGTTCGCATCCGCGCAATGCGCGTTCCCCTTTCGATTTTCCCCACGACGCATGGACTCTTCTTATCCACATTTTCCGAGTAATTGACCACGTCCTGCCCTGGCTTTGAAGCGATCCCTCCTGTGTAGTCACCTAGGTATTCCTCTCTCCGCTTCTTTCCGTCCGGTGTTAGCACGTCGAGCTATGTGCTTTTCAGTACCAAATACTAGATCCAAACGTCCCCCGTTCTCAAGAATTTCTCTCTCTGCCGGCAATCATTTTAGGTATCCGTGGTCTTGTAAAAGCCCCCCCTCCTTTTTACAACCCAGCAGCTTGCTTTTACCTTATGTCCCCCCCTTATCTTCACCTCTCACCTTAGCCCTTGTTTGACTATGTCCACCGCCACCTGGATCCCTCAGCTCTGCGTCTCTGCTGACACCTCCCCCCAACTTTTCTTGGCAGCTCACTTGCTTCTGACGGTCATTGAGACGGCTCTAACGGACCTTCGCCTGGACATTTTTATTCTTGACTTCGATAAATTTTCCTGGCCCGCATCTTATACGCCAGCTCCCTGATTCGTCTCTGCGTAATGTCCCGCTTCTCCGCTCGTAGCATCGTTCATGCCAGCCTTCCGAGATATATGGCCCCCGCATTCTCTCGCGATAGAACACCCTGTCGCTTATTCCCTCTGAGTGTTTTTTCGACGTCCTCGCAGCTCTCCGACAATTATTTTTTTCTGTCGCAATCTCGATCGATGTCGCGATTGTTTTTTTTCGGTCGTCATAAACAGCCCTTTCGTTTTACATTGCCTTGCCTTCCCTGTGCCGAGAACCCACAACCCCCTCCCCCTCTCCACCTCTCCAGCGATCTGTTTGTCATTGGTCCATCCCCAGTTGGCTCGCGGATCTCGCTCGAGCGCATAGTGCTCTTCTGTTTCTCCTCTTCCCCACGAACCTAGCAAGATCCGCCCAACTCTCTCCTTTCTTCATTTTCAGGCTTTTGAGTTCTGAAGGCCTATCACTGATTTTGTGCCTATCGCTTACCCGCCCGTCTGTCCTTAAGGGCTTTTTCTCCCACCCTCTCATCCTAAAAGTTCTGCTGTCACAGACCCCGTATCCTGTGGTTCCGGAACCGACCCCGATCTTCGTCATGTCCCCCCCTCCCCTGGAGAGCGTCGTTTTTTGAAAGAACCCGTTCCCCACCCCCCTTCCGACTCTCCCCGGGTTCAATGTGCCAAGACTCGTTGAGTTTCTACTTATTATGTCTCGTTTTTCAGCTCCCTCCGGAAACCCCCCTTTCGCAGTTTGTTCCCAGCCCCTTCTTCCCCAGTCCCCTGTAATTTCATGCTTTGGCCTTTCAATACCTTACTCTTGACTTTTCTCTTGAAATTCCCCCATGGGACCCAGACCACGTCCTAAATCGATAATGCAGCCATTAGATTTCCCCCTCTCCCAACCGCCACTTCACAGCGTAAAAATGGTAGCCCTCTAGAATTCGCAACAATTCCTTAATGTCAGTATACCACCCCTCGCTCCAAAAAGAAGTCCCTTCCCTCCCCCCTTTTCCCGCCCCACCCTCTTGTCTCAAGGATACGCTGCTCTTTATCGTGTGCACTGTATTTTGGGCTGTCCTGACTCAGTCCTAGCTCCTGCCTTAGCTTTTCCAATCTTCCCACCGGCTCGGCGACGATCCGTATCCTTGTCACTTTATCGACTTTCGTTGGGCCGAGGTCCCGTCCTCTTGATATCCAATTAGAATACCAACGCCCTCATCTCTATTCCCCCTTTCTCGACTTCTCTTAGTGAGAGGCAACCCCGATAAACTTCCACCGAAGAAAGTCGCGTGTTCTAGCTGTAGTAGTTCTCCGGATGTCCAGTCCCAGTTCTGATAAAGGTTTATCTGGAATCCCTCGCCTTCCCCCACACCCTTTCCCTGCGCTCTTTTTCTTTTTCCTCCCACCAGCATATCGGCTTCCTGTTCCCATCCCACAGTTACATTGAGCCTGGACCTGTTTTTATCTTGCTTTGGTCAGTACCACATTTTGATGTAAGGCACTGCGCGTCACCCCCCATTTTCCCCCCCGGCATTTTCTCTCCCTCCCCCGCTCCCTTTCATCGTTCTTTTTTGTCTCCACCACCAGTTGTTTTCTCGTCATTACCCCTCCTTACGCACCTCCTTCGACGACGCCCTCTGTCCTCCTTCTGTCAGTTTTTGGCTTTTCATGCCACTCTACTTTTTCCTCTCTTTCCTCTCCACATGTCCTTCCGACGTTATTGAGCCGCAGTCCATCTCCTCCCACCCTACCCCTGTTTCCCCGAACTCCACCTTGCGCCTGCAAGCATTTGTGCCTCCTCTCACCCCCCTTGCGATAGAATCACCTCTTGCCACCCCCCTTTTTGTATTCCTTGCTTTTCCCGCTTACCGCTTCTCTGCAATCCCGGACACAAAGCCCTGAGATGTGCCCCCCCCCCCCCCCCTCTTCCCAAATCTAGTCAGCCCCACCGTTTTCCTTTTGTTGTCACCAATACGAAGGATGGCCTGAAAACCGTCCGCGGCCAGTTCGCCCGTCCCACAGTCCGCAGTACAGATGTAGAGACGATCCCCCCTCCGTCGTTTCCCGTTGCGCTGCCAAAACCCTTCACGCTGACCCCCCCCCCACCCAAGAGAGATGCTTTTTTTTTTCCGTTTGAGCTTTGCAAGGACGGCATCACCAATAGCTTTGCCCTTTTCGTCAATAATGAATTTGGTTCTTTTCACTTTTTTTTAGTGTCGCAACCGAGCGCGCTCTCTCTTTGAATCCCAGTTTTGTGTTTATTTCGCTCTCTTCCCTCGGATCC
>Ga0179591_1375480_pt1 | contig 12204 bp, 8 predicted proteins | sample CZOMad2_1_08_16f_FD_182891 | JGI IMG/M metagenome (GOLD analysis project Ga0179591, IMG submission 182891) | Vadose zone soil fungal communities from Angelo Coast Range Reserve, California, USA - CZOMad2_1_08_16fungal (PacBio error correction) | ecosystem: Environmental > Terrestrial > Soil >... | reverse complement strand
CCGTCCACACCGCTGGCCTCTTCGCAGCACTCTCCGAATGAGGAAGGAGCTTTTCTCTGTTCCTTGCGCCGATTTTCCTTTCGCAACATCCTTCCTGTATTTTTATGAAAGCCTAGTCCCTTCCGATGTTGGAGTTTAGAGCTTCTTTTTTATTTCAGGACTATACAAAGCGGTCGTCCTTTCTCTTGTTTCCCTTTTCTGAACCTTTCGAGATGTCGTCTCTCTTGAGAGTCTTCTCATTCTTTCTTTCTCCGGGCAACTCCTTCCATCTCTTTCAGTCGACAGAAGAGCTTGAAGCTACAGTTCCCCTTCTTCTCCTGATATATCATTGCTTCTCCAAAAGACTTCTTTGCGTCTTTTCAAAACCACCGATCTCTCTATCTTTCCAATACTAGTGTGTTGTTTATTCGATATCTTTTTCGCTTTCGGCGCAAATTCTCTTTCTGTACTTCCATTTCTCTATATGTGGCGGCCCCGAGAGGCTGGTTTGAGTTCCCCCTTGTTCCGGCTTTTTTAGATTACACCCCGTTCAGACTCTTTCTTCAGGTTGAACGAGCTGATTTGAGTTCTCCTTCCTCCCTCTTGAGAACCCTTCCCTGTTGCCTCCAGACAGAAGAGAACGGCCCCTTCTGTCTTCTTTTTCCGTCACGAGAAAGCAACCCAAAAGACCAGAGCGCCCTTTCAGGGCGAACTCCGCCGTTCTCGTTTTTTTTTCCCCCCCCCCTCCCTTTTGATGTTCTTTACTGAAAACGATGTCTGTCCCTGCAGCCTAGCGATCGCATCTCGTAAGGAGATTTCCCCTGTTTTCGGACAGCGTATGGTTTACTACTCCCTCCCAGGATTCTAGGCGATTTTTCGTACTTCAATTCAGTTTTTTTGGATGATATAGAAACGAATCCCTCACGTCCCTCTGCAAAGAAATAATCCCTTCGTTCTGCGCGAAGGTGCTTTCTTTCTTTCTCGTTACCCTGTTTCCTTTCTCCTACTTTTTTACCACTTTCTGCCGACTTCGCTCATGCGCCGTCCCGTCTCGAGATGAAAGAGAAAGAGCCTGATCCTTTACACCGCGCCGGCCCGCGGGAATATCCCGTACGCATAGGTCGCCACTGAACGACCCCCTTGCGAAGGCTTTCTCACAATCTTCATTATTTCAGATAGATTCCCGGTGCGTTTTCCTCCCGCAGATCGTTCTTCGAGACCCATTTTCCTCCCTCCTCTTGCTCTTCTCCAGTCGAGTGAACTCAGGCACCCTACCCCCTCCTGGGGAGCAGAGTATGAGATATTCATGATTTGCCGCCTCCTCTTTTCCCCAGTACCAGATGAAATTTTCTTTGGTTTTGCCGTTGAGGCAGCTCAGAGACTAGAACGCTTAACCTCCTTTCCCCGGTCGCGTGTGGTTCTGGGTTTTTTATCCTCCTGCCTTGATGATCATAAGAGTCTGTCCTTTCGTGAGGGCGGACTTTCTGCCGCTCCCCCTAGGGATTTAAGTAGCCTTTCTCCAGTGCGTTCCCCCTCCTTCTTGGAAGGATCCCATCCAGCCCCTCCTCCCTCCCGACTATTAAACCGCCTGACCCGACTTCCTGCCCAAATGACCAATAGCCGTTTTTTTATCCCTTCCGAGCCCCTTGGTGCGGACTTTTAGCGGTTTTGCCCTTTCATTTTCGCAGGACACAAGTCCCGTTGATTTCCTTCTCTGTCCCTCTAGAGCCATCTCGACGATCTACTGCGCCCGGGTAATGTTGGACTCGCACAGATCCGCGGTGCCATTAAGGCATTGCCCGCTCTACAGAATCTTCTCAAGTCAAGCCGCGATTAGTCCTCTTCTGACTGGCCCATTTACCCTGTTCCGACGTTCTCTCCTTCCTGCTGCCGGGTCCCTTACGATCCGTTCCCTCGGGTAGAGATTCCCCTTAGGAAGTTGCGCCGTCGCTGACCCTTCCCTCCCCCGCTCCACTTTTTTGAGAGAGGTCTCATAGACATGGGGGGTCCTTGCCCACATTCGGTAAATTTTCCGTGTCCACGCTGCCCCTTACGCGATAGCCCAATCCTCCTCTCTCCTTCCCTTTCCTTTTCTTCACGAGACAGAAGCGAGGCGCCTCTAGCTCTTTTCCCAACGCCTTCTCCAAACCGATCCTTCCCTCCCCCCGGAGCAGGTCTGGATGTAAGCAATTCACTTTGCGTTCCCTCTGGCCCCTTTCTGTCAGGTGCCCTGTTTAGAAAGATGCTTCCGAGGCTTTTCTTGACTCGGTTTTTTGACTTCTCACCGAACCGCGTTCCCCCCTTCCTTCTTTTCGCATTTTCTCGGCTAACAGTTGTGGGCTTCTGATCCTGCACGGAACTGCGGGCGCTTCCTGTTTCCGGTTCGATACAGCGAACACGCAGCCTTTTAGCGCGGCCTCTGACTGCTCTGTATTTAAAAACCTACGGTTTCTTTGGTCGCTAAGGTTTGCTTAGCCTCCTTTCTTTTTTGATACAGGACCCGTCCTTTTTTTTTCCCTCTCAACACAAGCGTTTTCGGCGCAGTGCACCGAGCCGCATTTTCTGTGAGAACAGCGCATTGTGCGTTTCCCTCCCCCCCCCGGTTTAAATATTCTGTGTTCCCTTCTGCCCCCCACCTCCAGTGATCTAGCGAAACACATCCAATATATCCTCTTCCCCTTCGCCCTTTTACGGGATCTGAAGACAAAAGTCTTCCTGCTTTTTGGTCCTACCAGGCGGGACCCACCCTCCTTCAAGATTTCTTTCGTCAACGACCGAACCACATCTCGAAGTTTCCCTTTCCATTTCTGCCGGCTCGGTCCGAGCCTGGTTTCCTCCAGACTCGGCTTTCAACACACGGCGCAAAGTCCGGTGCTGTCTTCTCGGTTTCCGCGTGAAGAGAGATTCCGCGGCGAGATCGTCGGCCATGGACGGCTTCCACCTCGTCGAGTACCATTTCTCCCTCCTCCCCTGGTCCTATCGGTGTATCAAATTTCCTCCCCGAGTTAGTTTCGCCGGCTTAGCCTTTCCCCCTTCTTTTCAGAGTCGTTTTAGGCAATGCTATCTTTTTTCTTTGTCCATTCGGAGAAGCGCTTTGGTTTAACAGTTTCCTCTTTCGCTTCTAGGCTCTGCGAAATCTCCTGGAATAAGGTTACCCTCTTTTCTCTGTGTTGCCCGTTTAGTAGACTTAGAAGGACATCGCAGAATTTTTGAGAAACCCCGTGAACCAGCTGTTCGTATGAATTGCTCTTTTTCCCCCTCTCCAAGTTTCCCCGCGCCAGAATCGAATGCCGACCCTCCTCTTTCTCCCCCAAGGGCTCCCCTCAGCAATAGAGCATCGCTACGGAAGCTCGTGGAAATACCCCTCTATTCTCGGGCTCGTTTCGCTGTCGGCCCTTTTCTAATAAGGCATGAGAGAGGCCCCGCTCTTCGTCAAGACTGTCGGAATCAAGACTTAAAAACTTTTCAAATTCTCGCGCCTTTTGAGCAGTTTCGCTGTCTTTCTTCTACTTTTTCATTCGCCCCCAAGGAGCTGTCGCCCGCTATGCCTTCATCAATCCATTAGATATGTTTTTTTTGCTTTCCTAGAAACCCGTAGCGATGTCTCTTCTTCCGGCTCCCCCCCTGAAGATCATCCTTCTTCCCTTCCCTTCCGGGCGATCTTCCGTCCGAGGTGATGGGTTCGCGCTTTTCTTTGGTGCGCAGTCCTAGCGCACCGTTCCCTTTCTTTCTATAAGCTCCCCCTAGAGTTGGCGAGGAACTGTGACCTCCTTCCCCCCGGCGAGTGGTGTTTTTCCAGGACTCCCATTTCGCATTACACATCGCTTATTCCTGCACTTCCTCCTCTACTTCAGTTTTTTTCCTAAGGAGACTATTATAGGACTGAGCTGACCCCTGCGGGTGTAGAGATGTCCTTTTCCGCTGTGAAGCCCACGATCCAGCGCCCTCCTTTCTCTTTTTTAAACTGATAGAGTCCCTAAAGACTTTTTTTTTGCTTTTCCCTCCCTGCCCATTGACATAGAAAACGGTTCCTTTTTTTCTGGCCCTCGAACCAGCGATCCGGCAGTCGGCCTCCCCTTCCCCCCTTTCTCCCCGCGTTTCTCAAGTGCGGGACGAAGTGGCGACTGGCTCCGTGAATTGCTCCACATCCCCGGGAGCTTTTGCCCTGAAACTTTCACTTGCGGGATTTTCCTCAGGTTTGCCCCCATAGCTCTCCCTTCCACTCTGGGCTTAATCAACACGATCTTCTGCTAGTGCCTATGCCACGCGCCAAATTCGAATAGTTCGGGCACTTCTGCTTCCTCCTCCCCCCATCGTACGGTCCTTAAGGCCCCCCTTTTTTCTGCTGCAGGAGCTCTCGAAGACATATGGCGATGTTTCTAGCTACATTGCCTTAGTCGAATCTTCTCCCTTTCTATTCCTAGCGGATCGCCCCCCCCATCCTCTTTCCTTTTATATCTGACGCAGCCATCGAGGCCGCTCTTTTCTGGATGCCCATTTGAGTTACGGCTAGATTCCCTCAGCGCGGGCATTACATCAACTTTTTGATCATGCCGCTTTCGGGGAACCGCCTACCAATCCCTCGGGCTCTCCTCCCCAAGTGAAGGGGTCAAGGCTCGGTCGTCATTTGGCGGATCCCCCCCCCTCGTTCGGTCAGTCCGATCGTGAAGATGATAGCAGAGCGGTGAGCCGTCTAGCTTTCTGTTTCCAGAACTTCCCTTAGACTTGAATCCTCCCTAGCGATCGTGCGCTTCTCCTCTCCCTCAGCCTTCAGAAGCAAAGGAGTCGAACGTCAATCCCCCCCACCACGCCGACCTTTGGCTAAATTTCGTTCTTTTTTGATCGTGCTACTCAAGCCTTTTGCCAGCCCCTAAGTACGGACGTCGGGACGAGCGGCAACGGGCAATTCCTCCTGCGCCCCAAACGGCCTCTTTTGCTTTTTTTATACTCCTCGAATTACGCCAATTACCCCCCCTTTCTGACTGTGCCTCGATTCTAGAGAGAGCGAGCGTGAATCGATCAGATGCGGCGTTGGTCGCCCTTCCTTTTCGCGATCTTTCGGAACCCAAAACACCCCCCCTCCCCCCATCGCTCGAACCGAGGAGACGGCTTTTCCTCGCTATGACGACGGGTCTTCTCTCTAGCGTTCTTTTCTCCCTTCTAGATTAGTCCGTTCCTCCTTTCCGTGGTTCTTTCTCCGCAAAAGTACCGCGCTCGAAGCCGCGTTGCGATCACTGATGAACTTCCTTCTATGGGATGTCGAATCAGAGAGCTTCTCTTATACCGGCGCGACAATCTGTTGAAGTAAGCGCGAATGTCGCAGGTGTCTATTAGACACGCCCACTTTCTCTTTCGCGGTTCTCTCCGGAATGAGAAGTCTAATTGTCACGCGCCGACGTCATTCATCATGACCTTGTGATTTCGACTCTGAAGGGCAGTTTTGTGGCGTTTCGCGCTTTTGTTCTATCCGTTGGCGAAGGCGCATCCCTCCTCCAGGTCTTTCGCGGGGCGGAGGACCCTCCATGTCTCTCTTTCTCATATGGAGGAGAGAATCGGCAAGTCTCGTCCCCTGGGCCCTCGACTACGGCTTTCCTTCCTGCCTTACCGCCTTACCTTCTAACGTTTGCTCAAAGCATATCGTCCTCCCCCCCTTGCAAGCTTTCTCAGAGGACTTTGAGCCATAGAGCTGATCGTAATCCCGTTATCTTTCATCCTAATAAGTGTGTGAGATAGCTTCCGGTCTTTGCTTTAATTTTCACAACAGTAATAATGAGCTTGACTCAGGATTGCCGGTTGGCTGCGAACAGCGAGGCATCTCTCTTTAGCTTCTTTCGGGCGCGGCGGTAGAGGCAGAGCATTTCCTACTCATCGGCGACCCCCTGTTTTTGATGACTACGGAGCTGGCGAGTCTCTGCCGCGGTGAGTCTTGTCTTTCTTGATCTCAAGGCACGATCTCGAACGGCTTTGGCTTCCCCACTTTTTTCACGAGCACAATGTCACACTACATCTTCGATCACTCGGCGTATCTCAATTTCTTTCAACTGCCGGTCAGATTCTGAACCTCCCGTGACTCCCGCTTCAGCCACTCTGAGTCGTCATGAATAAGTCCGGCTCGGCCGGCGCCCCCCCATTTCTTTCTTCGTTAGGATAGGAGAATTTCCTTCTTCCCTTCTCAACCCTCGACTAAGTTGAGGATTATCTCTCCTCTTGATTGCGCACCATCCCGTTCCTCTCACTTTGACTTTTTCGAAGGTGCGGTCCCTTTCTCTCTCTTTGCGCTCTGAATCAGCAGACCCCTTACGTTTAGACCCCCTCATTTCGCGTCAACGATCTCGCAGATCCGATCCTAGTCCCTTCGGCACAGTAGCTCTGCCCGCGCGTGCCTCTACGCATAGTTCCTAGCCGTCGATTTCGAAGGTTGAGAAAAGAAGCGCCGTCGTCGGCGTGCTGTGGCTCTTTTCTCTCTTGACTTTTTTGCGAGAACGCCTGTCCTTCTCCACAATTCAGAATCGGACCACTCACACCTTCACTGTTGTGTTTCTCCCGCCTTAGATGCCCAGTGATGCCCCGCGTTTCCCCACGCCCGTGATGTAGTGGAGACTGCTGAGGCGACACATGAAGTTACGCTCATCCCCCTTTCTTTCCGAGGCTGTGTGGTTATTCGTGTTTGAGGACGAGTTCCTTCTCTGATTCAGAAGCGGCCAGCTCATTGGTTCTATCCGGCTAGCGGCGCACGATCTTAGGGTCGTTTTCCCTTTTCCTTGGCTGACACGTGTCGTACTTTGCAGCACCGTTCAGCCCACGCATCGGTCGTCTCTTTCCCCTATCGTTCCGAAACGCATCGTGAGTTCCCTCCCCCCCTTGAGCTACAGAAGCGTCACTCTTCCAGCCCCTCGGGGGATTGGTTAGTTCGGTTTCCCGGAGCAATACCACAGCAAGTTTTTCGTAATGACTCTCTATCACTCGTCGCGATCGTCCGATTTTTGCGCCGAATTGTTGGTGAAGTATCACCTGTTGCGGAGGCATCGACTGGCCTCGCAGAGAGTATTCCGTTTCCTCCCTCCCGTGCCTATCGCGATTAACGAGGCAGTTAGAAGCCATCCGATCTGCAGAGCGTTCGCAATTGTAGATTGTCCCGTAGATCCCGCTCTGCCGTTGTTGTCTCGACTTCGACGAATCATCGCCGTATTCCCTCGAAAGCTCGATCACGCGCTTCTTGTCTGGCCTCTCCGCAGACATTCGAATTGCTCGTGTCACTTTTGCCCCGGAGGAAGCCCTCATACTGCCTAACTGTTCGGTGCCGTCCCTGATTCAGAGCCAAAGATTTCGAGAGTGGCGCTAAAACGCGTTTCATGACTACCCATGCGCCCCGTTCGCTGGAACATACTGCGCCCTGAGAGATGTTTAAGCAATCACTTCCAATTCGCTTCCCGGCAAAGGGTGATGAGGTGACGGCTTTCGCCACTGGACGCGGGACTGGGTTTCGATTAATTTTTTACATATGGAGATGCTCGGACTCCCGCATTCTTTTCCAGCGGAAAGTCTGGGATATTCCTTTCTGTCGCGCCGACCGCCGGGAGCCCGCTGGGCGGGCCAGATTCCTTTTCTCCACGCCGCTCGAGTTCAGACGCGCAGCGCAGAGAAGCCTTTCCACCCTGTCATGACGGGCTACGCGGTTTTAAGGCCCCTTATGGTATGATCACCCGTTCCCTCTTTGGCTCTCTCCCACGCGGTTTTCGCGCCAAAGATATCGAATCTGTCAGACGTACGAGCCGACCCTCATCCGGAATCTTCCCTTTTCGGGGCATTGCATCTGTCTTACCCGTCAGAGGGCCGAACCAGAACTTCCTGGGAGTTTTTCGAAGACGGCTTCATGCGCCCACAGTCTTGCTGATGTTTAGGTCCGGAAACACGACGTTAGAACAGCCGTCTCCCTCTCTTTTTATAGCTGCCGCCCGCCCACCCACATTCAAAGATCGACTCACATGGCGGAGTCCGCGACGGTCCTCCTGATCGGACTCCTCCATAGGGCGAACACGGAGCCCTCGGCGATATGCGGACCGAGGTTGGAAGAGGATTGCCTGCGGCGTCCTATCAGGTCTCTCGATGCCTTCCGTCGTACTCTTTGCTGAGACTGAAAATGATAGTTGTATTGCCCCTCACCCCCCGTTTTAGCGCTGCGAAGCGCGCCCGGTCTGTTCAATGAGTGATATGGCGTAGTCGCGCGTGTACATTCCTGACCGGCAGGTGGTAGCAACAGTGTTCTTAGCCGAGCTTATAGCTCGGGCGAGGTATGATCTCCGGGAAGACGCGTCTTCCTCCTCCTTGTTGAGTCGCGCTCTGTTCCCGAAGGGCGCACCTGCGCGCGCTGTGGGTGAACAAGATGTTACGACCTTGACACCGATCGGCGACGCGCGATTTCCATTCTTGCCGAACCGTCTTAAGAATAACTAGCAACTATCGCGAAATCAGCCCTACGCGATGTCGGACCGCACCCATTGTCCGGGCCCTTTTCGAAGCGGTCGCCGATAGAGCCGAGCGCTTCATCAAGGACGCTCCTTTTTTTTGCGCGTCGATTCCCAACCCGTCCATCCGCTTTTTGATTTGCTGGTGGTTAGCATTTTTCCTGCCGTATGGCTACCGGTGCGTGACCGCCGCAGCCTCGTCCCCCAATCGTCGTCGAGATTTTGTGCGGCCACGAAAACAGCGTCGGCGATGTGTTATTTTTTTCACCGCCAACGACCCTTTACTCTCATCAGCATCTTTCGAATGACGACGTATAGGCGGAATGTATTTGCTTCTCTCACTCTGCGCTCCTTCGGGGGCTTCGCTGGCAGGAAGACCAATTCGACCATCTTGGTTCGGCGCCAAGGGCTGTCCTCGACGCGAACCGGTGGTGTTTTCGTGAGCGACCGCTTGTCTTAAGAAGAGCGTTCTCGCCTAATAGACGGGCACGCGCCTCTACTTTTTATGAGTCGGATTCTCCACGACCGTTAGGTCGAGAGCGTAGAGGCCGCCACGTCGTACAGCGCAGGTCGTCTGGCGCATCAATCTTCCCTCCCCGATAGCTCCCCCCGGTGAGTCACGACCGCCCGGCGTCTACTCGCCCCCCTTGACCCCCTTCCTTCGACACATCCGACCTCTCGAACACCATAGTCTTCCTCTCATGCCACCTCTGCAGAACGTGGCACCTTGCCGTAAGCGACATTGCTCTCCGTGAAATTGTCACAAATCCTCCCGGTGGCTTCATCCGCAAATTTCAAGGCGGAGGAGGGAGGTTTCCAGTCGATTGGCCAGAGAACCCTCCTCCCCTCTATTGCTGCTTCGATCGCAGCCCGCGACGCGAAAGGCGAGTTCTTCGTCGTTGGTCTGCGCAGAGTGGACAGCGCAAATTCGTATGCTGTTTCATGACACGAGATATCCTCCGCGTCGTTCTCTTTTCGTTAGGAACAACGGGTAGTCATCGCGATCTATTCGGCTCCTGCAGAAGTGTCGACTTGACCTCAGTTCCTTGAGAAAAGATAGGCGAAAAGTGAACTCCTCTGGTCCGCACTTCCGATCCATTCCGGATGAATACTAGCTGATGAAGTACAGTCCATAGGAGCCTTCAGCAACATAGACGTGTCGTGCGTCCTCCTTGGGTTTTGCCGGGAGGGGGGGGTTTTTGGGGCCGGGGGTGGTTTTGTTGTGGGCCCATTATTCGTGTGTTTGGGTTGGGTCGTGGTGACACCACACTCCGGGCGAGGCCATCTGCCGAGACGACGTTTTTCTGGCTCCATCAAACGGGCTGGTTCTTCCGTGAGACCGCTGCTGTGAACCCCCGAACATACCAATCTCCTCGGGTGCCTCTCTCACACTTCCCGGATTTTCTTTGGTTGGGAGACCCCCGATTGCGGTCAGCTTGTGATACAGAGATCGGCTTGAGCGGCCGGTTGGGCTAAAGAACCAAGTGTCCCCTTCCGACCTTGAAGCCGGTTCTAATCGTCACGATCGTACACCGACGCATGGCGTTGCGCAATCGCGACGATCGTCACCTTCACTCCGCCCCACCGGACGCCTTTTCCCTCGGGTTCTCGTCATGTTAGCGCCCTCCTGACCCCTCCTCAATTTTGCATCGTGAACTCCTCTTGCATACTTTTTTTGAATTTTCGAATCCCCCCGCAACGGAATCGGTGTACCTTTTCATTTCGTCAATTAACAGAGTAGGCCGCCCCACTTCGTCGGCTTCGACCCCTGATCCTTGTCCTACGGCGCGGAGCGCGCGAAGCGACTGACTGTGCTATCTTTTCGGAGAATCCCAGACCTCTCTTTTTTAGGAGTTAACTATCTACGAGTAACCTTATACTTGCCGCTTTGTATGTACTTGCTGCTCTTCCATCTGCGGACGTTACCTTTTCTTCTTCAGATGCGAGCTTGTACAAGCGTCCTCCGTCATCTCGGGCACGCTTTAACCTGAGTGATTTGCTCGACCGTCCCTACTACCTGCAACGTCTCGAGTCCCGCTTCGAGCGCGTCTACGTGCGCTTCTTCCCCCCTCACGGATCGAACACTTTTGAATCCCATCTGAAGACTCAAATCTCCTGCTTTGCGGTTTTCTTCGAACGCACTATCTGGCCGATTTCCTTGGTCCTATTCCGGACTGTCCGCAGGAGCCCCCAGTATCTAGCTCTTTCTCATCGTGGCATTTGACCATCACCTGCCTTTCTTTTCCGGGCTGAACGGAGAAGACTCCGCATTAGCATGAACCGTTGAGTGTAGCTTTTGCTATACGACGGCGATCGCCATGCCACCCCACCCTCCGGTCGTCTTCATCTGGTGTTTTTGTTTGCGTAGGAACAGAATCGCTTCTTTTTTTTTCGGCGATTATCTATGACCTCCCCCAGTCCGCCCATCAAAAGTCCTGGGCCCTCTTCAACCCGGAATGCGGCCCGGGCGACAGCGGATTTCCAGTTCCACCAAGCATTTAGCAGACAGATCACAAGAATTATTACTTTGGAAGGATCTGTCTTTCTCTTCCCCCCACTGTATTCTCTATTCTCCAATAAGGTGTGTTTTGAGATTTCCATTTTTCACGTATCATCGCGATCCTGCCACTCTCTCCTTCCCTGACTCTTTCCTAGAGCGATTTTTTTTCTGCCCTCGTTATTTGTCCTTCTCCCTCTCTGTAGTCCTTCCTTCGCGGATTTCCCCTCAGGATTCCAGTTGAGTCCTTCTAGACGGACGTCCTATATCTTCTTAGAGTTTCCTAGGATTTCCGATCATTATCTCCTACGCTCTTAGCGATAGGTGCCGGTTATCCCCTGAAGTCCAGCCACGCTCTTATTAGACTCGGTTTTTAGAGTCCATGCTCGTCATTTTCCTTCCCTGCAGCTCCAAATCAAGCGTTCCGACCGACCCCTCTTAGTCTCAATGTCTATTGAACCGTTAAGAACCCTCCCCGGCTTGTTATGCGAAAAAGTGACCTTCCCTGAATTTTTCCACTCCATGCCGCTAGCCCTCCAGGATTTTGGGGAGCCCCTATCAACCCCTTGGTTTAGTCCCTCTCGTTGTATTTAGTAGTCTACTCTGACTAAAACCCAACAATGGTCTGCGCCTTTCTTTCTCCCGATAAGGACTGTCTCCATTCCAGGCGAAGGCGTGCCTCCCCTCTTGATCGCCACGTTTCCTGGTTCTCAGAGCCCTCTACCGTTTCCCTATAACGAGGAACACTTTTTTTGCTCCTCCATCGCTTTCGCTCCTCCTTATCACGACGTCATCCCCGCTCCCCATCTACATCCCACCGCTTCAAGCTCTTCTACAGCTTGAATTGCTCCCGCATATTGCAATTTAATAGTCTCGTCGACTTCCGAGCGCGCCTTTGTCGGCTCGCTCTTCCGACCTTCCGTACGTAGTAGGCCGCCGATCCGTCCATGCCGGCATCTGTAGTGTGCACAACGAGATACACAGATGCCTATTGCGCATGAAGATTGCCCTGATTGCAGAGCGTCGTCACCCTTGATCCTTTTGATGCGCTTGCTTGAGTGCCTCTTTAAAATTCTCCTTCCTCGCCAGGCGACGGTAGGCTTCTCGTGTTCACTACGCCGGTCGCTCCACGGACATTCTATTGCGTTTTAAGCGTGGCGTGGGCGCGCACTAGAAGGTTTCAAGGTCGTGGTAAACGTGCGTTCGCAAGAATTTATTTCCGGATCAAAGTCCCCAGCGCTTTCTCGTACTTCCCGACCCAGC
>Ga0179591_1338875_pt1 | contig 12204 bp, 14 predicted proteins | sample CZOMad2_1_08_16f_FD_182891 | JGI IMG/M metagenome (GOLD analysis project Ga0179591, IMG submission 182891) | Vadose zone soil fungal communities from Angelo Coast Range Reserve, California, USA - CZOMad2_1_08_16fungal (PacBio error correction) | ecosystem: Environmental > Terrestrial > Soil >... | reverse complement strand
TCTCTCTCTCCGCTGCTCCCTTTTTTCTCCCCTAATTTGATCGATTTGAGCTCTCGTTTTCTGTTTTCCTCTTCGGACTGAGAAAAACTGTTTCTGGCATGTAGAGATCCAGTCGAGAGCGCTCTCTGCCTCTGAGAGATTTCTTATATCCCTTCCTCCTGAGCCCATTAACCCTCGGTCCTCCCCTCCTAGACTCACTCCTCTCCTCTTCCTTTATGAAAAGAAGGAGGTGTTAGACGAGTCTTTTTGATTATTAGGGCTTAACCCCTTAGACAAATCCCACGGTCCATTCGCTCGGCCTTTGCGGGGATCGCTTGGTCTTTGAGTGTATTCAGTCGGCCAAGCTCTTTCAAAGATGTGTCAATAGGACCTCCTTTTCCTTTAGGAGAGTTTTTTAGCTTTTTCGCCTTTTCCTTCCCCCGCTCCATGCCAGGCTTCTTTTTGTCCTGACGTCGCTTCGACATTTTTTTTTTATTTCCCCGAGTTTCAGCCCTTCTGTGGGCGGCTGGCCATTGTTGTCGAACTTAATCGCTTCTTGCCCACGCTGTGATCGACACCCCTTTCTTCGATTTGGCCTTTTTTTCTCCTTGCGCAGGCCTTTTTTTTTCTTGAAGACGAAACACCACGACTCGCTTCTTTTCTTGTGACCCACCCCCTCCCCTTTGGATGTAGTGCTGTTCCGGCATTGGGCCCCCTTTTTCTCGCAGTAGAGTTCTTTCCATCCTTTCATTCCTTTTGTGACTTCAAAGAAGCCATCTTTCCCAACCCTCCCTTGAAGTGTCTATCTTCATGTGTTCAATCCTCCTCCCGTCCCAGGACGCGACGCCTTTCTGTCCCCCCAATCCGTCTTCTTAGAAGCTCATCACAAAATATCGACGTCAGAAGGGCGTCCCCTTAAAACCACCCCTCCTCCCCGCGACGCGGTATTCTGCTTTTTTTCCTCTCCGAGATCGGTTCTTTTTTATGAAGGCGCTAGGACGCTCCTGTCAAAAGACCTTCTTTCCTGACCTGCCCTCCATAGTCTTTGAAGGAACTTCTGGCTCCGATCTCGAGTCTTGCTCGGTGTTTTTTTTCCCCCAAGATTGGAGACTGAAAATCAGTTCCAAGAGTTCTTCGAATTTACGTTTTTCCAACTCGAAGGTTTTCCTTCTTTTTTATTAAGAAAAGATTTTCCGTTGCTCCCCGTCTATCATTTCTCTGCGTGTTTCCCCCTACCGCGCTATCTCTCTCCTGGTTTCCCCCCCTTCCCCCTTCCCCCCCCTAGAGAAAAAAAGATTTTTTAAGGTCATAATTCATTAATCACCGAGCAGGAATATTTCTTTTCGTTTCTTCCCGAGATACCGCTTCCTCCCCCCGAGTTTCCCAACCTTTCCTCCAATGCTCGGTTCCACTTTTCCAGCGCAAGAGATCGTTTGATCTTTTATGAAATCAGCCCTTATCTGTGAGTCGAATCCCGTCTGTTGACCCCCCTTTGAGGGCGACCCCTCCCCCCCTTTCCTTTTTTTAAAGCCTCCCAATGTTGAGAAGGAGCAGTTCCTTTTCCCTTCCCCGATCCAAAAATCAGTCGTTTTCGGTTCCTGTTTCTTAGCATAAGACTTTGTTGCTGCTCCACCTGCCCTTGCTCCAGAACTCACGGTGCTGAAACCCCCCTAAGTTACCTTTTTAAAGGGCCATCTCCGGTTCCGTTTTTTAGCCGTATCCATGCCCTTTCTTCTTTCCTCCCTTTTTGTGCGAGGCTAACCTTTGTTTCCAGGGCTCTCTCCCCCTCCCTAATTACGTTTTACCCGCTCCTTCTCCTTATGAGGCCCGATCTTTATTCAGCCAACAACCCCCCCACCTGGCTCTTTTACCACCTGAAGCGGAACCCTTTTTAACTTCGAGATTCCCAGAATAAGGGTCAATCATCTAGCAGTTCTCCTGTGTTCCTGCCAAACGTCCTTTTCCCCTGTTCGAATCTTTGGCTCCCCGCAATCCCTTCGAGCCGTTAGGTTCCCATTAATGCCTTAATTCAGACTGATTCTTCTCTTTTCCCTGCTCTCCCTTTCTAGAAGACCACTCTCCACCTCCTCCTTCCTTGATCTATCTATTTTTTTCTTTGGAGAGAGTTTTTCTCTTCTCAAGTTTCCTGGCTTTCCTCAAAGCTCGTCCCCGGCGTTCTTTTTCTTTTTTACTTGAATGGCGTCCACCGAGGAAATCTGCAGACCAGAAACTTGTCGATCTTTAAGAACTCCTGACAATTCCAGACTCCTCTCCCTCGACCTGCCTCCTCCCCTTAAGAACCCCCTTCCTTTTCCCTTTTTTCTGGCACGATGCCCTTTCGACCGGCCCTTGACGACGACGTCACCGTACTTGGGAAACTGTCCCAGCCTTTTTCCTCATCGCTCTCCGCTCAAATAGTCCCGATTCCTTTCCTGTCTCCCTCGTCATGACAGCCTATGGCCAAGAGGCCCCTTTTTCAAGCCCCGCGCATTCCCCCTTTTTCGATACAGTATAAACCCCCGGAGTCCTTTTCACCTGCTTCCACGCTTCTCCTTCCCTTTAACGGTATCGACGCCTTTTCCCCCTCTCCTCCAAATCCTACTCATCAATTACAAGTACGACAACGCCATGTACTCCTATCCGAAATTCTCGTGGTTCGACTCTATTAAGCCAGGTCCCCTTTTCTTTTTTCCCTAAGACGTACTTTTTTCCTCCCTTACCCCCCCCCAGTAGAAGAACGCCGCCTAACTGACTGCGCCCCACCCCCGGCGTCGTCTCCCCTGCTGACTTATTCAAATCTGTCTTTTTTTCCCCCCCCTCGTTCCCTTAATGATTTTTTTTAATCATGCCCCCCCCCCCATTCATGGTCCGCCCCCGTGCAGAGTTTCGCCTGACCATCCCTGCGCCGTCTAGTCCGTTTCAACTTTCCATTCCCCCCCTGACTCTTGAAGTTTGTAAAACTTTAGCCATCCCCCTTTGCCCCCATCATCTGACCCCTCCAGCAGGTACCCCCCACGAGCTCTCCCGGTTTCTCCCCATTTACTAACTGCCCTTCCTCCTCCCTCCCAGCTGGCCTATAAAAGGCCCCTGCTGCGGGTACGTTGCTTTTAAACAGTTTTCTTTGTGCGCTACCCCCCCTCCAGGGTTTCGTCTTCCCCTCTTGTGGTAAGCCCCCGGATTTCCCTTTTTTCCCTCCTGACCTTTCCACAAAGGTTTCGCGATGTCACCCCGCCCCAGCTTATGTTTGTAACCCCCCGACACCCTTCGATTCTCCTTTCTTTTCTTTACTCCTTACTCGCCCGTTCTCCCTCTTTTTTTCTTTGGATTATTCACCCGCACCCCCTTGGTTGAAGGTCACATTAGTCCGCCACCGTTGGCACTCTGTTCTCCCTCCCCCGAAAGTATTAACTCCCCTCTTTTGATGGTGCAGACTGAACAGTCCCCTGTTTTTTACCCTCCAGCTGTTTAATTCTTCCCTTCCCAACTAAGCTTTGTTGTTTTTCTTTTCCATCGTCTTACGCCCTCTTCAGTATTGTTTGAATTAATTTCTGAAAAATTTAGGATGGAGGGAAGCGAAGTTACTTTTTCTCTTCACTTTCCCAACCACCCCTCTGTCTCTTTCCTGTTGTATATAGCCCTCTACTCCCCCCTCCCCTCCCTCCCCCGCCGTCCTACCCCCCCCTCCCGCCCCTCCCCTGCTGCCCCCTCCCCCCCTCCCTCCCCTCCCCTCCCCCCCCCCCCTCCATCACACCTCATCCCCGCCCCCCAACCCACACTTCCCTACCCACCCTAATCTTCCCCCCCCCCCCTCCCCTCCACCCCCCTCCTGCCCCCCCCGTACCACCCTTTCACCCCCCCCCCACCTCTTTCCCATCCCCTCCATTCGCCATTACCACTTTCCTCCCACATCCATCCCCCTCCCACATAACCCCCCCTCCCTACAACCATCCTTCCCTCTCCCTCATTCCCTTCACACCCCACTCCCTCTCCATTTCCCCTCTCCCCCACCACCTCGCTCCATCTTCCCCCTAACAACACCCCCTTACCCTCGCCCTCCCCACCCAAACCTCCCCTCTCATTCCGCCCCTCCCCTCTCCACCATCCTCCTCCCCCCCCTATCCTATTCCTTACACCCCCCCAACACATTCCACTCAATCTCCCCTCCTTCCTCGTTACCCCCACCCCCCCCACCACCCCACCCCACTTCCCTCCTAACCCTCCAACCCACCTCACCCGCACCCCCCACGTACACCCCTTACCAACCCTACCCCCCCCTCGCCTACACTCTTTTACCTCCTTTCTCCGCCCTCCCGCCTCTCCCCACACCCCCCCCCCTTCCCCCCCCTCTATTCACCCTCATCCCCACTCTCCCCCTTCCCTCCCCCTTCCCCCCTCCCCCTCCCCCTTTCCCTCTCACCCCCCCCCCCTCCCCCTTCCCCTCCCCCCCCCCCCCCTGTCTCCCGCCCCTTCCCCCCTCCCCCCCCCACCCCCCCCCTGCTTCTCTTGTCCCCTCTCCCCCCCTCCCTTCCCCCTCTCCGGCCCCACCCCCCCCCCCCCCCTCCCCTACCCCCTCCTCCCCCCACCCTGTTCACCTTCGCCGCCCTACACCACCCCCCACCCCCTCTCTCCTCCGCCCCCTATCAAATTCCTCCCCCCGCCCCCCCCCTCCAGCCTTCCCCCCCCTCTCCCCCCTTTCCCCCGCCCCTCCCCCCCCCCCCTTCCCATTCCCCCCACTTCGCTCTCCCTCCACATCGCCCCCTCCCCCCTTCCCCCTTCCCCCCACAACAAACTCCCCCCCCCCACCCCCATCTCCCCACCTCCCCCCCCATCCCCATACCTCTCCCCATCTCCCCTATCCCCCCCGTCTTTACCCCCCCCTCCCCACCATCTCTTCCCTCCACCCCTCCTCAACCACCCCTTCCTCCCCCCCCCCCCTCCCCCCACCCCATCACCCCCACCCCCATCTCCTTTCCTACTTCTCCCCCTCACCTCCCCCCCCCCTCCCCCCTTCCACACCACTCCACACTCTCCTTCTTGATCCTGACCCCCCCTCCTCTCTTTCCCCCCTCCTCCCACCACTCTTCCCCCTTCCCCCCCCTCCCCCTCTCCACCCCCCCCTCTCCCCCCTGATTTTCTTTCTTCGTCTATTGCTGGGCATTTTTGATTTTTTCGAACCCTTTTGCTTTTTGACAATGAAGACTGTCATCCTCCCCCTTCTGGTTCAGGGAAGGGATGTACATCAATCTTTCTCCCCTGGGGTCGCCTTTTTTTGTTTCTCTCCGGTGGAGGCGATTACGGATTATGGTTCTTGGTCCTCCGCGATAGTTGAACCCACTGTTGCGCCTTCTTCTCTCTTCTTTTGGTTTCAAGTCTTCGATGCTGGCTTTCTTTCCCAGGGTATTTTATACGATTGTATGCCTTTCCTTGATATGCGCCTGATTCTTTGCCTGGCGTATCGACCGCACTACATTTCCACTTGCTCCCCCCGGCCTCTTCTGACGTTTTTCTTTCTGCTTTATCTTAATTGTTTTTTCCTTCTCCGACTTTCTTGAGATTGTAAGTCTTCGTGGACATCGGAAGTGTTATTTCATCCGGATAGTTCTTGCAACCGCGGGTGTTTCTTCTTTCCAATCGTGTTTTTTTCACATTTCCATTCTCCCTTTCCCCCCCCTTCGGAACGTTTTTTTGCCTTGACGAAGGACGCTTTCCCCTGCGCCGATAAAGAGTTGCCGGTGGCTTCCATCTAAACTTTTGCCAAACTGCCTTTGTTCCTTTTTTTGGAGGTATTTGACTTTTTTTCTTCGTGTTTCTTCGGGTCTTTCTTTTTCCCTTTTTCCGTTCACTTATTCCTCTTCTTTGGCGCTCCATTCCGTTTCCGAGCGCTGGCGACTTTTAAACCGGCCCGTTCTCTCTTTTGTTTTCTCCTCCTTTGACCTGGCAGCACCCACTTTTCCCCCTCAGCGAGATCGTCCCGTCCGATGAAGTTGTTCTTGTGTATCTCTTCGCTTGCTCCTTTTTCCCCCCTCCTTTTTTTATTGCCAGGTCATGCTGGCCCCGGCTTCTCGAGCCTGCTTCCGGGGACTGCCTCACCCCTTTCCCCGGCGAACCTCCCTTTTTTGATTAACTCCCTGTAATTGAGCCAGCCCCTGCATCCCCCCGGTTCTATTTTCTATGCCTGGTATTCGTTTTCTTTCTTTTTTCCCAGCCGTAAGAACGATCCTTGCTTTGGCCAACCATCTTTTGTCTTTCCTCTTTCTCCCTATTTTGTATTGTTTTTGTTTTTTTTCCTTTGTGTCGTCGACCGTCCGTACTAGCCGAGGTTTTGAACCTTCTCCTCCCACTTCGAGTTCTCTTTTTGAGTCTCTTCCGTTCTTTCACCCCCTTGCGGCTTCCTGTCAGGAACGTGCTTTTTAGACCCGTGGCGTCTTAATTTTTCTTCTCCCCGTGTCGTGCGGGAAGATTCTTAAACGGGGCGTTGCGCGTCCCTTCACAGCCGCCCCTGAGGTTCTTTTTTCCCCCTCTTTTTTGCTGCTTTGCTAAGGTTTGTTTCCTTCCCCAGAGTTTATTTCTGACCCCTGTCGGGTCTCGAAAAGTCTTTTGGTAAAGACTTGTCTTCCCTCTCTTGTCCGTCACAGAGATTACCCCTCTCTCCCCTTCTCGTTGTCTTTTTCCATTTCTTGAGATTGAAACCGAATAATCCTATAAGTATCTTATCTTTCAGCGAAGCATGGAGCTTTTAGTGTGTCTCGAGTTCTTTTTTCTCCTTAGACATAGGCCTGCGATATGCCGATTTTCCTTCTGCAGTCCCCCCTTTTTCTGCGCTCGGTTTGCTCTTCTCATGGATAAGCTGGGCCCCTGATAGAGCATCGTAGTCTCTTTCCGTGGCTGCACAATTTACGTGCGCGCTCGCCTTCCTGCGTGCGTTTTTCTGCGGGGCGGCTAAAGCATTTAAACCTTCTTAACTTCGGTCATCTTTGCCCTCGGTTAGAAGTTGCCTGCCCTGGAACTTTCTTCAGCTCACTACCCTTAGCCAGTCAGACGTCGTCTAGCCCTTTTTTACATCGTGAGACATCCTCTTTGCCGAGCATCCTTTTTGCATATGTTAAGTGACGCGCGTAGGCCCTCCCTTATTTCCCCCCTCTCGTCTTTTACAGATCCCCTCTTTCCTCCTCTTCCAAGCGTGGGTGCTGTTTATCTCCTCCGGTTGGGCTTAGCCGGCTTCTTTCACCGCTGTGTTCGCAGTCGGCTAGAATTAGATTTTCTTTTTCGTGTTCCTTGAGAGCGATACTTCTCCCTCGGTGTTGTTTGAGTCACAACGATTTTCCCCATGTTCTCGCACCTTTTGTGCGAGCCCTAATGAAAATGACGAGGACACGCCATGGTTTCTTTCACGACTTTTGGGTATATGAATTCCGCGCGTTTTTTTTCGTCTTCAGTCCCCGCGAGAAGGCTCTCGTTCTCCCATTGTCTCAATCGACTCTAAGGATGGTGCTAGTTCAAAGCTTGTTCCCCCAAGCGCAAAGCCTCTCCTCTCTCCTTTTTTGCTCCCCCCGCCTCGCCACTCACAAGGAGGTCAACCGGTGACCCATGCCCCTGGCTGACTTCTTTCTTCGGAGAAGCCTCCTTGCGTTCATGATTCCTTGCCTTCCCCGACCCCGAGACCTCCGAGTTTATGCCTTCGCCGGGAATGGATGCCTTGTGGAAAACTAGGGTTGGCCTGACTTGGAAGAATTACGACCCTTTCAAGCCCGAGACCCTCTTCACATCTCTCCTTCCCTTTGTTTCCCGGCGATGGTGCAGGACCAAGAGCTCTCCGCCGCCCGACCCAAGCGCCGAGTGCTTTGCCAAGGAATAGCGAGAGATCTTTCCCAGCTTTTTCCGTCGCCGCCTATCTTTTTTCCTCCCTGTCTCCGGTGCTAATAAGGACTGCGTAGGAGTCCTGAGCTTCTGAGCGCCTTGGCGAGCTCTCGACAGGCCCTTCTCCCAGGAGTTGGCTACTACCCGTAGCCGTCCTTTCTTTTCTCTCCCAAGTTTTGTAACAGTTCGCCATGGCCCTCTTCCTTTTTAGCTATCTCTCTCTGTGTTCCCCTTTAACAATTTGTTTTTTTTTATCTCGCATAGCCCCGCCATGGTCCTTTAGATTAGAAGGGTATCCATTTGGTCTCTGATTTTTTTCCTGGAGCCTTACTGTTTTTTTTAAAGCGTGCTAAGATTTGGTTCTTTGATTTTTTTTCCTCCCCCCTCTCGACTTCTTCGAGAACTCCCAGTCCTTTTATCCGAGCCCCTTGAGACCGGCTTAATCGTGGCCGCAGCAAGAGAGCTGAATCAATTCCTACCCAATCCCCTTCTTTTTCTCCGCGAGAGATTCTGTCAACACCCTCTACGCCCTCAAGCATGCGGCTCTCTTCTGTCTCCCTGAGTGGCCCATGGCTTGATTTGTCGCCGCCAGTAGGCCCTTCACCCCCTCTTTGCCCCTCGGCCATCCCGGCGCAGGCGAGACCTATTGCAGTCGTTTTTCATCGGTCGGCCAGAGACAATCGCTGTCTGAATTTTTTACGTTGTTTCTGCCGCCCCCCCGGTCTGTTACGCCGTTGCCGTGCTGGAGAGCGGCCATTGTTCCAGTTGCGCTGGCTCCCACGCTGCTCGTGAGCAATAGCCCTCCCGAAATTTTCTCGACCCCTGCCTCTGATTCCTTCCCTTTCTTCCTCTGTAGGCGAGGCCGGGTCGAGACGTTAACCAACGCGCGCATGCAGCGCTCTTGGACCCCAAGTGATCCAGATACTTGCAGCTCCCCCTTTGTCGGCATGCCCTTATCGGGCCCCCTTCTTGATCCCCGGCCAACGCACTCTGTGTGACTCTCCTCCCGACCCGACCCCAAGACCTCCTTGGATCGTCAAGCTGATAAAGAAATAACAGTTCGAGTTCTTTTTTCTGACTCCCCCGCTTTCCACTTATCCCCGTCCCTCCCCACCGAGCGACGATCGGCACGCACACCGTCGCAAGAGCCGCTATTTCTTCGCTCGAGCGGACCTGCTGATTCGATCCGCATCGGACATCTCTCCCGAGTCTCGCTGCTCGCTCCCTTCCTGTCGGCAGGTCTAAGTAAGTCTCGTTCGATCCGCTCGGAAGATCTTACTTGTAGCCGAGAGAATGTTAGGGAGATTTACCAGCTGGTCCTTCCTCGGTCTCGAGGCAAGTCGTTTACTCTCCTTGGTTTCCTTCTTTCCCTCCCATTTCGCGAGCCATTAAGCTTCCGCCGCCGTCAGGGATTGGCAAATTACAGTCAATAAGCGCGCGATTGTTTGCCCACTCCTTGCAGCACACGTATTGCACCGGCTTCATACCCACCCGCTTCCTCCTCGCGCCTTATTCTCGGGCTTTATCAGCGAACGATAGCCACCGCGTCAGAACGCTCGGATGTTCGCGGGTTTTCGATATGCCTGTCCGAATTTAGTCATGTCAAAAGCCCGAGCCTCGGCGCGTCCAGCCTATCCCTTCTCTAAAAGCGCGATACGAAAAGGGGCCATGGTCTTTCCACCCCCTTCCAAATGGTCTGACTTACACTCTGAAAGCAATAAACCGGGAGAGGAGCGCATTCTCGGTTCCTTTACCCATAAGAGACGAGTTGTTGGTCTTGAAGCCCCTGCCTGTCCCCGGCAGCTGACGCCCGAAAGGAGTCCTAATGCCACCCCCCTTCTGCACAAACCGCCCGTTCATGACCGTTGGACTCTCAGCGGCGAAAGCGTTCCGTACTCGACATCGGAATTCTGAGCGGCATTTTCAGCGAACCTTGCGAGTCGGACGGGCTCGCTCACCAGCCTTTCAGCCCCTTGCAGGCGAATCAAGGGGGGGGAAAAATGGGGTGTGCTGTTCTGGTTGCGTGCTTTGCCGCGCCAATCTCTGCGTACTGCTGGCCCGATCCCATCCGCCCCAAGGTCAAACGGTACTCCCCCGACCCTGTTTGCGGCCTCCGCGAGCTGTCCTGACGCCCCTCTTGAGTCTCCCTTTCTCCTCGTTGCCAGCCCACAGGCTCACGGATACTGCCTGTACGGCAACCTTTCTCGCGTGGTCAAGCTGACTCGGTAGCGCGGCTCGACCCCCCCTCGCCAAACTTTTTCTGGCCGGAAGTTGAGAGCTTCGTGGGTTTCCTCTTCAATTCCGGACGGCCACGAACGCTCGAATTTCTGACGAGGGTGCGTCGCCCTCCCCCCTCTGCGTGAAAAGTCGCCAGCCCCTGCACACTCCAAGATCATCCGGTCGAGCACCCTTTCCGACTTTTTTTCTTTACCTTCCTAACGAAAATCAGCCGACCGCGAGCGCTTTTACACTTGCAGGTTCCGTCGACTGGCAAGAGTTCCTGCATACCGGGCCGAACGCGTTTCCCGTTTTCCTTTGAGTAAAAAAGGATCCAGGACGGTTCATCTTTGGATAACAAGTTACATCTCGGCATACCGCTCTCGACTCTACAAGGAAACTCACGTTCCCGCATTGGCCCTCTCCTTTCCCTTTTTCTCCAGCTCCTTAGCTTGCGAGGCTTTTTCATATTTCACCGGCGTCAGACCCCTTGGGGCAAACGATGGGCAGCCTGGCCCATGCCTTTTTTGCTTCCCTCGTTCGTAGAAGTAGGCGTGAGAGCCTCCCTTCCGAAGACGACATCGTCCCTTGCAATGTAGCAAAGAACTGTTAATAACGCGCCTCTCCTCCCGTTGTCTCTACCAGCCGCATCACTGTCGTCTCAGTGTCGCCCCATTTCAATATTCTGTCAAGCCCGCATTAACTTCCGAGAAGGAATAAACCCGGATCCCCCTCGGCGACCTCCCCAACATGGACATTCTTTTATTTACTAACTATCCGTAAACCCCCCCCTCTGCGTTTTAGCCTGACTGTGGTTTCTCCCAAGCCCTTCGAAACCTGCGCCGTTTTCAAAGAGCGACTGCCCCCCTCCCGCTCAGGTTTCCCCCATGGTTTGATAATAGTTTTCCATTCCTTACAACCGTCTTTTACCCTGCCTCTCCCCATGTTCTGCTTTTCCCCATCTATCGCGTAAGTTTAACCGATGGCTTCTTTTTTTCCCCCCCCGTTCGCCCCAGTCTTTTGTTTTTTTTTCCAGCAAAACAGCTTCTTTGCGAGAACCCAATCCGTTTTCTTAGGACCCTAGATTGTCCTCTATCCCTTCTCTTTTTCTTTTCAGTTCCGTTTTCTCTCTGTACCGTACCTGTTTCGTTTGAATAAATCCCCGCCGTTTAATCTATTTGTATTTCCTGTTTTGTTTTTTCTCGTCTTCCTGTATACTCTTTTTACCCCACGATCTGTTGTTCGGTTTCAATGCGCAGCACGTTGGAACCGTTCCATTATGAAGCCCCTACTTCGTTTTCTCCCTACCCAGGCACTCTTTTCAGTGCTCCTGAGAAAGGATTGGTCAAGACGGTTTCCCTTCCCCCCTTACAAGAAGCCTTTGGAGGAGTTGCGAGAACACTTCTTCCGTCAGCGATTCATATTTCGGTGCTTTTTTCTTCAACCTGTTCCTGGCGCTCCCTTCAGTTCGGTTTTCTCGGCCTTCCCTTTTGAGTCAAACCCCTCTTGGTTAGCCTTGCGTCTAGACCTCTCTTTTTTACCTTTATTTCTTTTTTTGCAAAGATTATTTAGCCATGGTCCACGCGTAATTTTTCCTCCAAAAAATCTTGGTTTTGACCTTCCCTTTTAGTTCCATATAAAGCTTTTCCAAAGAGCTAATTTTAGTCGCCGTTGGGTTTCCTCAGCAGGTGGTTAGATTACGGATTTTATTGTTGCTTGGCGTCGAATCGTCCCCTTTGCGACCTTGTAGCGGCGTTTTTATGCTTCTCACAACTTTTTCTAGGTCGTATTAGTACCTTTCTTTGCTCCGTTCGACTTGACTGATCTCAGTGAGTCTATTTCTTTTCTTTTGAGCGTACCGCCTGTAGAAGCCCTTCTTCCCGGCCTGTCCCAGTCGATTTTTCCCGTTGAGATGTTCTCATCGGGAAATAATTTAGCAGTCCCAGTTTTCGCCTTTTCTCTTTTTTCTTGGCCCTCTGGCTATTGGTTCAGGTCCTTTTTAGTCTCAGGGTGTTTTTCTTTTAACTATTATTTCTGTCGGGTTGTTCCTTTTTTTATTCTCCCGATGCTTCACCGGTATGGTTTGGACGCTGTCCGGGACGAGTTCGAGCTCAAAAGTTGGGGCTTGACTTTGCCAGCCGGCCAAAAAGG
>Ga0179591_1304942_pt1 | contig 12204 bp, 16 predicted proteins | sample CZOMad2_1_08_16f_FD_182891 | JGI IMG/M metagenome (GOLD analysis project Ga0179591, IMG submission 182891) | Vadose zone soil fungal communities from Angelo Coast Range Reserve, California, USA - CZOMad2_1_08_16fungal (PacBio error correction) | ecosystem: Environmental > Terrestrial > Soil >... | reverse complement strand
GTTCCCTTGCGACTTTTTCCTCCTTATGTCTTTTTTTCCGCCCCTTCTAGGCCCCTTTCTTTCGGGACCTTGCGGATTTTTCCATAGGAGGCGAACTGCTTTTTAGTCTTGATCACAGCTTCCTTTGAGCAGGTTTTTTCTGCCGACCCCCACCCAAGACCCCCCATCGAGTTTTTCTTAAGTAGATCCTTCCCCTTTAAAGGTGGCCCCCCCTCCGGAACGTCATGAACCCTTACCTGATTCCTTCCTGTTCCTCCCTGTAATTTTTTCCGACCCTTCTTTCCCCGGTAACACCCTTGCCTTTCCCAAAGCGTCCCTCGACACGATGCTGAGCGCGTCACTTCTTTGCCCGACCTTTCGAATTTCCTGGCGCTCTTTTCTGGTGAGACGATTTCCTCCCCCCCCTCCGGTGTTCCGGTGGCGATCTTTTGATAGCGCCTCGCAGCTTCCTTCGGCGACGGTTCCTCCCATTTCCTAGTGCCCCCGAGTTCCTGCGTGGATGAGATTTGAGTTTGCGGACGGCGCTTCTCCCGTCTTTTTCCGCGTTCCTTTCACCCCTCTGGAGGATTTAAAAGCCTTCCCGCCGTCTTTGGTTTTCTAGGGCCCCTCCCCTTACTGATACGAGCGCTCCACCCCGGCGTGTCTTTGCCACATTCCCAGCGTTTCTCCCTTCGGACCCCTTTTACTACCACATTTTTTCAAACACAGTAGCGATTTTTTTTCAATCCTCCGACCTCCCCTTTGATCTTTCATTAAGGCGCCCCCTTTCTTTAACCCCCTTTCCCCTTGCGCCCCGAACGTGAATTTGTTTCTTCTTCCCTAGAATCTTTTTTTCAGCACTCCTTTTTTTCTGAACCTTTTTCTGATTTCCAAGGCGTTCTTTTGTAATTGGTCTTTTTTTTGGAAGAAGATAGAGTGCAGGATGCTTTCTAGATTTTCCTAACGATTTCATTTAATGTCCCCTTGATGTGCCCTCAAAGGCCCTTTTTGAATCTCCCCCCTCCTATCTATAATCCTCATAAGTTTTGCGACGTTTCTCCCACATTCCTTTCTGACGAAGACTCGGAAGGACAGGGACCTCCCTATATTGTAGGACCTTTTAATTACGAATCAGGCAGCCGTTTTTCCGCAACCTTTCCAAGACGTTTCCTTCCTGGACGGCTTCATCGAACGCTTGATAAGCGTTTTCCCCACTGATTTCTTTCCTCTGGTTCAATTCTTTCTGGCGGCCCGGCACCTCTTGATTTCTCAGGGTAAGCTTCTCCAACTTTCTCTCTCCTCCGCCTTGGACCCCTTGGGGCTCTTCCTGAAGAGACGGTTCTTTCCCACCCTCCGTTGGTTTCCTCCATCTCTTTCTATATTGGTTTTTCCCGCGACCTCCCCTCTAAGGACTTTGGGAAAGGTCTCCTTCTTGGGTCCTTCTTTGATTAGTTCGGACTCTCCCCCGCTAGCTCTTGAACGGCCCCTTTTCCGCTATACGATCCGACGCTAGGAATCGCATCTTCTCTTACTACTTGCTCAGGCGAGTTGGGCCTCTTTCTTTAAAGCATGCCGCCCCTGGAATTAAAAGGAGCTTTTCGGAGATCCCTTTCTTGCCGCTCCCTCCCTCAAATCCCCCCCCCCCCCTTGGCTCCCTCGTTTTCCTCGCTTTTTTTTTTAGTTTCCGTCCATCCTTTCCTGCATAGTTCAAAAGGCCACAGGAATTTTGGGTTCCCCCCTGGAATTTTTTCCTAGAAAACCCCCCTTTCCCCCAGGTTCCCGTAGGAGTCCCAGTATTAGTATGATTGGTTTAAGGTATTCATCTATCCTCCCTCTAGTCCTTTCTCTTTTTTATTTCCGCCCTTCAGCCCCCCCTTTCCATCCCCCGATCCACCCGGGAGCTAAAGGTTCTAATTCCCCCCCCCCTTAAGGAGATAATTTTCGTCCCCCCGATCCTGGAATAGAAGGCCCGATGTATGTCTTCTAGGATCATTTCTCTCCGGCCTCCGACCCCCTCCCTTATTTTTTCTTTTTCCTTTAGAGATGTCTTTTCGGAAGAAGATTATGACACGGACTTGATTCAGCAGCTTCTATTTCGTACGCCCCTTTTTTTCCAGGAATCAGTATGGGTGAGTCCCCAGGATTTTTGTAGTATCCCTCCTTTTTTCTTGTATGAGAGTTTGAAGGGTGAGGCTTACTCTTTGACTTGCGTTCTAAGTTTTCAATCACCTCGCTTTTGACCATCTCTCTCCCCTTGATACACAAGTTCTCGAAGGTTTCTTTTCAGTCTTTAGCCTTTTCAAGTGCCTTTTTTCCCCCCTCCAGGTTCTTTTTGAAGGTTCTCTTTTTCAGATTCTCGCGTTAGAGAGACCTCTAAGTGTTCTTCGGATCCTTTTTTTCGAGTCGATCAATTCGTTTTCCTCCCTCTAAGGTGTTCCTTTGTTAGATTTCATTTCTTGCAGATTTTCCCCCTGCTCTTGCCCCAGAAGGCCTCGAAGGACAAGTTGGTCCTCTTCTTTCATTTCCTGTTCTTCTAATTTCCCCTGCCGAGCCCCTTTTTAAAGAAATCAACTAGTCCGTTTTTTTTCACCCTACCCTCTTCGTATTTTTTTCGCTTCTTCGGGAAACTCCAACCTGATCTCCCTCTCCCTCCCCCTGATGTACGACGGTCGTGGAGTCTCGGTTTTCAGAGCTTTTCAAGATTCCCGCATGGACCTTTTTCCCCCCCAAGGGAGTTCTTCAAAGATTTCTCCGATATTAACGAGTAGGTCGAAAACCCCCTTCCAGAAGTCCTTTATTTCCTCTGTCCCCTTGATAGGCCTCCCCTTGAACGCTTGATTGATCCCCTGGTATGGATCTTCTTCCCTCAACCAATTAACCCCGCAGTCTTTGTTTTCCCGGATTCTGCCCTCCTCTGCGCTTCTGAGGTCCCCCTTCGCCGCTGACCGAGGCTTTTTTCGCTGTTTGAGGCCCTTTGTCATTCCGCCCGGAATGTCCCAACTTTCTTTCTTCAAGTCCCCCTCCGCCGTGATTGTGGGCCTTTTGGAATTTCCTTTCCTTGCACCCCCTTTGACGACCTCTCTCCAGACGCATCGTTATCCCCTTCGGGGATCCCCTCAATCCTTTCTCCAAAGCGCCCTGTACAAGCCTTTTTCCAGACGGCTCGACCCTCAGCTCCTTCCACGAAGCCGAGTGAGGTTTCCGCGGTGAAACTTTTAAGCCCTTCTTTTCATACTTCTAAGGGCTTTCCCAGCAAAGTCTCTTTGAGGGAATTTCCGGTTCGGGGGGAATTAAGCACCCTTGTGGGCTTCTCCTTCCTTTATACAGAGGCCCCCCCCCCTTTGGTTCCAGGGAGGAGACTTTCGATCGATCAGGTTTTTGTTTCAAGGTGCCCCCCTGCGACCTCTTAAGGACTTGCCTTTTTTTTAACCCTTCTAGATTCCCTTTTTTTCGGCTCTTTATTGAGGTAAAGCCCATCAGTAATTTTTCTTACCAGGCCTCATCCCTTGGCATCCTCTTCTTAGATCCCCCCCTTCGAATTCTGGCACTATTTACTAATTCTATTCATCAGCTCGTTTTTCTGCTCTCGTGAGATCTTGGTAAGTCCTCTTCTCCCCCCCCATCCTGCAAAGCTGGCAGGTCATTCCCCAGGCGAAGGCTTCTTCATTCTCAAGCTTTCATTCCCTTTGGCTTTCGCGCCTCCCTTCAGACCTCTACGCCAATACGTTCCTTCCCCAAGTCCTGGGCGTGTTCAATTTATCCTTTCGACTTTCTGCGGTTCCTTTTTCACCGTCGGGTTCTATCTGGCCTGAGGGTTTTTCCCGGAGGCTTTTTCCCTTAACCCTGAACGCCCGTTGGGTCTGCCCGTCCCGTGCGCTTCTCGGAAAACGCCCTTTTCACCCCCCGGGCTTTTCCCCCTTTCCTATCCCCCTTGGACGCAAAGTCCTTTGAGATTCCCCCCCCGGCGCTTGCTCCGTGTTTCGTCAACCTTCCTCTCCTTCCCGATATCTCCTATTACAGTCTGCGCAGGAATAGAACAACAGCCGACCCCTACCTTCTCCTTCTCCCTCTGAGTCCGATATCTTCGATGTTGTTCTTCCCTCCTCCCCCATTCTTCTTTTCTTTTCAGGCTTTGGCCGCCAGTTTCTTCTCCAGGTCCGGCGATTCCCCCTTCGGGACTGCTTTTTACTTTGTTTTTTTCTCTGTCCTTTTTGTATCGGTTTTCGGGATTTTTCTCAGGTTTTCTGTTGGGCGACCCTCCCAGGAGCTCCGAGAATGCCCCACCAACTCTTCGATTTTCTTCCCCCAGAGATTTTCTCCCCGTCCACGATTTCCCGCTCCTGCCTTTTGTGCTCGCCCTCTGGCCGTGTCGGTACAATTGGCAGCAGTCCCATTCCTTTTAGATTTTTCTTGACCTCCTCTGCTGTTTCCCCTAGCTAACAGCTCCTTTTTAGATTTCCTTCGAAAGGGTGTATCTTCCTCCTTCTAGCCGGTGATTCCCATGCCAGGCTTTCCCTTTCGGTCCTTCCCCCAACTGCGACCCCCTTTAAGACCCCTAGCAGGCCAGGTTTCAAGTATTTGGACAACGCCTTTTTTCATCGGCACTTGTTACGGTGTCGTTTCTAGGCCCCCCTCTGGCTCTAGCCTTTTTGAGAGGGATTGGGAGATTTCTTTTTCCAGCCCGAAGTTCTTTCCCCCTTTAGGCCTTTCCCTTCCTTATTGGTCTTTCGTGGCCAGGTTCCAGCCCCTGATACTCTCGTTTTAAAAGGTAGTTTTTTCTCCAACTTTCCCCAAGGTTTCTTAGGCGCCCCCCCTCTCTTTTCCATGGAGCCCACACCCCAAATTTTTTCCTGCCCTCCCCCAAAAAGGCCCCCTCGTTTAGCCCCAAAGGTTCTTACATTAAGTACGGCTTTGACGTTCCAAGTCCTCCTTTCGGGCTTCCCCTGAATTTCCTGTCGCCCCTGTGGCGTCTCCCCTCTGGAAGTGAGCGACAACCTTACAGTCCCTTTACCTCCGTCCTCCGGCGGGCCCTCTGGGGTCTTCTAGAGAAAGTCCCTTCTTTCCCTTGGTGAATTAATGACCCTGGATCCCCCCCTTAGAATCCTGTGGAGATTCGGAAATTCCTCAAAAGCGTTGTTGTTGCTTTAGATTCACAGTGGGCTTTGTCCCTAACACGGCCCCCCCTCTCTTTTCCGGACAGTTTTTTATTCTGGATCGGACCCTCCCCCAAAAGCGGCTTCTTTCCCCCCAGAGCTTGCTTTCCAGTGGCACGGGACTTGATACCATCTTTGAGTTCTCCCCCGGTTTTTCTTAACTTCCCTTCATTCCTTTTTAAATTTGACGGCCCTTTCTACCCTCGGGAACTACCTGGAGTTCCATAGCCTTTCAGAACTTTTTTTTTACTTTTAGCGCTTTTTTCGCCCCCCCTGCCCCTTGAATTCTTCTCCATCGATAGTGTCGTTCTTTCCAGACTTCCCCCCCCGCCTCCTTGGCAGAATTTCGCTTCTTGGTTTTTTTCCAGAAATGGGCAACGGTTGACGGATTACCCCAGGACTTTCTTCCCAGCTTTTCAGATCCCTTTTGAAGGTTTCCTTCCAAGTACTAGTCGCTATCTCAGCCGGTTCTGCAACCCTTTTGCCGGGACCGTCCTTGATGTCCTCCTTCTATTACTCCTTCCCCTTTGACGCTTTCCCGATCTAACTTTTCTTAGCACGCCCCCTTGGAAGTTTCACGGCTATTCGTAAAGTTGAGCGACTTTCCAGATTTCCCGCCCCCCCCACAATCCCCCTTTTTCCTGAGCTTCCGCGAGCTGATTTTTTTAAGCCCAAGGCAGAGTCTGAGGGTGGTCCTTTTTCTTTCTTCGACTCTCCCGAAGGAGTTTTTCCCCCTAGGTGGTTCTATCGCTTTTCTGATTTGCCACATCACCCGAGCCTCCTCGGGATCTCGGATGATTTCTTAATCCTTTTTTCTGCCCTTCGGCGCTCGGCTCCTCGATCCTACTACATTAACCCAAATCCGGGTTTAGAGCTTTTGGGTCAAGCTTGAGGCGTTTTCCCTCTGGCCCCTCGCGATAATCTTGCGTTCCTAAAAATTTTCTTCTACCCTCATATTCTTTTTATAACTCCGTTTCTATATATATGATGGTTCCCGTTTTTCACATCTTCATCAGTTAGAGATCCCCTCTTCTTTTAGAAATCGGATCGGAGCGGTTGCGTTTTTGCGGATGGTGATCGACCGGTTTTCACTTGCTTTTTTTCCCTCCTTCTCCAGGGTGATTTTTTTTTGCCGTTCCACACAAGGCCTTTTTTCCCCCAACCTTTAGAGAGGGTTAGTAGATCCATCCTGCTATGGGATGGACTTTTCGCATCAGGTTTTTTTGAAACTCCCCCCCCACGATCCGGTTTCTTCCGGTAATTCCCCACTACCGTGGATGGCCCGTTCGTAAAATGACCCCCCCTCCCCTTTTTTTCGCCTGAGTTCCAGGCGACCTCTATTCCTTTTCTCCGCCCTCCCCCCCTTCCCGAATTTTTCTTTTTGATCTTTTGCTTGGGAGATTCGTCCCTCTCGTTCAGAAGCCTGTTTGTTCTATGGATTTCTCTGAGAATCGAAATATGCTCGCCCCCGCCGATCCCTCTTGGGATTTTTCCTAATTTTTGAATCCCTTCTTGCTCAAGAGGTATCTCTCTCGAGCTTCCCAGTTTTATGTGAAGTCTCCTTAGCGTTTCCTACCCTTTGCCCCCTTTTTCTTGATCCTACTTACCCTTCCTTAGAGAACAAGGGTCTTGGTTCTTGCACCTCGTAGTATTTTTTCGTACTGTCGGCTGAACCCCCGATACGAGAGTCCTAGATCATCCTCTTTTGTCACCTTTGGGTTTAATTTTTCTCCCAAGATTTTGGACCCCCTGAAAAACTTGAAGGAGTTTACATTTCACACTTTTTCAATTCTCTTAAAAACTCCCCCTTACAGATCTTCCTCCAGGAACCTCCTCTAAACCGACATTTTTAGAAGCAATCCAGAATTTGAACGCTTGTATTTTTTCTCATTCTCTCAGAAAGGATTAGCACCCGGATGTAAGAACCTCATTTTTCCTTTTGCTTGGTTCGAATTTCGTGCGAGATTCTTTCTTAGGATGAGACTTCCTGATCCTCCTGAGTTTCCCTTCATGTCCTTCCACGCTTCTCTGACACGGAATCTCCCAGTATCTCCTTTTCTCACCTTTCGTGTTGTTGTTTTCTATGATCCTTTCGCTTTCCTCATGCTACAAGGTTGCTCCCTTTTGTCCAGCCCCCCCCCTTTCTTAGCTCGGAAGCTCTTCTCGCGCTCCTTCCAAGCCTTCGTGGCCGCTTGAGGAGGGATCAGCATTGACAGTTTCTTCCTTTCTACTCTTCTTCTCCGACAGTTTCCCCCCCCCTTTCAACAATATTCCCCCGGCCCCCCTTTTTTGTTTAAATAACCTTTTCTTTCCTTCGTTAGGGTCAGTTTTTTCGCCTACGGACTTTTTGGTTCGGGGCACCTCCAGGTGGTTTTGAGGCCTTTGTTCGCCGAGGCCGTTCCCCCCCAACCGTTCCCTCTTTCAGGCGAGTTTTCCTTTGGTTTTTACCGGCAGGACTCCAAGGAATTTCCCAGCCCTGTTTCGCCGGTTTACGCTAAGTGTTTGCCGACGTCTTCCGAGAGCCTCCCTGCTACAGCTTCCTCTTTCCCTCGGGAAGATGTGAATCCTCTCCTACGCTTTTTCTGGACCGTCTAAGCCAGGGACTCCTGGAGCCTTAAGAAGGAAAGATCCCCCGTCCTCCCCCCCCCTCTGTTCTTCCCGTCAACTCTCGCAGGTTCGCTCCCCCTTTTGGGCACTGGGTCGCGAGTCTCAGCACCCCGAGTCGGCCCTTTACGCCCCCCTCTGTCAAGTTTTCCCTTGGTCCCTTGGCCCCCATTAAGGTTTTGGTTTTTTCCCCCCCCCTTTAGTCGGAGAACGGATCACCTCTTTGGTTATTCTTGCCTTCAAATCCTTTTTTTTTAGACTTACCCCCCTCCCAGGTGTTGGTTCCTCCCGGCGTCCCAGAGTACGGTCTCTTCCGATTTTTTTCCCCCTAACCCCGCTTTCTTGGAATTTCATCTCTTGCTCGGTTTTCTCTCGGACCCTCTTTTCCCCCTGCTATGGATTAACTCCCTTCTTTTTGCTCGCCCCCCTGCTATTTCCCGGCCTTTCTTTCTGAACAACCCTTTTTGACCATCAATCCTACGTTTTCAGACGTGTGGGCAGAGCTGTTGTTTAGCCGTGATCCCTCCCGGTAAGCTCGATGTTTTCGGGTGATTTTCCTTTTCGAGACGTTCTCTTCCCTCACGAGCCTTGGTGAGCTTCCCCACTAGGAGAGAAATGCTTGTTTCTTGTGGCTAATAACGTTTTTTTATCAGGTTTTAGCAGGTTTAGTTCCCCCTTCATACTCTTTCGATACCTTCCTTCCTTTCAAACACAAATAAGAACTCTATACCCGAACTTCCGCTTCGCCGGATACTTTTTAGAACCCCCCTTAAACCCCTCCCAAGGCGTTTTCTTCTGAAGTGTGCGAGGTCTTAGAACGCTACCCTCTTTATCTTTTCGCTCCCAGCCTTTGGATGTCTCAAGGCTCCCTTGAATTTTCACGAAGCTTAAAGTTCGGTGTTTCGAGGTAGAGATTTGGATATCGGGATGGCTTCTAACTCGTTTTCCTTTGTAGACTTCTTTTTCCCCTGAAGACCTCTTCCCAGGCTCCCTTCGGAGTTCCCCCCTGGTCTGATGCCCTTCCTTCGCGAAGGGCTGCGAAGTGTGGTTATCTTTTTCCTCCGAGGTCCACGTCCCGGCCCCGACCAAATTTTTTAGTGGAGAAGCGCAGTTTGTCCCCATGAACCCCCTAGATCCAAGGTCCCTCTTAGCCCAAGTTTTTCGACAAGTTTTTTAACGCCAGGCGAAAAGTTCTTGCGCAGTCTTGGACCAAACGCTTCTTTTATCCCCACCTTTTTTTTTACCGAAGTCAACGCCCGTATTTCCATTTGGGCCCCTGACTCGCATACTCCCTCTTCTGTTTTCGAATTGTCGGCTCTCTTTTCCGAAGCGTTCTCTGCCCGGCGGGCGTCGGCTCTGTTTCGCCACTTTTTTTTTCCTCGGACTTACCTTCTAGACGTGACCGTGACAGTCTTCCACGCCCTCGATACACTTCTTTTCGCCAAAGCGACTAATAGGATTTTCATTTCTGCTAGATCCCTACTTTTGAGATTATTCCTTCCCGCACCTCCAGCAGATTCGATTCCAGGTCTTTCTTCGGATTTCTTTTTCCCTTCATCCCCCACCCGTCCCTCCTTGACAGTTTCTCGGGACCCCCCTCAAGACGGATGGGCCGTCTCTGAGCTCTTTGCTTCTCCATTTCCCCTTCTTCTTCCTCCCCACGTCCTTTTCTTCGCTCCCTGGTTTTGTTATAACCTGGATTTTTCTCCGAGTTATGGGTCAGACTTTTGGTGCCTCCTTTTTGAAGTTTGGCCTCCCTTTTACTACTCCGCATCCCGGCTCCTTCCTGCGAATCTAGCCTTTAAACCCCCTGAGACGCTCTCGTTACAGCTCTTTCTTAAGTTCGTGCTTTCCTGACATTGCACGGCAGACCGGCGAAACTATTTCCTCCTCGGATTTGCTCCCTCCTTTGTAAGCCTTTTGCACGTTTCGGCATCGCGATTTGGCCCAGCATTTTTTTTCAGCTGGACCGCTGAACCCATTTTTACGTCCGTGAGTCTTCCCCCAAAGCTTTGCGAGTTTCCTCAGTCTCACGCAACTTCAGAACCCACCTTTCCTGGACGGTAAAAGGATTGATAACGCTTCTTCGTTCCCTTTTTTTGAGACCTTTTGTTTTTCTTTTCTCCAAATACTTCCTGAGAATCGTACAGCTCCTCTTTAGAGTTAGTTCGCTCCTTTAGGACCCCCTTTGCTGTGGCCCAGTATTTTTCTCTTCACACCACCTGGGAATGTATCGCGTTTTCTTTATGCGTGTTCTTCCCCCCCCCCCACACAACCCCCATCCCTCGCGCACAACTTAACTTAGGGAGTTTCCCCTCCATGGTGGTTTTGAGACCTCTCTCTCCCAAGCCGTTACCCGCTTTTTTCAACTATCCCCCCCGTCTTCCCTCTACAAACCCTTTCAGCAAAGTCCCCTCCCTCACCATTTTTTTTTTTCCCAAGTTCTCCGGAGTCGCTGATGGGCTCCTCCCGATGGACGGATTCCGTTTCGTCCTGCACTCACAACCTTCCATCAATCCCCCTCCTCCGTTTTTGTTTTAGACTTTTGCAGCACTCCATTATCAGTCCGCCCCCTCCCCCCCTCTGATCATTGTCGTAAGCAGCGGCGCCTTTGTACGGAGCGTCTGTGAATCGCGACTTTTCCTTCTTCCTTTCCACTGCATCTCTAAGTTTCTTGTTGAGCATTTTTTGGGACGCAGCAGGCTAGTCCCCACAACAATAGAGATCCTCTCCCATCAGATCCACCCCCGTTCTCGCCCCTGCTCACCGCCGTAAAGTTTTCACTGCTGTCCCTTTTTCTTCTTGTCGTTTTGATTGTCGTACAGTTCCTTGATTAGATCGCTCGCCCCCAGCCCAGTGCCCTTTAAGTGGGGAGGGTTTTTCTTGGGCCTCAACGAACACTCCTGAATTTTTCCCTTCCAGGTTGTCGGCAGTGATTAGCGTCGTAGCCCCTCTCGGCTCCGCCTCCCCTGGACCTCATTTTCGTTCGGATTCGCGTAAAGTTTTTTCGGCGTGTTTTTCCAGTCTTTTTCTGCCGGTCATCCCGTCCCCTTTCTTCTGATTCTCCCACGGCTTTCGGCCTCCCCGTAGTTTCGCCGTGTCGGCCCCTTCAGAACAAGCTCCGGTTTTTTCTTTTCGTTTGCGGTTTTGGGCATTCTTCCCACACCTACCTCTGGCCCAGTCCCTCGGCCCCCCACCCCGCGCTCCTAGTAGCCCTCTGAACATGGACTGAAGCTGAAACTACCTGCTCCTGGATCCCCCGAACTTCCCCTGTCCTTTTTTGAGATCGGGATTTGGCTCCCCCACTTGCCATCCGTTTGATTCTTCCGGTCCTTCCTTGAGCATTCTTCCAGATCGTTTTTTCTTTTCTCTTGATGAGGATCTCTCAGACTTGGTGAAAGGGCCCCTTTTGAGCAACCTTGTGTGAGCTTTTGCTCCACGGCCCCCTGTCTGTCATCGATCCTCCTCGAGTAGAGTTCCCCTTAGATTTTTTTTACCCTTCTTCCCCGGGTGTTCTTATTCGCTCTTTTGCCTCCCCCTTCGGCTGGGAAGTCCTTTCGAGTGCGCTCGCCGCGCGTCCACCCTGACAGTCTTTTTGGCAAGGCCTCCCAAAGACTTCGTTTGATTTTTTCTCCATTCCCCCGATTTTCATCAGTACATCCGGAAACCTTTTGTCACGTTTTCCCTGCGCCTTTTTTTCCTCGGATCCCCCTTTTACGGCTTTGGTCAGAGACGCCTTCTTCGCGCGTTTTTGTTCTAGCGGGTCCAAGTTCCCCTCCTTTTGGGTTCTGCTCCCTTATGCCCGAGCCCCCACATGCGTACAATCTTTTCTTCCTTTCCTTTTTCTCATTTGGTTTGGGTGCCATGGGCGGCTCCCGGCTCAACCCACCCCTCTTTGCCCTCCGCCGTGCCCAGGGCTTTGGACCCTTGACATACTTTGTCAAAGAAGACCAGGCGTCTCGCATACCCTCAGACTTAATCGAGCCCCAGCCCTGTCACCTTTCCTCAGGCCAATGATAACCTTTTCAGCTGGTCTCTGCGATTCCTTTTCACGGCGACCGATTCCCCCCCTCCTTTCAGGGCACTTTCCCCGGCCTCGCTCCGTTCATTTGTTCGACCAAAATACCCCCCTCGGTTGGCACTTCGTTCCCTCATTTTTTGTTTATAATTCTTCCCCCCTTGGAAACCTTGTTTCCTGCCTGGCGGGCCATCAAGTTGTTGACCCCCCGGATTTTTGACCCCTTCTTCTTCTTTTTGGGTTCCCTTTGCACTTTCTACGGGTCCGACACCCTGTCCCGAGGGTTTCTCAGTGATACTCCTTTTCTTGTTTTTTCTTTTCCGGTTTCCTGATTCCCTTTTTACACATCTTTCCGGCCACAATTTCCCTTGCTCGGCAAGCAGGCCTGATGTATATCTCCCCCCGCGTTTCTCTCCTAAGATATTTCCCTGACTTTCTGTCAGACCACCA
>Ga0179591_1389533_pt1 | contig 12205 bp, 16 predicted proteins | sample CZOMad2_1_08_16f_FD_182891 | JGI IMG/M metagenome (GOLD analysis project Ga0179591, IMG submission 182891) | Vadose zone soil fungal communities from Angelo Coast Range Reserve, California, USA - CZOMad2_1_08_16fungal (PacBio error correction) | ecosystem: Environmental > Terrestrial > Soil >... | reverse complement strand
CCCCTTTCAGTTCATGTAGGGCCACTCTCTCCTTCCTCTTCGATCAGAAGTGGTGCGTCCAAACCGCTTCTTTTTCCCCTTTTTCTCTTTTTTTGAATCTTTTGTCTGCACTCACCGATTTCGCCCGAAGAATATCATCCCCTTTGCCAACACATCAACGAGTAGGTTTCCTTTCGGTTCGCGACTAGCTCCCTTCCCTTCCTTTTTCCCTCAGCGAAGACGAGCCCCTGCTCCTCCTGATAGGGGTCTAACGTTCTCTTCCCCCTGTCCGGGGTTTGCCCCTCCCCGATACCACATCTTATAGACAAAGTTCCCAGCCGAGGATAATGAAATTTTCCCCCTTTCCTTTTTTTCTAGAGTAGTCCTTTCCCAAATAGGAATGGTAGGATTGCAAACCTTTGGACGAGATCTCCCCCCTTTTCTCCCCCCCTTCTTCGGCAAGAACTCTTCCCTGATTTTTTGTCCACTCTTTGAAGATTCACGGCCGCTTTCTTCTTTTCCCCCGGATAGAACCACTTCCGCTAATGGACTTTCTTTTAAGAGAAGAAGCCCCCCCGCTTGGATCTTATACCCCTCTCCCCCCAGCCAGAAAGCTCATCGCGAGTGTATCTTCCATCCGAGTTATCCTTCTTCCCCAAGAGTCGGCTTTTCCCGTGAAGCGTGGTTCCCCCTATTTTGCGCAGATTGAGAACCTTTCGCCTCTGAGTACCCCCCCTCGTTCATTAATTATGGAAAACTTCCTCTTCTCAGCTTTGAGAACCCGCTTTTCCTCCTTTCTTTTTCTTCCCCCCCCCCCTTGAAGAGCGTCTCGTGCATTGTTATGATTCCTTTTTTTTTAGTTGCTTTCTCCCCTAAAGGGTTAAGTTTCATGGGACTATCTTTTTTCCCAGAGTAACGTTCGGTTTTTCCCTTCCTTTTTCCTTCTTTCTGTGTGTATTGTGCAGTTTCCTCGTTTCCTTCTTTCGCAACCTACCCCTTCTTTCATGAAGAAGAGACGCCCCCTCTTTCCACCCGATCAGCAGGTAATTTCCCTCCGCCTTTCCCCTTTTTTCTTCCTTCCTATCGTAATAGGTTTACTACCCCCCCCCCCCCCCCTTGAATATTCCCCCATTTCTTAACTTTTGGTCTCGCTAGTGTCATTCTACATTTCAGGAGTTCTTTCTTTCCCCCCTTCCTTTCCTCTTTGCAGGGTAGTGCTGGCCGTCTTTCCCTTTTGAATTCCATCTCTTCGCGCAAATCGTTATTGAGTCCCCCCCTCCCCCCTCCTCCCAAAACATCTTCCTAAGATCTGAACCCCTTTTCTCGAGATCTTCTTTTTTTTTTTTTTCGAGAGAAGATACTAGCGGCCCCTCCTTTTGTTGGGAGTAAGGTTTTTGCCACTACATTTTCCCCTCTTTTTCCTCCCTTCCCAAACGGAAGGCCAGCCACTACCTGCCCCCCTTCCCAAGTCGTTGACCTTTTTTTAAATGTTGTTGCGATGTTCCTTAGCCGCGCACAAGAAGTGGACCCTCGTCCTCCTTTCCTTTCCCCTTTTTGCGTATGAAACCGATACTTTTTGTTTTTTTGGTTTGGACTACTCACTTAGGGCTCCAGTCGGTCTTTCCCGTCTTTTCTTTTTTCCAAAAGATAAGCGTGCGGATTCTTTCCTCTTCGCATGTCAGATCCCGGACAAGAGGAAACTGCACCAATTTTTTCAGCCTTCCTTTATCCAGGCTTACCACCTCCCTTCCTTTTTTCCCCCCCCCCCCACCATCTAGGAACCAGGAAAACGTACCCCTTTTTTTTCCCCACCGAGACCCACTCCTTTCCAGAAAAAATCACGAGAACTCGTCTCTTTCACCTGGGGAGAGCAAAAGCTTCTCCCTTCCTATCGAAGATTTCCAGAATTACCTTTTTCCTTTCCGATTCAATCGATTTTCTTCCCACAGCGGAGCAAATGCACCTTTCAACGGAGAAGAAACTCCTTCTTTTTTTTTTCTCCCCCCCCCCAAGTCAATTCGCGGATTTTCCCTCTACCCGAGACGCTCGTCCCCTTGTTTTAGAGAAGGCCAGGTTTTTTAAAAGAAATCCGTCCCCTCCCTCTCGAGGAGGTGGCTAGCTTTTGGCGTTCAATCCCCTCTTGGAGAAAAAGACTCCTGAACGATGGCCACCCTTCTCTTTTTCCTCGATTGAGCAAAGGTTCACGTTCCCCAAGTGCTCGTTTCGACCCGGAAGTTCACCCTCTTTTCTTCCCCTCTTTTTACCGATAGAACTGCCGCCAACTTCCTGGGTGGCCCATTTGTCTCCTGGATGAGTTTCCCTTTTCGGATCACGTCTTTTGTTTTTCCCTTCTTTTTAGGGCAACTTCCAGCGTCACCCCCTCTAGGAGAAACACTATACCTTCGGCTTCGCTGATTCACCACAAGAGATTGCTGTCCGGGTTCCCCTCCCCTCTCTTTTTTCCCTCAAAACAGGTGGCGTCCCCCTCCTTTCTTTGGTTCCCCGGGTTGCGGTCTTCGGTCGCAAGCGGTGGCGTTTCAAAGATTAAACACTCGTCCCGTTGTTGTCCTAGGTTGGGACTTTTCGATCGAAGAGGTCCCGCTCTTTTCCCCCCCCCCTGTCCCGAGGTAAAGATACAGATTGTTCCCCCCCGCTACCGCTCTGGTTGTCTGGGATACTTTGCGCAAACAAAGCTCCCTGACTCCCCCCCCCTTTCCAGAAGAAACCGCTTGGTTTCCGATAATCACAGGTGGCAGCAATCTTCTCCCCCCTCCCCTGGCAGGGTTCGTATAGCACCTTTAGATGTTTTCCCTTTTTTGCAACCTCTGGCAGTTTGGTAAGGGTCGCTTTTCCTTTCCCCCTCCTTTTTTCCTTCCTTTTTCAGCTTTTGGAACTTTGCCAACGGGCTCGCGCTCCTCTTTCCCCCCCCAAGCAATCCCCTCCTTTCTCATAAACAACTATTAAGACGGATCTTTCCGTCCCGGCCGACACTTTCGCCATTTTTTCTTCCCCTTTTTTAGTCGAGGCTGGGCAGGGCCCCCCCCCAACGTCTTTTTAAACTATTCGCCGACGAACTTTTTCCCCCATGTTCCTGGATTACACGATCATCTCCCTCCCCCCCCCTCTCCGGGCGACTGCATATAGTGCAGTTCTCCCCCCTTCCACTTTCCTTTTTTGGGGATGTGGTAGTGCCCCTTGCTTCACTTAGCCGTCCCCTTTCCCCTCCCTCCAGATGTAGCGGGACCCCTCCCCTGCATTTTTCGAATTTGAGCAAAGAACTTCAAAAAAGCCGCTTCCCTTCGCGTAATAACCACCTGTCTTTTTTTCAAACCGATTCGCTGGCGACGGTGGTGGACAGGACCTTCTCAGCGGGCTGCGAGATGACAAAGTGCTTTTTTTCCCCCCCTCCGCCTTTCTCCTCGGGGGGAAGATTCCTGAGGCTCTCCCCCTTCGGAAGCGTCCAGCCCCCCCCTCCTCTTCTTTTTGTAAAAAGAGAATCCCCTTTTTTTTCGAAAACACGACGGGAGGTAATCCCTCTTCTCTCCCGAGGAATGAGAGCGTGACATCGCCTCGGGTTGTTGTTTCTCGGATTCCGAGTAGTTTATGAAAAGAAGTAGTTCCCCCTGGGCTCACCTTTATCATAGTTTTCACCCACCCCCGGTAATAATTTTTCCGCATGGTAGAGTTTCCCCCATCTCCCCCCCCCTACTCCTCGCGCTTAATAGCTTCGGGCTCTTTTTCAGATCTTTTATTTTTTCTGCGTCTTCCTGGTCACCAACCTTTCAAGGCAACACAAGACAGGTGGTTTTCCCTGCGTGCGGCCGTCCTTCCAGCGGTCCTTTTTTCAGTAAGTACCAGGCATGGCGTTCCCCTCGGGATGGTGGTTAAGGTTGCCCCCTTTTGGATAGTGACGGCTACGTGTTCCGACCTTTTCCCGTTGGAAACCCCCCTCTTTCTCTTAAAATCCCCAACTTCCCCTGGAGAGACCCCTACGAGAGTTCCCAGAGTGATGAGTTCTGGATGATAGTGAATCCCTTCCCCCCCTTCACCTTCGTCGGACGAAGTCGTCGTGACTTCCCGGTTTAAAGTCCCTTTCCCTGACTAAGAAGGTATGCCCCCTTTCCTTCCCTTCCTTCCCCTTAATTATTAACGAGCTGTATTTTCGAGATTTTTTCCTTCGCGGAATAGGGCCCTTTCTCCTGTGCGTCTTTTTTTTTTTCCTCAGAAGTTCCCCCCCCCCCTCTTCTCGCCTATTCTTTCAGAGTCGACCCTTTTTTCCCCTTCGTCATTGTTGCCACAACCTCTCGCCCCCCCCCCTCTTCAATTGCGCTCCGTCCTCCAACCCGGTCAGAAGCCGATTTTTCCCCCTGTTCAAAGGCGAGATGATCGTGCATCCCCTCTTCTTTTCCTCTTGGCGGTTGAAGGCTTCCTTTTTTTCCGCCCGCTCTCTCCCCCCGACACACGTCCCTTCGTGGTAGATGGGATCACTCTTCTTTCTTCTTCCCCATTTTTCCCTGTCGGAAAATCAGATAGCATTCCCTATTCTCTCACTCCACCGAGGAGGATCCCCCTTTTACGCGTTTTAAGCATTATCTGCCTCCCCGCTTTTCCTTTTTTCCCCCTCTTCTCACCAGCAACCCTTTGACACACACATAACGATTGTAGTTCACCATCGGCTTTTTTTGAGAACGGAAAGAAAGATATTTTTTCCCCTTCCTCTCCCCTCTCCTTCATCAGTAAAGGGATAGGTGTCTCCTAGTCTTTTTTTTTGTTAACTGGACGGTGGCCCGACCGTCTCCCCGTTATCGCCCCAGTCCTTAAAATCTTCCGCTATTTTTTTCTTTTTCTTGAGGCAGGTTAGAGAGGTAGCTTCCCCCTCGGCCCGCATTCGGATGCAAAAAGCGAGCACTTCTCCCTTGAGAAATCGGTCTTCACCCTCCCTTCCTTTTCCCCCCCCCCTACGTTATTGAGCTGACGGACTTTTTTTCTTGTGCACTTTTCTTCTAAATGCTCGCCACGGCTAGACATTTTCTTTATTTTCGCGACGCAGGCCACCCTTCCTTCCCCTCCCGAAAGACTCTCTTCTTTTTTATGTTTTCCTCCTTTGGGGCAGACCAAGAGTCCGGTCACCTTGCGCGTTTTTTTTCCCTTTTCCTCTCTCTTTTTTTTTTACCAGAGGCCCGAGGTTCTTTACGTCCCTCTTCTCTCTTAAATTTCTGAGTCTCATCTCTTGCTTTAACGTGAATATCCCCTTCCCCCCTTCTTTTTTTCTTTTTTTTATTAATTGAGTGCCTGGTGCGTTCCGGTGTCCATCTTCCTTATATTGTGTGTGAGTTTTTCTTCCCGGTGGTAACGGAATCCCTTCCTTCCCTTTTCTTTTTTCATTGGTGAAGTTTCCAGTTTCTTTTTCCGAAACTTTGCCCACCTCCCTGCTGACTATTGAAGAAGAGCCGCCTCCGCATGTCCTTTCATCAGACTTTTCCCCCCCTCCTTTTTCCTTTTTCCTCCCCTTCCTCGGTTTAAGACAGCCAACCTTTTTTTTCTCCCCCCCATTGCTCTATTCTTAGTATGTCTATCTGCGTCATCGTTCGTCTTTCCTAGATGACCGATCCCCTACCTTCCTCTTTCTTTTGTGGGCAGTAGTTTGCCACGTTGGAATGACTCTCTTTAAGCGGCCTAGCCCCCTAAACCTGACTTCCCAAACACATCTTCTCCTTTTCGCGAGATCTCTCTCTGTGCATCCTCCTTTTTTTTTTTCTCCCCTTCTTTTTTCGCCGCAACAGGTTCACGAGTTAGGAAGAGGTTGGTATTCTTTTCTTTCAATACGCCTTTGCTTTTTCTTTCCAACGTGCAAACGACGGCAGCCCTTTCCCAGACCGTAGGATTAGGTCAGCTCGTCACTCTTTTCCCCTTTTTTTTTTTCTCCTCTTTAGGACACTAGCGAGACCCCCATCAGTTGTTCCCCCCCCCCTTCCGAAAGTGGCGAATAGTCCGAAACCGTTACCCGATCCCCTTCCTTCTCGGTTGAAAGGACCTGCTGATTCGGGTGCCCCCATCTCAGCGTGCGTTATCTTCTTTTTTCCCTGTGTTCCGGTGCGCATCCGGCTCTGACACACTGCACCCCCTCTTTTTCCCTATCCGGTTACACCGAAGGATCTTTTTCCCCTCCCAAACCCCATCCTTAAAAGTAACAATGGTTCCCCCTCCCAAGGCAATCAAGTTCCCTTCCCCCCTCCTCTTTCCCCCCCTGCGAATCGCGTTTTTCAGTGATAGTCACGTCCCTTTGTGTTCCAGCTGAGGACTCCCCTATCGAAGATTTTCCAGCCCTTCCCTTTTTTCTCCTTTGTAAGCGCGGCGAAGGTTCGCCCTTTCGCAACTGCACCACTTTCTTTTGCGCATAAAGCCGGGATGATTGGTCTGCCCCTTTGCTTTTCCTTACAAGCGGATCGTTTTTCTTTTTCTTCTGGGTTCGAGGACGAGCTGCGTGACTTTTTTTTTTTTCCCAACCCGTATCGCGAGGAGGTGTTTCTTCTTTTCTCTCCCTCTCAGAGAAAGCGTGGGATCCAAGGCCGGCCGCATGAACGCTTGGCACCCTTTTCGTGCCCGCACAGATTTATCCTTCCTTTCTTCCTCGTCAAACGGCTCTCAAGACCCCCTCTGGCCGAGATTGGGCGACCCGGCCAACGCGCCGGGTTCAAATTGCCTTCTTCCTCCTTTTCCCGACGGTCGATACCTTTTCTTCCATGGATCTTGGCTTTTTCCCCTTCAAAACAAGACGAGGATTCCATGATTTTTCCTTGTCTTCTTTTTCCCCCCCCCAAAGAGAGTGATGTCCGGTTCTCTATCCCCCTAAAGAGCGCCAACAGTGGGAGTAACCCCTTTTTTTGTGTTGTCCCTTTTTGCGTTTTTTAGTCGATTCGGTCTCCTCAGTCATAACGAACATTAAAACTCGTATCCCTTTTTCCCCCCTCCCCCCGGTGGGACGGCACAACGTCTCCCCCTTCCGCTTATTTCCCCCCTGGAAATGATGTAACGTCTTCAGCTCCCAACGCACAAGACTTTCTTTTTCCCTTTCTTTTCTTTTGCTTGCGCAAAACAGCAAAAAACCCCCCAACCCCAAACTCAGCTCAACCCCCCCCGAAAGTCTCTCTGGCTCGCTTTTCCCCTACCCCTTCTCAACATGATGGCGCAATCGGCTCCTTCTCCCTTTTCCTTTTTCGTCTCTTTCACGCGAGGTTGGGCCCTTTCCAATTTGTAGGGTAGCCTCTTTCCTTTCTTTCAAGATTGAGGCGGCTCTTTTACTTATTCCCCCCCCCGTCCGCAAGCGTCCACCCAAGCCCCTCGTTCTTTCCTCTCCGCCTGGAAAACTCCTTCAACTCTCCGACGGCTACGCTTTCGGGACCGCGACACGCGCCCTTTTTTCCTTTTCCTTCTCTCGAAGCATGCAGGGACCTTTAAACCCTCAGGCAAAAGAGAGTCCCCCCTTCCACTCCTTCCTTGTTGACGTCAGTGTTACTGGATCACGAATCCCCGATCACCCCTCCCTACTGATAATAGTTGCAGGGTCGCTCATTCCCCTTTTGGGGTCTTGAGTAGTGAACTTTTTCCCCTTTTTTCCCTTCGCAGTAAATATCACCTTCCCCCCCGATTGTCCTGGACGTTTTCTCCTTTGAGAAAGAAATAGTTAACTCCTCCGTTCGAGTAATTCATCCCCTTCCCCTTTCATTTTGAGAATGGATGGAGACTCCTTTTTTGAAAGTTATTACGACTTTCCCAAAGACGGAGCGCTTCCATCGGGATGAGATATCCCAATTTCTTTCCTTAAGAGCAGAGCTCTTTTTCTCCTCGCTCTACAAAATAGGCGAGAGACCGCCTTTATTACCCTCTTTCCTTCCCCCCCGGTTGAGCAAGAATGGAAACTACTTTCTTTTCCATAAACTGCTTTTCCCCCCCGTTCCTTTTCCTCATTCCTAGTGTGTTTTGAGAGCTCTTCCCCAGTGAGGACCTTTCCCCTTTCTTTCCCCATGAGGGATAACTCACCTTTATGATCTGCCTCTTCCATTGACCCTCTCTGTTCCAGGCTTTCACTTGGGAGAGATAATCTCCCTCGGGGCTCCGAAGCGCTCCCTTTTTCCTTTCAGAACTTGGTTAATATCCGCTGCGATCTGCTAAGGAGTTTATTAGTTCCCTCCCCACCGTAGACAATCATCTCCCCTTCTCTTCCCCACCCATCCAGGTGGATGATACGCGCCTGAGGTCTTTTTTTTTGGACAAGCCCCCGCCCCTGTCAGGAATGGAGTATTATTGTGCGCTTTTCGAGGCCTTCCTGCTTTACGTTGGCCTTGTGTGAATGAAGTCACTACTCCCCTGTCCTTGAGCGAAATGAACTCCTCCCCCCTTTCTCCCTTTTTTCCCTTTTTTTTCCCATTGATTAGGGGGAAATCCTTCCCCTCGTATACCTCCTCTTTTTACGTCATATATTTTGCTTGGGTTTTTTCCCTTCCCCCCTCTTTTTTCGAATAAGAACGGGTATCCTGATCTTTCTTGTCGGAAGGTCCGGAAACTTTTTCTTTGAGAGTTGTTATGCTTAAGGAGTACGCGCCCCTTTTTTTTTTTTCCTTTTTTTTTTTATCGGTGCAGCTGGAGAGCCGTTGCCTCCTTTTCCCCCCAGCTTAGCTTACCCCCCCTGCAGAGTCGAACCTTCTTTGGTGACCAACATACGCTTCCCCTTCTCTCCTTTTGCGATACGAAAATGCCCCCTTTCTTTCCGAGCCGTGTCCTGAGTTTACAAATCTTTTTTTTAGCCAGAAGAGGGTTCTCTGCTTTCCTTTCCGGCCGCTGTTTTGCGCAAGCTCAATATCTTCTTTGACCCTACCCTCTTAGTTGCGTGGTTAGTGTCTTTTTGACAGCCGTTCATGTAGGCCCCCCCTTTTCCCCCCCCCCCCCCCCCCCCTTTTCCCCCTCTTCGATCGACTCCCTTCCCCAAACCGAGGACGAAGCGTTCCCCTTTCATCTTGATTCTGCCTCCCTCCTAGCGACGATTCACCCAGCCCCCCGTGGCCACCCTCCTCCCAACTGGTGTGATCCTTTCTTAGGAAACGAACAGCCCATTTTCCTTTTCCCCCCCTCCTCCTCCTCGCCCCTGATAAGTAACGGTATAGGTTTTTTTCTTCGTGTGTTTCGCTACTTTTTAAAGAAAAATCCATTTCCCCCCTCCGGACCCAGTTCTTTAAAATCCTTCCTTCCTTTTCCCCCCCCTTGGAACAACGGCGCGTTGCTTCGGTTTCCTTAGTCCCCAATCGGGCACTAGTGATTCAAAAAATCGAGCACTTTTTTTTCCTCTTCCCCCTCGGAGGCCCCCTCAGCTCTCTTGTTCCTTTTTCCTTGAGATGACGAATAACTTTTACGCTTTCTTATAAATGCTCGCAACGTCCCCCTCTCGCGATACGGGACGGATTTCTTTTTCTCCTCAGCACTTTTGGCCTCCCCTCCCCCAAGCCAGAAAGCTCTCGCCCCAAGCCGACGAATTGAATTTGTGGGTCCCCCCTCCCCAAGAAGTAAGGCGTTTTGTCTTCCCGTTTTTTTTTGCCTTAGTTGCGCGATTGCGAACCTTCTCTCCCTTCCCTTCCCCTTCCGAGGTTTTTCCCCCTTAAATTGGTTTCAAGGGGGAATGGTTTGCGCTCAACAGCTTGAAAACTTTCCCTCCCCCCCCCTCTGAGCAGAGTATAGTGATGTTTATGATTTTTTCTTTCCTGGTTTTTTGTTTCCCCCTAACAGGGTTAAGGTTAATGGTCCCTTTTCGTGGGAAACGAGTCCCCGTTCCTTTTCCCTGCCTGCTGAATGGATTCGGGTTTGCCATTTTTGTGGCAGTTTCCTTTTTTCGCACCGGAACAAGGCACCCGATTTTTGTCTTCTTGCCCTCCCCCTCTTTCCTTCTTTTGGTCACCCGAATCCTTCCTGTCCGTTCCTTCCTTTTGTTTTAGGAATCTCGGTAATCCCCCCCCCCCCCCCTTTTTTTCTTGGACTACTCGCAAATTGAGGCCATTTTCCCTCCTTCCTTAGTGTCGATCTGCGTAATCTCCCCCCATTTTCAGGCTTCCTCTTTCCTTTACTTGTGGACGTTTTTGAAGGTAGTGGTTTTCTTTTTTCCTCAGAGCAAGAGCGAAAGCAGGCTGTTCTCCACCCCTCTTTCTTTTCCCCCCACCTGACTCCCCCACCTTTTTTCCCGGGTTGCGGCGAGATATATCTCTTTCCTTTGAGCGCTCTCTAGCGCAACCGGTCACGAGCTTAGGTCCGCCTGTTTTTTTTCCCCCCCCTCTTTTGGCTCGCGATTCGCTTGCTCTGCGTCCCTCCCCCCCGTGACACTGACTGGCCTTCCAAACGTCCACAAGTAACGGTCGACTTCTTTCCCACCTTTTTTTTTCTGATGAGCAGATAGACCCCCCTTTCTCCCTTTTTCCCTTTGCAAGTGGCGAATAGGTCACGGTTGGCTTCTTCCCCCTATTAAACTTTACATCTGTCCCCTTCCTGAGGGAAGGACCTGCGATTCTTTTTTCTTTTTGTGCGTCTCGTCATGCAAGAGTCCGCACTTCCTTTCTTTTCTCGACACGAGGAGTCCCCTTTCCCAATTGCCCCCCGCATTTCTTCTCCGGTTACAAACCGAATTTTTCCACCATCGCGGCACCAGGAAACGTAACCTGGTCGGTTCCCCCCCCTTTTCCCCCTCACCAGGAACTCAAGGAATCAGAAACACCCCTCTCACGCGTCCGTTTCCCTTTTCAAGCGGAGAGCAAAAGCTTTCTTCCTTTCTTCGACTCTTTTCCAGAATTAAGGACCCTCTTGTCCCCCTTTTCTTTTCCGGTCGTGCAAAGCTGCGCAAACTGCCACCTCTCTTTCCCCAAACGGCGTACACGTTCCCCAGTCAATTCGCGGCGCTTTTCCTCTACCTTTTTTCTGATTGGCCTCGGGTTCGAGGAAGAGTCCCCCCCTCTTTTCTCCTTTCCCCCCAGAAATCCGGACCTTTTTATCGCGAGTTTTGTTTCGAGCATTTATAAGAAAGAGTGGTCCTTCGCCGTTGAATTCGTCAGATAATGACTCTTTTTTCCCCCCTCTTTTTTTTCGCTGTATCAAGGTACTCTCCCGCGTCCACACTTGCTTCCATCAGGGGACCGGCCCCCTTATCTCCCTCTCGACCTGAAGCACCCTCTCCCTTTTTCCCTCCCCTCGTGCCTGATTTCCCCGGCCTGGTTTATGAAATGATCGTTTTTTCCCTTTTTCCTCCCCACAAGACGAGGTCCTCCCTCCTTCCCTTTTCCTTTCAGTGGCGCGGCTTCGCTGCCCCCCCCCGAGCTTTTGTCGGTTTTTTTGTGTAATCAAAACTTTTTTTTTTTACCCCTCCTCGTGGATTTGGAAACGGTCTTCTTGTGCCTCCGTCTTCGCGGTTTTTCCTCAAGCTTTAAAACGCTTCTCTTGGTGACGCTGCTTTTTCCCCGGTGGACCCCCGGGAGATAGAAGCTCTTCCCGTTGGAAAGAAGGAATGCTTTTTTTCCCCTATCCAAGAATTGATCCCCTCCCCCCACTCAGGGACGTTTTTCTTTCCTCCCCTCGATATTGAGCTTGCGCCACCCGAGCCTCTCAAGCCGCACCGTTTTCCCCGATCATCTCGCTTTTTTTTCCTCTGGCGCAAAATCGGCTCGTCCTCAATTCTTTTTTTTTCTCCGCAAACGTGATAGATTCTCTTTTGTTGGGCAAAAACACCTTCCTCTCCAAGTTTTGCGGTCTGAAGGATTCTCCCCCCCCTCCCGCTTTTGTACTTCTGCACCTTCCTTCTCCCCTTTCCCCCTCTTTCCAAACCAAGCAACTAGGCCTCTGGTTTTTCAGCAATAAACACCCTACGCTCTGGAAGAGACTTCTTTTTTTTTCCTCCCCCGAAGACATTCGGCGTGCTTTTTTTAGTCGAAGATTCCCTTTCACCCAAAGGCAACCCGCTGGATTACGGACCCCTTTCTTAGCCTTATTCCTTGTACTGGATTCACGATCCCTTCCCGCACTCTCTCAAGGGCGACTGCATACATCGTCCTTTTTTCCCGTTAAAATTTAATTTTTTTTATTTGAAGTTCTTGACATTTTTGCTTCCACGTAGACTCCCCCCATCCCTATTGTAGGGCGACAATCAGACGCCCTTCCTTTTTTTCTCAAGAAAGAATGTTTTACCTAAAGCTTTTCA
>Ga0179591_1558179_pt1 | contig 12206 bp, 19 predicted proteins | sample CZOMad2_1_08_16f_FD_182891 | JGI IMG/M metagenome (GOLD analysis project Ga0179591, IMG submission 182891) | Vadose zone soil fungal communities from Angelo Coast Range Reserve, California, USA - CZOMad2_1_08_16fungal (PacBio error correction) | ecosystem: Environmental > Terrestrial > Soil >... | reverse complement strand
CGCGTCTGGACAGCAGCGAAGGCGAGCAGCCGAGCGGGGTGGGACCCGCGCAGCGCCGCGACCGATGCCATCGCAGGAGAGTGCGTGGTGGCGCCAGCACCGCGTGGTGTCAGCTTCATGAGCCAGACCAGGCGCCCTGCGGGACCTGTGCGTGGAGAACAGCGCGCGTCGCGTAAGTCGGCAGAGGTGAGGAAACGCATCTGCATCTTCCCTCTGTGGCGGCCCGCAGCCCGAGGGATGCATAAGCGCGAGGGCGGCAGATCCTCCGGCCGGAGTTGTGCTGGCTCAGTGAGAGACGCTCAAGGAATAAATAAGCGCCGCGGTTGTCGGGATGTGACCCGGTCGGGCTGCTGCCGGTCACGAGAATTGCTCGCCACCGACGCCAAGACGATGCTGCGCGGCCGATACCGAGCGGGCCGTGGAAGCGAGTGCGGGGGCCGCGATCACGGAGTCGCGTCAAGCACGCGGTCGCCGTGGAACTGAATGTCCTTGTCATCTCAGCCCGTCGCCGCGCAGCAGACGACCATCGGGACCCCGCGCGAGGACCGATACGCGCGCGGATTGATCCGTCCTGGTCGCTGCCAGGCCATCGGTGAGAGCACAGCAAGACGCGGGGGGATGGCCGGGGGCAGAGGGCAAGGCAGTGTGCAGCGCGGCGCTGAGGCGAAGATCAGCCCCACCGACGACCACGCAGCGGCCGCGGTGCGAGGACGAAGCCGTCCCGCCGAGGCGGAGACGACGACGCTGCCGTCGCGCGGGCCGTACACTCGCGATTCGCCTTTGCGGCGTGGCAGCGATCATGGGTACGTCACCAGATCGTGAGGGATCTGGCGACCAGGTCCGGAAGGTTCTCGGGAGGCGAGCAGGAACACGATCGAGCTTGGCACCGTCAGGGATGAGCGCAGCGTCAGCCGCGCGGCCGCCTGCGTATCCGCTGACGCGTCGGCCGTCCATACGGAGAACCAGCGATAGGGAGGCATGAATGCCCCTCGTAAGGCGGGGCTTCTCAGATACCGAAGGTCATTGCGGCCGGGTAGGCGACGATGCCGGTGGGCTACTCCGCGAACGCCGGGAGCACTCCCTCGGCTCGCCGATGCCGCCCCCCCCCCGGTGCCGGGCAGAACCGGGTCCGTCGGGAAAAAATCGACATCCAGTGCGAAACGGGCTGGGTATTACCGTCCGGGACTAAAACCGGGAAGAGCCTCGCCGGCACAGCGCAGTGGAGCACCGGATACCGATCATCGGCCGGCGCGAGCGGGAGGTTCGCCCGCGGATCGGCGCAGAGCCCGTGTTTTCCCCGGGGGGATTTTTTTTCAAATTGATGGGCAGCAGGGACGGTGGCCGAACCAAGCGGGGGGGCCAGACATGGACGACCGGAGCCTCGGCCGGGCCGGATCAGCGTGCCGGTAGTCGGGATCGCACTGGCAGCGGCTGGAGGCCGCCGCGGCCCGCGGGCCGGGAACGGGAGCTACTAGGCACCGCAGTCACAGCAGGATTCCGGCTGTTTCGCCACGCTCCGATGTCGGCGACGCCGAGCGGATGCTCGCCGGCGCGCTGGGACGGCCGGCGCGACGAGGCCTTCGTCGACGACAAGATCTGGACCCCGTCGAAAGAAGGCGCGGCGCAACTGGCCCGCGCGGGGACTGCGTACGGGCGGCCGGGTCGACCTCATGCAGATCCAACACCTCGTGACCTGGCCCGAGCACAGACCATGCTCCAGGCCGCCCGCGACGCGGGGAGGTCGGCCTGCTCGACTAACCCATATCCCGGCGGCGGCCTTAGGTGAGCTGGCCGGGCTCATGAGAAGCGCCAGATCGAAGACGTGCAGGTGACGATACAAACAGGCCCAGCGCGACCAGGGGTCGAGGCATCATCTTGCCGCTGGACAGGAGACCCTCGGCTGCGGCGTGAGATGATGCGCCCGTGGGCCGAAGGGGAATGACGGCCGGCGCCCGCGCCCGGAAGAGATGGAGACGATGAAGAAGTTAGGGCGGTAAAAAATGGGGGCAGGCCTGATCAAGGGGGCCCTGAGAGACCAGCGCGTGCAAGTCTCCCTGCCCGCACGCCCAGCCCGCCCGGTCGCGAGACACGCCGCGGCCGGCGTCACCGCCCTGGTTCGGCCCGGACGAACGTCCTATCTACAGAGCCTGGCCACCGCGCACAAAAATGGTCGCAACGGCCCAGGTCCAGTCGCCGCGGAGGCAGGTACAGTGAAGGCAGTAACCTCAGGACAGTCCGATCGGCAGCGGCAACATCGTCGAGATCTGCGAAGCTCGCCGATCGGACGCGTCCATCTACCCGGTCGTGCGGCCGAGTTCAACCAACTGGAACCGCAGGCAGCGTGCTGGCGCGAGACGGCAGTCCTGTTCGGACCAGTCCACCATATGGTGAATCTGTTCGTTACGGGCCCGGACGCGCGCTAAGCTGGAATCTCCGACCAACGGCCGTCAAACAGACACGGCGAACTTACGAGTCAACGAGGCCAAGCAATATGTGCCGACGACCCCCTACGGCAATGTCATCGGCGACGGGATCCTCTTCCACGAGGCCGAGAAACGAGTTGTGTTCGTCGGCCGTTACTCCGGCGGCCAGCTGGCTCAGTACCAGCGGGGGCCGGGGGAAACGACGTGGACGTCATCGCCTGGATGGGGGCCAGCACATCGCCTGGGCAGCGAGCATCGCCTTGGCATCCCGACCCGGCGGGCCGAAACCGCGCCGTCGAGATAGAGCCAGATCGGACGCGAAAATTCGGATCTGGTTGAGATGCCTCCGGCGATGGACGCCACCGGGCTGCCGCGACCGACCGGTAATAGGTCTCGGCGCTGACCCATGAGCCAAGGACGGCCTGGAAGTCTTGATGAGGCCTGGAACTTGGCGTCCCCGCCTATGGTGGGCAGAAGGGGGAGGAAAGGTGGGAGGGGAAGAAGGGGGGGCAGGGGGCGGGCGGCGGGAGAAGCCGGATGGGGGAGCAGGGGTGGCGCAGCACACCGCCAGAAAGAAAGCACGCCGGGCAAGGCAGCCGGCCCGGGTCAGGGGTCCAGAAAGGAACGGGAGCAGGGCAATAGCATGCGCTATTTTACCACGCGGAATGTGGATTTTTCCTGATTTTTGGGGAATTTCATGGGGATTGGCCGGTTGACAGCCATGGGGCCAGACAATAGGTTTTTTACGCGTCTTTTGCGGGAGGCCCCTTGGCGGGGGCCGAGAAAAGGCAGTGTCTGAAGGTTTCGCAATTCCCTCGAGTCGCTCAAGAAGGCGGGACAAGGACTGACGCGTCTCCGCCGCAAAGTCGGACTATGTGATCAACAAGAAGAACCCCCGCTTCAGGCGGCCAGGGCTAATCCTTGGTAGAATGCGCGCGCTAAAGGGGTGGCCGCGTGAATTTCCTCCCCCGATCAGAAGTAGTGGCCCGACGACGCGAGATCACGCGGCGCTCCGCGCCATCGTGCCCGATGGCGTTGTCGCGATTGACCGGGGCTGGCCGCATTCGACGGACGATGCCATGGCCGCCTATCGCCAGAAGCCTTTGGCATGTGTGCTGCGCGAACCGCGAACAGGTCGCGCAATCCTTCGCTATGACAGTGCTGCCGGCGTGCCCATCCGTGCCCGCGCGGCGCGGGGCACCTCCTGTCGGGGGGCAGCCCTGCCGCCGCGCCGACGGCATCCTGATCGGCATGGGACGGATGAGGCATTCCTCGGATCGACTACGAGAAAAGCTGCGTCAACGTCGAGCCGGGAGCTGACCAACCTCGCCATCACCCGCGCAGTCGAGGGCGAGGCTTCTATTTACGCACCAGGAATCCTCCAGCCAGATCGCCTGCAAACATCGGCCGGAAAATGTGTGCGGAGAATTCAGGAGGGACTGCATTGCATCAATACGGCCTCAACCCACCAACCATTACCTGGGGCTGACGTTCATCCCTTGGCCCGATGGCGAGATTGTCAAAAATGGGCGGGACAAGGAGCCCGGCCGGGTGGCTTGATTTGATGGGCTGATCACCGGCTCCGAAGGCCTCTTGGGCATGGTGGGGGAAGTCCAGGTGCGGATTTTGCGAAAGCCCCGTCACCCGCACTTGAAGGCGGCATCGACAGCGTTGCGATGGGGGGCATGTGTCGCCGCCATCATCGCCGATGGCATCGTGCCGGCAGCATGGAATTCATGGACGGCCGGCGAGCGCAGCGGTGGAGGCTTCAACGCCCCGGCTATCCGCTGGCGGACGCGATTCCTCTCATCGACCGCGACGGCGTGGAAGCGGAGGTGACAGACGCATCAGCCCATTGCAGGCCAGGTCCAGAGGCGCGCGGGCCGCAGTGTCGAAGCACCGACGAGCGGAGCGGGCCAAGATCTCGGGCGGGCCGCAAAGCTCCTCTCCGCCATGGGCCGCCTGGCGCCCGACATGATCTGCATGGACGGCACAGTCCCCGCCAGGCATTGACCGCGGTGCTGGACGAGATCGGCGCGCTGTCGCGCCACCCGGCCTGCCCGGTCGGTAAGTTTTTCATGACGGCGAGGCAAACCTTCATCCCGGATCATCTTCGACTCGTGATTGAAACCGAGGATCTGGAAAAGGCCGAAGCCTTCGGCGGCCGATATCGAGCTTGCGTCAAGGTGGGCGGCGTCTTGTCGGGGAGCATGGAATCGGCGTGGAAAAGCGCGAACCTGATGACCGAATGGTCGCCTCCGCCGACCTCGAGCAGCAGCATCGCATCAAAGAGCGTTCGATCCGGCCGGATTGTTCAACCCCGGCAAGGTCTTTCCGGACGCCCCTGTCGGCCTGTTGTCGAACAACGGCCAGTTCATGTACGGGACGGGCCATGCGTTCCCGGACCTGCCGCGCTTCTGATGACCGATTGTCGTCCGAGGCGCAGGTGATCGATTTCGTCCAAAGCAGCGCGGGGGGAAAAGACGGCCGTCGAAATCGTCGGCGGCGGAACGCGGCCGTCATGGAGCCGTCGTCCCCATGGGAGCGCTTGTCTCGAAGAGCAAGATACGGGAGCCTCATTCTATCCCCCCCTCCGTTTCGGGCATCGGAAATACCCAGCCCGAAGAACTGATCCTCACCGTGCGGCCGGCACCACTCATGGCGGAAATCAGGGAGGTTCGGCGGAGAAGAAACAGTGCCTGGGATTCGATCCGGTGGAATGGGTGCTGTTTGGGGCGCAAGGCAAGTCCACCACGGTGGTGCCGGTAAGCGCCATGCCAGCGGCTCGCGGGCGGATGCGCCATGGGCGGCGCGGATCGATGTTGGGGCTTTCGGGCCGTCAACGGCTTCGGGGAAGCTTTCAGCGCCGGCGGCAAGGTGGTTCAAGAACGCTAACGGGGTTCGATCGGGCCAAGCTGGTGTGCGGCGCCTTTGCACAGATGCTGAGTCCTGAAGAACTGAAACTTCGGGTTGTTCCCAAGGCCCGCCACAGCGCCACTTGGCATTGACACTGTAAGCACCGAGGGTGGCTTTGCCCGCATTTGCGCAAAATCTGGCAAAGAGCGCTGGAGACCGGGCCTTGTCTTACCTGCGACAAGAGGAACGGCGATGATACGCTTCGAGGACGCGGCATGCCGCTGAGGAAAAAAAGCGCGCCGCCGTTTGGCTGCTGGGAGGGGGCAAGATGCCCAAGAATATTTCAGCGCATCTGGCACGGGGGGGGAGGCATTAGAGGAGCTTCAGATCTCGATGTCTGGCGCATCCTTAATTTTGTTTGTTTTTTGTTGTTTTTTTTTTTTTGACTGGCCGTCGGAGGCGGCAAAGGACCGCGGCCACGCTAAAAAGACGACGCTGTGTACGGCGATTGGGCGGGGGGGTGCTCTGGGCGGGGATGCGCGTTGATGAAGCCTCGCGGGTTCGCGCGCTGCGGGGCAGGCGGGGGGCCACGCCTGCTGCTGCGGGCGCCGGCCGAGCGCCGAGCGCGTGGGACCGTTTGCCCCCAGCGCCGGCTTTGGCCGCAGATTCAGCCGTAAGTGAAGAGGCGTTCATCCGACGGTTGTTCAATCCGGGAGGGATCTGATGCGCAAACCTTCTGCCGAAAAACAGACCGCCGATCCCCATATGGACCGGCCGTTGCGCGCGCGTCGAACCGGACGTTTCATTGCGCGCATCTGCACGGCCTCCTGTCCATATGGGGATCGGGGTTGTCGGCGCGAGAAGCTGTTGGAGCCTCAGATCCGTCCCGAGATAACAAGCGTCGGGATCGACCGCCGTATTCACTTTACGGTGATCGCGGCCAAAGCGGGGCTGGGGGGCACGGTTCCCAGCGCGGCGCGGCGGCGGGCCGGCTCCAGCAGCAGCATGAAGTTGGCCCCGACTGGCCCGAAGCGCGCGACCCGCGAGGACTTACATCACCCGCGCAGTCCCGCCCAGATTCACCCCGCCCGCCAATAGCCGTAACACAGCGGCGCGTGGAGCGACGGCCGCGGTATTTGCCGCCTCCACGGGGCAGGAGAAGATGCGCCAGGACATCGAGATCGGAGCCCGCGAAGGGCCTCCCCGTGACCAGATGCGCGAAAGATGATTGGGGCCATCTTCGCCCACCCCCACCCCGCCCAGCAGCAAAAAGGAGGAGGCGCATTTTTCCTAAGCGGCATGGCCTCGGCCTCGCAGCGGACAGCGCCGTTCCTCTTGCGGCAGGTAAGCAAGGCCCGTGGGCTCCAGCGCGTTGCAAGATTTGGCAAGGCGGACAAAGACGACACGGGGCTTACAGTGCTGCACTGCCAAAGTGGCGCTGTGGCGGGCCTTGGGAAAAACCCGGAAGGTCAGTTCGGTCAGGCCGCACAGCGTGCCCAACGCGCACACCAGCTTGGGCACAGATCGAACCCCGTGACGTTTCTTGACCACCGTTGCAGACGGCGTCTGAAAGCTTCCCCGAAGCCGTTGGACGGCCCGAAAGACAAACAGACGAAATCCCGCGCGCGCCCAGGCGCGCCGCGCACGAGCCGCTGGCATCGGCGCTGAGGCACCCACCGATGGTGGAACTTGCCTTGCGCCCCAAAACAAGCACATTACACCGGATCGAATCAAGGCATGGTTCTTCTCCGCCAGAACCTCCCTGATTTCGCACAGAAGTGGTGACCGGGCGCCGCAAGGTGAGGATCAGTTCTTCGGCTGGTATTGCCACGATGCGAAACGCCACTGGCTCGGCGACAGACAGCGCAGCCCATGGGACGACCGGGCCACGCCGCGTTCCGCCGCGAAGTTTCGAAGGGAATTCTTTCTCACACCGGCGATGCTGGACGAAATCGAGCACCTGCGACTCGGAAGGACAATCGGCGTCATCAAGCGCGGCAGGTCGGGAAACGACCACATGGCGCCGTCCCGTACATATGAAACATCGGCCTTGTTCGACAAGGCCGAACAGCGTCGAAAGACCTTGCAGGGGTTGAAAAGCCGGCCGGATCGAACGCGCCTTTGAGACGCAGCTGCTGCGCGAGGTCGAGGGGGGCGACATGTAGGTCATAGGTCGCGCTTTCCCACGCCGATGCCATGCTCGCACGACAAGACGCGCCAACTTGACGCAAAGTTCAGGATATCGGAGCCGAAGGCTCGGACGGTTCCAGATCGCCCGGTTCACCACGTCGAAGCTGATCAGGGGATGAGGTTGCCGTTCGCCGGCATGAAAAACATTACAGGGACGGCAGGAGCGGTGGTGCGCGACAGCGCCGCCGATCTCGTTCCGCACCGCGGGCCAAGGACTGGCGGGGAATGGTGCCGTCCATGCAGATCAGTCGGGCGACAGGGGAGGCCCATGGCGGAGAAGGAGCTTTGCGGCCCGCCCAGATCTTTGGCCCGAGCCGCTTCGTCGGTGGCTTCGGACACGCGCCGAGCGCCTCTTGGACCATGGCCGGCAATGCGGTGATGGAGTCGGTCACCTCCGCTTCCCACGCCGTCGGCCGTGATGATGAGGATCGGCTTCCGCCAGCGGATAGCCGGGCGTTGTGTAGCTACCGCTCGATCGCCGGCCGGGTCATTGAATTCCATCGCTGCACGGCACGATGCCATCGGACGATGATGGCGGCGAAACAGGCCCCCGATCGGCAACGCTGTCGATTGCCGCCATCAATGGCGGTGGCCGGTGACGGGGCTATGCGCAAATCCGCCACCTGGACTTCAAAACACCATGCCACGAGGCCTTCGGAGCCGTGGTGATAGCCCATCAAATCCAAGCCACCGGCCCGGGCGCCTTGCCGCCCGTTTGACATCTCGACATCGGCAGGGATGACGTCTAGCCCCAGGATATTGTTGGTGGTGACGGCCGTATTTGAGCAATGCCAGCCGCGGAATTCTCCGCCACTATGCACGCGATGTGCAAGGCGATATGCGCTGGAGAGGGATCCGGGGCGTATAGAAGCCTTCGCCCTCGACTGCGCGGGTGATGGCGAGGTTGGACAAGCCAGGCTGGCGACGGTGACGCAGAAGAGAGGTGCGGTTCTCGTAGTCGATCTCGAGAGTGGCCTCATGCCGTCCAATGACGATAAGGATGCCGTCGGCGGCGCGGAAGGGCTCACCCAGACAGGAGGTGACGCGCAGCGCGGCAACGATGGCACGCCGGCAGCACTGGCATGCGAAGGATGAGGCGACCTGGTCGCGGTTTGCGCGGCAGCCACAGGCCAACGGCGTCTGGCGATAGGCGGGCCAGGAACTCGCGTCGAATGCCGGCCAGCCCCGAGAGTCATCGGCGACAAAGCAATCGGGAGCACGATGGCGCGGAGCGCCGCGATGATCTCGAGGCGGCGGGCCAATACGTCTTGATCGGCGAGGAGGAAAATTCACGCGCCAAACAATGTTAGGCGCGCGCGTCTACCAAGGATTAGCCTGGCGCGCCTTGAAGCGGGGGTTCTTCTTGTGATCAACATAGGTCCGGCAATTGCGGCGGACGACGCGGCAGTCCTTGTCCCGACTTCTTGAGGCGGAGGGAATTGCGAACCTCAGACACTTGCTTTTTCTAGGCCCCCCCAAAGGGGGCCTCCGCCAAAAGAGCGCGGAAACTATTGTCTGGCCCCATGGCTGTCAACCGCAAATCCCCCTGAAATTCCCGCCAAAAATCAGGAAAAAAATCATTCCGCGTGGTAAAGAGCGCATGATAAGGCCTGACTCCCGTTTCTGTACGCCTATGACCCGGCCGGCTGCCTTTAGACGTGATTGTGGGCGGCGGTGTCCTGAGAAAGCCTGCCGCCAAGCGGGACGGATCCCAGCAGCCCCCTGCCCCGGCCTTCCACTCCCACCGTTTCCATCACACTTCTGCCCACCATAGGCGGGACGCCACGTTCCGGCCTTTCAAGGACTTCCAGGCAGTAGCATTGGCTAATTTGGGTCAGCGCCGAGGACCTATTACGGGCCGGTCGACGGCCATGACCCGGTGGGCGTCCATGCCGAGGCCAATATCAACCAGACGCATTTCGCGGACGATATGGCAGCTATCTCGAGGCGACGTTGCGGCCCGCCGGGCCGCGCGATGCCAAGGGGAGCTCGCTGCCAGGGCGATGTGTGGCCGCCCCCCCCCTCCTCCAGCCCCCCCACAGGCTGACGACTTACACGTACGTATCCCCCGGCCCCCGCCCTTGTACTGCAGCCAGTGGCCGCCGGGTACGGCCGACGAAAACGAACTCGTTCTCGGCCTCGTGAAGAGGATCCCGTCGCCGAGACATGGCCGTAGGGGGTCGTGGCCACATACTTGATGCCCGGTTGACCGGAGTCGCCGTGCTGTTGACGGCCGTGTAGGAGATTCAGCTTCAGAGCGTCCGGCCCTTAACGAACAGATTCAACCATAAGGTGGACTCGCGAAACAGGACGGCCGTCTCGCGCAGCACGCTGCTCGCGTTTGCCCAGTAGTTGGTGAACTCGGCGCGCACGACCGGGTAGATGTACGCGCCGATCTGCGAGCTTCGAGAGCTCGACGCTGTTGCCGCTGCGATCGGAGACTTCCTGAGGTACGTTTTTGCGCTCCGGTTACTGCCTTCCGCGCGACGGGAACCTGGCCGGTGCGGAACATTTCTGTGCGCGGTGGCAGGCGCTGTATATAGAGCGTTAGTAAGGGCCGAACCCAGGCGGTGACCGCGCGCGTTCTACTGCGAGAAGGCGAGGCGGGGCGTGGAGGCAGGAGACGTGCAAAGGCGGGTCGCTCAGGACCCCACTTGATCAGGGCCCCGCCCCCAGGTGGTGACCCGAACGGGCGCAGGCGGCTCAGCTCGGCAGCGGCCGGGCGGCCGCGCGTCAGGTCCCCCTCGCCGAAACGGGCATCAGCAGCACGCCAAGGCCGAGGTCGCCGGCCACGGCAAGATGATCGCGCTCGACTCGAGCTGGGCCGGTTGTACGGCACCTGCACGCAGTCGATCTGGCGCTCTCAGAGCCCGGCCAGTCACCGAAGGGCGCCGGGGAGTAGTGGGTAGCTCCGATCCGGCCGCCCTGCCCGCGGTCGCGGGCGGCGGAGCATGGTCGTGCGGGGCCAGGACACGAGGTTGTGATCTGCATTGCAGGTAGGCCCCGGCCGCCAGTACAGTTCCACCGCGCGGGCCAGTTCGCCGCGCCTTCTGTTCGACGGGGTACAGATCTGTCGCGCAGAGCCTCGTCGCCGCCGGCCGTCCAGCGCGCCGCGAGCAGGCCGCTCGCGTCGCGTACATCGGAGACGTGTCGATCAGCCGATCCTGCTGCCTGACGGCAAAATGGCGGTGCCGATGAGATTCCGTCCCGGCCCGCGGCCGCGCGACTTCAGCCGCTGCCAGGTGCCGAGCCCGACCAACCGGCAACGCTGATCCGGCCTCCGGCGAGGCTCGGTAGTCCATGTCTGCCACCCTCGCTTGGTTGGCCTACCGGCCCTGCTGCCAATCATGATCCAGGATTAAACGGGCTAATGCGAGAGCCGCGCGGCGAACCTCCCGCTACGCTTGTTCCACGCACGGCGCTGATCGTATCCGGGCGCCACTGCGCTGTGCACGGCGAGGCTTCTTACGGTAAGCGGGAAGGTAATACCCAGGCCCGTCGGCATGGAGTATTGATTTTTTCCCGAACGGACCGGCCTTGGGGGGGGGGTGTCTGCCCGGGCACCGCGGCATGCGGCGAGCCGAGGGGAGCGCTCCCAGGCGTTCGCGGAGTAGCCACCTGCATCGTCGCTGACCCCGGCCGCAATGACCGTAGGATGATATGCTGAGAGGAGCCCGCATTACGATGGGGCATTCCTGCCTACTGACGTGTTGCGCAGTAGGGAGCCGAGAGGCGTCAGCCGATGACGCAGGCGGCCAGCGCGGCGTTGACGCGTGCAGCTTCATTCCATAGAGCGCGCCAAGCTGTGATCGTGGTCTGCTAGCCTAACGACGACTTCCAGACCGATCGGACCAGATCCGTCACGATCTGGTGAGTAACATGAAATCGGCCTGCAAGACGGGCAGGCGAGATCGCGAGAGGTACGGCCGCGCGATCAGGCAGCGTCGTCGTCGCCGCTCTGCGGCGGGACGGACTCGTCATCGACACGCGCGCTGGTGCGTGCGTGGCCGATGACACAGTCTCGCGTTTGCCAGGCTGCCCCGGACCGCAGGTGTCCAACAAGCCTGCACTCGCCGCCGGCCATCCCACCGCAGTCGTGCTGCGCTGTCACCGATGGCCCTGGCAAGACGACCCGCCGAGATGATACGCGGCGCGTATTCGTCCTCGGGCGCGGGTCCCGATGGCGGAGGGCTGCGAGGGCGACGGGATGAAGATGTGACAAGACATTTTCAGTTCCACGGCGAGCCCGCGTGCCCTGACCGACTCCGTGATCGCGGCCGCATCGCTTCCACCGGGGTCCACCGCTCAGGGATCGGCGGCAGCAAGGCTGGCGTGCGGGGGGCGAGCCAATGTCGTGACCGGCAGCAAGCCCGAACCGGGTCGGGGCACTCGGAAAACCGGACGCGCTTGATGTATTCTGCAGCGTATCGGCACGATGAAGCGGCAACTCCGGCCGGAGGATCTGCCCGCCCTCGGGCTTAGCCATCCAATCGGGCCGACGCACAGAGGGAAGAGCAGAAGATGCGGTTCATCACCCTGCACTACTTCACGCGACGGCGCGTGTTCTCCACGGCCAAGTCCGCAGGGCAGCCTGGTCTGGTAATGGCAGGCGCCCCATCTCTTTTTTTCAATCAGCGCGGTGCTGGCGCGACACCACCACCGCCTGCTGCATCGGTCGCGGAGACGCGGGTCCACCCCGCTCGCACTGCGATCGCCTTAGACTGGTGGCCAGACGCG
>Ga0179591_1382391_pt1 | contig 12206 bp, 10 predicted proteins | sample CZOMad2_1_08_16f_FD_182891 | JGI IMG/M metagenome (GOLD analysis project Ga0179591, IMG submission 182891) | Vadose zone soil fungal communities from Angelo Coast Range Reserve, California, USA - CZOMad2_1_08_16fungal (PacBio error correction) | ecosystem: Environmental > Terrestrial > Soil >... | reverse complement strand
TAGTCGAGAAAGTATTTTTAGTCTGCCCGGCGCCCTGTGCTGTTGTCTTCCCGGAGCGGCCTTTTCCACCTGCCTCCCCATAACAATAGAAGGACAACGTCTTTCAGTGATTCATCTTGACCTGAAGTTCCCCCCAGTACCCTATGCTGCTCGCACCCTTGCACGCGCTAATTCCCCAGGCGTTTTTTTTTTTTCTACCCGGGTCTTATGAAAGACCTGGTTCTATTCGAAATTCAAAACCATTTAACCCTGGTTTGCTGCCCGTAGCTAACTTTTATTGTCACGCTTACTTCCCAAGTCGTAGGCTGCAAGCCCTGTCTAAGACCCGTGGATCAGCTCCAGAATGGTGATGAATGATGTCTAATGAATAGACTCTAAGTCTATTGTAAGATACCTTTTCTGATTTTCAGACTGGAGATCTTCCAAGTCGACGCCTTAGGAGTATCCCCCCGAGAGAACTCCCCCGGGACGCAGAAGCCCGGACAAAAAAATACATTGGGGGGGGTTCCCTTCTTTTTTGTTTCGGCCAGAATAGCGGAGTGCTCTCCAGTCCTTCCTAGACTGAAGTAAATGTAAGCTTTGAGACCGTTTGGTTTTGGGTGGGTTTCTCTTTGGTGGGTTGGTGTTTTTTTTTTGTCTGGGTTTGTGGGTGGGTAGGGTTTTTTTGTTTTTTTGCTTTTTGTTTAGGGTTGTGGGTTGGGGTGGTTGTGTGGGGTCTTTTCTGTCTTTAGAGCTTCTGTCTCCCGTCCACTCAAATCGCGGTCAAACCCCATCCGTCGTTTGTTAGCATTCCCCGAAATATTCCTGTTAACACTTCCCCATCCATGGTTTCGTCGATGCGATGGTCGGTAAATTTTTTGTCTTCCTGACAGAACACTAACCACCGATAATGCCCTGAATTGCTTCCAGACCCCCTCGATGACTACCTGAAAACTGTGCAAGGACCCTACTTCCACGTCGGTAACTCTCCCCCCCCCTTCAACCTTATTTATAAGTTCCTCTCCCCCCCCGGGCAAGATCCCTTACTTCTAACAGGAAGTGCATTGCATCGGCGTTGGGATCGTTTCAGAGTTCCACCCTCCCGCCCTAATCCACAATCCCCAAACCAGGCCAGATATGGCGATGACGGCTGCTGCAGCGATACGGGTTCGTGCGGTGGTTCCTTACAGTCCCGTTCTTCTCCCCTTTATTGATCTGTAAAAATATGAGGGCCGTAGCCATACTCGGAAAGCAAAGTATTCTTTAGTTAACCAGAGGAGTGCTTCCCAGTCTCCGCAGCCCCCCTTGGCGGGAGTAGGTGTATGTCCAGGAATTGGCCCTCAATACATGATAAGAGCCAGTCTGGCCCTTCGAGATATAATTTATCCTTTTTTAGGTCTCTCTCTTCTCTTTGGCTCGATAGATTGCCTTTTTATCCCTCTGCAACCAATCCCTCCCTTTTGATTTCTGCTTGCGGTCCGACCACTATATGGTTCCATTCCAGCACCTTTTCCTTAGCTCAAGTTTTCTTTGCCCCGACTCTTACTGCTACCTGAAAGCCTACTCCCCCCCCCTCCTATATTTGAATAATTGACTCTCTCCTCGTGACCTCCAAGAAATGGTTGGTATGTGATGTGATTCCTAGGTTTTTGCGCGGCCGCCAACATACTGCAAGGCCTGTTTTCTTTGTATCTGATGACAGCCTCTTTATTCCCGTCTCGTTGATGGCGGTACTAATCCGCTCCCCCGCCCCATTTGTTCACTTTTTCTGTCATTAGGTGCTTGGGAGACGATCCGTTCTTAATCAACTCATTTCTCCTTGTCTGCTAGTGCTTTAGTGCGGCCCCCGCCTGAAAGCAACCACGAGAAAATCCCTGCCCCTCTTGCCCCACAGCAAGGTTCCCTGGCAAATGTCGAACAGAGATGGGACTTCTTGTGGGTTATCTTCTTGAAGTTAGATACCAGCATCAGAGCTTTCGTTCCCCATTCCTCCCAAAATTTCCTCCCACTCTGCGGACCAACATTGTAGAGGCCTTTCCTGTTTTTCTCTATTAGTAGAAGATAGAGATCATCACCGCGCTGTCTTTTTTACATTTTTAACGCTTCTATTTTCTTCTTTGTCTCCTCTACGGACTGTACCTTTTTCTTTTTTTTTTTTTCTTTCCCAGTGTGAGTAAAGCAGTAACTCCGGCGCGGCGTAGGCCCCTTTTTTACACCTAATTGTGTCAGATTTCCTTTCCATAAGATGGCCTTCCCGGGTTCGGAGGAGTTCCGGTGTGAACTTTCCCTACGCTTAGATTTGCCAGCTCCTATGCCCTCCCTTCTTACCCCACAACTTGACGCTAAATGAAGCTAAAACGTCTCCACTCTTAGCGTTTTCACGAATCAAAACCAGGTCTTTGTAAGCATCCTCGACGCCACCCTGTCGTTTTCTCCCCTTTGATGAGGTAAGGCTGCGAGACTCCTTGATACGTCCCCTTCACCTCTTTGCCCTGGCCTTGCGATGTGTTTTGCAGGCTCTCGCCTCTTGCTCGGTGCTTCACTTGGCCCCGACAACCTGTCTGCCCGTCAAATCTCAAATCTTTCTTTCTCTTCGTTTCCTTTCCTGGTTCGCTGCCCTGAAGAGAATATGAGGACGCCGCTGGTCCCAAACCGGTGACTCGACCCCCGGCTGTGACGATAGATGATTGCTCCTTTCAACCGCTTACGGCTCTTCCTTTTATTGGTCCTTCGAAAAATATACGCGATCTTAATGTTTTTACCCGTCAGAGTTTCGGTTAGGACTCCCTCTTCCTTACGGCAATCCGGTTTCCCCAGGTCCAGTGGAGCGGCGGTGTGTCTGTCTAAGGCGTTTTCCTCTCGTTCTTTCCGCGAGAGGATGGAAAATCCCGTTGCTTCTTCTTGGGGTGTACCCCCCCTCTAAGGCCGATTTAATTCTTCTTCGATCGGAGCCTTCGCGCCGCACCGTTGGAAGGGGGGGGGGGGGGGGGGGGTTTGTCCAACCCTTTTCGCCAAAGAATTTCTTACTTTATCGTGGGCCGGCCCGCCGTTTGTCTGTTGGACCACCTTTTTCTCCCGTTCCGCACGTAGGGATTTATAGACCAGCGTGGACCTCTTATCCTCCTCCATAAAGTTAGTCTTCCTTTTTTAGCTCCCTGGTCTTTCTTGAGAGACATTGCACTTCCGGACAGTTTACAAATCCTTCTTCTTTCAAGCCCTAGAGTCCTCACCTCCTGCATTCCCACCTCTCTCTTTTTTTCCCTCCTCCGTGTTGTCCTCTCTTTTTGCTGTGTCTTTGCCCCCTTCTGATCTCGAAATTTCTTTTTTTTCTTCCTCTCCTTGATTGCAAGCCTTGTAAGATTTTAATGGATTCTATTTCCCGATAGCATTCACGGATAACTCTCCCTGTCGCGTCTATCTTTTCCCCCTTCCTCGCCCCCGGTGCGATCAGTTCGGACGGATCTAACAACTTCGAAATTATAGATCGTTTTCCCCGCCCACGATATTTAAGAGATGCCTTGTCTGGTCGTGACCAGTTTTTCCGGCCGCTCGCGCTCAGTCGACGCTTCTTTCTCCCGCATTGTCGAGGACCGCTTCTCTCCTCATCCCGTCGATAGTTCGAGACGCTGAGATGCCGCGACCGTGCTTTTTTCCAGAGCAAATTGAGAGGTGATTTTCCCCTCCGGACCGTCATTCTTGGTCGTGGCCTTGCTCCCCCTGGAGTCGAGGCCCACCCTCCCCCTAGGTTTTCTCTCTTTTTTCCTTTCCATCTCAGCGGTTCATGACCTCATCTGTTTTTATGATGACTCCTACTCTAGCCTTCAACCCATCGGCGTGACGATAGTCCCTTTTCTTGCATCAAAGGTAGTCAGACTCCTTTCCCCCTCGGAGTGTTTGATATGACTGATAATGCAAGTCCATTCACCGTATTTCTGATGTAGAAATGGTGTTGTTCCCGCAGTATTTGATCCTTGCGCACCCCTGAGCAAGATCCACCCCCAGAGACACCAGTTCTTACTGTTTCATTGTTCTTCTTTTTATCATAGGCCTGTTCGTTCAGATTCATTGCCTGGGATCGAGCAATTAGCCTCTCAAATGCCACTTCCGGTTGGCCCAGTGAAGTGAATTCAAATTTGTCTCGACATCCACCGTGTTTTTGAGCTCGAATTTCCCACTCCTTTGTTGCAGAACTTTTATAGTGTTAGCGTTCCCCCTTCCTTCGAGAAGTATTGAGCTTTCCCATATCTAAGCGGGTAATCAGTTACTCCCCCAGTCAGTGAGCGATCCGCCTCCCCCTAATCCGGAGGATGAGAAAGCTTATCCCTCTACCCGTACGATTTGGACCGAGCATAAACGCTCGAGACCTGAGTGACGCTTTCTTCTCGTCCCCTGACTACCTTCAGCGCCCCGGGGAGCGTTGACCTCTTTCGGTGCCAGTCCAGCGCAGCTTGTTGACGCAAATATCATACCCTCTTTTCTCTTGCCCGTCGAGAAATAAATTTTCTCTCGTAATTTTCCTCGGATCCTCCTCTTGACAGTAGATAGCCTTTGACAGCTGAGGCCTCTCTCGTCAGTCTGTACTCAACTTTCCCATCCCTCGAATGCGTATCTACCGTGCCCGAATATCTGTATTTCGCACCCAACCGCCGGACCTTGGTATGGCCGTGTTATCGCGTAAGTGGTTCGATTGCCTCCCGTCTTGCTACGCCCTCTCGCTCCGAAACCCTTGAACCCAGTTCCCAGGAACCGTGATCCATTTGTGAATATCCCCGTACTTAAACGTACTGTTCCTCTCACCTTCCGGCAGCCCTCTCGCGACGCTCACCGTCGTGAATGGGAGGTTTGTCGGCGGCAGGCGCGCACCCACGAACGCTAACATCCCAGGACCACCCCCTTGAAGCTATCAGCGCGGATATTATTTTCCGCAGATATAGGCATGCGGTGGGGCTTTGAAAATCTTTCTTCGTGCAGACATCTCTTCTAGGAATAGTTTCGCCGGCCGAGACGCCGGACAGCAACAGGATTCTCACCCCTGGATTCACTCCTCTCAAAGTCCCCCACATGGAGTTTTTTTGTCAGTTCATCTATGGCCGTCAAGCCCCCCCCGCAGAGATCCCTCCCCGCGCGGTTTTCCCTTTTCCCCTCCTTTCCTCAGTTTTTTGTTTGATTTCTTCTTTCGCAAATTTTTGGCTCTTCTTGGAAATATATGCTTGCTTTACGGCCAATCATTGTGTAATAAAAGCTCCTCCTTTGGCGACCATGATGATTTGAATAAAATATTGGTTTCTTCTCCTCTGTGTGCTGCTCCTTCTGGAACTCAATATAGTCTACTCACTGGCGGCAAGCTAAATAAACCCCCGCAGCGCTTCTAGAGCTTAATCCTATTCTCCGGCGATTCTTGACCCTCTGTGTCTTTTGTGCGTTCGTTGTGCTTCTCCCCCGTCCCCGAGGAGCTTGTGCTCTTTCCTCTATATGGCAAATCTTAGTAGCGAACGGATTCGTTTTTTACTGCATTCCCGAACTTTTCACGGCCCCCCCTGTTTCACGCGGTTTTCTTTCTGTCGTCCCCGTTTCCTCAATGAATTCCGTCTGTTGATTCGTGCTGCTACTGAAATACATCCCATTACCAGCGTCACTTCCCGGCTTTCTGACCCGTGTTACAGGAATATTTCGTTGGCCGGACGTTTTTGTGGACGAGGATTGTAGATACAGATTATGCTCCTTCCTTTTTAGACCTATACTAAAAATGTTTTCCCCCTCCCGGATTATTCGTCTTCGCACGACATTTAGGATTCCTCTCTTCTTTTCTGAGCGTCTTTGGAGGCCTCACCCGTCTGTATTCTGACTAAATTTGGCTTCACAGACCCCAATCGTCTTTGGAGATGAGGATCGTGGTCCTCTTTATCTCCCAGCCTGCGCTGCGGCTCTGTCCCCGTCCGATTTTTTGCTTCTCAGTCGATTTGCCCGGTGCCCTTTAGTTTCTCTCTACTCCCTGTTATGGAGTAGGTCTCCTGATTGTAGGCCGTTTCGTCATTACCCAGGTCGCGTGTCTTATACTTTACGCCCTTTCTGCAGCAAAATTGACGCTTCCACGGCCCTGGAACCTTCCGTCCCTGCAACGATAGCGTTCATTTTACCCCCCCCCCCCCAACTTCTTGCCCGACACCCTTTCCGCTTTCCACCCGGTGGCTCCCTTTGAGTCTAAGTCGATTTTTTATTTGCAGTATTTATCCCATTTAACTGCCAGACCTTACCACCCACCTGTATGGCCTTCTGCTTTCCTGCTAGGTTTAGGCTGCTCAACGGATAGGTTGCCCGCCCCCACAGCACCCGGTCGCACGTAACTTAACGTTTCATCTGTTTTCATCAGATCTCTCGTTATTCATGAAGGTCCTGGTCTTGCCCTTGGATTGTCTTCCCCCAACCGGTTATCTCTCACGAAGATGTTGTCTTTCGATCCTCTTGGGAGTAATTCCAGCTGAGGCCGTTTGCCACCGCGTTTCCTCGTCCTCATTTTTGAACAATATAGATCGCTGTTCCCCCCAATTTAGGTTTTTGATCAAGATTCTTTCAGCAGTTCCCACAGAATAGCAGGTATCCGGTCTTTTAAATCCATTTCCCCACTTTGGCAAGCTTTACGGTGATGATTTTCTCCCCCCCCTTTCCCTGTTCTCCCCTTCTCTCCGATCGCTTTGCATGCGATTCTTCTTCGTCGGGGCATCTCCCCCTCCCGATCTCATGAGTCGAAGGCGGAGCGAGAGCAAGACGGGTTTAACGAGGTCTAAGTAAAAGATATCGTGTTTGAACCGCCTAATGTGGACCCAAACTCGCCTGAGGTCCATGATTCTCTTTCTTTTTTTAGCGGGTGCCCCCCGTTCACGCCCGCCGTCCCTCTGAACCGTTCTTAGAAGCTGCACTATGCTTTTTATTTTTTTCCCTCCCTATCCAATTAATGTCTTGGCTCGCTAAAACCTCCTTCAAGAGCAGCAGCGACCGTTTTCAAATTCTCTTTCATCTTTCCTCCGTTAGAGAGGATGGCAAGGCGCTGATCTCTATTCGAGTGTCGGTTCTTCATTTGATGCCCTCTTGTTTCCTTTCAATTGCTCGAGTACTCATTCCCATCACGGGATAGCGCCAACGATTTTTTGTCTTTGCTTCCGCTTTGAGGTTTTATACATCTGCCGTGCGATAATTTCCCGTGCCTGAGATTGGTGTAAAAATTCCCGCCATCCGGCGTTACGAACTTGTACTACCCGCGCTTCTCCCTTTTTTCGTGTTGACCCTTTCGAGGTTTCGTTTGACGATCTATCGCCACTCATGAGATCTTTTGACCCCCAGCAAGGTTAGTCTCTCTCCTTCGAACGAGTTTTCTGAGGAGATTGCCGCTTAATTCGTGTAGAAATACATACACGTTCTATCCCAATGAGACCTGTGTGTCCAAGACCGTCTAAAGTTGGTTGGTGGGGGGGGTTGGGGGTTTTGTTTTTTTTTTTTGGTTTGTGTTCTTTTTGGCAGTGGTCTTTTTCCTCCTTCTTGCTCCAAGCACCAGGTTTTATATCGGCCTTTCCATCCTCCCCTTGCTTCAGGGTGCCGCTCTCATGTTGAGTTTCGTTTTATGCCCCTGATAGACTAAAAGGGACGTTAAGGTGAGAGTCCCGGTTTTTTGCTGAGTAGTACCTCGCAGGGACCAATTCTCTGCAGCCTCCGTCGCTACTGGATAGGATCTTACGTATTTGAGATTTTTGGTTCCATTTTTTGTTTCCTTTTTCTTTTAACATCATCCTTGTTTCGCACAGGAGACGTCCCAACAAGGATTGCAAAGGCTCACCCAGTTTGGCTGCTGCATTCTTCCTTCTCAGATAATCTGTCCCCTTTCGGCGAAGACCTTTGCCCTCCATTCATGCCCCAAGTCAGGGTGGTTGTCCGAGAGTTCACTTGAGCCCCAAACGTTTTATCTAGAATGAACCAACGTGTCATCGTTGGTCACTTCTCCTCGCCCGTTTTCTGCACTTCCGTCCCTTTCCAGTATGAGCCCCTTGAAACATATCTAGCGCGTCAATGCACTTACTGGTCCTTATTTTCTCCGTCCGCCCTCCTCCGACTGGTAGGATGCTCCATCTATTTCCTTCCCCTCTCCACAAGAACGCTACCCTCTTGCTTGAGAATTATGAGTATCCCCGGCAGATAGCCTTGCCGCTGCCGAGTATGACCTTTTTCTCTTGGAACTACGCTCCACGACATGCCGGCTCAGGCAGCTACCCCTGTTTTGCAAGTTCTAATAATAACAAACCCCAGCGGGTTGAGGAAGCGCCGCGGTTCTACGATCAGAGTAGATTCGTTACCTTTCCATTTTTCCTGTTCTTCCCTTTCCTTTCTCAACCAGTTGTCTTTGTCCTTTTTCTTTCCCCCCACGACCATTCGCGATATGGTATCTACACCTGGCAATCCTCGTGTCCCAAAAAAATCCCTTTTCCCGGGCGCCCATTTCTCTAGTCATGTCCCACTTTCGAACCGCCGTTTCTGCGTCGATCCTCTCCCCCCCCCTTGGAAGCCTTTTCCTTTCTTTCCTCAGATAACTATCCCAAGATCCATTCCTCTTTCCCTTTTCCCCGGATCGACTTCCCCAGTCACCATGCCAACTGTGCCACCGTCGACAAGGGTTCTGGAGCCCATATCCAAGTAGATCTCCTCTTCCCCCAATGTTTGCAGGTAAGCACTCCTCGCGATCAAAATGCTGCCTTGCAGGGCGGTGGTGTCGGCGGCCCTCCTCGCAGCTACCGAGATCACACATCCCAGAAACACACAGTAAGAGTTGTCCCCAGATAAGAGATGGAGACTGCCCCAACCTGCTCTGCCCTCTCTACTCCGATGCGGTGTTCGCGAAATTCCTTTCCGGACGACGTGATCTCTGTCAAATAGTGCGACTGCCATAAACCTGACAGCAACCTTCGTTTAGCCCAGGACCCCATAGGTTGCTTCACCCCCCCTGTCCCTCCTCACCACCTTTCGGGTCTCCTTGGTAATTAATATAGATTTCCCTTAATCCAAGAGCCCCACAGATGGCAACGATGCTCCCTTCTTTTTCTCTCTCCGATTTTTTCTCTTCTATCCCCCCCCTGTCTTGCCATTGCGTATATGACTTGACTTTGCATAGTAGAAAGCTCACAATCACCCTGTGTTGAGGATTGAGTCTTGTAATAAACTTTTCTCTTCCGACTCCTTTTAGTAGTGTCCCTGCAGGAATTTTTTCCGAGCTTGCCAGACCGTTAAATAGTCCTTCCCACCTCGCGTCCCCCTAATGCTTTCTTTTTGAATAATTCCTGTCATCTCCTCGGTCTTAATGTGGTGGTCTGGTGATGTTTATCGCGGTAGTTGTGAGCGCTGATAGCCGCCCACACTCCCCACTTGCAAGGAAAGGCGATCCTTTTCGTTCGGCCCCCCTCCGTCAGGAGATTGACTTACGTGTCTTTTTTTTCGTCGCTTTGCGGTATTGACTAGTGTCTTTCCCCCTCCCCTTACATATGTTCAGTGCTGGTTTAATTGGTTGCTTTGCGAGATACAGTTGGGCAGCCCCCAGATGCCCAGGAGTTGATTCTGTGATTTATCTTTCTGATCGCGCCCCTGATTGCCTCTACCGTTCATCGACGCAACTACGGCTTTTTCTGCCATTGGGAAGTTTTCGGAATGTCGCACAAGAGCTGTGTCTGCATTTCGTTACCGCGGATTTGAGTTTCAGATACCCGATGCCTAGTTTCCTCCTCGTTTATACCAGATCCACACCTCAACTGTTCATCACCGAGGCGCTGTTTGCCTCTGAGATTGACGAGACAGGAGATGATCGTCTCCGCGATCGCCCCGGTCCCCTCCCCCCCCCGTTATTTTTTATGAATACTGTGTCTTCACCTGGGGAGGGTTTTCCTTTACGTGCTTTCCTCTGTTAGCTCACCCAGCATGGCGCCTTCTCTTTTTGTCCCGCGGTGGGCCCTGTCCGCTCCTTCAGCGGCTGAGCTTGACGGTTTTAATACGCTTTTCTTTTCTCCTTCGCTAATTGAAATAAGTTTTTTTTCTTGAAGAACAGGTCTGAGCTTCATTTTCTAATTCGTGCAGTAAAGTTTCCTTTCCCTCGAGATATTTTCCCGCTCATATTGTCGTAGGCAAGTTTCCTGACACTCTTCCCGAAAATATTAAACAGTCCCGACCCCTCTCTCTGTCAATTCTAATCGCCAACAAACCTTCCCTCCACTACAAATTTTTACTTTCCGCTCGACCGGAAACTTTTTATTTCTTCTCGCCTTTTTCTCGAGGCTCCTTGAACGGAAAGTTGCAGCCTATGACCTTTTTACGGCTCACTCCCCCCTTCAACACTTTTTTCTGCCTTTTTCCTCTATGGTAGTGAGTCTTTCTCCTGGCTTGCGCCCTAAGGTCTGAAATAATGTAACCCCTCTGGCACCCAAACGGTGCCTCCCCGTCACTTCACCATAAGTTCCTCTGAGGTCCTTCTCCCTTCTCTCAGCTGCAGCGATAGGTCAGATTCTTTCCGCCGTCTGGATGGCCACGTTGACGCTCCTCTTCACGACTTTTCGCGCTCTCTTGAGGGTATCCTCTAAACTAGATGAGCTATCCCCCGGCCTGCTCTTCGAGTTTTTTTTCTTTCACAAATCGAGCGAACAACCTCATTTTCTTTTTTTCGACAAGAGTGAGGTTCGACAGTTCACCCCCTCCTTCTTTCACTGTGACGGTACATCTTTTCCATAAATTCTCCTTGGGAGTGATTGTGGTCTTGAAGGTCGATTCCCCTCCACGTCTATCCGATAGCGAGTTTCAGAGAGCAAGTTTCGTCTTTTTTTTCCCTTCTGACTCGTCTCATGAGTTTTCGCTAGTCGCTGAGGCGGACCCCCCCCCCTCTTTGGTTATTACAGGCAAGGCATAATTTCTAATTATAGTGGCTTCCTCTCTATAGGAAATGTGTTTGAAACCCTTTTCGCGTCTCTCCCCCGTTTTCCTTCTCTTCCATGACTCGTCAACGCGTTAGGGGACCATGTAGATGCCCTCCCTCCCTCCTAAAATGATGATCCTCGATTTCTCACGTTCTTCGATGCGGTCTCGGCGCTCCATTTCCACCTGTGACATGCTTGCATCAATTGATTGGCATCAGATTCATCGAGCCCCCAAGTCTCTTCCCCCTCCAATCTTTCATCCTAATCAGGGTTGTTGTGATTGATTTATTTTTCCTCTCTTTCTCAGATGAAGTTTTTTTGTAATGAATCCCCCCTCCTTTTTCTATTGTGATAATGTTCCCTGCTCCCGAAGACTTTTCCCGCCTAACGGATAATCGAGCCACGCACTTCTGTTTTCTGACTTGCTGCGCTCTCCAGGGTCTCCTTGTTCCTGTGCGATAAGATAAGCCCCTGGAGCCCCGCTTGCGTTCCCTGGCACATCAGATCCCGGTCGTTCCTCCCACTTCCCCTTTCCCGCGATCGTTTACTGCATTTTATTTTCCTTTGCACCTTTTTTCTTCGCCTTCCCTGAAAGATCCGCTGTTCGCTACCCAACCCTCCCCTTTTCTCTTAAGGAATCGCTTGATCCCGTCGTTACTCTTGTAGAGAGCTCGCTGTTCGTCTTCGAACAGCACCGTCCCTCAAAATGCTCCTGGTGATGGTTTAAAGAAAGGAACGTCAGTTCCGAGGTATGGCAACTCATCGTCTCTCTGACCACTCCCAAATTAGTTTTTCTCTCTTTGCGTTTTTTTACAAGCCCCTTAATTCGCTCGGGTGACGTCTCATCTTTTTTTTTTTTCGGTATGATCATACCCTTTCACATCTGAGTTTGCTATCGAACCCTTTTGTGAGCCTTTTTTCCAGACGCTGGGATAGATTTGGGCCATAGTCCTGGCGAATTGGAAAACCGCATTCCCTATTTAGGATTTTATCCCTTTGTGCTGTGGTGCGAAAGTTATGTAGATCGGCGCACCTTTCAAGAACCCTACCCCAGCTCGACAGACCACCCGTTGTTTAACACGGTGAAGCGACCTATTACTTAAGCCCCCTGTCATGGAAGGATAGAGCCCTCAAGTCGATAAAGCACACCTCCGGGTTAGTCTCTCGGCCTCAAACTCAACCTTTGATTCTCCCCTGTAACCTCTCCTTTGCTCAATGTTCTGAGTATAGTTTCGCTGTCAAACGTTTGCTTCTCCGACAGGGAAGTTAGGCTTGACCCTATATCCTGGG
>Ga0179591_1359613_pt1 | contig 12207 bp, 17 predicted proteins | sample CZOMad2_1_08_16f_FD_182891 | JGI IMG/M metagenome (GOLD analysis project Ga0179591, IMG submission 182891) | Vadose zone soil fungal communities from Angelo Coast Range Reserve, California, USA - CZOMad2_1_08_16fungal (PacBio error correction) | ecosystem: Environmental > Terrestrial > Soil >... | reverse complement strand
TCCAGCTACATCAGATCTAGCTTGGGATGTCGGCGTTGCCCTCCCTTCTCCCCCATCGTCTCCTCGTAAGTCTGCCAGATAAGGGCCCCCCAACTTCATATAAGTGAGATATGCAACAAAAAGAAGTCCAATTAGACACTTCACCGCCTCTTCAGTTTCACCTCCTGATTTTGGACTTTCGTATCTTTGCCCGCTCGGTTAGGTTTTTTTTACCTTTTCGACCCTCCCCTGATAAAAATTTTTCAGCGTTCACTTTAACTCCCTCCCCCCCCCATGCGGATAGATACCTCTCTCATACCAGTCGTCTTTCTTCCCAAAATTCCTAACGGACTTATAATTGGCTTGGGCTTTTCATGAGTCACTAGACATGAGAAGTTGATCCTCCGGATTGAGAGGAAATGGAACCATGCACCCCCACCCCTTCTTAGCCCCCTCTTGAATGGGATGCCTCCTGCCTCTCCCCCACCTTTTGCTCCCTTGGGTTACGTTAATATGTTCAATATATTACCGTGTTTTGAACGTAACGTATTTTTTTTTGGTTTTCTTTCTTTCCCCGATCCGCCCCACTTAATATCCGTTTTTACTTCTCTCTTTCTTTTCGAGGCCCTATGGACCTCAGTTCAGCTCAGTCAACCCCACCCTTTGATTTACGTTCCTCTGTCCATCGTTTTCTCCTCCTCTTCATCAGGCTCTCAAACCCACCTTTCTTCTCTACCAGTCTTAAACTATACTCTTTCCTGTTCAGATCTACGCAACCTTTCCTTTTTACCCTTCCCCCTGGAGCCTGGTGATTTCAGAACATCCTTCTTCAGTCCCTTTCTCTTCATCAGTTCGGACACCTCCCCCTGCCACTAGTACCAAGAATCGTCGTCATTGACGGTTCTTCCGCCCCCCCCCCCGACGTCCATAAGCAACCTCAACTTAAGAGCACGCGTTCCTTTTTTCTACCAACCTCCCTTTCCCCCTAGATGACCCCCCCCAACATCTTTCAGTTTCATTCTCGGTGCGGCTCTACTTATAATATATAATCTCAACAGAGCTAAATACCTATGCTCTTTCTGTTCTTTTTCTATGCTAGACACCAACCCTTTTCCCTTCCCCACAAAAAACCCCCCACCCCCCCCCCCCCCCCCCACCCCACAAAACCACACCCCACCCCTGTGACCTCGGGTCGCTCTTTCCGATCCGCCCTCGGCGCGCACAACATACCAGGTCCATTCCCCTGGGGCGATCAATAGCCTGGCCCTATTCCCAGGGAGGCTCCATTTTCTAACTTCCGTCTTCTTCCCCCCCATTGTTGGGCCCATCGGGATCTTTGCATCTCGACCCCGTTTTTTCCGCACCTTTCTATGTTGGGTCTTTCGTAGCGAAGCCCCTGAATCTCTCTAAATCCTCCAGTCTTACCGTTCGAGCAGTCGGTGGATAGTATTTTCAGTCTTCTCCTCAATTTTTATCGGTTGGACCAACTCTCTTTTTCCCCTCTCATAACTCCTCCTCGTGCCTATGCAGTATCCCTAGATCTCTCTAAGCAGCGTTATGAATTATTATCGGGTGCGCCACTTCTTTTCCCTCGGTCTTTCCCCACCGTTTTTTTTTCATATGAAATCTATCATATAAAATTCTAACTGTTGATCTATAAATCTTCCTTCGCAAACCCCTGCCACAAAATCTCAGTCCTTTTTTTTCCATCGATCCCCCCTGTTTTTCCCCGCAACACAGTTTATCCATGTATCTTTTTCCCTTGATGTTCTTTTTTCCCTTAAAAAATTCCTTCTGCCACCACTGCCCCCTCCAACCACAGGCTTGCCCCCCCACCGTACGTTAGAATATTCCAAAGTTGTTCAGTTCCCCCCATTCCCTTCCCTTTTCCCTCCTCTTAGTTTTCCATCAAACTGCCCCCGACGACAAAGTCCTTAAAACCCCTTTGATACTTTCTTCCCGTTTATACATTTTTCACCATTTACCCGGCATCATGCTTTACTTACCCCTTCCCTTGTTTTTTTTCCCCTCTTCCGCCCAGAATGATGAGTCTTTATCCCCCTCTTTAGGGCTCGTTTTTTCCATTTTATTTCTCTTTTTTCTCATGTCAAATCCCCCTCCCGATATCGTAATTCATTGCCTACACGAAACTTCCCCTTTTGATCGGACGATAGCGGCAAAAATTTCTCCTCCTGATGCAGCCTCCCTCTGTTACAACCCCTTTTCTTTTTCCTCCGGTTACCGTATCTAACCCACGGTCAGTGTGTCAGATTCTTTTCTTTTCCCGTTCAGGTTGTTCACTAATCTCCTTTCTACAAGTTGATCGTCCTTAGTCCCAATCTTCCCCCTTGTTGTGTAAGGGCTGTGTGTTTGTTTTCCCGACTCCTTTTTTTTTTGAATTCTAAGCATTTTGAAGATAATATAATGCCTCCTGATCCTTTTTCCCCCCCAAATTCTCTTTCTCTGCAGTAGGGGATTTTCCCCCCTTAACGTATTGTCGTGTCTACTTTCCCTTGGTTCACCTGTGGTTTGATCCAGTAGATTTCCCCCGTGTAAACCCCAAGATACTCTACTTTTTCCCCCCTTTGTTCCCCCTCCCCCTCCGTATCACCGACTAGTGGAGCACTCTCCCATTTTCCATCCTCTCTTTCTGAATGATATTTTTCGAGCTGTCCTCCTCCCCCTTGTCGGAGGAATGGAACTGGTTCCCTTTTGGCTCCCCAGTAGCACCCTTGTTACCCTGATCCCCCGATACGGACTTTAGCCCCCCCCTTTTGCAAGCCGCTTTTATATTAGCTTTTTCTGCTGAGACCTGCATCCCTCTTGCACGATGTTCCTGGCCCCCCCCGAGCACCCCTATCAGTGGGCCCCCCAGGGCTGGGGAAGCGTGATCGCCCGTTTAGGCTTTTTTCGCTGCTCTTCCCCTTTTTTTTAGCTTCCCCTTGACCAGCAGGAGAGTTTCCGCGTGCGACCGAGGCTCTTCCCACGATATCGCCCCGACGGGCTTGTTTTTTCCCCCTCTTGGTCTTTCATTGCCCCCCGTCTCCTCACTAGATGTAGCTGCGTTAGGCGCTTCTTTTCGAGACCTGAGGGAATCAGCTAGTCCTCATGCCCCCCTACCGATTTCTTTGTAATCCCCCACTTTTCTTTAAACCCCTGCCTTTGTAATGCCGCGTCGGTTCGGATTTAGTCCGCTTTTACCCTCCGTTTCCCCTTGGCGTCCTTTGTGGCTCGAACCTACTGATTTCGTTCTTCTTGCGTTCCTATGCTTTTTTCCATCTGAACATTAAACTTACAGCATCTCTCTGTTAGCCCAATTTTATGGCTCTTATATAAGTGAACTTGCCCCCTGATCCTTCGCCGACAACATGTGCTTCCTCAGGTCTTCGTTTCTTTCCCCAAAGTGGACAGCATTCGTAAATCCCGGGGGTTGTTTTTTTACTTTGACTTTCTTCTTTCCTCTACAACGTTTCCCCCCCCAGGGCCTCGGTCTATCTCCGCCCTTTTTCCCTTCTATGACCCCCTCCATAACACCGCCTACACGCATCCCCCCGTAGTCTTTTTCTCTTTTGAATAGTAGGAAGCCCAGAATGCCCCCTTTTCTGAGGGCCGGCATCCCCTTCTCTTTCGGGCGGGAAAGTTATTTTTCCTTCTAACGTCGTAATCTGCTATGCCCTTTCTCAGCGCAGTGGGCTAATGACTCATGCCGAACCTCCCCCCAAACCTCTCTTTCTGGACTTTTTTTTCCCCCTAACTTCCAACTAGCGTTCCGAGCTTCCCCATTCCTTGTTAGTTCCTGTTCTTGGCAGGCCCTGCCAGCTTTTTATCCCTTCTGGCCCCTTTTCCCCTCCCCCAACCGATGGCACGGCTAAAGTTTCCCTTCCCCTTCGCTTTGACCTCTGCTTGCCTGGGGAGACGGTTCATCGCTCTGCCTTTTTACTCTCAGTATAAATATTTAATTTTTACCCTCTTCTTCCCGAAGTTGCTTATTAACTCCTTGCTGGCGCGACGCCGCCTTTTCTTTCAGCCCCCCCCCTCCCCAGTCGTCGGTTTCTATCGAAGTTCCCCCCCTAGTTTTTCCTTGGTGACTATCTTTCTTCGACCAACACTTACTATCTAAGATCTTTTCGCTCAGCCCTCAATGGCTGCCCTTTTCATCTTGAAGCCTCCTTCCTCTGGGTTGTTAAAAACCCGTCCATCTTTATCTTCTATCTGCCACAAAAGACGTCACCACACCAGCTGGAGTCGCCTTCCTACTCCCAAGAAGATTCTGTCTGCAATATCAGAAGTTTGTTTCCAAACCCCCTCCTACTGTTTTCATCTGTTCTGTGTTTCTTTTACATGGGGACCATAAAATTCTTGTCCCTTTTTCAAGGCCTTCCCAGGGTCAATAAGCCTTGGAAATTCTTCCTTTCGGGCTTCTTGGGCACCCCCCCAATCCTCAGGCTTGCCGTTTACTTTTTTTTCTTTCTAGTGATTCACTAGTCCCACTGTGACAGGATCCTGAGGTAAATTCCCTTCCGACTCACTGCCCCACAGCACCTAAAGATCCTTTGGATCCCCCTTCTCTCAACCACAACATTGAACTCATTTTTTTTCACATATCACCTTTTCTCCCCCCGGTTCGAACGGTAACCGTAAATGCGTGTCTCGTTTCTCCCCGACCCTTCCCTTCTTTCATATCAGTCTTTTGGAGGCAATGAATTTAGATGCTTCCCTCCTTTATCAGTCCCCTCTTCAGCTCCAGCCCACTCTCCTGCTGTCTTTTTTTCCCCGCCTGCGAAGAAAGACCTTCCCCCCCGATTCCCCCCTTCTCCAAAGTTTCGACTTTTTAGGTAGATCCTTTTCTTTTCATCGCATCTTCTTCTCCGAATTGCCGCGGATCTGGACCAGGAGATCTTGTTCGATCGATTTAGAAGCCCCTCTCCCTCTCCCTTTCCCTCCCCATTTGGTTGAGCCCCGACGCACACGAGTCCCACGTAGTCTTTTCCTAAAACCCCCCTCGAGACTCTAATCTCCCCCCTTCAACCTCTTTCTTAGTCACTTCCCGGCTCCACACATTGCTTGTTTAAAGAAATCTCCTTTCCACTTTCCCCCCAAGAATAATGGAGTTGTCATCGCGCTCGCGTGATCTTACTATCCCCCATCCTTCGCGAGCACAGAGCAATTCTATCGTCCTTTCACGTCCGAAAATTTGTGCCGATGCACCTGTTTCCAACCATTTTGATACTCCCACTTCGCAGCCTAGGCCAACCTTCCCCCTCCCCCCTCCCTACGGAGGGAACATTTTATTTTTGACTACCCCTCCATTATATCAGGAGCCTTAGAAGACTTTTTGACACTCACTTGCGTCGGCGGACCTGGGTCTTTCTCTCCGACCCCTTTTCAGCGAGATTAGTGATAGGGGGTTCAGCCTTTCCTCCGCTCGTAATATACTTTGTTGATTGCAATGCAAACTTTTTGATTTCCTTCTTTTCTTATTCCCCCCCTCCCCCCAATTTGGTAAGGTTTCCAAACGTGCGTTCTGACCCTCCCCCTTAACAGCTTCTCGTTTCCAGATCTCATTCTCGCTACTTATTCGAAGCTTTATGATTAGGTTTACTTTGGTTCCCTCCCTTTCGGGATCCCCGGTCTTTTCCCCTGCTTTTTTCCCCCTCTAGACTTGTTTGCACATTCATCTAACTGATCTCTCTCATCTTCCCCCCCCCCCAGTTGACTCCCGTTTCTACTTCTGATTTCAATTTTTTCCCTCCTTCTTTCCTCCCCCAGATTCCGTTTGACTCCTTATGCTAATGCCCCCCTAGAAGATAAAAAAAGTGCCCACCTTCCCCCTACACCCATCCAACAGTCACGTCCTTCCATCTTTTCTGTCCCTGCCAAATAATCAACGTGGACCTCTGATTTTTTCCCCAAAGTCTACCTTCCCCTTTCCCCCCCCCACCCTCCGGTTTTTCCTTTACCCCCTAGCCCGTTGCCCATGTATTTTTTTCTCCTTCTTTCCCCTCGCCTTTTCTTTTTATGTGCCTCGTCCGATCAAAGCAGGGATTCCTTTCTTTTCCCCCTCATTATCTTTCTTTTGATAGTGTTTTTCCCCCTCCGTTTGTGCTTGCTTCTTCCCTTTCCTCCTATCTCCCTTCATTGGCACACGGGAAACGCCATCCTTTTGATTCCCTCTCCAAACCCCGTTCTCGGTACCTACATCATGCTTCTTCTTATACGATTTTTACAAAAAGGGGTTGGTTTCGCCGGCTCTTTACTTGTTTCCTCCCGTTAGTAGGTGTTGCTTTGGGTAAACCTCTCTGCGTCTTATTTGGGAACCTTTGCCTTTTTCATCGACGAGTTCTAAGGAGGTGGGTTTCATTTATGGGGGGGATGGGTTTCTGTTCCCCCTCTCCCCCCCTTTTTTTTTAGACTAAGGACTAAGTGAATTGCGATCCATTATCCCGCTGCCTCTTTGACCTTCTATGCAGTTTTGGATGCGAAACCGTTACAATGAGTTTTTTTCCTTTCAAGTAGGATCGGTTCTTTTCCCCTTTTCGATTTGAGAGATATAACTTTGATCCCTTCCCCCCAATTCATTATGATATTTCGACGTCTCTACACCCTTCTATAACCCCTGAATGTGTGCTCCCCCCCCTCTTCTAATTCATAACGTATGAGAAGATAAGTTCTCTCTCTTTCCTATGAAAGACAGCTTGTCTATGGATTTTTTTTCCTTTTCCCCCCAACGGTTTTTTCCCGTCTTAAACTTTGCGAGTACTCCTTCCCATTCCTTCCTCGCATGAATCACAGTGCCCTTTCACTCCTTAGTCTTTCGTCCATGCGGCAGGCGTTTTCTTCCTCTCAACCTCTCAAGCTTTAGAGTCGCCAATACCAAGATTTTTCCGTTAATGGCGGTTCCTCCTTTTTTATCGTATGAAGGATTTTTAGTTACGAATTTTTTCTTTTCCCTTCGCTTTCGCTACAACAGGGGCCTTTTCTGTTTTTTCCTTCCTTTTTCGTTCCCTTTTCCTCTGGGTCCTGCGCCTGTGTCACCTTCAGATCGATCCCCCTGTCATGGGGAAGTTGTACCCGTTTTCTCCTTTTCTCCCCTGTCAACTGTTCGGATCACGCTTAGAGCAGGCGTTCACTTCTTCCGTTCCCTTTGTGACAAGTTATCTCCGACCCTCGTGAAACGCACGATTTTATCTTACTCCCCCCGTCTTTTTTAAACCAATGTTGGTGGTCCTGCCTGTCTCTTCGATGTTTCTCTCTTCTCTCGAGTCTGCTTCATTGACGATGCTTTGTACCGTGGGCGTCAGTGTGGGACCTGTTCTCCTTCTTTTTCGATTCCTTTTCTTCACCATTCGATACTCCCACCTTTTCCAGCCCTAGCCTCGGGAGTTTCTCTCTTCTTCGCTTGAATCTCGAGCTCGATACCTGAGAGGCTCCCATCTTTTTTCTCCTCTCTAATTTCTCTCCCCCCCTTTGACCCCCAGGACATAGTTGCCAATCCCTCGGACATCTGGGGAGGCTCGGGATTGCCCTCGGTCCCGAGCCTTTTCCTCCGGGGCTTACGGATATCAACTTGGGTCGGATAGGATATCCCCCCCCTTAACCTGCCTACACGCCTTACGTTATTCGTTCGAACACGTATTCTCTTGATCTTTTAACTTTCAGACGTGAGTCCCCCCTTGGTTTTTGTCTACGCGGGTTCGGGCTAAGTAAGTGGCCAGGATCCTTTTTTAAGCTTTCCATACGGATTGATCCAAGGTCCCCCTTTTTGCTAGTTCCCCCCGTAACAACACTAGCCCCTTGTCATTTTGTGACCCCTAAAGACCTATATTTCGTATTTCCCCTTTTTATTTTCTCCTCAAGTGTTCGGTTCCACTCCAACCATTCATGGTTCCCCCAATTCTTCCCCTCCGAGAGGTGAACGGTCCCCGACTTCCCATCTTGCCCCCCTTTCTCTACAAGAAATCTGGATTGGTTGTTCCCTCCTTCCAGCTGGTTTGACCATCGTTCTCCTCCCTTATACTTTTTTCCCTTTGTTGAAAACCCCCATTATTTACCCGCCTCTGATCTCCCTCTTTTTTGCAATCTTCTTGTCGACGATTTGACCCATCCCCCGCTTAGATCATGACGAACTTCCCTGATCTTTCTCTTAATCCTCCTCTTTTGTTGTTGTTGATTTTCTGATCCCCCTCCTTTGTCTGAACTTAGAATTTGTTCTCAGCCAGCACTGCTTGCCGTGCATGCACCTCTTTTCAGATCCTGGGTTTCAAAACTTCCCCCTATGGATTCCCTTTTTTTCTCCCCCAACCCCCCAGAAGTTCCCCAAACACTTTCAACCCTAACCCCCCCTCTAACCCTTCCCTTTTCTTGTATGATCTCGAAGGGACCAACAGATTTTTCTTTCCCCTTGCATCTCTTGATGTACACCACCTATGATTTTAAAATTCTTGTAATTTATCCCCCCCTCCCTCTACCAGCATTGCATAGGCTAGCCCTCTATAAAAGTTTCTTTTCTTTTTTTCTCACAAACCTTCTGCGTTCTTGGTTCTTTCTGCGGCTGAGTCCCCGCCCATGTGTGATCACGTGCCCTCTTTCCGCCCCTTACCCCTGCCACAAAGTAATGAGCCCCCATTTAGGCCATCGGCATGCCACACCTTTTTTTCCCTTTCTGGGGCCTTTAATATGTTTCCAAATATCAACTAGCTACGTGTGTCGATTTTTCCCCTTTGTTTAATTGCGGATTGTCTCTCCGATCCTTTGGCCCCCAAAAGTTTACATCTCCGAACTTCTCCCCCCTCCTCTTAGATGTCCTCTATGGACTTCAGTTCATCTTATCCCACCCCCCCCCCCCCCGGGGAAGTTCCTGTGTCTCTTTTTCCCCCAGAATCCTCCTCTTTATCCCCTCACTTTGATATTTCTCCCTTTTATCGCCCCCCTTATATACTTCCTCTTCACATCAATGCTGGGATGTAACGTTATAATTTTCCTCTTCCCTCTCTCCATCCTTCAGCTGCGTTACCCCGTTATCAATCTGTGTCGTCACCCCTTGATTTCCCAAGACCCTTAGTAGTCATTTTTCATTGAGCTTCTTCCATAAGCCTCAACATCTAGCAGATTATCCTCCCTTGTCCCTCCAATCTAGAAGTGGTTTTTCCCCTATCCCAAATCGTTCTTTCTCTCGCGTGGCGGCTCTATACTATCTCAAAAGTCTCTCTCTCACCCCCTCTCCCCCCTGATTCTAGCGTTTTCTAGTACCGCCCCTTAGTCTTTTCCCCCCCCCAATCAAAACCATTGTAATTGACCGTTTCTTCCGATCAGATTTAAAGATCCTCCCCCCAAACATCCCTCTCACCTCTAGGCTTTTTGGTCAACCTCCCCCGATCTTCCCCCCCCCCAAACTGAGTAATTTTTTTTTCCTCCTTCATCTGAAGACTTCTCTTCTCCCTTTCATTCGTCCCATTTCGGGATATATTCTCCTTTTCTTAACCCAGATAATGCTAGGTGGTTCCTGCTTTCTCAACCCTCGTCTGGTCAGAAGATAGACCTTATTTGCGCACGGTGATGCAATTGCGAGCACGTTTTTTGGTTCCCCCTGCTTCCCTTCCCGACAATTGGTGGTGCGACCCCCTTCCTTTCTCCCCCCTCCAATCGACCTCTTTTCGATTCAGCTACTAGAAGAACTATATCTTCGACATTTTCTGTCCTTTCTCTTTCTTTGTCGCCAAGAACGCTTTTCTCCACTGGTTTTCACACCTTCTTGTCACTGAACCACTTTTTTTCTCTTTCTTGGTTTTTCCGTTTAAATGTTGATTATATCCCCTACCCTTTTTCCCCTTCTCCACTTCCACCCCAAATCCCCCCAATCTTCTTTTTTTCTTTCTTTTCATTTCCCCCCTCCCACCTCTTTCGAACCTGGATGCCTTCTTCCCCCCCAATTTATTGGACAAACCTTGGCCACTCCCCCACCTCCCCCCAATCCCCTTAGACCTATTCCACGCTCCTTTCACTACTCAAGTGTGGAAACAGCCCTGATTATGGCCCCCCCCCCCCCCTACTTCCCCTTATTTCTGACACCAATGAAGGTGTTTAGCAGTTTCTCCTACCCCTGGTCCCATTAGTCCCCCTTTATGGTTTACCTAGAATGGCCGTCTTTCCTCTCCCAGATTCCCGTTGCCCAATTTACTCGAGATCGTGGGCTTTCTTCCTTTCTCCTTGTTTTGCAGTTTTCCTGAGATGGAAACAGTTCCGAATCTTTCCCCTCTCCTTCCCAACGGGCCACGGCACCACTAGCATTCTTTTATTTTGAGGCAGCCGGCCCCCCCAAAGTTTCTAGGTAGCTACCACCCTCTCAAGCTTTTTCCCCCCAATGGCTAAGGGGGATAGCTTCCCCCGCCCCTGTGGGTGTCCATCCGTTCCTTTGGCTAATTTTTTCCCCCTAATCTGCTCTCCACGTTTTTGATGGGCATAGACCTGAACACCGTTGGTCTCTATTCTCCCTCCTTTTTTTTTTCTGTGGCACTTTTTGCCTCCTCCCCCCTTTTTTCCTCCCCGTAAGACTGCTCCTGTATAGATTTTCCCCCCATGCTGAGATGCGTTTGGGGGAGTTTTGGCAAAAATTTTTTAGTGCAGAAGTGGATTAGTCACTGTTGTTTTTCTAGCTCTTTTCTCTTCCCACCGTTTTCACCACCCCCTCTATATTGTATATTTACGGTGTTCCCATAACAAGTCCCTCCCTTTCAACCCCCCAGATAATACCTTCATAACGGATGTTCTCCCAGACCTTCCCTTAGAGTTTTTATCTTCCCCCCCTTCTTTATTTTCTGTGGCATTAGGGCTAGTCAAGTCACAAATTGCCGATATTATCCGCCTTGATAACTTTCCGACCAACGCCTTCAATTTTTTTCCCCACCCCGCTATATGCTCTTTCTGCGCTGCCTCTCCCCCCCAAGAGACTCTGATAGCCCGTCACCCCCGAGCACCCCTCATTGGTTCGCTCAGGCAAGGGAGGGAAGCTCTCATCCTCTTCTTTCTAGCGAGGTCCGCGGAGAGATGTCATTCTTACCCATTTGCCCGACGGTTAGTTTAAGCTTTTCTTTTTTTTTTAGTGGCTTTTCGATAGTTCCCCCCTTAGTCGCCTTTCCCCTGTAAGTTGTCCCCCCCCTTTGGGATTTTTCGCTGCACCCGGCAACCTTACCTCGCGAGATCTTGCTGATGAGTCGTTTGTGTTTTGGACGTCCTCTTAGCGGTTCGCCGCCCTCGATTAAACGCACATGGTATCTTTTGTTGATGCCCGTCGATTCCCTTCATGTGTGGCTACGTGCCATCGTGCTTCTCTTATTCTTCATCTCTTTTTGCGAAGCGTGCCATCCTTGTCTTTGTATCTTTTCTCAAGTGTGCGAAACCAGTTTTTTTTGGATCTTTTTTACGTTTACGAGTTTTTTGGTTCCCCTCTATCCCTTCCAAGTTCCGGCATATCCTCGGCGGAGATTGTTAAGGCCATGATGCGAGATATAAGTGAATCACCCTCCCCCTTAGCCAATGTGATTTTCTTCCATCTTCTTATTTCTCCCCCTGCTTCCCGTAACCCACGTTGGTTGCGGCCTCTGGGTGAAGATTCTTTGTCAATAGATCTACTAAACGGAAGTCCTCCTCCCCTGGGTAGGCTTCCATGACATCCTGCACCCCCCCCAGTCCCCATGTAAGTCCTCCCCCCTTGTAGCTCTTTTCTCTTTTGTCCATACTTAACTGACTTTTGCCAAAGGGTGGTCTGAAGATGGTATGCATAACTCGTTTTTCTGATTTTGGCAAGTGGCCAAATTTAAGGTCAGCTAATTTCTCCCGGATTCGTGGCCCTCTTTCCCAGCTCCCCCATATCTTCTCCGTGCTGAATATTGTGACCAACAGTTTCGCCCTTATATTCTCTACTATCTCCTTTTTTCTGGTCCTTGACGGCTTGGACTTCTTGCCTTTCCCCCCATTTCCATTTTTATCTCTGTGGTTCCTTTGAAGACCCCCCCCCATAACCGACACGGTAACAAGCATTCTGTTTCCTTTTCTGAGATCCTCCCAGAAATCGATTGTGGAGTCCTTTTCCCTCGCGGGTGTTTTTCCTTCTTTTGTTTAAATATTCCATTTTAATTTGTGACAAACCTCTCTTAAGAATTATGTTCCCCCTCTGATCCTTCCCCTTCTCCCCTGCGGCAAACACCTTTTTCTTAGATTAAGCCCGAACCG
>Ga0179591_1251764_pt1 | contig 12207 bp, 25 predicted proteins | sample CZOMad2_1_08_16f_FD_182891 | JGI IMG/M metagenome (GOLD analysis project Ga0179591, IMG submission 182891) | Vadose zone soil fungal communities from Angelo Coast Range Reserve, California, USA - CZOMad2_1_08_16fungal (PacBio error correction) | ecosystem: Environmental > Terrestrial > Soil >... | reverse complement strand
TTCCATCACCCCACAAAAAGAAATCCTTGTTTCATCTGCTCTGCTTTCCCCCCTTAACAGGAAGAATCCCCCCCCAACATGCCCGCCAACCACGACCCCCCCCCCCCGCACCACAATCCACAACCCCCAAGTATTGTATAAACAAAACCAACCTTCCACTGGGGGGTTTCTCAGCCTCGCCCCTGTTACCCCCCTTTCGGTCAAACCATTCCCCGGATGACCCCCCCAACCCAAAATAGTTTACACCCTCATACATGTGGAGAACTGCCTTCCCCGGTTTTTTTCACCTCAAAACCCCACGCCGATTTTTCAATTTCTTAACCAGCAGGCCCAAGGACCCACCCGATGGTTCCCTGTGCATCGCTTCGAACCAAGTTTTTTCTATTGCCCCCTTGAACATGTGCAAAGTCCCCGTTGCCAATTGGGACCAAAACAACAGTATTTTCCGCCGGTCCATGTAGGTCTTTCCCCCTAAATTTTACGTCAACATTTCATGGCAAAATGCCCTCTTATTGAAATTATTTCACCCTGGTTTGCGTCTTTTCCCTGTGTATTTCATTTGACGGCCGTTGTGGCCTTTTACTATATCTTGTGGTATCCCCATTTCCCCACAAATTTTCCCTCGGCCTTCGTTCTTGCCAGAACTTCGCTCTTGTCGAGCCGCCATCGTCCGCCCCCCATATGACGAACTTTGACTCCCCCTTGTTTTTACCCTTTCCCCCCGGAGGCCATCGATTTTTCAATTTTGCATTTTGGGCTCTTTGTCTGGAAGGTGTTCCTCTCCTTTTATTTCTTTTTCGCCCCCCCCAAGTCCCGTGTCTCCCTGTGTTTTTTGAGAAAAACCGGTCTTTTCCTTCGTTTAGATTGATTCCACTTTCCCGAAGGTCCTTCCCCCCATCCCCCTTTTATTGGGGCCTGCCTGTACAAAAGTCCGGGGGCATCCCTACTGGTTGGCCGAACTGTGTTTGGTGCAACCTTTTCCCCCACCCCTTCGCCACCCTCTTCCTTTCCCACTCACCCTCACGCATGTTTTTTCAACCCCCCTTACACTGCCGTTTTTTTTCACAAAAAACTTTTTTTGTTCCTCCCCTTTTTTCCCCCCGTCTTCCACTTGCGCTGTTCCTTTCTACCCCATGATAATCTATTCCCCTTGTTTTACAACCCGGGGGTATGGACCCGCTTGACGGGGCCCCCAATCACTTCTGCTACTTTAACCTTTTTCCTGAGCCTGTATTGTTTGAAAGTGGTTCTGCAACCTCCGAGTCACAACTACTCCCCCCCAGCATCTCCCAGGGGCTTTAATTCTTATCATTGTTCCCCCAGCTCCTGATTATTCACCCTGTATTGTTTACTCAGTTCCAATGAAATTTTGGTCCTTAAATTCACCCCTATTCATAGACATTCCTGTATCAAAGAACATTCAAAAACTCTTTGACCTGTTGTGCCTTCCTGTGCACTTTCGATCCCCCTACATTTGTTAGGTTCCACCTTTTAAGGTCTGGTCAGTTCCCTTTGTTTTCAAATATATCAGTGGGTCCCCCCCGGCCCAAGGTTTTAACAAATGGGTCCGGTTCATCCTTAGTTGGAAAACACAAGTCCCCCCCTCTTTTCCCATCCCCCAGATTCTTCTTTTGCCGGTCCGATACTCACGTTATTGGGGACCAAAAGTTCCACTCCAACCTTTTCCCCCACACGTTGTCCTGGGGTAGCTCTTAATCTTCCCCACGGGAACCTGGTGTACTGCCCAAACACCCCCCCCCCCCCATTTCCTAGTGCACTTTTTTTTGTTGCTTGCAAAATTAATTTCGCACAATCTTTGAACGCCAACCAGCCCAACCCGTTTTTTGTTTGTCCATTCCACCCCCAATTCTGCCCCGCGGTCACCAAACTCTCTTGGACCTCCTTGTCCCATTTCCGTTTTGACATTTAGTTAACGAGACCAAACGGGAACTTGCCAAACAACGGAGGGACCCCCCCCCCCCAAAAACACCCCCTCATGTTACCGATTGTTCTGGCTTTCAAGGCACTACTCCCAAGGCCGAAATGTTTAGAATTCCCATTGGGCCCCCACCCCTTCCCCCCAATCGATATTTAGATTTGATAACTGAGATTTATCTTCCCAATGGTGTTAGTTACATCCCCCTTTTTGATGGGTACAAGGCCGTAGCCAACAACCCCGCCCTCTTCCCAGTCTAGATTCAACAGTTGTTTGGGAGATCCACCAGTTGTTCTGGTCCCTTTCCCCAAAGGCCTTGGGGACTTTATCCAAATAGAGACCAATCACCCCCCCCCCATTTTTCGTTTGGGGTTTTTTTTGACACCAGGGGTCCTCTTTTAAATTGGCGGTTTCCATCCCCCCCCGGCGCCATAAGGGGGGTTCTTTTGAAGCTTGTTTGGCTTTTTTTACCCCACCGCTGCCCAGTATTCCTCAATTTCTTGCGGTATTTTTTGTTTTTTCCCTTCCGGTTCCCAGCGCAATTAGAACCCACCATGCCCCCCCCGCGAGGGCCTGATTCTTTTGCCAAACCCGCCTTCATTTTGTTTGTGGGGATGCAGGTAACCATTTCCCGTCCTTGTCCTTTTGGTTGTGTTTTTTTTTTTTTTTTTTTTTTGGTTTGCAACTTTCACTATTAACACCAGGTACACCACCCCAACCACCTTTGACACCCCCAGCTTTGACCCCTTTTTGAATTTGGCGTAGTTGCTTTGCCGTTTCCACCTTTTCCCCTTTTTATTTTTGCGGCTAGTTCACTTTGCCACAACTTCCGGACAACGCCGAAGACGCTTGTAGCCTTTCCCTTCTTCCCCCCCCCTTTGCCTAAAAACGCGGTTGCTTACACCCCCACACCTGAAACAATTGCCCCGAGGTCCACTCCCCCCCCAAATCTCTCTTTCTCAGTTTTTTTTTTTTCTTGACCTATTGGGGGACCGTCCCCCTTCCCATTTACCCTTCCCCTTTCCTCTTTTTCCGGCGGTTTTTTTGGTAGTCCTGGTTAATGCGGTCCACCTTTTCGCCTTCCAGCCAGTTTGGGCGTTTGTCCTGACTTGGGTTTCCCCAGTTCTTTTGCTTCCGACAGCTCTGGGACTTTTACCAGGGCTGCCCCCGCACGCCATAACTCATGGCTGGTGTTTCCATTGATCCCGTTTTTTGTGGTTTTGTCCCTTTTTTTGTCTTAATAGGTTTCTTGGGGGCTTAGCCGAAGTTACATAAACCCCCCCGGTCGACCCCCCAACTTGGTGGTTTTTCCCCACTGTTGAGGTGCGGATTTTTTTTTGTTCCTTCTCCATTTCTGCTCTGTCCCCGGACTTGTCGGGCCAAAGGTCCTCAACTGCAAAGACTGCCCCCCAGCGATTGTTCCAGCACCTGGGTCAGGTTTTCCTGGGGTGCTTGCGCCCGTTGTTCTTTTCTCCCCCCCCTTTGAAAAGTGAGATTTTGTGGTGCCCCTTTATTTTCATTTCGTTTGTCCTTTTTTGGTTTCCTCAGCACTTACTTTTGAAAAGTTTCTTCCTCTGCAACCCACGTTTTTCCTCTCTTCTTCAACCGGTCCCGTGTCTCTGGCCGACAGGACTTTGAGGTGCTTTTTTCAGTTCATCAGAACTCCCCTTTTTGCTTTTGTACCCCCCCCATTTTTGCCCATCTGCTGCATCCCTTTCAACAAGCGACTCCGCGACAAGTTTTGCCTTTCCTTTTTTCCCGTTTATTGATATTTCTTGTTGTTTCCCACTTGGACCAAGTTTTTTCCCCTTGTGAAAATCCTTGGGGTCCTGGGCTTTGCCAGTTACTTGCTTTACTCGTACAACACTGCACCTTGCATCGGGCCCCCACTTCATTCGCTATTTTGACCACGTGCCTGCTTTTCTGTATCAGTTTCTTTTCCCTTTCTTTCCCCCCAGCCTTGTTTTTTCACAAGGGACTTTGTTTTGGTGGGTGGCAGGCTCATTGGAGCATGTCTTCCCCCCCCAACCCCCCTTTAACACTTCTTTTCCTGGTCCAATAACGTTCCTCCAGTCCCAAGGATGGACAAGGTCTGTCTCGGGGTTGGTGGCGCCTTCTCAACTTGGATGAAAACCATTGTTTCCACTGTGTCTTTTGGTCACCCACCCCCTGATTCTCTTTCACCCTTGCCCAGGACCCCCCCCCTCACTTCCCGTAAAAAACGACATTACCTTTGACTCGGAACCCCCTTTCCCCCCCCAGTACTGCCCCAATCCCAATCCTTTTGGCAGGGGTGGTTTCTGGCCCACAGAATGTCTAGGATACTTGTTCTTTTATTTCCACATTCCCTTGCGCCTTTCTTCCCGTTTGGAATGAAATTTTTTTTCATCCCCCCCCTCTAAGCATCATTTCCAACACTTCTTGGTATGAGATTGAAAAGTAGTTTATGCCTTTTTTAAGTTCTCGTTTACTTCCCCAACGCATTTTAAGTAAACATCTTGCTGCCTTGTCTTTTTTTCCCCCTTCCTCCCCGTTTTTCCCCTTTTTTTTTAATACCAACACGGTATTCCTTTGGTAGTCCCTTTCCCCATCCCGTGCATTTTTTTTGTGTCTCGGTTGAGTAAAACCCCCCCCCACTTTTGTTCGTTTTTCTTGTGTGGTGGTCCTTTCCCCCAATTCATGCGATTTTGATTTCCAAAGGCTTTGGGAGATCTTCATTTCCACAAATTTGCAAAACAATCCTCACAAGAGGGATTTCTGGCCTTTTTGCCCTTGCGCCCCGTCTTTGCTGGGAACCACGGATTAACCCCGTTTATCATTCTCCAGTACAGTTTAGCTTCACTCGTTCTTCTTCCAGTTCTCCTGGTTTTCCCCTTTTGTGCGATTTTGCATAAACCAGCCTTGTTGCCCCCCACCCTCTTTTCCTCCAAGCCACATGAGGTTCCGTCAAGCGTCAAATCTTTTGCTTCCCCCTTTTGATGTCAAAAACACATGGTGACGTCATTAGTCCATTTTTTTGGACTTCCGTTTTTCCTTTTTTTGCTTTCGTCACTCTCTCTGCTTGCATGGGCCCCGAGTCCGTTTTGAGAAGCGTCTTTTTCTTTGTGATTTTTAATTCCCCACAAATCCTCATTGCCTGACCCACGGGCACCACCGACTCACCCCCCCCCCTTCCCCCCCGTCCCCTCCCAGGTCCCCCTCCCTCTCTCCTCCCTCCCCTCAACCCTCCATCCCCCCAACCCCTGCCCCTCCCCCTCCACCTCCCTTAGCCCTCCCCCTTCACACCCCCCTCCGACTCCCAAACCCTCCCCCCCCCCCCACCATCTAACTCCCCAGTTCCTCATCCTCCCAACCTCTCAATCCCCCCCTCTTCCTCCCGCCCCCCCTCCCCTCCCACTCTTTGTCCTCGTCACTTTCTTTCTCCCCCCCCTCCTGCCCTCATCCACCTCTCCCCCTCCCACCAACTCCCCTCTCCCCATTGCTTCTCCCCACTTACCCTTCACCGTTCCTCTCTTCCTCCCTACTCTACCTTCCCCCCCCGCCGTCCTCATTACACTACTACCCCTCCCTCACCTCCCCCCATACTCCCCTCATTCTCCTCCTTTCCCGCCCCCTCCCTATCCCTACCTCCCTGCTCCCCCCCCCCCCCCCCCTCACCCCTCAACCCCATTCCCGATACACCCCTCCCCGCTACCCCCTCTCTCTCTCCCATACCTCTCTCCCCATTCACTCCCCATCCAGCTCCTTTTCTCTTCCCTTACCCTCCCCCCCTCCCTCCTCCCCTTGTCCCTTCACCTCTCTGCACAAAACCTGTTTCAATACCGGATTTCAGTTGACTTTATGTTTCGACAACCTTTCTAGAGTGACCTTCACTGGACTTTGGCCAGATTTGTACATTGACCAATGGCAACCGTTTCCAGTCTCTCCCTTCGCGGTCCCCCTTTGGCTAGCGATTCTGGTCCCTTAATCTTTCTGTCCTGAGGGAGTTTTCGGCGTTATCTTTCGGTAACCCTTGGTCTCACGTCCCCCTTTTGATCGGGTTTTTCAACAAGTTATTTCAATTGGCCTGGTTTGACCCCCGGTTGTAATGGCGGGATTTTATGGTTACCCATTTGTCCCCCCCTGTGTTTATTCACCTCTTTGCATGGGGGCAGTTTTTGGCATTCATGATGTTTGTGTCCCCCCTTGTTTGGGATTTTAGTTTTGTTTTTCTTTAGGACCCAAGGAGATAGTCGATAACCAATGGCGGTGGTTGGTTTCACCCCCCTTTTATGGAACTTGAGGACGGTAATTTGACTGGAACGTAATAGTTTCAAGCATGTGTCCCACTTTTGGTTTTTTGCCCTAGATTTAATCTCTTTAATACTCCTCCTTTGTTTCTGTTGCCGCGGGCCGATGATCTGTCCCATACAGATGAGTATCCAGCTAGGACTTTTCAAACAAGAGGGTCCAAATGACGGACCGGCCCAACCCCTTTTTTCCCCCCCAAACCACCCCCCCCTCCAAGAATGGTAATTTCTTGGAGGATTTTCTTCAATACCATGCCGCCCCGTCAAAAACCCTCGCCTTCCACCCCCCCGAAGGAAAAATCTTCTGCACCACCTTCCCTGGTAACCTTTTCACACCCCCTTTTTCCCCACGGGTTTCACCTAAGGGGCACCCAGTCCCCAACTTTCAACCCCTGGGTTTAAACCTGTTCTCGTTTCACCCCCCCTTAAAACTTTTTCCACCAGGATCCCCCCCAATGGTCGAACCTGGCAAGTAACCCTTTTCACCCCGCCCAACCTTGGTTTCCCCTTGGCCCACTCCACCCCGTGCCCCTCCCCGTCCCTAGATTTCACAAATTGATTCTTCTTTCCTCCCCCCCACAGTTTGTGATTCGAGGGGCTTTCCTGCAACGTTTCCCCCCCTTGTTCCCCTGCCGTGGGCAACAACCTTTTCTTTTGTGACGTCCTGACACCAGGGAGTTGTCGCCTTCTTCACGACCTTCCCCCTCCCGGATTTCTCAACGTCCCCAGGTTTTTTCCGACCTGTTGTGTATTTAGAATTTAGTGTTTTTTCCTGTCCTTCTGAATTTGTTTTCCCCTCCAACCCCGTTACCCAATTCCCTTTCCTTCCTCGTCTGTTTTTTTGCATTCCCCCCTCTTGTCGATTGCGTCCGAAGATATTAGGTCCGACACCCCCCATATGACCGCCTTTTTTTCCTTCCCATTTTTAACATCAACTGAACCTCCACACTTCCGATTAAGTCCTTGGCCGGACACCCGTGAATGGGCCCCATGCTTCCTGAACTGGTGGTCAGCATGGACCTTTTTTCACTCCTTGCAATGCCCCCCGGCTTGACGTTTGCGTTGAACAAGGTTTTCCTGGTAAGGTTGCTTCTTTGGTTGAGGGCACGTTGCTGGAAGGTCCCAGGAACGGGCCTTTTCTGCAGTTTTTTCCAAAACCGACCTGACTACTTTGACCCGTAACCTTGTAGTGCACCCTTTTTTGGGTAAATGCCCCCCCCAAAACGGTTCTTTGCACTCACCCGCCTCGTTTTCTTGCCAGCACCCCCCTGAACCGCTGTTTTCAACAACCCCCGTTCAAGTCCCATCTCCAAAGCTATTGGCCATCTGTCACCCTCCCCACACAAGGCCGGTTGATCCCCCCCCCCCTGATGGGCAACCCCTTTTTTTCCTAACTTCACACACTCAACCACTTGCTCCCGGATTTTACCTTTCCCTGTCTTGATTTGGTGAATTTCCCGCTTACCTTCAAGTTGAAGACCACTTTATTCAAGGTTTTTTTTTTTCTCCGAGGACCCACAGGGGCACCCTTGTGTTTCATTAATTCTCCCACCTTGTATGTCATTATTCCTACCTGGAGCCAATTTAAGTATTTGGGGTTTTCTTTCAATTTTCCCCCATCCTCCTACGTACGACCTCCTGTGAATCAACCCCTCATTGCACCCTCTTTGGGAACATTGGTTTTGTCTTTTTGTGAATTTATCCCCCCTAATGTACTTAATTTTCCCCTGGTTCCTCCTTTTCCCTTGGTGAACTCTATTCCTTGTTGTTTTCCCTCCTTTTTTCCCCCCTTTTCGTTTCCCCCCCCCCAATTTCGAGGCGTCCCCACCCTGCTTCCCCATTGGAAGCTTTTTATTTTCTGCCATATTTTAACTTTTTCTTTTTGCAATGACCCCAACTCTGAACTTTTTTTCCATTGCGTCTCACCAGGTCCATGGGGACTTTTGTCCCCCCCCACCAAAACACACAAAACACTCGTGAAAGTTCTTTTTCACCCCTTTCTTTCTCCCCCTGTGTCTGGACAAGAACACCCCTGGCCACGGGTCCTCCAATAGATGTTTTACTCCCCTTCGGTTTTACGGATTCCCCCTTTTCGTCATCTGTCCCCCCTGTTTCCCGAAAACTTTTAAATCTTTCCCCGATTAAAAACTGGACCCCCTATTGTGCGGTGGTTACTTCCCCCGGCACGGCTACTTTCCTGTCCGTCCTGGTGCAACTTTCCCCCCTTTTGCCCCCCAAACACTCGTCAATCGATCTATGATTTTAAACTGCCCGCTTTTTACTGGGTGTCCTTTCCCCCGCAAAGGCGTTTACTTTCCCCTGTATCCCCCGTTTCAAAAGTTCGTACTGCCCATACGGATTTGTTTCTAGAGGCACAAATGGCCCCCCCCCCCCCCCCCCCCCCCCCCCCCCCCCCCCTCGGGCTGCGTTCCCCCCATCATCGTGGGGTTGACTCGTTAAACCACCCAATACCTAAGTTGACCCGCACCAGCGTTTGCCTTTTTTTTTTCCCCTTGGCGGAAATTCCCCCCCGGTTTTGCAAGACGGGTTCCTTTTCTGTTCCCGTGGTTGTGCTCCAACCCCCCCCCCTTTCCCGCTTGAAGTATTTTGCCGTGAAATTTGTTGTACTGTACCTTTTTTCCCCACTTCTTTGAAGGTGCACAGTCTTCACTAATTCTTACTTCCCCCCACTCCCCAAGACATTTTGAGCAGTGCTGATTTCCAAACAAAGTCTTTCTGGGGGTTTTTTCAATTGCCCTTACATAAGGTCCCCTATGGAGAGGGTCCCTTCCCCAACTAATTTTCCCACTCTGCAACGTCAAACCCCATTTGTTTTTTGACCAAACTTTGGCCCCCCCCCGTTGCTCCCCTTGTAATGGTCGTTGAAGGCTTTCTACCGGGGTTGACCTTTTGACCAGAAAAGTTGATTTTTTTTTCCCCTCGCCAGACTTTTTGTCACATTCCCCCCCCACCCCCTTCCATGACAACGTCCCTGCCAGGGACCCCCCGAGAATTTGCCCTTTTGAGGTTTAACCACGTGATCAACAGACGATCGGGAACCTCATCCCACTGACCCCTGGCCCAGCCACACCCCTTAAACCTACCCCTTTTTTTTCCTCCTCCTCGTCTGGTTGCTCGGACTTTTTTTTTGATTCCCTTTTTCGGGTCAATTTAGTTTCCATCTTTTTTCGGGTTGGAGCAAATTCCTTTCTCCTTTTCCCAAATTCTGCTTCCAGAGGGTTCCTTTGTCAGGGTTTTTTTTTTTTTTTTTGCCAGGTTCCCCCCCACTTATTGCGGGGAACTGTCTTTTAACAAGTTTTTTGCACAGCTCCCCCGTTACCTTCCATTGAGGGTTCCCCCCCCTTTTTTCTTTTCCCAAGTTTTGTTTCCTTGCGTTGGGTTTCATAGTTTCCGGAGGGGATAGGGAACTTGATCAGTTGCTGGGAATTTCCCACCCCTTTTTTTTTTTGTACCTAACTCCGGCTTTTCTCCACGGAAGTGCTTCTTTTGTTTTTTTTCTTTATTTCTTTGGGGACTCTTAACCCCCTGGCTTAATGCCACCCCCCCAAGTTCCTACCTCACCGTTTCCTTTTTTTTTGCACTACTTTATTGTTTTTCAAATGCACCCCTTTTTCCCCGTGAGCCCCCCTTTTGTTGTGGGCTGGTACCGGGTCCCCCGGCAATTTTCAAAGGAGGCTTGTGCGGTAACCAGTCCTTTGATTCTGTCTAGTTGTGTCCTTTCTTCCCCCCCAAACCTGCTGCGAGCCATTGCAATGGTTTGTCTCTGCAACGGCCCGTTGTCTCGGTTTTCACGTCCTGGGTTTGCACTCCGGCACAGTTTCCATCCCTCAAGCGTGGGTCACCTTCCACCACTTGTCGATAGCGTCTTTGCTTTTTTGCATAATTAGCTTTTCCCCCCCACTGTTTTTTTCCATTCCGTTGGGCCAGTTTTCTTAATCGTGTCTTCCCCGTCCTTCGTACCCAGTGCTTTTGCCCGATGTCTTTTTCTGGTCTTCCCGATGTTTCAAAAAACAAGCATCCCCAGGCCCCCTCCTTTCTGACCCCGCGTCCTGTCCATTCACCCAGTTGGTCTGTGTCCTTGCCTCGTTTTTGACTTCCTTTTTTACACCAGCGACAAAGGGATTTTTTTTTTTTTGGGTTTTTTTGCCGTTTCCCATGGCTGTTTCTTTCAATTAGTCTATTTCAGTTTTCCCACCCTTTTTTCTTTCTTGCCCTTTGCAACCATCCACGTGTCAATTTTCCTCTTTCCTCCCCCCCGTCGACAACTCATTGGAAGTTTCTGTGGGTGGTTGCTTTCTTTTTCACTGATGGCAAACCCTCACGGTTAAAAATTTGTTTTTTGTCTTCAAACACCACTTCTCTCTTTGTCACCCAAAGGCCCAACCCCCCCCCCCTCCGTCCTGTACGAAAATTTCATTCGGAAAGGTCACCCCTTTGTTCCCCTCCAACAATGTCCGGCCCAGTTTTCTGGTTATTGCAGAATTTCTTCGGCGGCCTTCTTTTTTGAACCCCCCCAAATGAATTTTCCAACTTGTTTCCCGGTACCGGGTGAATTTACCCTCCGTGCTTCTGTTTCCAATCTTTTTCCAGTTTTAGTCCCAAAACCTTTCTTTGCTCTTTGACCCATCTGTCAACCTTAGTTTCGCCTCCGTCCCCCTTCACAACCATATGTGTGACTTGACTTACCCCCCTTCCTTGGAGTGCCAGTCTTATTACCCGCCAAAACGTTTCCTCCTTGGTGGAATAAAAACCTTTTTTTATCCGTATCCCTTTTGTAAAGAACGCCAGGGGTGTCATTAAGGAGGGGCAGTGGAAACCCACTGTTTTTGTTTCCGTCTGTTTTCCGGTGACGGTGCCGAAATTCCTTCCTGATTTTAGTTTCAAAATTTGTTTTTTTTTTTTTTTCTTGATTTACACACATTTGCCCCCACCCAAATTCAACAGAGTGGATGTCGGGATTTTTTGGCTGGTCTCCCCCAAATTTTCGTTATTGATTTCCTTATGCACCTTGCTCTCTCCCCACCCCTTTCGGGGGACTTGGACATTCCCCCCCGGTTCCCATTCAAGGTTCGTGGCGAGGCGCCCAAAAGTCAGTTCTCACCCCCTCCTTTCCTCCCATGGATTTGCCCAAGGTTCGTCCCACCTTTTACCCCCCTTCATCTTTTCATGGCTGTTCGTTCTTTTCTCCCCCAAAACACTTGTGATCTGGTTCGGTCAATAAGGTCCGGTCCTCTTTTTGAGCGTGGCCCTTCGTCACAAACAAGCTCAGTCGTTTTTGCCCTCCCTCCGGTAAGGATGTAAATATTTACCTTTGTGATAAGCCACCCCTCGATTTTTTTTCCTTTTGCACCCGTTTGCAGAACACCTCTACACAAAACCTTGTGCACTTTCCTCATTATTGATTTTCACAATTTCCCTTTTTTCTGTTCTTGAAAACCCTTTATCCGTTATTTTTTCCTCACTTGGTACCGGACACCAGCCTCTTTTTTTTTCCCTGCGGACTTTTGTGCCCCCCTTTCCACTAGCCAATACGCCCCGAGACACCAAAACTGTTTGCTTCCTTAGTAGAATTTCTCTCGTCGTTGTCGGGGTATGTGGCGTTATCGTCGGTCGTGCCATTGTTTATTTCAGAAATTCTTTTTTTTTTTTTTTTTTTTCTTGGTTTCCCCCCCGTCTAATTTCAGCCTTTCCCCCCTGGGTGAAATTTTCGTGCTTCTCCCCTTTGTGAAAACGTTTTGTTGATGTGTTTCGGTTTTTGCTTTTGTCGTGTCTGTGCTGTACTTGGTTTTTTTGTTGATGGTAGGGGATACCCCTCCTCCCTTCGAAGTCCTTTCTTTTTCTTTTTGTTGTGGTGCCGTTCTGTTTTTTTCCCGGTTCCCCCCTCCCTTTTTTTGGCGGGCCGTCTTCTTTTTTAAAGGCCCCACTTTCCTCGCCTGCCAACCTTCTGGCACTGTGGAGTTG
>Ga0179591_1176118_pt1 | contig 12207 bp, 8 predicted proteins | sample CZOMad2_1_08_16f_FD_182891 | JGI IMG/M metagenome (GOLD analysis project Ga0179591, IMG submission 182891) | Vadose zone soil fungal communities from Angelo Coast Range Reserve, California, USA - CZOMad2_1_08_16fungal (PacBio error correction) | ecosystem: Environmental > Terrestrial > Soil >... | reverse complement strand
GGAGGAACCAGCCGTGTGCGACGAGGCTGGCCCCCTTGTCTTATGTTTTTTTCCGCTTGTACCTGTTCAGATAACTCCCCTGTTCCCTCTCTGTTCGTCCCCCCAAGTGTCCGGCTCGGGACTGTAAAAACCCCAATTCTGCCCAACTTTTTAGTTTGCGCGCCCGCGACTAGAAAGGGGACGTCCAATACAGTCCCCTTTTTCAGTGCTTCCCTCTTCCTCCCGGCTTTCCTTTCTCCCTTGGCAGTCGGTCGGGCCAACCTCAGCTTTCAAGCCGGTTATCGCGCTTCGCCTTGAAGTCGCAACGTCGTTTTTCACACATAACAGGAGACATAATGTCGTAACTTTCCCTTTTTCCCCCACCAAAACCTTCCTGGCCCCTTTTGTGGTACGTAGTATTCTCCTATCAGAAAGCAGCTCGGTTCTAGTCTGGTGCTTCGTAGCGGTTGTGGGTCGTGGGTTTAAAGATTCGATTTTTCTTTAAGGTTGCCTTCCATCCTTTTCTTTTATTGATCTCTCCTTCTTTTGGGGTGAGTTTTCGCACTGCCTCTTTTTAAGAAACAGGCCTTTGTCGGATATCGTGTGACCTCCTCCCGCAGGGTAATAAATTCATCCCCTTCCCATTTTCGTTTTCTCTAACCGGTTCTATCCCACCCAGCTGCCGGTAGTCGAGTCTAGTTTACAGTCGATTTCGGGTTTTTAGTTCGCCGCCCGTTAGGAAGGCAGAAAGCTTACCCCCCTCCATATCCTTTCAAAAAACCCTATAAACTTTGAACCGTCGCGCTCGCCCAGTGAGAGGGAACCGGGGGTATTGGATCCCGACATGGGTCGTCTTTCCCCCCAGTGACGGAGCTGGTTCCTTTTTCTTTTTTGAAGCAGTAGTGGTCCTCTTCCTCAGCCTCCCCCCGCAGTAAGCGAAGGACGTCACGGCTCCACCTTTTTTTCACGATTGGGTTCGAGGCCTGACCCTATCTTTTGGAGTCACGCCCTTTTTGGATGCCCTCCATCGAGTCGTAAGCTTCTGGAGTTGACTTCAAAAAGTTCTCTTTTCTTTATGCATCATTTGTTTACAACCCAATCATGCGTGAAGGATTTCCCAATGCGTACCTTTCCCCCCCCCCATGAATGATCTCCTCTCCCCAAAGCGTTTTCGTGACGGTTAATCAAGTCTAATGCCGTCAAATATTTTCATTCGCAGCCGAAATTGTTCAGTCCTTGTGCTAATTGTGCAGTGTCCTCGCTTTAAAGTGTGCCAAGTGATCGTTTTTTTTCTTTTTTCTCCCCTTTAGCGACGGACCTTCTTTGTCTGAATTGTTGCGTGCCCTTGCTGGCCCCTTGGTGGTGTTATCTGGTCTGTGAACGACTTCCAATTCTTTCAGCACATACCAAGCCCGATTGCCTAGACGAATTCCCTTGGCTAACGCGATTTATCGGCGGTCCGCAGAGCCCGTTTCCGTAACGCGCTGAAACCCCATAAGTTTCCCCGGTGTTGTCTCCCCTTCAACCTTCGTCCCGCCTTTTTTATCTGCAAAGATCCCCTGCGAAAGTCAGTTTGAGGCACAGTCAGAAAGCTGGGTATTGTGAGTTTTTATGGCGGCCTGACGTGCCTGATTTTCTTTTTCTTGGTTCTTCGTATGCCCTTCTGTCAAAGATGTCTTTTCCCTTTTCCCCCCTACAACTCCCCCCCCTACAGCGAGTGACATCCTGTCGATCGTGACTCGGTCCGATGACTAAGAGCGCACGATTGCCTCACTCCTTGCCTCTTCCAGAGTGCCGAGTACCTTCCATTCTCTTGGAACCTGCTCCGCCGTTTAACTCCCTGGCGGATTCGAGGCCCCGGCTCCCAGAGACGTAGGGGGAGATCCTTTTTCTTCAAGTACGATGTCCTTCTTCCTGTGGTCTTCTCCCTCGATTTTTCCACTCGAGAGGAGCGAATTCACGACGAGGGGTAATCGTTATATGTTAGGCAAGACTTTCGGATATTTCCCCCCCAGTTCGCCGATCCTACCCTCATTCATTCGAAGTGATTTCCCCTTGTAGTGCCCGTCTTAGTGGTTGTGTCCAATGGAGAGAACACGGACGTTGATGTTAACGTCTTACGGGTTCTCGAAAGTAGGACAGGGCTGTGGTTCTTTCTTTTCCCCTTCTAGTTCGCCTTTCGATGCAGTTTTTCCCCTCCCCCCCAACCCTGGACCCCTTAATTTTGAAGGTTTGGAGGGGGTGCCCCCGCCGGACGGCTCGTCCTCTCCCTTCCGCCTAACCGGACGCCCAGCGTCACGCCTTTTCCTCCATCCAGAATTTCCGCCCTTCTTTTTTTTTTTGTGACCCCCCTAGCTCTGATCCCAACTGGCGTTCCTGTGGCCTTTTTCTTCATTGCAGAACTCCCTTATTAGTCGCCCACACTTTCACTTTTGGTAGTAGCGATCACAACGTCTGTTTCTCTTTTTTCTTTTTCCTCCGTGTCCAGTAGAAATCTCCCCCCCCCCGTCCTCTTGCGGTTTGCTCAAAACGATTCCGTCTTCCCTCTGCTTATAGTCCCGACGCAGGTGTCTTTTATTTTTCCTCCTTGATTTGTCAGGCCAATTTAGGTTTGTCCAGGCCCTTTTCCCCCTTTATTTCCTCCTTTGTAAGCCTTCCTTTTTCATACGTCTCCCAGTTACTTTCGTTCTCTCATGATGTGGCGCCGCGCTAGAATGTAACACAACACGACTTTTTTGCAGTTCACCCCTTGCTTCTCCCCCCGTATCATTTCCCTCGAGATCCCTGCATAAACTAGCCTCTCTTTTTTCCCCCCCTTTTGTAGCCCCCTTCAGTAGATTGAGGGTTTTCCCGAACCGGAGAGAAGATCACGGTCCCTTTTCAAAATTCGGAGGGCCCGCAGTTGACCTCTTTTCTTTTGACTCCATCTGATTGAACGACCCCGCGACACCCTTTGCGCAAATTCTCCAGCCGAGTTGCTCCTTTCCTAACTTTATTCCCCCCGGTTAAGGGAAATCCGGAGTATTCCTTTTTCGTGCCGCGAGCAAATTGGGTTCCCCACCCAGTTTCATATTTTTCCGCCCTTCCATTTTCCCCCCCCCCTCCATGGTTCACTTTTCTTTAACCAAGTCGAAAAGACTTGCTGGGGGTTCGGTTTTTGGCGTTAGAATCCCCCTCGCGGTTGTGTTTTGAGAGAGTATTCTACTCCTTTCTGCATGCTATTATTTTCGTGAGTTGCAAGCCCAACCAATTCCCTTTTCCTTTTTCCCCCTTTTTTAGCCAGATCTTCCCCCCTTTTAATGGTGTGCTCTAGTGATCGATGCAGCGATGCCTGGTGATTGCTCGATGGGTAGCGTCAACCCCTCGTGGGAATTTGGTTACTGGCTTTCTGTCTCAGTGGAGGCCCCCGGTTTAGTTTTTCCCCCCTTTTTTCCCCCTGTCGGGATTTTTTATGAGTCACCGCGGGTCCCGCAGCCGTTCAACGGTCAGTTCCTCTTCCCCCCCTTTTTTTCGGTTCCATTACTCAGCCGCCGCGGTTCGTCGACCCTCCTTGTCGGCATCCTCTTCTTTCCACATAGACTCGAGAGCGCCCGACCAATGCTGTTTTTTTCCTTTACCTCTCCGGTTTTTTTTTTCCCCTCCGAGCTCGCTCGGCGCCACTTCATGTTGCAACACCGCGCTTACCGGTGTCGACTTCGGCTTCAAGCCGTTCGTCACATGCGAAATATTTTTAGTTTTACCCCCCCCTTCCTGTTCGCCACAAGCCCATCAAGGGGGCCGGTGACGATACCGGAGTCTTCTCTTCTCTTTCTACGAACTTCGTTGGCCGATTGCCTCGTTGAGCCTCCAACATTCTGACGGGGCTGTTAGAATTGACCCCTCGTCTCCTATCCCTAAACTAGCCCTTAAGTTTTTCTCCTCCCCCAAAATATTCTTTCAAGTGCGTTTTTTTCGTCTTATGTTGCGTTTCTTTGCATGACGGAAACCCATGAAACTGCAGTTGGCTCTTTGTTTTAGATGTCAGTCGAAAGAAATGCCACAGAACCTTTACTCCCTTTTCCAGAATCGGGTGAGTGTCTTGTCCAGCGTTACTTTTCCGAGGAATCATGATTTGGGTTTGGCCCTTGCGCCGTAGTTCTGGCCACACCCGGCAAACCCTCCTTCGTCTCCTAGTTGATTTGAACCCTCCCCCTTGGTTCGAACATCTTCCTTGGGTTTGTCGACCCCACAGCGGTCTCCCTCCCATTTGACGACCCGTTACTACTGAACTCCACCGACGCGTTCTCGAACAATTGCACCCAACCCTCCCCCCTACCCCACTTCTTCCACCTACCCTTGAATCACTTAGCACTACTGGGCGGTCAGGATAGTCCACTCTGTATATCTGATTGATGGAAATAACTCCCGCTTCTTTCAGTAGATCCTCTTGGGGGATGCCTTTCCTTTCCCCCCAAGAAAGCTAGTCCATCTTAGTCTACGACACCCTAGGGCTCTTACCTCTAATCTAGTACGCTTTCCATCTGAATCCCGTCCCCGTTGCCCCGCTTTCTTCCATCCTAATGTTGAAGAGGACAGGTGGCTTTTTACTCCCTATGCTGATTATCTCGAGTGAGTCGTCTCTTTGGTACCGCCCTATTTGACAGGATGGTTCACTAGATGTGTGGCAGGTAGGGGCCTGTGTCCCTCCCCGGTCCTCCACTTCAAGTTGGTCCTCCCAGAATCCCACTTTCATCTCATCTTCCGAGTATGCCGCCATCAGCCTTTGTTTTGCTAGGACCCCAATTTCTCCAGTCCCAGCTATGGTTCTGCCAGTCTTGGAGGCGGAGGGAGCTCATTCCCCCCCCCGAGTTGAGGCTCTTTGCGTTGCCTTTTTCTGGAAACCAGCCCCTAGCTGGGTTTAATCCTGCGGTCAGCGAACCCCCCAGGTCGGGATCTTCTTTTTTCCCCTACCGGATCAATTGTCCCCTTCTTGCGCCTCTGGCGTTATCCAATCTGTGCGTCCCCAAGTTTGTTGTTGTCTTTCTTGTCAAAAACGACAACAGATAGAACCTTTTTAACTCCGTCACTCCCGCGCACCCCCCCGTACCCGGAGCTGACAAGCACATAATTTTAGGTCCTTTTCCCGTCCCCCCGCACAGCCTACCCTCCTTTTCCACCCCCCTCGTCGTTGCGACCTGTTCGGCGGTCCCCTCTTATGGCCGCATTTCTGTTTTATTCTAAACGACGTGCGTTATCTCTTTTTTTTCTGCTTTCTTTAATTGGGCCTTCACTAATGGTGATTGATCTCCACCCCCCCCCACTCGTTTTTGTAATGTCAACTCAGAATAGGTGCTCTTGATACCCAGTTTTCCCTTTCAGGATTCCGCGCCCCACCATGATCACGCTGGGCTTTCGAATTTGACGACTCTTCTTCTGAAGTGTGATGACGGTTCTATTTACACTCCGTCCCCCTCCCCCCCCCCCCCCCAGTCCCCGCGCCGATCGAGTAAATCCCTTTTCCCTTAGAGGTCTCCAGAAACCTTTTCCCCCCCCCCTAAGGGGTTTTTTTTATGTGGATCATTGCGCCGGTTTTTGTGGGTTCTTTTAGTTTTTTACTGCGGTTACCCGTTAGGATGACCACATGTTCCTCTTTAGAGAACTCTCCCTGACAAGTCGCCCTCCACGCGAGATTCCTGGTTCCCGGCCGCTGTCCCTTTTTCCTCTATTTACGCAAAGGTATACGTTTCCCTTGAGGACGAGTCCTGTCTTAAACGGCACCTTTCTCGCCCTCAGGTCCCCGCACGCCACGTCTGTTTACCACTAATCTGCGCGAACCCAAGCTGTCCTTCTAACCCACCCATATCCGACCTCGAATTGTTAACTCCTCCCTCCTCTCGTTGATACTAGCTCCCGAGGTTTATGTACGGCTTCTGTCGCCTACTGACTTAAATCCTACTGTTTTTGCCGAATGCGTTCCTCCTTTGCTTTTCCTTTTTTCAACCCGACGTTGAGACCCTCGCCGCTACTTCCGTACTTCCTCCCCCTCAATTGAGGCAAGATCTTATGGACGTCTGCGCGGTCGTGCCCTCCTGCTATTCTTCCCCTTCGAGTCGCGGCGCTGCGATCTTTTTCATACTTTTTATCATGTTCCACTATTTTTCTCGTCTTCTTTCTCCCTGTTATCGAAGGACCCCCCCAGATCTGCGATTTTATTAAAAGTGGCGACTGCACTTGATGCCTCAAATCTATATCTTTTCTCATTTTTTTGGGTGTCCGAGAGATTCGGTTTTATTTTCAACCGATAGCTGGCCCAGCTCTGTCAGTTATCGTCGATAACCGAGTTTCCCTGGAAGAGGTCCGTCCTCTGATGGATAGGTCCCTGAATCCAAATCTACTCCCCTGGGCAACCTCCCGAGACTCTCCTCACAGTCAAGAGTTCCGTCCTCAAAGATCTCCTCCTATTTTTGAACATTTTTTCCTACCCCGTCGTTCCTCCTTTATCGAGACGTTTTAAAGCGTTCCATGTGTTTGCAACGTCGTGGTCAAATTCCCCCCCCGGAGACTTATTAACCCTGCGTCTGTTCCCATTACATTATTACCTGGTTTTTAATCCTTCTCTTCTTCTCTAGGAAGTGACCTCTGTTTCTTTCTGTTTCGCGGGGGTGCGGGTTCCCGATTAAGTTCTCTGCTCTGGTGTTTAGTGCGTTTTAACCCCGGCTTCTGCGCAATTGAGTCTTGGTAGTATCAGAAAGAACTTCCTTTTTTTCGAAGTTGATGCTCCCTTCTTTCGCTATCTGGATGCCCTCGCCGCTGCCTTACCCGTTGCGAGATCGTTTGAAACTTTATTTAAAGTAGTCGAGAGTTTTTTTCTTTTTCCGGTCGCTTCCCTCTTTTTGCACCCTGCAGCTCAGCGGTTAAACCCCCAGTGTAACCGCACGGCTTTCCTTTTCCCCTGAGATCCACTGCACCCCTCTCGCTTCAGAATGTTTCTTTGCTTCCAAGATAATTGCTCTCCCGTCTGTACTAGATGCCCGGCGCGGGGACTTCCCTAATTAGTTGGTAAATCTTTCTTTCCCTTCCTTAAGAAGTTGCCCATCCTTTGTCCTTTCTTAAAGGCGAACCCCCTGTCGTTCATCATCGGCTGGGCCAAGATCGGTCCCGTTTCTGCACCATCAATTTTGTGACCCTTCTTTTTCTCCCCCTTTTTCTTCCCCTTCCAAAAATTCCGATGGTTTGTGGACGTGATCAATTCCTTCCTGTTTACGGCGTTACTCTCCAGACACACAGCTTTATGCAGTTTTTTTTTTTCTCTGCGTGCCTTTCCCGCCCTCCGCAATGCTGTGGGGTGCTTTCGCGCAAATTTAATCTATGCCGCGGGTGTGCTGGCCGTGAGGAGTGTGTTTTTTTTTTTCAGTTCTGCCTTCCCTCTTTTTCCAAGGAGAAGACACTCGTTTCTGGTAGACCCTGGGCCTTCCGAGTGGTGGTTACGGGGGTTGGGTGGCCTACTTCAACATTTTTTCTCCACCCAAGCCGACTCTCACGAAATTATCCGCTTGGACCCAGACCAGTCTGATCGAGGTCTCAGAAGACCTACGGGTCTCTGCTTCCATTGCCTTTCACCTAAACGTGGTGGGGCTCCCCTTACCCCCCCCCACCCGTCCCCCCTCCTAGTTCTTATGACCGCTCCCTCCGCCTCAAAGCGCTGCCCCTCAGAAGCTGGACTTTATCTGGCCGAGCAGTTTTTCTACTCTTTATCCCGCCTGACTCTCCCGGTGTCTAGTTCCAATTCTTTTTCCCTCTCGATGTGCCACCACCCAGAAGAAGAGTGCCCCGACATCCTGTTCGCTGTTGGTCTGTCCGCTGCCTCTTCCTCTACTCTCAGCAGGAGGAAGTCTCACTCCTTTTTCTATGATGATCCCCCGAGTCGGTCTAGGCTTATGGGAGCGGAATCTTTTTTTAACGCGGCGGTCGTTTTGCTCCCCCCCTTTCTCCTCCTCAAGGTTGTGAGAGGTAGAGACCATCGCTTTCTTTTTTCTTCCGCTTTTTCTTTTTGTCTGAACTCGTACCCCCTCTGTCCCTCTTAGGAGCGTTCCCGTGTTGTTAATAGTAGTATGTACAGGCGTTTCTCTTTTCCCGAGTCGACGCCTGAATCTCTTTCCTTCTTCGAGGTTCTTCCACTGGTTTCCCCATTTGCTGAGTTTTGTTAAAGTCCTCCCATGCGGGTCCACGTAGTCGTAAGGGTCCTCAACTTCTCTACAAAGTTCTTCTGGGTTGTTTGTGTTTCTCCCCTAACCCGTTTTGTAGACCCTGTATGTGGGTGAGTCCCTCCGAGTCGGCCGGACCTCCTGTTGCGTTGTGCCACTCGATTAATCCCACTTCCTGTGCGTCCCCCTACTCACGACGCTTTCAGCGCCGCACCCGAGTCGTCAGCATCGCCTCCTATCGGGATACGTCAGCGAACCACAATCCGCTTGAGGACACCTGAAGGCCTTGAAGTGTGTTCTTCCTACTTCCCTCCCTTGTTTTGCACTTCGACCCAAGGTCACGTACATACTTTTTCTAGTACGCACACACTTAATGGGTGGTAGATCGAATACGATGTCGCACGTAATTTTTGTGAGTCTCCCTCTAAGCGTTCCAACGCATCTTGCGGCTTAGATAACTTCTCGGAATCGTCGTACGGCCCCTTTTAGTGGATTTTCAGGACAACCCTTCCTGTTTTCCCACCTTTATTTCGGACTCTTTGATGCGCCCGTAGATATACTTTTCCCACGGTAGCGCGGTGTTTATGACGGAGCTACGGCGACATCGTTTTTCCACACGTGGCCATCTCATGTACACTTTTTTTCTTCTTTTCCGCGATCTCGCTCCTCTACCGATCATTAAATTCGTTCTCCAACCCGGCGGCGGCGTCCTTGATAAACGAACCGGAGAGAGATCACTTGCCATTTTTCCCATTTTTTCTTTTTTTTTTGCCTTCCGGTGCCAGCGATCATCACACGACTTTGACTACACGCTGACCCTCCCCCCCGTGTTTGAGAGCAGCTGTGCCGCAGTCATCAACTTTTTTTCCTCTCTAACTCATAGAGACAAAGACCCCTCGTTTTTTCCCTTTCTTCCGGGGATGAGTTTCCCCCTTTTTTTCCCACCTAGGTCGTAAAGCGGGCAGCATTGGTGTGACCATCACGTCAACTTTTCCCCCTTCAGAAAAGAAGATCTGCACGGCCTGCTTTTTTCTTTGTAGGAGTAATCTTCTCTTTCACCATCCCCCTGTTTGTTCCTTCTCCTCTTTTCCCGTCAGAAAACTACCCACTCCTCCCTTCAAGAGCTTCTTGCGGCGTTGCCCCAAACAATGACCCATGTGTGGTCACCTAGCTTTTACGAGTTACGGGCACTGTTGTCAAATGGACTCAGCCATTTTCTTCCTTCTTCGGTCATCACTCCTGGGATGGTGTCTCGGTCTGCGTCAACCTTTCCCCTATGCACTGGCGTAAATGCGCTGATAATTGCGCAACGGCGGGAGGCCGTTCGGTCCGGATCGGGCTTTTTCCACTGGCCTGCCTCCGGTTCACGCAGCTGGTTTTTGTTGGGTTCAACCTCTTTCGCAGTTTTAGTCTTTTTTCTCTTTTCTCAGTTGATTTCTAGGCTTCCTTCTTTGCTGCTCGCGACGACATTTTTTTTTTTTCAGACTTTATTCTTTGGTCTCTTCTTCCACATCATGAGCACAACCACTCTCTTTTCCCTTTCCCTTCTGATCGATTCTTCACTCTGTTCGTCCCTGACTTGGGCGACACATGAATTGTCCGCCAAACATACATTTGCCTTTGCCGTCGTCACGGCTCTTGTTACGTCCGATGGATTGTTTTCCCGTTGCATATGTTCTCCCCTCCCCCCAATTCCGATCGGGGCTATGGCCTTTTGTACATCTATTCATACCCGCAGACTTATTTTGTCGACGCTCCCCTTCATTGCACGTGGGAGACCTTCCTCCTGAATGAGAGCACCATGTAATGCAGTTTGGCTCGCTCTTGTTTCGCTGACTTAGACTCCTCCTGGAGGATCTTAGGTACGACTTTTTTTTTGAGGTCGCTTTTTTCCTTTCTTTTCCTTTTTTCGAAGTGTTGACGAAAGGGCTTTTTTGAGGAGGCGTTTAGCCGATCAAGTTTGGAACCCCCCTCCAACACTTTCGTTTTCGTTCTAAACTAAATATTCAGGGTCATACCTTTTCGTTGGTTTTGTGCCGAGAACACCCAAAGCCCCTGGTCCTACTTTTTAGCGAAAGGTCTGTCCGCCGTACAATTACCCTACTAGTGTTCTGCGCACTGAACAAACGAACCTCCTGTTGCCCCCCACACTTAGAAGGAAGGGATTTCTTCCTATCGGGTATATCATCTCTTGTTTCCTTACTTTGATTACAGCTGCGGCAAAATCGAGGGGATGATCGCTGTTCCCGAGAGATCGAAATCTTTACTTACCCTTTTTTTCCCTCAATCTGACCCCCCCCAAATTTCCGTATTTTTTCTATCGCCATCCGAATAGCACTATGTCCCCAAGGCGCTTCCCATACGCATTAGAGGACCTCCTTTTGTCCACCCCCTCATGAGTGATACTTCCCCGGAATAGATTCAGCGACGAGCCCGTTCCCCTCTGATGTCGGGCCATCGATAGTTTTGTGTAGTTGGTTTACTTCTTAAATTGGCCCACTCCTCTGGCATCTTTTCGACCAACGCGGTAGGCATCCGCTCCCTTCAAGTTTGCATCGCCCTTTTCTCGGAACTATACAGTCCCGACTATGCTTTTGATTCCGCTTGATTCGTTGGAGTTGGCGTCAGGTCAGAATTACACAGAGCTTTTTATTTGTCGAATGGGTCTTCCCCCCCCCGTGTAGTTCCCCTATTTTTTAGCGTCTGCACCTCGGTGTTCTGCTTTCTTTTAGAGCCGCCCTTACGAGTGAGGTGCGCAATCGTTATTGGTCGCCTTAAAGCGTGTTTATACTGGCCCCCCTATAGCCCCCCCCCCCCCCCAACCACTTTTTTCCGTAACTTTGCACGCACCCTGCGCACACCTCACCCTGGTCGGAGAGATTATTCTCGACTCAGGCGTAGGTCTCAAACTGGATTTCCCTGCCGCGGGAACACTCCAATACCTGCCTCGGCGTCCGAAATCACACCATTCTGAGTAATTGCGGCTTTTTGGTACAAGTACTCCCTTTTCTTCTCTTACCAGGAGGGTGTATTTTTCATGGGCATCTTCAAGATTTGGAAATTGATTCTGAGTTAACTCACCTCAAAAACATTTTCTGGAATGGTGCCCTCCAGAATTTCGGTAGAATCAGCTTCTTTTCCCCCCCCTCCCTTTCGTTTCCGGTGACGGCCGTGGCCCTTCCACCCCTTTCTGAACTCCCGTGGGGTCGCGGTGACACTCCCCTGCCGATAGGTATTCCCTGCGGGGGAGCGGTGCATTTCCCAATACGGAGGCTTCTACACAAAAGTTCCTTCCCCCAGGCTCTTTTCATACTTACATTCGTTTGCCCCCTTCTCGGGTCCACCGTCCCCTTGGTTTCCCCATCGACGATGTGGACGCTTGCTGTAGTGGGTGACTAGAATGGCGGTTCGCCCCCCTTCTTTTCAGGTTTTTTTTCACGTTTCCGAAGCTCAGGGTCTCCGCCGCGGACTCCTTCGCTACCCCCGGGGCTGGCAAAGTGATATCTCGGCATAGGCGCAAATGTTTGACCCTGCACCTTCCCTAAAGGAAACTATTCCTAATTGTATTAAATTCCCACTGGAACTCTTGAAGTTTTTCTTCTCCTCAAAATCAGATGCGACAAAGCCCCGTCTTTACTAACCTGAAACCCACCTGATCTTCAATAGTTTCCCGCCAACCGCGCGAAGCTTTCCGATAGACGAGGTAGGCCGGCGTCTCGCAGCATAAGAAGCACACAGGAAGATTGGAGTTTTTTTTTCCTCTTTCATCCGTCTGGAATGGTAACTTTTGACCAGCCAGTCACTTCTCCGCTTCCTTTCGCGACCCTTTTAGAAAGAAGATGGACTAGTACTGCCACAGAACTTCGACTGCAAAGTATGCTTGTGTTTATGATTTCCCCATTTTCTTATTCCAGTGCACTGCATTGATGGCAGAATTTGTTGTACTTTCTCTGAACCCTAGTATTTCGTCTCCTTCCCGACTGTATATCGCCAGATGATTCATGAACACCCAAGGGGGAACCTTTTTCCCCCTTTTGGTGCATCA
>Ga0179591_1140164_pt1 | contig 12208 bp, 15 predicted proteins | sample CZOMad2_1_08_16f_FD_182891 | JGI IMG/M metagenome (GOLD analysis project Ga0179591, IMG submission 182891) | Vadose zone soil fungal communities from Angelo Coast Range Reserve, California, USA - CZOMad2_1_08_16fungal (PacBio error correction) | ecosystem: Environmental > Terrestrial > Soil >... | reverse complement strand
TTCCCTTCCTGAAGTCGCGTGACTGATTGGTGACCCTCCCCCCTGCAGTATTCGTATCTGGGTAGTAGCTCCGACTCTTTCTGCAAAGATGAGTTTATGCTTCTAACCTGGTAGGCGCCCCCAGTAATTCTCCCGCATAGACTCTCTGTATGCAGTCCTGTAACAGTATCCTCTTTTTCTTCCTAGCGGCTTGAGTTTTTTTTTTGGCCCACAGGATGAGACTGCCTATTCCCCTCTTCCTTCTTAATCTCCCCCAACTCTTTCAAGTCGCGCTCGTGGTCAACCCTTGTTCTAATTACCATTTTTTTCCTCCTTCAACTGACCTCTTGGTTTATAGAAGGATTCGCGCTACTCGAGTTTGGTTTGCGCCGAACGTTCTAAGGTTAGGTTCCGAGAATTCTCTTGTGTTGAGGTTTCTGGTCGAAAAGTCTTGTTTCCGTCTCGTTATGAGGGAGGTGACGCGAGGGGTCCTGGCCTTCTTCAAACTCGTTCTCGGACGTCCCTCCCTCGCTGGGCGATTCTCCATAGATCCGTAATGATTTTTTCCCTCGTGCCAGGCTTTCCTCACCTTTCCCGCCTCAAAAGGAATCGTTGAGATGACTTTCTTTTTTTCTTCACATCGTCTAGTCCACTCCGGTAGACAAATTCATCTCTGGTCTTCTTGTAGAGTTGCTACGGCGCCCCTCCCGGTGCCCATCTCTCTATGTCTCCTCCGACAGATTAATAGTAGAAGTCTATCTTCTTAAACTGTCTCCGTGATAACATCCCTTCTTTCGTCTTTAAAGTATCTTCCTCCCCAGTACAGAAAGCGTCATCTGCGGGCCCCAACCTATTCGACGCTTGTTTCTCCTGATTAAGATAACTTGAGGCTGAAGGCCCGCCTAGCCATACTCCTGTTTTACTCCTTTATTCGGTTCGTTTTAAGATCACGGACTGCGGTGATGGGATCTTTTCCGCTTCTTTTTTTATCGGCGTGATTCTCCCTTAGTAGCGAGAGGCTAAGTTTGATTGTTGAGGATGTTTCTCCCTTTCGACGGCTTTGACTATTTCCTTCTAGTCCGACTGAGAAGTTTTGAGCTTTTTCTCCTCCCTCCTTGCATCCCGAGTTAGAAAGAGAGTGAAGTACTTTTCTCACCCTCCTGTCCTCCGTGATTTTCATCCTGTCTCCCCATCTCTATTTTACTTCCCATCAGTTTTTGTTTTGAGATTGGGCCTTCCGGCTTTTTCTTTCACCGTTGCGTCTTTATGATGCACGCTTGGTTAGAGCGAGCTGAGTACGTTTTTTTTATTGTTTCATCTACTTGTGAACGACGTTCATCTCCTGCCCTTTTCCAGTCCGACGGCTCCCGGAGTAGCATTCACTCCCCCTAACTTCGTCGGCTGCTCCCTCCTTTCTCCAAACTGACGACAGAAGAAATCTTATCTTCTCCGTCCGTGAAGTCGGTATCAATCTCCTCCTAGTAGCTCAAGTTTGATGGCTATGTTTATCCTTCCTCTTAATCCAAGTCCCTTTCCTTCTTAACCCCTCTGTTTTCCTTACGTTCACCCCGTCGATCGCTTTAGAAGGAGCGTCTCCCTACAACTGCCCTTCCCTTTTTTTAGAACGAACAACCCCCACCACCCCCCAACCCCACCAAGACAGGAATAGTCTTGATGCCCCCTAATGTTCGTCCTTCGGGTTTTCTGTTCGCCTCTCTATATTTTGAAGAGATTCTTCATTCTGACATCTCCGACCCCTCTTCTGAGTGTAGGAATCAGGTTCACAGTCATGTACTGTAGAAATCACGTACAGAAGACAAGATGCATTTTTTTTTGCGTCCCCTAGCGCTTTTAACCTAAAGATCTTTAACGGAAAATTCGCGCGGAGAGGAGCTCGATTTTGCGTAGTCTTCCCGAGTTCGATAAAAACTTTCCTTCTTCCCACCCTTCCTCCCAGTACTTCACCGACCCCCGAATTTGGTCAAGAAACATCTTATCCACACGATTGTTTTTTTGGTTTTTGTGGGGGGGGGTTGGTTTTTTTTTGGTTGTGGTGTGGGTGTTTTTTTTTTTGTCTCAGCTCCCATTAGGACTCAAACATAGTAAGATCCCGTGTCGCCCACATATCCCTTATATAGCGCTCCTTTCTCCCTTTCCCCAGCGAGTGAATGTATTACGACCCCCGACGACAAAGTGGAACAATTCTCAGAGTCTACTTCCTTTTCTGTCTGCGGTCTTTTGGGAAGGCTATCCGTTTTGGAGTCAACCCCCATTTTCACGCCGCTCGAGACCTCTCTATTTTCTTTCTGCCGAGAGCTTTGATCTCACCCCCTTACGCCCGCATGCCCCCCCCCCCCTCTCTCGGTCAGACGGTGACGGCCCTCCGCGTGACACTCCCGTTCTCGAGGGCCTGACCCAGTTTTTCGCGACTGACCTTCCATCTATCGTAGTCTTCCCGTCTTCTCGCGCGAGAATCCCTTTTCGTCCTCACCCACCACCCATGTATCGTTCCCCGCTCTGTTGACCCTTCCCCTCTGCAAGGAAATTTTGATATAGACACCTACTGCTCCAAGAGCTGCGGGATACGATTTTCCTTCACCTCCCGATTTGAAAGTGTTTTCTCTTATTCCCGCGTTGGCTTCCCCCGAATTTTTTGCGCGTATCCCTATGGTGCGTCTTGGATTCTTTCCCAACGATGCCTGGAATCCTAACCAGGTCACGGTGCTGAGTCTGACATTCAGCATCCCTTAAACTTGTTGGTGTTTTCCCTTCCTTCCTTTTGATCTTTGGTATGGAATGGAATACTTCTCTTTTCTAAGACTTGCTCGTCAGATGATACCCTCTTCCTCACTCCCTTTATTTTAAGTCAAATTCTCCAGATTTCTTCAGGTGCGTCCCCGGTCGTCTCTCTCTCTCAATTCCAGGAGTTGGGTTCTCGTTGTTTTTACGAAGAAAGAGGTCAGTACTCTTTTGACCCGCATTCTTTCCCTGAGACTAAAATTTTTAAGTGATGACTTTACTTTTGTGAAGGTCTCCTGTTATTACCGATTCGACCTCAGCTCCTGCCCCCAGCCGATAGTCATCAGCGGAAAGTTCACTATCTTGAACCCCCTTTTCTCCAAATCGAGATAAAACCCATCTCTCCCCCTTCCCCCAGGGAAAATTTTCTGCTCTTCTCCACCTGTTAGTTTTCGTACAGCTTCAAGGGCTCCCCCCGTTTCTTCATGCCCCAATAAGAATTTAGTTTCTTCCAATTTCGCGTGGAACTCCATGAGAATGGTCAAACTAGGTAAGGTTGCCTCCCCTCATGTATGGCGCCACCAGATTTAATGCCTTACCAGATGTCGCCCACCCTTTTCCTCACTCTATTTCCTCTCTAAGGTTTAGATCTCCCTCCTTGCTGTTTTCCTTAGCGGTTTCATTCCAAGTTTTTCGTTTTGTGAGATTTGCCGGACGACTTCTTCGTTCACGTCAAACCCCTCTTTTGGACCCCCCTTTTTTTTCCCCCACCGGACCTTTGCCCACGTATCTCTGTTCTTTTTCACGGCCAGTCAACGGGATGGGTGACTTTCGTTCCCACTTAACCTTTTTCTTCGTCGATTTTTTTCGCCATCCTTTCGCGAGATGTAGAACGCTTTCGAGGTCTTTTTCCTATCCACTCTATGGGTTTCTTTCCTGAGGTGTCTTTCAGTGTTCCCTTCCCTGTGACTTAGGCCTATTCTGCTATTTCGCGGTTAGGATGGTTCTATTTCTCGCCTTTCCCGAAGAATGATAAACGCGTGTCACAAAAAGCGCTGATATGCTGTCTAAATTGCACTCTGCCTGTCCCGAGGTAAGTCTTCTTTTTCCTTCCCGGTAGGACTGGTCACAGACGCGCACGCAAGTTCAAGTTTGCCCTTTACTTCGTCTCTGAACTCTTTCTCCTTTCTTTTTCGCTCTTATCTTCGGGTTTCAATCGAAAGATCTTCTTTTTTGTCTTTTGCATTACTTTGCTCTCGTAGGTAGGATATCAAGCTCCTGTTTCCCTGGTAAATATTCAGTCGAGGTGTGTTCGTAGCCTGGGAAGGAGCCGCACACAAGATGTCATCCCCCCTTTTTTTGTTCTCACCCCCCTTTTCCTGAGTTCCGAGTTCGTTTGCTTCTTCTTCTGAGGCAGTATTCCCTTTTTTGGGATCCAGACAAAACCAAACTGACTTTCCCGGGTTTGACTTTCGCGCCCGATAGAAAGTTATATTCTGTTCCGGCATGACAATAGAGGCTCTCTTCCCCCCCCCTGGTTTTAAATGAACCTTGTTGAGAGAGGTCGACCCTCCCCCTCTATCCCTCTCAGGTACCGCGACTTGTAGCTCCATGGTCCTTTTTGGCTCTAAAGTAGAGAGTGAGAACGTACAACTTTTTTTTTGTGTCAAGACCTTCTAGCATTTAGAGTCTATTCTTCTTCGCGACGGCTCTAGTTTAGTCTTTCTTCGTCCGCAGACGACGGCTGTTAATTCCTGAGTCGTTACCTCCCAAGAAGAGGGCTTTCTCTTCGACTTCGACCGAGTTCTTCTCTTGAGTAGGGTTCGATCGCTAGCCTTACTTCTTTAAGGCGAGGTCTGTTTTACCTCGAGCGGATTTGAGGTTGTTTTGTCGGCCCCCCCGGATAGTCTTGATCCCCAAAACTCATCCTTGATCGAGCCCCTCGCCGTCGAGCGAATTCTTTTTACCCTTCTTTTAGCCGCGGCTGCCGATCTCCTCTTGGCTAGGCTTCCTCGCGCTCTATATTCCCTGTGCGCCAAGGTTGTGTTACCCTCCTCCGGTACTTTTGATCTGAGATTAGACAGCCTTTTTTTTTGTTCTTCTCCTTTGGGCGTCAACCAAAAGGGCGTGTTTCTCTACCCCCTTCCTCTCTACGTGATTGGGAACGAGGGATTCTCTAAACTCTTTTGTAGACGTACGAGACTCCCGAGTATCCTTTTCTTCCCTCTACTTCCGTACGGTGCAGACCTCTTTTTCTTACTTGCCTTCTCCCGCTCCTCCCTCAGGAAAATTACACGTGCGGTTACTTCTTCTGTCCTGTCCCCTTTTTTATCTCTCTACCGGTAGACAACGAGCCTCTTTTCGGCGCCTGTCGAGGGCCCCTTCTCCGTACCTTCGATCTGGCTCTCCGTCGTTTCTCTTTCTTCGCATGATTCGCATCACCTCCTCCCAATTTGTTTCCCCCGTCCCTGTGATCCCCCCTCCCTCTTGTTTGTTCCTTCGATCGCGCCCGTATCGAACCTACCGACTCCCCTTTCTCCCCGTCTTTTTGCAAGGGTTGTTGCAACTTTTTTCCCCGAGTTACCTGTTTTTTCATTATTTCCCTTCGAAGAAGTCAAGCCAATCCGCCTTCTCGTTCCTCTTGAGTGAGCCCGCTTCAATTTTTTGCTTCTGAGGGGCTCGAAGCCCATTTCGATCTCGTATTTCTGGAACCATTTTTTTTTTTTCCTAAAGTGGATGTTTATGAGGGGCTTTTCTTTCCCTTCTCCAGCTTCGTTTCCCTTGCGACTGATTTGACGAGGGAACGTCTTCGTCCTCTTTATTTGGTCTCTTCTGACCTCGACCTTCAATCCTTCCGACAAGCTTAGTAGAGAATCTGACTCGTCCTTCCTTTTTTCTCCTCCTTGCTCCAGATCTATTTTACTACCCCTTGTTTCTTTGATATCTGGCGGCGAGGAGAGGACAACTTCGTTTCCCTCTGATCTCTTTTCCAGCGCTGGTAGATGAAGAGTTTCCTTCTTCTTCTTCGCTCATCTTCTCCTGTACATTGAAAGGCAGCGGTCCTTTACTTCTGGAGCGTCCATCCCTACATTCGAATTTAGACTGAATGGGATGTCCCTTGTTCAACTCTTACGCCCTCCCCCGAAGCAGTTAAGCTTTTCCCTCCTCCTACTTCCTCCTTCTTTAGTAGGCTCTTTTTCAGCCCGTTTTTTCCTCTTCCCCAACCAAAATTTTCTCGAACCGACGTGGATTTCACGTCGACTCGCGTGACTCACTCCCCTCGAAGCGGAGTTTATCCAAGTCTACCCCTTCCTCTTCTTTAGTGAGAATCGCGTACGGGTCATGAAGTTTCGTTTTCTTGAGCGCTCTGCCCCTCCCTCCTGGGCACTCAGCGCCCTAACGAACAACTCTTTCTTATTGTTTCTTTTTTAGCGAGATTTCAGAATACTTTTCTCACTATCTGAGAAAGAGGCCACGCTCCCATTGGCTTTACCTTTAACTTTGATTCGCTTCTCTTCTGGAGACTCCGTCTTCCCAGTTCTACGCAGCGTATCTCCCCTTTCCCCACTGCTGTTAGACTCCCTTTTCCCCTAATGTTTCTTTTAGCTAAACCAGTTTTTTTTGTCAACTCCCCCCTGCTAGAAAACGAGGCTATAGCGACATCCTTCCCCCGTTCCACTTGATTTCGCTTTAAACATTTCACCCCGCTCTCTCTGAGAGACACTCTTTTTTGAACATAGTCTTTGAGTCTTGCGACCTCCCCTACCCGCGAAAAGGGGGGACAATTTTTTCTGGCTATTTTGATTCAGGAGACTGTTATTTCGTTGCTTTTAAGGATTCTTTGCGATACACCAAACCCCGAAATCTCGCACCCATTTTAAGGGTGGGTGGTTTTCTTTTCTTCTCTTTTGTGGTGTGTTGTGGGTGGGTGGGTTTTCTTTGTTTTTCTGTTGGGTGTTTTTTTTCGGTGTTGGTGTCTCCGCTGAGGCTTTCTCCCTTATAAAACCTAATCGAGCTTCTTCGTCGTCCCTTCCTCCTTCGTGACTCCCATTCCTCGACGGACGCGACACCGTTTTTCTCCTCTCTCCGACCCAGCTGACGCTAGTGCCTTATCCTCTGAAGTTATCGCGCGATGACTCGGTCCTTCTGTTTTAACAACTCCCTTTCTTCATTTTTTATCTTCTTCCCATCAGAAAGAGAAAAGGAGTCTCTGCACCGACTTTTTTAGTGATTCCGGGCTCGAGCGACTTCGCCGCGCCTCCTTCATTTCCCCTTTTCTTGAAGATCTGAGAAGTCCGCGATGTTTCCGCCTCTTGCACCGTTAGCTCCTGGAGTAGTACAAACCTTTGGTTCTGCGTGGACTTTCTTTTCGCCCACCCCCGCTCCTACGTCCACTCAAGTAAGGATCTTCGACTGTTCACACTCACGTAGACCTCCCCCCCAAATGTGGTATCCTCTTTTTTCCCGTAAAGGAGACCCCTCTCTCTCCCTCTTTTAATCTCCCGTACATTTTTACCGGCCTTATCTCGCGTCCACCCTCCTTTTCCTCTTCACGGCTCAATAATCGAAAGAGCTTCACTTAAACCCCTAATCTCTCTTCTTACTTGATGGCGCGCCCGCTTCCGTTTTGCGATAAGGTTAACTTCTTTTGGATGAGAGCGTCGCGCCGTGAACGATCTTTCCCTCTCCGATTTAAGAAGTGAGTCTTGCTGAAACATGCAATCTTCTTCCCTCTAGTCTCCTAGGTTGTGACGGTTCCTTTTTTTTTTCGTTCCGATGTAATCCTCTCTTCACTCTCCCTTAATTACTCCCCTAGACGTTTCCCCCCCTAGAACAAACTCTTCTCCACCTATTCCACCACCATCTCTTTCCTCGTACACGTGCTCCCATCTTAGTCCTTTAGAGTCTTTATAACCAACTTTTTTCTGGGACCTGGACAGCTTCTAAGTGGCACCCCTCTTTCCCGTCTCCCAACAAGACGCCGTAGCGTTACGGACATCCCCTGACTTTCCATGTCCCTTTCCTGTTCCTCTTTCTTCGTTTTTCAATAAGAAGGTATGGAGCAAAAAAAGCTTGACACTTCCCAACACTCTCCTCCCCAAATTGAGTCTTCTCTCTCCCATCTCACGATTTTCTTGTTGTCTCGATCTTTTTTTCCCTAAGCAGTGTGTTTCTTCTAGGTTGCTCCCTTTAGTTGAGATTTGCGCAGGACCGGCTGCCTCCCCTCTTTTTTGACCCTTCCCTTTACGGGGCCCTTTGAATTACCCCCGCTAAGTGTCGTTTTTTTTTCTTCAACCGGAGGTTCTTCCCATTGCAAGCTGTCAGGCACCCTATGACTTTTTGGGATCTTAGAGTTGCTTTTCTCATCCGGTTAAGAGTTGCACGATGGGATCTCTTTTCCTCCCTGGAGAACGATTTTTCCACTTGTGCCAGTAGGGACCCCTGACTTCCTATTCTCTTTTTCTCTTCTATGATCCTGCGTTCAACCCCTCAACTCTTTTTCCTTCCCACAACTTCTATTGAAAGAGCCCTCCTTCCCTGTTGCGGCGTTTCCTTCCTTTAGGTCTTTGGTACACCTACATCGGTTGGGTTCTTCATACTAGTCCTTCCCACCTCAAGCCTGGAAACTTATCTATTCACTCATGGAAATTCGTGAGCTAAGACTCCTGCCCCTTTATTTTCTTGTTGTACTTAACGAACCTTCTTTTATTGCGGTTTTTTTCTCTATTTCTCGTCACCGCGTCCAAGTTGTCTCGAGCAGTAAGGCAGCGTTCTTTTTCTCCAATTACTTCAGCGCGGGTCTGAACCTTTCTTTGTACTTATGTTTCAGATGTCCCCCCCCAACTTCGTTGGAGGCTGCGTTTTAGGTTTCTTTCCTGTTCGAATCATTTCCTTTCAGTCGTTTAGGCCTTGTCCGAAAAACGAAACCCCCACCATTGTCGGAACCGTAGCCCACTCTAGCCCCATTTAGATTCTGGGAGTGCCCCTCCATGACCTGTCTTCCGATTTACTCACCCTGTGCAATACCTTTGGACTTTCTTTTTTTTCTCCTACGCTCGAGACCTCGTCGGTCGCCGTAGTTTTAGAGATCATTTGTTGGAGGGGCTCTCCCCTTTCCGTTTGACAATCCATTTTTTGGTGTCACAGAAAGTCCTTTCCAGTCGTCGTCTAATTCTTTTTCTTTTAAGAGAGAGTCGATTTTTCGCCGCCCGCCGTGTTCACTTCTCCTGGTTGGGTAGTGATACACTCATCGGGTAGGACTTTTTTCTCCACTTGACCGAGAGATTATTTTTCTGATACGGAGAGAGACGTCCTCCAGCTAACTCTTTCCTCATTCTCAGGATTGATTTGGGGTTGGCACCCCTAGCGCTTCCCCCTCCCTTGACTTCCCCTATCCCCAAAGTAAGTATCTGAAATTTTCGCTCTTCCCCCCTCTAGTTTACTTCCTTTTCTTCTCCTACTTCCTCTCTTTTCGAGATTGGTTCGAGTTCGTTTCTCTTCTCTGATTTGTTTTAGAACTTTTTTCCGATTTTACTCCACGTACGGTTATTCATGTCTCGATAGGCCTAGTTTTTCGGTCTTTTGTGCAACACGAGAGCGTTCACCATCGATGAGAAAAGAGATTTTGACTCTTTTTCTTCTCTCACAGATTGCAGGATTATTCACCTAATTTCACAGTCTATTCAGATTCTTGCCCCTATCCTAATCCTGGGTTCCCAGACTCTGATAGTCTGTCCTCCTTTTCCCCATTCCTCTTGAGTTCTTGCCCCTCCTTGATGTCGCATTTTCTCTCCCTCTTTAGAACCCACAGTCCTCTATGGTTATTGAGATACTCTTTTCTGACGATCCCGTTGAGGCCTCTCTCCGTTGGCACTACTCCAGTATTAATGTCTTCTTGTACGATGATCCAACGACCGTAGTGTCACTGTCGACGTCTAACAATAAGAGTATTTCTTTTTTAGTTGAAGTGTCTTGATCTAAGTATAGAAAGACTCTTAGACGGTACCATTCTTCTTGAACTTTTTTTTTTTCATGCATGACCTCTCCGTTTGATGTTTCCAGGTCTCCTAGACTGCCTAATTCCGTACCTTAGATACGCTCTTATCGGTTCGAGGATCCCTATTCACGGAGTCTTCCCCTCTCCGATTTCTCCTGCGTAGAGGATTGGAACGTACCGGCGTCTCTCGAGGACTAATTTTCTTTGTTGAGGAGGGGCTTTCTCTACTCTCTTAGTCCCAGGGAGCCGGAGGGTTATTTTTCCCTTGATTGAGAACATGGCCAGAGGACTTCCCCGTTCCTACCCTCCCCAAGTTTTCCACTTCGAGACAGAAGCGCGCGCATACGTCCTACACACATCGCTTCTCTTTTTTCTTTTGTTTTTTCTCTGATCTTTTTCTCGCGAGATTATCACGTATTTCTATCTCAGACTCAGTTTTTCTTTTCTTTTCTGCCGTCTTTCTTCTCCTGCGCATGCCCATGTCCCTAGGACTGGAACTGATCTTCCACTCTTCTGATGGACGAAGTTTTAGATTTCCCCCTCTGTAACCCCTAGACTAGCCTCCGATGTTCCGCTCCTTCTCCTCGCCCTCTTCATCCCCCCAGCCTGAAGGGATACATACCCCCCCTTTTTCTTTTCCAAGTAGGAGTGGCGTCCTTTTCTCTGATACTACGTCTCCTCCTCTTCATTTCATCAACAACCCTTTTTAATCTCCAGGACGTGGACCTTTTTCTCTTCTCGGTAGAGAGATATACTCACAGAAAGACGAGTCTTTTTACGTCGACCTTTTTCCTCTATTTTATTGCGCCTTGAGACGGCTTTCATCCTCTTATTTCGAAGATAGCATACTCTCCTTCTTGTCGAGCCAGAGCAAAAACCCAGCTTACTTCTTTTTGCAGATTGTTAGACTGATCTATACAAGTCTTTTCAGACCCCTACTTGGAGCGCAGTAGAGCGTAGTCCAAAATTTCTCTTCCCCGTCACCTTAGTGATTAGAGGTAGCTTTTCTTTTCCGCTGTATTCCTCACTTTTTTAGATCATAAACGGTAAACATAGGTTAGAATACTTTCCTCTTCTTTCCCTTGGTTAAAGACAACGAGGCAGCAATCTATCTATCCGTATCAAAAGTAAGTTGCCCCTTAAACTTTCCCACAGCTGCCCCTGTAATTCGTACTCTCTCTTGAAGACCCCGCGACCCTGAGTGAATGTCCTTTCGCACCGAGTCTCAAAAAGGGTGGCCACTCGCTCTCCTGACGATTTTTGATAGCGCCGCTTCGTTCCTTTTTCTCATGTTCACGAATTAATTTCCACACAAACGAAATCAGAGTCCTCGAATTTCCAGATCTATCTGGCGTATGATTCCTGCCCAGGAAGATCCCACCCTAGATCCGATTTAGTTCGTACTTCTTCTTCTCCCCTCTGCTTGTCACTACCCTCTAGGGTTGGAATTTTCTTCTTTTTCATATCAGAAGCTACCCGATCTCCTTCGACTTACGCCCTATTCTAATATAGGTAATCTCGGTTACCAAAAAATTTACGTTTCACTCTCGCCTGACGCACATAAGAAATACAATACGCCCACGAGGCTCCAAGCTTAGAGCTGGCTCGTATTTTCTCCTCTCATAACCCCGACTTTGACCGTTGTGTCCCTTACTGAGGCGCCCTATTTCGTAAGAACCCTTCCCTTGCTTGCGAGAGGGAGCCTATTTCCCCCAAAACCATCTGTGAGGCGTGGGTTTCTTTTCCGAGCCCGTCCTTTCACATTCCGTCCCCCCGTTCTTTCAAACCTGACAACCCACGAAATCATCCCCCTCAACATTGTTTCGCACTAGTGATGTCTCCCTTTCCCAGCGTTGCGAAAGCTACCTTTTTACTGCTCAACTGCAGGTTTAGCCTGCCCCTAATTTTGAGCTTTCTCCCCCTTCGAAAACTCTCGTCCGTTACCTTTAAAAAAGAATCTCTTTCGCTTTCGCGGAATGTTGCTCGTACGGCCAAAGGAGTGAGAATTACCACTTTAGTAGTTGTTCGGCCTTCAGCTCTTCTCACCGAAGTAACTAGGTTTCGCTTTACCTAGAGTCCTGGAGTAGAACCTCCTTTTTCTTCAAGTAGTATCTTTTCTTTTCGTCCCCTTGCGTTTTCGTCTTTTCTATTAGATCTTTAGACTTAAAAGTATCGACTTTCTCCCTGCGTCACAGCAATACGAAACCCCCCCTTTCTCAAATAGAGATGCAACCCTTCTCCTATTCACCTTCGAAAATAAGAGTTTCTCCCCCTTTCGTTCCACCCGCTCTCGCGTTTTGCCCTGTAAAGTCTCGACATTCCCCCCCCCTATCCCCTTATCCCCAAAGCGCCCGCTCTTCATGTTAATTTAAGTTGTGACAAAAGCCACTTGTTTTTTAATTAACAACCGAGTTTGAACCCGGTACTCCCGTCTGGCCTCATTCACCCTATTTTTACAATAGACCAATCCGCCCACCACATCTAGTAGGCAGG
>Ga0179591_1337601_pt1 | contig 12209 bp, 10 predicted proteins | sample CZOMad2_1_08_16f_FD_182891 | JGI IMG/M metagenome (GOLD analysis project Ga0179591, IMG submission 182891) | Vadose zone soil fungal communities from Angelo Coast Range Reserve, California, USA - CZOMad2_1_08_16fungal (PacBio error correction) | ecosystem: Environmental > Terrestrial > Soil >... | reverse complement strand
TCCGGTCTTTAAGTCCTAGGACACCATCATATCTTTGCCCGTGACTTACTTGTACTAAGACCTTCCGCTATTTGGAGTTTAGCTATTCGGTCGTGATCCCCCCCTAGCTCTTCACGTTCAAGACAATTCCGATTCCTTACCCTCTCCCTCACGACGCGCCAGACACTATCCTCGCCCCCCTTTCCAGGAGTTTTCGCCCTTTTTATTCCCTATTTTTTTTCTTTTCTTCTGCGTTAATGTCCAGTTTGATAACAGTTCGAGATCTCCTGTCAGAAATGTTGGAAGTAAATTATTAACTGTCGCTTCGCCTCCCCCCCCTTTTCCATCCCCTTTGCTTTGGTCCCTGCTTCGAAAATTTTGCGGCCCAGTCTGTGACAACGTACCCATGTTGGCGCCCCTGCTTTTTCTGTTTCCGTTCTTTTGTAAGCACAACAGCAATAGGTCACCGTGCAACTATTCCCCGAAGTGAACCCGATTGTTGACCAGCTCCTGTCTTGTTTAGGTTCCGTGTTAAGTTATTTTTTTGTCGCGTTATGACCCCCCTCTCCCTTTGCCCCTCAGTTTTTTTTTGGTTAGCGCTCTAGTGGCGATCGCAAGAGGAACCAAACGAACCTGGCGTCTCCTCTCCCCCTTGTCTTCCGAACCCCTCGGTCCCCGTAGTTCAGTGGGATTTCTACAGTTGTTTTTATCATCTTATGCCCTCATGCCCATCCCCATGTTTTTGGAAATCCCTTGTATTGTAGGGCGACAGTCTCCGTTTGGTACGTTCTGTTGTTTCCGCAAGGTTTGCTTTCATCCATTTTGTATCCAACCATGCCGGCGTGTCTTCGTAACGATGTAATTCGACTTTATTTTGGGCCCTGTCCCCCCCCTCCCTTGACCTGTTTTCACGGTGTCTTTACTGGCCCTTACCGTCCACTTTCCTACCCACGAGCGCCCCCCGGACGACCACATCATTGTCTCCCTCATCTTCGCCGCTTTTTTTTGGTTGGTTTATTATGGGTAGGCTTCGTCGATGTAGGGTGCAGCTTGTTCGGGGTTGGCAATCTTTCCGCTCCCCTTCCCCTCATTTTCTTTATACACTTTTCGGCATTAGATTTGTCCTAGTCCTTTTCCCAGCCCTTCCGAACTAGGGATTTCCCCCCGTTCCCCTATTTTCTGGATCCCCCCTTTCACAGTCGTTTGTTTCTCAGACCCAAGAGTACCGCACGACTCGTCCCCATGCTCGATACCGGTGCCCTTTTGTGCTTCTTCTTTCCCCCGTTTGTCCCCACCTTTCTTCCCCGCACCCCATACGACACTCCTTTGATATCAAGTTTTGGCACCGCCCTCATTAGTTTCTCTGCTTTATTCTTTTTTACCGACCTTGAGAATTTTGGGTTCCCTCGGACTCAATTTGGCCAATGACTGATCTGAGGTGCTGTTGAGGTTGTCTTTCGCGCTTTTTCCAGGTTCTACTTTTTTTTTCTCGATTTCTATCCCCCTTGTTTATTCCTGGTAGAGTTCAAGCCCCTGACTGATGCCTTCCGATGACCTTTTCCCTGTGACCCTTTCCTCTCACTGAAACTATGTGCGTGTGGATCCATTTTTGCCTATTGCCATGCATTTCAATTTATTCCTTCTGTAGCACGTGAAATCGGTTCGGCTTTGAGTCCGAACTCTGCGAAGGGATTCCTGATGTTTCTCTCGCTACCTTCCGTTTTTCTCCTTTTAATTAAACTTTTTTAGGAAGAGATAGGAGAGGCTTTGTCTCAAGACGCGATTCTTCCCCCCGTCAGATTTACACTGCGGTTTCCCAGTGCTATTAACCCCACTTTTTGACGCCGCAAACTACTGAGTTAGGTTTCCGCCTTGAGTAGTCTCCATCTATCATATGGGTAAATTCACCCTTCTATAAATCGACCGTGAAGCCCCCCTTGATGGCCTGGTCCTTTCTGCCGGTCTTTCTTTTACCCGCCACACCTTTTTCTTTTTAAGCTTCCTTTCTGGCCGAAAAAATACGGAGCACCCACCTGACAGTCTGTCTCCGTTCTTGTCCCCCCCCGAACCATGATTGTCCTACAAGTACAGATTGAAGGATAGTTCCCAGAGTCTTGTAGTTTTCTTTCGAAACCACGTTGAAGAGATGCCTTGCTTTTCCCGCGTAGCGTCCCCACCTCCAGGCTTGTTGGTGACCCATGAGTTACCGAAAAGCCGCTTCTTCCGTTGGAATGCTAATGACAGCCTCTTGTTTTTGGCGGGGTGATTGATTCCTTTTCTGGTCCCCGCGTTCTCCATTACGGGAAGGCCTAGGGTGTCCCCCTCACGCGTTTCTCTACCACTTGTTCGGCTTTTCCGGGTATTTCCGTTCGACGCCACCCTTTAGTTGTTCAGGCAGGTGGATCAGTTTCATGTGGCATCCGTTGTTTGAATTTGGAGCCGCTCTTACCCAGTCCGGTCCCCTTTCCCCACCCCACTTAGGCGAGACGATTGCTTGGCGCGACGTTAAGGTGTGCGTCCGTCTTTGACGTCTATTTCCACGGATAGTTGTAGAACTTTTTCGGACCTTCCGGGGGGCCTTGCAAGTTTAGGCTGCCTGTCAGATATTTCTCTAGACTGCTTTTCCTTTATTCCTGGTAGTCCTTCGTCGAGGAGTGGAGATTCCCCCTCCGCCAGGTATCCCTCACAGTCGTGGCGCTACCCCTAGCTCTTCCTTTTCATACATGTCCTACTTTTTTTGTGGGAGTTGATGCCCGTGCCTTCTGCCCGCAGATGATCTATGTCGTCACATGAGATTTGGGTTTGGGTTTTACATCACTTGGCGCTCTCTGACACGGAAAGTAGCCCTCCACATTTGTGACACACCGGTCGTCCACACGCCCCTTTTGAACCTCACTAAGCCCTTTCCCACGGTGTCCGCCCCAGTCCCGGAGCTGGACTCCTAAGACTTTCTACTGGGGCTCCGTTACCGGACCACCCCCTTAGGACAGCCCTCCGCGCGCCGCGCTTGGCCCGATCAGGCCTACTGTTCTCCCCCTTTCCCCGTCCCCTTCCACGAAAAACCTTGTACTTCAATACGCAACCCTGTCTGTCCCTCCGGGGCAGCACCCTTTTCCCTCTCTACGTGCCCATGCGCGATCCAACGCTGAGAGCGAACTCCTTCCGGCTGGGGTACCCCCCCGGCTGAGAGGGATTTCCTCGCCCCTCTTTTTGTATCGCCAATTTTCAGATCTCAAGATGGGCATCCTCCCTGGCAAGGTGCCTTGGGCGTCGGTTACCAAAACCCCCCGACTTTTTTCCGAATTGTAAACTCCAGGCGCTCTGTGTGGGCTTTCCAAGACTAAAACGAGTTGTCCGACCTCATGTCGGTCTTTTTTCCTCAAGCATTTTTTTTTGTGGGGTCCAACCGGACTGAATACGAAGGACCCCTTGGGTGCTCCCGTTATTTGCACCACTAATTCCTCTCGCTCCTTTCCCCTGGGTTTCTGTCCCAAGAGACGTATACCATTTGAGCCGGCAGGTGAACGCCCGGCCATCACATGGATGTTATTTCGATATGTATCGAAGGTTTCCACCCTCTGCTTCTTGCACGACGCCTCCCCTTGTCAATTACCGATATCCCACGTCTTTTTTTTTTTTTTCTTTTGGCAGTTTTCCTGGTCGCAACCCCTCGGGGGCCCTATATGCCTTGGTTTCCGTCCTACGACAGGCGAGATTTTCTGTCGCAGTCTCCGCGGAGTTTGTCGGCCCCCTCCCTCCGCGCCTTTTCCCCGCCCTGACTCTGCCACCATTTAAAACAGTCTTGATCTTTTCCCCCCCTCCAATTCTCTTCCATGAGCCCTGTTCGTATTTCATGGACTGTATCCGCAGAATAGTTTTTTGTTTCTCCGCCAGGAGTCCCCGCACCGCATTTCTGCACACAGCATACGTGAACCTTTTTCTCCTCCTATGGCTTCCAATTCCCTTGCACGAAGTCTCCGGTACTGCCATCTTCCTTTTGCCTCCCCTTCGTACACCAAAATGCGCCTTTTCCGACCTGATGCCCTGCGGACTACCGTTCCTGCACGTGTCGACTCAACGAGAGGCTCGTTTCTTCACGTTCCCACGTTCTGGTAGTTCGACCCTCCCCAACTGGGAGCGTTTTTCGACGTCGAGGACCGTTCCTCGCCCTCTACCCGCATTGCCTTTCTCGTTATAACAGATGATCTCGGATTGGGGTAAGTGTTCTTTACGGGTTGGAGAGAGCACGATTCCGGATTTTTATCACTTCAAGAAGTGATTCTTCCCTTGGTACCCCCCCTATTCCTTCCATTTTTTACGTTTCGTTCGTGGTAATTGGCTTCCCCAAACGGCGGAATGGGCTCCCACCCCTCCCCCCATTGGGCCGAGATTCACTGATGAAGTCCTATTTGCCCGCTTTTTATAAGAGCACATTACCCTTTTCTTGAAGAAGCTACTTTTGGCTTCTTCTCTCCTTTCTGTCGTGGCGAACACGCATAGCGGCCAAATTACGACCACCCTGTGTCCTAAAACCGAAGACCCCCAAGCTTGATCGCTTATGAGTGCGCAGGTGTTAGCCCTTTTTTTTTATTTACTCCTGTTGCTCCCTGCAGTAATTGCCAGTTCACACCCGGTTCGTCTTTCGATTCGACGTTTAATTAAATGCCTAGTACCTTCGGTCCAACCTTTTCTTTTCTATGCCTTTTCACCCGCTATTACTCATCGACGTTACACCACCATGTGTGGCTCACGGAATGTGAACCCGCTGGGCAAGCTGTATAAAGTATTGTTAAACTCCCCCTTACGTGTAAAGATTTTTTTCACGAACTCTCTGCTGCTCGGGGAAGGCTTTTAACCGTGTTCATGATGGAGAGCGATATCTTTCAGACGCCGCCATCCCGTTTTTTTTATGCATTTTTAATTATGTCGAGCCTCTCTCCTAGCCCTCCAAATTCAGGGAACCCCCCCAGCATGGCGTGCCCTGTGCACGCTTTTTCGCAACCCCTTTCCGCGGGATAGTGAAGTTCCTTGCCTTCATTCTTCTGCGTTCATTGCCCTCAAAATGTAGTCTTTAAAAACAGGTTGACGGGTCGACCCCACCCCGATTTTTTTTCCCGCACTTTCACATGTTACATGCCACCCCCCTTTTGTAAAGATTTCCTCCCTACAGGATTGAAGCGTCAGGAAGTGTGCTAGTCGTCAAACTTTTTAGCCATCTGGTTCACCTTTCGTAACCCCTTGCCATCTTCTACTCTATATAATCGGGAACCACCCCTCCTCGATGGCGTCACTACTCTTGACTTTTGGGAGTAGTTTCGAATGTTGTTTAGACAGTCTATGTCTTGCGTGCAGATTGTAGGGGCTGTCCGGCCCCTAGCTAATCTTCTCCTTCTCGTCCCTCTGCTTCGATGCCCCGGAAGGATAGTGTCCCGGACCATTCCGGACCGGCCGGGCTTGCGGCACTGACGGTGCCGGGAACTCCTCACCAAGTCCTGGGTTGGACAGCCCCCTTTATTCACAAGATCCCGTCCGTTTGCCCTGTCGTGATCCCCGTGTTTAGTCTACCCATTTTTTCTTCGCACCCCCCTCGGTCTCCCGATCCAGAGGAACCAGCGGACGAACTTTTCACGAACCAAGCCCGCTTTTTCTAAGGTGGGAGTCCCACACTCAAAGCAATGCGTCGACGGGACGGGAATGTTGAACGCGGTCTACGATTCGTGGGGGAGATTTTAGAGACCTCCAGAGGAGGTGGACGTTCCGCATCCCTTGGAGCAAAGGGGCTGAAATGTGTGATGATCTTAGGGGGGAGGAGAAAAGATGTCCCTGACGTATGACGTCCCGGTGGATTTCTATCGGCTGGAATATACGGCTCCCCGGAACAGCAGTTTGCTCTTTTTTACACCTGCCGTCCTGTTGCCAATGTTCCTCGCCCATAGGGATTTCATAGCCCTGTTTTAGTCAAGCTTCGGTGACTTCTAAGGGATGCCGATACTACTTATTCCCCTAAACTTTTTAGTTTATGAGAGTACCTTTGTATTTGAACTTTTCCCTGGGAACTTCGGCAGTAGTTTTTCTCTCGCCACGCACCCCTTCGTGCTTCCTTTTTTCGATGCCCATAAGCGTAGAAGAGATTTTTCGGGCACCCTATTCACACACGTCCTGCTCAGCACGTTCTCTTTTCGTAGACCTTCGTCCATAGTACAGGTCCACGTTGGCATCAACCTCAGTTCTGAAGGTACTTTGGTCCAACAGATAGGTACTTTAACTGTGAAGCCATTTTTTTTTCCCCCCCTTAGATTCCCAATAGATTATCCCCCGGACACCCATCCGGCTTTCCTTTTAAGCTGTTCTGTTGACGTTTCTGTCCCTCCATAATGGCGAATCGGCCTTCTCTTAGTAACAGCACTCCGGGGTTATTTCACCCCGATTGCCTTTTCGCAATTAATTTGTCCACACATTGTCTTGTCCGCCTTTTTTTATCCCTTTCCCCATTGCAAGTGTGGTTCCCAAGCCTGTTGTCTTCGCCAATCCCCCCCCCGAGTGCCTTCGGTGAACTCTTTTTACGCACGCCATTATAGATCCCCTCCCCGTCAGTCCTTCTTTGATATCCGGCATTGTGTCTTAAAATCTATTAGATCCTGTCGTCCGTCTGTTTTTGATTGCCATTGGAACCTAGGTCTTTCTCTTGGTTTTTTCCCCCTCCCCCCCTCCGCCCCTTCGCTCCCCAAAATTGTATTGAGAATGGGGCATGTTCTCAGGCACTATTCCCCCTTGAACGGTCCACCCGTGTATGGCATGAAGTTTTTCTACTTCCCTCGGTGCACTTTTCTTCTCCCCCACGTACATTGTATCTCCGTATAGCGGCGAAGAGTTTTCTTCTTCCGGAAGTGGGCGCCTTAGCCCTCCCTGGCCGTTGCTTGATTCCTTCCCAAGCGGAAATTTTCCCTTTTCCAAACGGGAAGCCTGATATGCCTTTTCAATTGCTGGTAAGGTTGATAATGTTCATCTGTGACGATCTTCATTGCGCCTAGCGTCCTCTTTTTCCACCCCCTCTTGCGCACATCCGTTTGCGCCTGGAGATGACTTTTTTTCATTACCGCCAATAATTTGTTTTTTCTCGAGGAGCAACTACTTACAGAATCGAGAGTCGAACAGGACTGTGCGAAGCTTTGGCCGTGGTATTGTCCGACAGACAATTGTCGATACCACAGTGGCCTTGACACTCCTGATCTCCCTCAACCTCGTTTCCCCTACTCGAAAGAAGACAGGAGGCCGCCCCCAAGTTATTGCGCTGTGCCTCCCGTCCTGGGATGAACTGGTTCCGCACTCTGGAACTTTTCCAGCGCAGCATCGCCTCCCCCCCTCGCGGGCGCTCCTTGATAAGTTTCCCGACGGCCCGCCATTCGCCACCTTGAACCACCTTCTTCGATGACATTCGTTACCGTCGCCGTGTGAAATAGGGATCCGCTACCGCCCCCTGATCCGTGCCTTTTTTGTGCTCCTCTTCTTTTCCCCCCCAACCGGTCCCGCCGAGTGATCGTCAGCCACGAGAATACCGACCGGTTTTTTCCTCCCTGTCTCTGTTCATATCGAGTAAGCTTAACCCTAAGAACTTCTAGCTTAGGTGCTCTTTTCCACTTTCCCATGGATTTGTCTCCGACATCTTTGATCGACAATTATACAATCTGCTTGCCTCCCCCCCCCCGTTGATTCCATGTGATCTGGGCTTACCTGAGTGTGTTCGGTTCCTTCCCTTTTTTATTGACCTAATCCGACCTCGGGTGCTCTGTGGACCCTCCTCCCCCTTCCTGATGGTTAGCTTCATGCGATGGCCGCCGACGTCTACAGACTCCTTCTCCAACCAAGTTTTTTGGGTTTCCCGACGGTGTTTTTCTTTCCTTGTTTTCCCCCCCCATTGAATGATATTGAAGACTCGAAGGCCTTGGCCCATCTCCAAGAACCCACCAGGATTCGTGCTTTCCCAAACCTGGGGGCATTGTCGGGAATGGTGTGCCCCGCTCCACCCCGCTTGAGCCCCACCACTCACACCACCCCTTACCCCCTCGAGGGTCGTCTTCTAGGCCGCCTCATCTACCCCCTCCCCAAAATCCCTAGTAGAGGAGAGCCGAGAATGCCGTTGTGTTGGAGCTACCCCCAAATTGCATGAGGAGGGCTCCGGCGGGACCCCGCACAATGTGCCTCTCTTGCCACCGTTGGATCACCCTCTCGTATGCCCGGGCCCCAGTCGCCCTCGGCTCGATCTCGCTCTATTGCTTGCTAACCTCCGTGTCCACCCGCCCCCCTCCTCTCCCCCCCCCTCACAGGGGCACAGAAGTCTCCCCGTTCCCCAGAGCGCTCCGCCAGACTAGATGTCGCGCGCTTACCAATTCTGTCGCCCCACCACCTCCTACAACTCTTCCCCGCCGCTGGCTTGCAGATACCGTCTCCTATTTCCTTGCAGCTCCGCTCCGAGAACTTTTCCCCCACTGCACATGTCCGCACCCCCCCCTCGCCACTAACGTACATCAATCCCAGCAGCCGGCGCCCCGAACGACTGACGAAAGGGATCGGCTCCCGCTCCCCTTGTACGACAGGAACTGGTCTGCGCTGCCTCTCCCACCGCCGGCAACCCCTGTCTCGCGCGAGAGGAACCGCCCCCTCCACTCCACAGTCGTAGACTTGCTCGCAGATCTCACAGTCAAAGCGCGAAGAGCTTACCCATGAGCCCCCGGCGGCCGATAGCCACGCCGAAGCCCATCCCACCCTTGCGTGGGCAACTGTTGGCACCTGAGACCGCGCCGCTCCTAAGTCTGAACAACCCTCCCCTATACCACCGGGGTCCCCCACCAACCCTGTGGCACACCTCGTAGCCGCCGTACTCGAACGACGCGTCTCCGCCCGTCTGAGATTACGAGTAGATCGTGGTCCTCGCTGCCATTCTCATTTCCCTCTACCGTGCCCCCTACTGACCCTCCTCGGTCAGCGGACCTCCCCAGCCCTATGATGTCACCCTCCCCCACCGTTCTCGTGCCCCCGACCCTCACAGCATTCCCCGCCCCCCTCTGTTCCCAACCGCCCGACCTGCCGTGCCCTCCTACCCCCGCGCCACGACACTGGACCCCACCCCCCCCATACGCCCCTTGGCAAATTCGTCCCCCAGACTCCCAGCTCCAAACTGTTGCGACTCTCCCCCGCAACCCGTAGGTATCTAGCGGCCCCCCGCTCCCCCCCCCCCCGCCGCCCTTGCTTCCCCCCCCCCCTACACATGTGAAGCATATGGACATCTTCCCCTACCCCCCTATTATGTCGGGGCACTTTCCTCTCTCCCCCCTTTTCGCTTTCACGAGCCGTGCAGGCCTACAGCAAGTGTTCGATAACCCACCCCCCGCATATTGGTCTGAATCCACTCCCTTGCAACGGAGAGGGGAAGAAGACAAAGCAGAACCCGAAGCTCCGCTTTCCGACACACGGGGGGGTAACACCTGGATGAAAATACTCCCCCCCATGGTTACTTTTTTTCTTTCTTGTTTCAGACCAAATCCTTTTAATATAAAGTCCCCATTGTGTTCCGTTTCCGTTCCCCGTCTCTGCAGCGTTCATGAACTGATGTGTAGATTCCCCCCAGAGCTAAATCCTGGCCCGTGCCTTTTTTCCCTTTCCACTCTTTAATTTATTTTCCGTGGATTCCCCGAAGAGGGGGTCCCCGATTTACCGAAAACCCCTTCATTATGTAGTCAGTCCCATTTAGGTATGGCACTCCTGTTATTTCTTGTACTCATCCGCCCCCTCCTCCATTTCCGGACCTCCTCTTGAGCGGTTCTGCGTTGCTCCCCTGACCATTGCACCGGCGCACTAATAGCCACCCCCCGATTGCTCCCCCGGCCTACACCCAAGGCTGAGGCAGCGCCATGGATGCGGGGACACGGAGGATTTAGTTCGGGAAGTGTTGACGAGGCTAGATGCCGCTGGCCAGGTGCCCAACCCCCCTTTCTCTGACTGTGTCCTTAGTCTCCAACTGCAATTCGATTCCCATCTTTCAGTGCACCGGATTGGTTTCCCTGAACGGTTACTTTTATCCCTTCCTCTCCCAAACTTTTCCTTCATTGGGACGGACTGGTCATCTAGAAGATTTTGAGCCTTCGATCACACTATAAAGATTGGGCCCGAAGAGTTTTTCGCCCCCCTGGGCCCGGACGCCAGCGGTAGGTTGGTGATTTTGCCGTCGACTGAGATCTTTCTCCTCTCATTTTGTTTTTTTATCTCGATATCGGCGACCTCCCTCATTCCACCGTTTTCCCCTATCACGCCTCTGTCACGTCGGGACTTTTTTCATGTCCGGCCTTTGCCTAATATTTTTTATTCAAAGTTGTCCACAAATGCTTGTTTTTTTTTTCCACAACCGGTTGTCCCTCTGCCGTCCTAAACTGCAATGCAGTGTTCATGTAACACCCTCGCGGGTCGTGACCGGTACGAGCTGATCAGGAATCTCCCTCTCCTCCATATACTTCCTTCGTGAACTTCAGTAAGCAGTATATAGTCAGAACCACCCCGTCGCCCACCACCCTAGGGCGAGCATACTTGTCGTTTGCCTCCTTTTTTGTCGGCAGTTTGGTTAGTCGGAGTGCACAGATTGTCTTGGGCCGCCAGACGCGTCAGTTCAACTCGAGTTTCTCCTTCCCCCTCTGTTTCCTTATATGAGGCTTTTTTTTTCCCCTTAGATATTAGGTTCCCAGTATAGGTTCTTGAAATCGACCATGTCCGCGTTTTTGTTGGAAAGCCATTAGACACCACTGGAGTCTTCCCCCTTGTCTTCCCCTTTACTACCATCGCCCCAGTCTACGCCCCACATCGTGTCCGGAATTCGTCCCGTCAGAAACCGCACTATTTTAGCTCAAATTTTCGGCAAAAGCCACCACGCTTTTTTTCTTGCGTGAAGTAAGTTTGGGGGCATCACAGAACCCGTTGTCGTCCGGTAGGAAGATTACAGGTAACGCTCTTTATTATGTTGATTGGGTCGGAACATTGCTGGCCGTGCTTTTCGTCGACCCCCCCACCCCCCCCCCCCGACACCCCCCCCCCCCCCCCCCCCCCCCCCCCCCCCATAGTCCCCCTGGATATAAGTTCTTCGTTTCTCCGTCCGCCCTGAGTGACGACTGTTCTTCCTCGACCCCCTCGGAGGGTCTCCTTTCAAAGATGCGTTGACGTACTCCGCCTCCGTTTCCTTCCGGAGGTTTAGAACCTCCCTGTTTGGTACCTTTCACTCAGGAACTGCGTCCGGAAAGTTGGATTTCTTCATCCAGTACATGTGTAGGTTTGCCCATCCCAGGCCCGAGCCCTCCCGGGCGTAGGTCCAGAAGAGCTGGAAAGACCCTTAGTCCTGCGCGAACCTTTTCCACCCAGTACCCGGTCCCCTTCGGTGGTTACCGCCCCCTTGGCAAGGCTAGCTCCTTTTTTTCTCCTGATCAGCCGATGGGCACCCCCTTCTCCAATAGTGAAAATAAGCCACTGTTCGGCCGGGTCCTGCTTTCTCGTAGACTAGCGTCAACTCGCCATTAATTGCTGGACCTCACCTTTTTGAGTTCCCAGAAATCCGGTATTTAGCCCGCTGACCTTCCTTAGGCAAGTCCTTTTAAAAAGTGAAAGAAAAACTTTACCGTAATAACTTCACGGTGGGTCCAGAGTCTTTTCTCGTTTTACTAATAAAACAATTTGAGTGCCTTTTTTCCGTAATCCCACATTCGTTGTTACTGGAAAAGCCGAAGAGTAGTTGAATCTACTTCTTTCTTCCCGCCTCTCTTTTCTGTCTCTGCGATGGGAGTGACCCTCTCTGGAGGTAGGCCTTGGGTTTCCCCGATCCTGGGGCTATAAAAATTGTCGAATGCGTTTTCTTTGCACTGTAGTCGTCAACGAGGTAATTAAAAGGTAAGACCAGGTCCTGTCCCTTTTAATTCTTTGGAGAATGGAGGTTTCGGATCCCCCGTCTCCGGGTCCTTGTGAGAGATTCTGGGATTCAGGGTGTCCTTTCTTGTCCCAGTACAGTTTAGGTAATTGAAAGTTTGACTTTCAGGGGCCGGCTGATACTTCCCCCCCCTTTTCCCGCTGTGCTTTTCTCCGTGACTGTCAGTTCCATGGTGGCATCGCAAGTCGACTTCACTGTTTCTGAGCGACAGGAATAAAACCCATTCTTTGGACAATCACCACCATCGTCATGAAGACCTTTTCTAGTCCGG
>Ga0179591_1263302_pt1 | contig 12209 bp, 20 predicted proteins | sample CZOMad2_1_08_16f_FD_182891 | JGI IMG/M metagenome (GOLD analysis project Ga0179591, IMG submission 182891) | Vadose zone soil fungal communities from Angelo Coast Range Reserve, California, USA - CZOMad2_1_08_16fungal (PacBio error correction) | ecosystem: Environmental > Terrestrial > Soil >... | reverse complement strand
AACCCCCCCCCCCCCACCGCCCCCACACCAAAACACCACGCCCCACCACGTGAAGTTTGCCTGGGACCTGGTTTTCCCAAGCTTTCTATTTTTCCTACTTTTTCCCCTTTTGTAGCCCCCTTGCGTGACTTTCCAATTGTAACCGCTCGGAGAAGTAACACGTTCCATTGATCCGTAACCCCGCACTATTGACTTCCGGCATTCCCTTTTTTTTTTCCTTGTTCGCTGGCAACATTTACTTATGTCTGCCCTTTAGTATCGAACCTTATTTCCTTTTCGTTCATGGCCGTCCTGTCCCCCCCCATTGTACTTTCTTGACTTGGGAACTTCCAGGGTTATTAAGCCCCTTTTTTGAAGACCGTATCCTATTTCTTAGTTTTTTCTGTGATCTACTTCTCCGGTCGATCTCTTTTTCCTTTTCCTTTTTTTTTTCCCCTCATCTCCTTTTTGTTTTTTTTTCCCGCTCTTTTTTCCATACGCGCCCTTAATCGTCATCCGAACCGAATCCTTGACCTTTTTGGATGAGTAAGCCTCGCACAACTGTGTTCTGGTCCCTCTTGCCCCCCTCTAGTTTCATGGCGTACTCTTTTCTGGTCCTTTGTTCATCGGTCCCCCGTAGGCCAGCCCCGTTTTTTTCCCTCTCTCCTGAACTCCTAGTAGTCTACTCTTCCCCTCAAAGCTCGCCCCCCCTTTCCTGTTCGGCTTTTTTTTTTTCAGAACCGGAGCCTCCTTTTATCATGGTGCACGATTCGTAATCTTTGGGATGTTTACTTCTTTGTTAGTCCCCCGTTTCTCCACATTGCTTCAGTTCGCTTTTTCGTCATCCACGTGGTGTCCCCGTTTTTTCCGCCCAACTTTTCCAAGGTTGGCTCTCATTTTCTTGGCCCGATGAGCGGATCCTGGATCTCACATGGCGTTCCCCCTTTTTGGCCAACCCATCCCCCCCCAGGCTCCCGACACTCCCCCCCCTTCTCTTTTGAGTACGCCCTGATCAAATACTTTTCATTGGTGGACACCGGTTTACGCCCGGGGAGGTTCCCTCTTTCCCCCCTTTCGCCCTCCCCCCCTATTCTTTTCACAGGGTCCTTTCCTTCTCGTTTGGCTTTTAACCCCTCTGCATTTCCTTTTCGTGCCCCTCACCCCCCCCCCCATTCCCTGTTTGATGTTTTTGTGTGGATTCCTTTCCCCCTGCTGAAAAAACTCATAACTTATCGTATACTACTCCTGTGCCTTTTTACGTCAGGACACTGTCCCTTGCCCTTCACCTTTATCCCTTGAAAAGTCGAAAACTTAACCTTCTCTTTCATCATTGCCGGAATAAAACTTTTTATGGTTCAATCACCTTTCTTCCCTTTTCCCAGTCTGATTCGGAATCTTTTTTTTTCATAAATGGTACTGGCGTCTCTGCCTTTCCGTTCCATACAGACCGTCTTCACCCCTTTTTGAAGACCACCGGCAAGACCTGTAGACTAAGTCCACCGTGGGAGGGCCTTTATTGCTTTTTGTGCAGTCACTCCCCCAATATTTCACCTCAGCAATTTAATCCCCTTCAGCCCCCGGCGGGAAGACTGAAAGTGGGTTTCGTTTATCCCTGACTCTTTTTTTTGTATTTCACCGTGTTATTAATGCTTTTTTCCTTCACTTCATTCTATCTTTCATGTGTTTCCAATCCTTCATTTTCTTTTCCTTTGGTGTTATACAGTTGTCCCCCCAGTACTTGTCCTTCTTTTTCCCCCAGCTTCGCACCGCCCCTTGGCATCTCCATCCCCCCTGATTCTCACTCACACTCCCCACTTTGTACCCTCTCTGTTAATGCCCTATTCCATTGTGTCCTTTTCTAGGGGTGAAAAGGCTGTTTCCTTCGCCCACCCATCCCACTCCCTTGCCCACACGGTTCTTACTGTAACCGTCTTTAGTCAACCGATGTTTTTTTTTTCCCCCACTACGTTCACAGCCATCCTTTCCCGTGACTCCGTCCCCAGTTGACATCAGTCGATTCACGTCTGGGCACCCTAATTCTGGTTTTTTTGGACTTGGGACCTGTGAGAGCGTTGTTTCAGACAGGTTTCCCACCCCCCGTTTCTTTTTTGTGGGAACTTTGTTGTTGGTTGTCTTTGGTGTCTTTCCAGTCTCCTTTCTCGCTTTTTTTGTGATTTTCCCCTGCATTTAGATCTTTCCCCTGCCTTTCCCCCCCCGGTGTTTTTTGAAAGAAGGAATTTCTATTTCGAAAGGTGGACTGAGGCTCTTTTCCCTTAAACTCATCTAACCTACGTTTTACACCCCTTCCCTTAGGGAAAATTCTTCGTTTGATTCTTTGACCTGTCCCCCCTCTGGAATCCGGCTTGTGGACCGTCTTTCGCCGTTGTTTAACACGCTCTTCGATAGTAATCAGTGTCTTTTTCTGTTGTTAGATCTTTCAGGTACGGTGAGGCTTTTTTCCCTTTTTTGTTTTCCCCCACAGCTTCCCGTATTGCTCCTTATTCAAAGGACTTTTCCGCCCATTTGTAGTCCTTTTTTTCTTGGTCCTCTGTTTTAAACCCTTCTTCTTGGGTCCCCCTCCCAAGCTTTTAGTTTCTTTGTCTCTTTTTACCGCCCCCGGGAGAAAGTCAAATACTTTCTTCTCCTCCTTTTTTTTCTCGGAGCTTTGTTCTCCTGGCTCTCCACTCCGGCGGGGTCTTCACCTTTAGTCGGCCCCGTTTTCAACCCCCCTCCCTGTACCCCCTCTCTCTTTCTCTTCGTGCCCAAAACACCACCCCGGTTCCCCCTCCTACCTTTCCTCCCCCCTAGTTCCCTCTTATGATTTATTCCCCTTTTTCCCTGAGAAAGGCACTAGGTCCCGTTTTTTTCCTCCTCTTTTTTTTAGCTCACCGGGCTTGCTCCCCATCCTTGCTGATCACCACGTTTTTCAGGTTCCCTCCCGTTGGACGACTCTTCAAGAAATTTTTCCTAGGTAGTTGTCCTAGGCGACTCTTTTCCCTCATCAGCTTTCCCTGTTCCTCCCCCTCCCTACGTCCTGTGGCCTCTTCCCTTTCTTCTCAAGGTTTTTTCCATATATTGTTGAAGCCTTGGCCCCCCTAAAGTTTTTTTTTTTTGACTGCGGTCCCCCCCCCCTCTTTTGACCCCCTGTCCCCCCCCGTTTACTTTTTGGTTGTGCTGCACCCCCTTTTTGATTAACGTAGGTCCCTCCGTAGGCCCAGTATTCACCCAGCCTCGGTCCTCTGGTCTTTCCCACGTTTCTGCTTTTTTTGTGACGTTTCCCCTGCCCCGCGTTTTTTTTGTGACCCAGGGCCCCTGATACAGGCGTTCCGCTCTAAATTTGTTATGATTTTTTTTTCCGTCCCCCACCCCGTTTTTTTTTTTTCCTTCCCCCGGAATCCCTCGCCTACTTTCCCTTTTCAGTTTTTTTCAATGGTTGTGGAACCGTTTTGGTCCTCCCCGATACTGGCTGAGTGTCTCCCGTTTCTATTCTCTTTGCTTTTGGTGGACCAATCCCTCCCTGCCGGGAACCCCCTTGCACTGGGTCCACCCTCTGACCCTCCCCTTTCCACTAAAAATGCTGGCCACAAAAGACTGCTGCGTCAACCTCCTCGCAAAATAATTTCTTCCACTTGACCTCACGATTCTACCTTATATTCACTTGCTTCCATTTTTTATACGTCTTCTTCCCATATTTTTTAATTTTCCTTCCCTCTTCCAATTCCCCCAGTCCCCCCTCCACCTTTAGTTTCACCCTTTTACCGGGGGACTTTTCCGGTCCTTCCACGATAACGTGGTCTTTCCAATTTCCCCCCCCTGCTTTCCCGCTTCTCACGACCCTTCCTCCCCGTGAGATGGTTTACGACCTTAACGCTAGTCAACCTTCCTTCTAGTTTTCACCTGTGTCTCCCTTTTTTTACCCCCACCAAAAGTGGAGGTTTATGGGACCCGACTTGCCTGCGTCACCGTCGTCTTTTTCTCCTACTTCCACTTCTTCTTTCCTTCCTTTACCCCAAGGGACTGTGAAAATTCCCCAGGTCGGTCTCTAAGGTCGAGGTTGTGTTCCTCCTTTTCCTGTGTCCAGAACTTTCCACACCTACATCCAAAGCTGGGTTTAATTTTCCCCTCCGGTAGTCTCTTTTGGACTCTTGATCCCTTTTTCCCTCTTAGCTGTGTTTGTTTGTACTTACTCCCCCCCCTCTTCTCCTGTTCCCCACACCAGGGCCCTACGGTCTTGATTTCTTTTTTCCTTTTTTTGAGGTTCGTGTCGAGTTCGGTTGGTTTCGCGTCCTTTTTCCCTGACCAGACTCCCCCTCCTCTTTCTTTCTTGGCTCCCCTTTTCCCCCCGTCCCACATAGGTCCGTTTTTTTCTGTAAACCCCTTTGACCTTTCAAGTGTTTTCTTCTTCCGTTACCGTTTCTTTCATATTCCCCCCTTTTTCCCCTATTCTGGATTGTCCTTCCTCCGAAAAAATGCTTCCTCCCCCCGTTTTGTGCTGCTCCTTTGTCCTTTTTTGATGTTACCCCTTTCACTCCCTTTTTTTTCAGCCTTCGGTGCACTCTTTTCTTCGGGAGGACTGCCCTGTATGGATTTCCTTTTCTCTTTTCGGATGGAGCTTAGTCCTCCTACTTCAGTGGGCCGATTTCCCCTTCTATCCTTCCACGGGACCTTCCCCCTCTGCAAGTTTCTGCTTTTCGGTTCTTTTTCGTACGATCCCTGATTCTCTTCCCGTTGTTTTTGAAGAGATTCTTCCTTCGGACTCCTCTCACCCCTCCTAGCTTTTTTTTTCCGATGGTTTTTTTTCCCGAGTGCCACCTTTTTTTTGCTTCCCTTTTTTGTTCCCTCGTGGCCTTGTCTTTTCTCCGTCTTTTCACTCAATTCTTTCAGCTTTCCAACATTTCAGAGGCGCATCCTTTGTTCTCTGCCCCAGGAAGCTATTCTCCCCCGTCTTTTGCCTTTTACTGACCTACCTCCGACCCATTCAATCGTTGCGTCATTTTTCTCTGTCCCTGCTGGTCGAGGTGACTCCCCTTCCTCTTTCGTTTCCCCTTTCTCTTCAGAGCCCGTTTGATCACGCCCCCGGTTCCGTTCCTGCGGTCTTCTGTGTTGGACACGCTTCCCATCTGTGCTGCCCTTCCCTGATCCCGCCCAATCAGTACTAGGTTTTGGCTTCTTTGTTCTTTGGCGAGTGCTGCCCACGATTTTCCCGTATGGATGAGTTGTACTTTGACCCGCCTTAGCATGTTTACTTCCCCGTTCCCCCTTCAAACCAATAGTATGGGATTTTCTAGCCCTTTGCATTTCCCTCCGTTGAAGTTTTTTGTCATCTTTTCACTCTTTCCTCATCCCCAGTCCCATTTCTTTGGGAGTTTTCTGTGCCGGATTCTCTAGTTTCTGGGCTTGTCCTTGTATTCTGCCCCCCTCGTCCGACCGCTTTGGGACCTTGTCTGGTCCTCGTCGCCACTTCTTCCCCCCCCTGTCGTTCCCTGTTCTGTATTGTGAGAACAAAAATCATTGTTTGCTTTTGGAATGTCTTACACCCTAGGCACCCGGAGTTCACTTCATCACCCTCCCCCCTTGGTGGTCAGTCTTTTTATGTCAATAACCCGGTTTTTGAGACGCGAGGAAGCGGGAATGCCCATGACGCTTGATTGCCATTTCTCTATCTCGCTTTCTTTGCAAGTTGCACAGGGTCATCTCCCCCCCAACCCATTACTGTTTTCGGCGTTGTGGCTCCAGGTATCCAATCGTTTACGCCCTTCATTTGGTACTGGGCCATCTTACGGGCACTGTTAATCAGTTGGCACCTCCGGGTCTCGTTGTGTGTAGTATTCAATGGGGAGTCCAACCACTTGTTCTTTTGTTTTTGATTGCTCGCACGTCCTTCTGCATCCTATGTTCTTGTTTCGTCCGGGTAATTTTTTTGAACTTGACCCTGTATTTAGTTCCTTCGCAACCTGTGTTCCTGCTTTATGGCAGGTTCCCTTCTGCCATTCCCCGTTCCTTTTCACACGCACACGTGCCCTTTATCCACTGGCTTTCCCCCCCCTGGTTCTAACGTCCTTTCCACCTTTGGCGTGAATCTTTTTTTTTTTCCCATGAAAGGCTAGTTTTTTTTTTTTTTCTATTGGTCCCACTCTGACGCTGTCTGTCGAAACCTCTGTCCGTTTTTTTCATCAACAGAGTCTGGGTCTTTTTTTAGAACTACCCGTGCTCTTTCCGGTCATATTATGATTCCTGTTTTTTGTATTTTTTTGGGAGTGGCTTAGGATTATAGAGCACTGTTTTTTCTAAGTTTCACCTTTATTACTTTCCTCTTTTCAAACACCACCCCAATACATTTGATCCCCCCTAAAATTTCAAGGCCCCGGAAAGTTGATAGTTTCTTTTTTCCCTGACGGTAGATTATAACAGCACATTTTTTTCATTTCGTCACTTTAATTTCTTGGATGAGCGCTTGCTCAAGGCACCAAGCCACTTTCCCCCCCCCCCCACTTTCTCCATCCCCACCTTCCTTTTTTTTTTTTTCTTTTTTTTTTTTCAATCTTTTTAAACCCCCCAACGCTTACCCCTTGGTAGGCGGACGTCCCCTCACTCCCCCAGAAGACTTCCCATAAGACATGCATCCCTCTGTGAATTTTTGCTCGATTCTTATAAAGGTTTCCCAACGTTCTTTCTTTCAAACCTTGGTTGAAAGGTTCTCGTGCTCTTCCTTTCAAGAGATTCCTTTCCGTGCTCTGTTTCCAACTTAATCTTCCTTCCTGGATGGGGACCTCCTTTGCGAATAGGATTTACAGTTCTTTTGAGCTGGAAAATTATTCCGCTTTTGATGGTCAGCCCCCCCTTAAGCTCCCAGGTTAACGCTTTCCCCCGACCCTAAGAGAAACCTTGTTGCCCCCATTCCTCTACAATATTTCTTGGAAAGGGTTTCCTTCCCAATTTTCCTCATCATTTATTTTCTTCCTTTCTCAGTATACGTTTGAAAGCGGTCTTCTTTTCCCAGACGTCTCTCTGGATCGTTTCTTACTTTACGCTTCTACCAGGATAGTTGATGGAGGCTTTTTTTTCTTTTGGGTGTTTTTTCACCGCTTAGGGTGGACATAGTTTTTCCCGATTTTTTTCCCCTTTTTTTTTCGGGTTGTTTTCCCCCCTGCATTTTTTCCCGATGCTGGGATTTTTTCCAGTGTTTTTTTTTTTTTTCCGGTGGCTTCCTGGAGAAATTGCTAAGTTCCTCTCCCGTTTTGTTTTTCTGAATTTCCCTCTTTTTTTCTTCCAGCTTCCGGGTCCCCTGTCTTCCCGACCTACCTTTCGGGTGCCGCACGTGCCACATGCTTGTCGACGCGTCGCCCGTCCCGATGTACCCCGCCGTTCATTCGTCCCCACTTCCCTCCTTTGTCCCCCCCCCCCCGTTCCCCGCCCGCCCCTTTTTTGCGTTCCTGTCTCCCTCCCCCCACTACACATCACTCTCTGGCCCCCCTCGGCGCGTTGCTTTTATGTTTCCTTCCCACACTCGCCCACCCCCCCTGCTCTTCACAGACAGTACCCCTCCCGCCCCGATCGCCTCTCCACACTTCAATGTTATAAGATTTTTTTTAAATACATTATTAAGGACTGTTCGTTATCTCTACCCCCCCTAGAACCTACCTGATCATCCCCAACACCACACCAGTTCACTTTTTTTTTCGAAACACCTCTGTTGCCACCAACGGCTTCTTTCCGACCTCCGTGCACCCCCCACCACACCACACCATTTTTTTCGATACACACCACACATTCCCCCTCCCCCCCCCACCCCCACCACCCAACCCGCAACCCCACACCCCCCCCCCCCCCCCCCTCTCTTTCCATGATGTACACACAGTCTTTTTTTGCTTTAGAGCCCACGTTTTTGACACAACCAACCAACTTCCACCCCTTCCCCCCGTCTGCCCCCCGAACACTGCACCGGACAAGAACTACGGCGGCCGGGCCACATTGTGCTTGTCCCCCCCCCTCAAACCTCCCCTTGGTTAGGTGACCTCTTTGGTCAGGCTGCCCACCCCCCCTTGTTTAAAGTTCGCCTCCTAGGCCCAACCCATTTTTCTAGTGTTTTTTCCATTGTTTCGGTAACTAGGTGTATTTGTTTTTTCTGCGCAAGGTCACGTTTTTGGTCCAACAGCTTTCAGGACACACTACGAAGTGGTCGAAATATCCCAAGTAGTGTGGTGCTTTTCTTGGGTGGAGAAACAAATCCACTTCATTGCTTCGTGACATTTGGCACGGTCCCTTTCTTCTTCTTTGTGGGGTACTGGTTTTTCCATGCTGTGTTTCGCTCTTTTTTTTTTTTCAAGGTTTTTCTTGACCTTTTTCTTCTTTGTTTGGGACAGAATCCATTCCTCTGGGAAATGTTTCCCACTAGACCCCTCTTCGAATGTATCCCCAACCATTCTTTTTTTTTTTTCCTTCCTGACCCAACCGAGGGCTTTTTATTTGGTGCCACTGCATATCCGCCCTCATTCTTTTTCTCCCCCTTTTGTTGCTGCTTACTTTCTCCTTCTTTTTGGCCTATTTTTTCTTTCCCCGACCTTTCCAAGAGCCTCCCATGAACACCTTTTTTCTTGTGGGAATATGTCTGAAGATCATTTTTTTCGGTGTTGGTTTCCCACCCAGTTTGCCCCGGTCCCCTTTTTTTTCGGCAACTTGAAACAATCCCGCCTGAGTCTGGTTCTGTCTTACCTTCTTTTCAAGCTTTTAACACGACCGCTTAACCCTTTCTCTGTCCTTACTATTATCCCGCTGAAGAACCTTAAAGGTAGCCCATGTTGCCTTTTTTTTTTTCCCTAGCCAGCACGCGGTCTCCTTTTTTTTCCTTTTGGCCTCCAGTCCACGGGCTCCACTCTTCGATGGTGACCTGCACCTTTTGTAAGTCCTGGGCCAATGTTTTCTCCTCCCCCTTTTTATTCTGTTGTTTCCCCAAAATAAGGTGAAATTTAGACCTCCCTTTTTTACCTATTTACTATTTCCCTGCGTTCGTGGAGCATGTTTTCTGGCCCTCGCTGCTCCTTAGAGTTCCCCTTCGGTATTTTTTTGTTGGGATCCTTGTCCCTTCTGGGATCTGGTTAAACCCCTGATTCCCTTTCTGTTCTCCCCCCTTGTCCCGTTGAATTTTAGGTGCTTTGTTTTTTTCCCCCCAGGGTCAGGCCCTTTCCAGTTTTGTGACTACAGTAACCCCCCTCCACAGCCCCGCTAGTCTTTTGGATTTCAGGGCGTCCAGCCTCCACCGGCCCATCACTTTGGCGTACTTTTTTTTTTTTTTTTCCACCTTTGATTCCCACTCTGATTCCCATTTTCCCAGCCCTCTTTTTCGGGACCCACCTTTGGAGTTTTTTAGATTTTTTACCGTAGGTTTCCCAGGTTTTTTTCGGATTCCTATTGTGCCCCTTACCCCTTTCACCATGATACGTTTCCAATTTAACATGTTTGTCCTTCCCCTTAAATCTTTTTCATGGTAAGGGATGACGCCTCCCGAGGCTCTGAGGAATCTTTTCTTAACTGCAACTGGAAATTTTTTCCGTCGTTGCTTCGCTCCCGAGCGTTTCCCAATTTTTCTGGCTAGGCACACCCGCTGTGCGATTTGCGGCCCCCAGTTCAGTCCCATGGTTTGTTTCCTTCATGGGTAAGCCTGTTTAGATCTTTTACCCGGCGCGGACGACCCCCTCTTTCCCCCCTACTCTTTTCCGTTGTTGTTTTTTTTTACATTTTTTTTTTTTTCCTCGCTCCTTTCTCCCCCGTTTACGTAATTCTCTTTGGCCGGAGATTGAGAGACTGAACATCGTCTTGTTCCCTTTACCAGTTCTCCCTTTTCTTTTTTAATTGAGTTCCCCCCTTGGTCAAGACATTTTTTTCTCACCGTTTCCCCTGAGCTGACTGGCAATCGCCCCTTCTTCTTTGTTATCTTTCAAGTTGGACCTTCCGTCTACGAGAGGTTCCTTCTCACTTTCCTTCCCTTGTCTGGAACCTGACCTTTACCCCTGGGTGTCGCGGAGTGCACTCCTTTTTTGTTCTGCAAGTGTGATGTGCACGTTTAGGTTTCTCCTCCTACAGTGCTTACCTTGTTGAATTGCACTCTTTCGCCTTTTTCTACCCTAGGAACCGGTTCGTCCAAGTGTCCGGGGTGCCCAGTGGATTATTTTTTTAATTTCTTGTGTCACCCGTTCCAAGAGTACTCCAACCCCAGTTCCTCCTTTTTCCCCGTGTTTTTTTTCAGTAAGAAGACACGCCCCATGGGGCATGACTACATGGAGTCTTCCGGGCTCGGCTTGCTGTCTTTTGCAAAAACTTTTCCCCCCCCGCGACTCAACCTCACCTGTCGGTTTTTCTTCCCTTTTCCCAAGATTCAAGGGCACCTTGTTTTTTCGCCCAGGCGTCGATGATTTTTTTTTGGTTGCGGTTCCCCCTCCCCCCCCCGACCCCCCCTTCCTGCGACTGTCGGTTTTCCTTTCATTGTTTTTTTTCTTTCCCCCATAACATTTCCCCCGAAGGTTTGTGCCTTTGGCACACCCCATAGTGGGATGGGTTTTTTGAGGAGTGCTGTCAGCACTTGGAACCCCCGATTGCCAACGGTATCGGAGGGATTTTTTTTTTTCAATGGACCGTTCCTCCTTTTGGCAAACGGTCCTTTGTTCCCCCCTTCCGCCCCCTTCTTTAGAGGAACCGTTTTCCGTTACCTTTCCAAAGGGCGCCCCCTTTCGTTTTTCCCTATGCAAGGAGAGATTCTTTTGGGGCCCACCGCACCCCGCCCATAAGTGTGTATCCACCATCGCCGTTTATTAAGTCCGTTGCTAGGGACTTTTTCCTTTTTTGGGCGGCAGCTAGACTTGTGGTCGTTCTTTTTAGGTTTGTAACGCCCACCCCCCTTTTTTGATGTGACTGAAGGTTTGCGCCGCCCGCCGTGGGTGAACCCTTTTTTTCCCATCCCCCTGAATTGAATCTTTCCCTTCCCCTCAGAATTGGCACTAACCCCTTTTCTGTTGGTGTGATTCTCTTTCCAGCTTTCATTACCTAAACCTCTTTCCCGGTTTGCAGAATTAATGGCCCCGCTTTGTTCGGGAGGCCGACCGTTGTGAAACTTGTGATAACGCCGCACCTAATGAGGGTATTCCAAGGTGCTGTTTTTTTTTTTTCCCTATTGGGTCCTAGTTTCACCAACCCCCTGGAAAAACTTTGTTTGGTTTTAGAGTCCGTGTTATTTTCCAGGTTGTACATTTGCCTGCACCCCCACACAAAGAAAGTTCGGGCAGCCCCCCCTTCCTCCCGCTTACCTGACTGGTGCATCTCCTACTCGGTGCATTACTTTCCCCCTTCAAACCCAAGGGTTCTCGATTTTTCCAGGGGCCAAATTCTTTTTTTCTTTGACCTTAAGTACGTTTTTTTTTGGGCGACAGTTTGGCTAGAGGCCCCCAAAATTCCACCCCCCAAGGATGTTGCTGCCACGTCTCGTAGTCATTCTCCCGTTTTTTTTCCCAACCACAAATCCAAATTTCCTTCTGTCGAGACCAGCTTTCGCAAAAGAGTCGACGTGTCCCCGACAATGACTTTGCCCTTCTCTTTGGGTCCGATGGGGGTTCTTTTCTTCGAGATGAGACTGGTGGACCGACCGGCACACCCCCCCTGGGGCTGCACCTCAAACACTTTTTCTGGGCCCGGCCGGCAGTCCTTTTTTTTTTTTCCTTTTCCCGTGGCCCGGTTTTTTTTTTCCGGAATTTTGCTGTTGACCTTTTTTTTGCTGCCAATTTCTGCTGTGTTTCCATTTTGCCGTCCGGTTATTTTGTCTTGCGTCCTGGGACGTCTTTTTTTCCCCCGTGAGGTCCTTAAGCCCGGCTTTTTATCTGGCACTTGGAAAGAAACGTTCGTTTCCTCTCCCCCCCCGATTGCTGGTCCCTTTTCACTGGCTAAACCTTTTTGATCGTGATGGACGTTTTTCCTGCCCTGGTCTGGCCCAGCCTGACTGATTAGCCCCGGACCCTTTCCCCTTCCCCTTTCTTGAGGACTATTTTTTTTTTTTTAGGCACGCGGGGGTTTGCTCTTTTTTTGGGCATTTGGTTGGGTTCTGGGCTTTTTGGTTTTTTGCGGCGTGTTCTTTCTGGCTGCACGATGTTTGGCATTCGTTGCCCGGGGTCACCTTTTCCCCCTCGCTGTGTGAAACGCCTTTTCAAGGCCGCTGGCCGTGAGCGGGGCGGGTCTTCTGCCTTTTT
>Ga0179591_1292937_pt1 | contig 12210 bp, 20 predicted proteins | sample CZOMad2_1_08_16f_FD_182891 | JGI IMG/M metagenome (GOLD analysis project Ga0179591, IMG submission 182891) | Vadose zone soil fungal communities from Angelo Coast Range Reserve, California, USA - CZOMad2_1_08_16fungal (PacBio error correction) | ecosystem: Environmental > Terrestrial > Soil >... | reverse complement strand
TGGGTTGTTCTTGCCTCGCCCCGGCCATTCCCTTTAGAAGGACCTTCTTGTTGTCTTTCTTCTCTTGACCCCCTCTCCATCATTTTTCCCTCTTCTTTGGATTTTTTCACTGGTCTTTTTAGACCGATTCTCTATTAAGATCACACTTTCCTCTTTCCCTTTCCTAAGGAGGGCCTCCCAACTCTCCCGTAGTCCCTTTGCTCGGAAGTTCCCAAGCCCCCTTCATAGACTTCTCCTGTTGATCGGAGCGTTTTGCTGTCGAGGTTCCCGTCTCGACTCTGGGACGGTCAGACTTAGGAAGGTCCCCTAACTTTTGCGACCCGCCTGAAATGGGGCGTTGTCTTCAGGAGTGAGTGGTGCCCACGGAGCCGTATCCTTTTCTCTAATCCGCTGTTGTTGTTTTATCTCTTCGATCCCTAAGAGACGACCACGGCCAGTCCCTTCGCCGATCCCCTCTCACATTTCCCTTTCCCTGTGCCAATCTTTCGCAAGATTACTTTTTATTTGCCCTTTCTGACCCCGACCCCCTTGCATTCCCCAATCCTTCTCCTTCGATAGTTTTTTCTTTTTTTTTCTCTTGCAGACTTTTTTCTTCCTTTTTTTCACGACAAGAGATGCAAAACATTGGAGCCATTCATGGAACGCGTTCCCATTTCTTCTTATCGAAGTGAAAAAACCTTTCCCGATTTGGCCAAGTCAGGCTAATGCTAAGAAGTCAAGGCCAAGAATAACCCTTCTCTTTTCCCCGTCTTTCATGACTATTTCGTTAGCTTCCCAAAGTTTATTTCCCTCTTTTTGGCAGTTTCCTTTCTCTCGCCCTCTTTAGAAGGCTTTATAAACCGAAGATTCTCATAACACCGTACCCCAAAATCCACTCTTATTCTCGTTTTCGCCCCCTCCTCTCTCCCTTTTGACCCTCGCAAGGCCTTTCTGCGACGTGAAGAGATTCCTTGATTACCACCACTTACCCTTCCCCAGCCAACCCTCCTATCCCCTTTCCTCCTCGTCTCAGATTCCTTCCTCCTTCGCCTGACCTTCCCCCTCCACTGACCTCTTCTTCTATGGAACTGATTCACTATGCTGAACTACTCTCCTTTTACTTTTTATCCCCTGCCTTCGTAGGCAATTGCCGACCCTTTCCCCTTCTTCGACCAATTCGCAGGTTTCTTTTAATTCTAACTCCCTTGGTAAGAAAAATGGATCAAATTTCATCTATCCCTGTGCCAGCAACCCACTCTATCCCTGACCTGTCTCTCATGAAATCCCCCCCCCCTTTCTTGTCTTACGGTTATGTTTTCTTTCAACTTTTTTTTTTTCTTCGGAAGCCCTATAGTAAAGTGGAAAGCTGTTCCCAGTCCCCCTTATAATCCTCATACCCCCTCGTTCTTTTTCATAGACCATTCTTTCCGGCCCTTTCTTTTAGTTTCCTCCCCCCAAGATTGTAAATCCCCCCCGTTTTTAAATCAGGAGATCTAGGCTCTACGTTATATGGCATCTCCTCGATCTTACTTTCTCAGCGTGTCACTAGTTTGCCAGACCCCCCCCCCCCCCTTCTCTTGGTTTTTTCGTATGAACCTTCCCCCCTTCTTTGATCCTCCGCGAAGACATTATAGGGTCATCTAGTAATTTTTTGCTTCCCACTCTACACGGTTCTTTGAACCTACCCCTCACGCCAATGAACTTTTCCCTCCCCCCCTGACCCCTCCCCTCTCCCTTTACGTCCCTTGATTTTTTTCAATATAGCTTCGCCCGCGAAGGCTCTTTGATCTCCCTTCCCCTTGATCTTTCCTTTGCGTTTTCAAAACCTTTTTCGCGAAGTTCCGGCTCGACCAGCTCCGGTTCTCCGGGTTCCAGAAGTTTTTGGACCCTTACAAGTGACCCCCCATAATCTTGAAAAATTGTTGTGAGAACAGTTGTTCTCTAATCCTTTCCCCTCCCTTTTCGTCGGAATTCCCGGGTTCCTCCTTCCCCCGACCTTATTCAAGTTCCTAATAAAAGCTAATTTGACGCCCGCCCTCCTACCTCGCCCCGTTTCACCTTTTCCCGAAGGAGATTTCTTCGATTCCCTCTTTTTCAGAGCTATTTCTTCCCCCGTTAAGACTCCCTTTCCTGAGTCTAGAAGATGTCTTCGAAGTCGCACATAGGCACTTTTTACCTGCCTCGTCTTTCTGTCTCTCCCCCCTCTCAGTTTCTTGGCTGGAGATTCTCCTCCGCAACCCCAATCAGACGATGAAGAATTTTAAAGTATCTCTGTTCCTCATTCCCCCTTACTTTCTCTCCTCGGCTCGCTCCAATCATATCCTCCCCCTTCCCCGTTTTTTTTTTATCTCCTTCTGAGACTTTTTCCCTGCGAACCTTTTTCCTCTCCCAGATGCTGCTGGAAAGCATCGTCCGCGGTTTTGATTTGGTGTATATCCTCTTTCCCTTTCTCGTTTCCTTGATTTCTCCCCTCTGCTAAGCCCTCCCCTTTTTCGAACTCCCCTCTTCCATACCTCCCCGATATTCGTGAGTGCTATAAGAAGGATCGACTGTTAAGGCGGTTCCCTAGAAGGAAGTTTCTCTTCTCCTCCGATGACGCGCGTAGCTGATCCCCCCCTCTTGTCCTTGTGGAAAAGTGTTACCTTTAGGGGTCGCGTTTTTCTTTTTTTTTTTTGTCGTTTTATTTCCCAAACCTCGTCACTTGTCTTTCCCCTCATATCGACTACCCTTTTTCCGGGCTTTCGGCCAAAATAGCCCATGCCTTCCCCTTCTGCCCCCCACCCCTTTTTTCCAAGATCTTATACTTGATGGATTGTTCCCCCCCCCCTGAAACCCTCTCCCCGGTCGAAGTTCCGAGAAGGCCTCGTCGACCCTGTCATCACCCTCATGCAATTCGATATACTCTTTTTTCCCTTGCGACGCGAGCCCCTTCCCCCACTGCCTCCTGCTGATCCTCATGATCCCTCCCTCAGGAACAGAAGCTAGGCAAACCCTTTTCTTCTCCCGGTTTAGACTTGAGATTCTATCATTTGGTCTTTTCTCCTTTCAACTCCCCTTTTGTTTAGAACCCCCCCCTGATGCCCTTTCCTTCAGGATTCTAGAAGACCTCTCCACTCTGCTATTCACGAAAACCCCCCCCCCACTTGACTCCTTTTTTGTTATGGTAAAACTAAATAACACCTCGGCCCTCCCTCTTCTTCCTCGATTCATCTCTACCCCCCCCCAAAAAGGAGTTTCTTAGGAGCCGAGCCCTTCCTCTTTAGAATCTATCGTGGCCTCCTCCTGTTATCCCCTCCAAGTCTTGGGCCAGCCTCCTCCCTTTTCCTCAGACCAGATTCTTTTCCCAGACTTCCTCCTTCATCAGGTTCGAAGGAACACCTGGCACTGGACGCTCGCAATAAGGATTACCTTCTCCCCACAATTTAGGCTAACGGATCCCCTTAACCCTTGATTTCTTTTCGTGGATTTCTTTTCTTCTAGAGAAGGAACATCTATATGTTTCTTCCCCCCTTTGACCTCTGACCCTTTCCATATTCTTTCTCTCGTTAGACCTTTCCCTTTTTTTCCCCTTTCTCTTAGCTTTTCCGGTAGTCCCCCGTAATGGATTAACTACCTATTGTGTGTCGTATTTCCCCAATTTCCTCATTCCCCCCAGTCATTTCTGCTTTCTAAGCCTTTTATTCGAACCTCTTCTCTTCTCCGGGATCGTTGATGGACCAGAATGTAAGTTGTTAATCACGATCTCGGCTTTACTTCCTTACTCATGCGTGCCCGAGGGTCTCTCTTTCTTTCCCCTCTCTGTCTTCCCCCTCGACGGGACTCTGCCGGTCCTTTGAAGCAGGGAGCGTCGTGAGTATTCTTCTTTCAGACTCCTGACCCTTCCCAAGGTGGTATGATGCTTGCCCGTCTCCCCTCTCACTCTAGGACCCTTTACCCGGTTCTCTGAATTTCCAGGAGGACCCCCCCTTGACAACACGTTTCCCCTCTCTCCCTCCTTTCCATCAGATTCTGTCCCCCCTGACTCGATCTCAACTTCTCTTTTAAAGGCTCTTTCATGAAAGTTCTTTTTTTTTCTTTTTTCACCTCACCCATAGGCCTGATGGCAACCTCGCAGTCTCTATCCCTTTCTCGTCTGGGTAGTTCGAGGTAGTAAATTGAAGGAAGACTTCTCTTTATACTCCCCCCCCTTATTTACGCCGGAACCTATCCTGGTTCCCCGGTCCCTTTTCCCTTCTGAATTTCTTGTCAAGTTGTAGCTACTTCTGCGTCTCCATTCTCTGATTCTCTCCTATTTGTGGTTCTTCTTAGGGCCTTCATTGCCACCCTTCCCCTCAGACCATCCAAGCCTCCTTTCCTTTGAGCCCCCCCCCCATTTACCTTTTTCGGAACTCCTTTAATTCTCCCAAGAAGAATTCTTTTCCCTCCCTTTCATGATAACAGAGGGTTTCAACGCCATCTCTGGGATTTTATATCGCCCGGCCCTCCCCCCCCGGCCAGCTTTTTCCTGTCAGATTTCCGGGGAACATTGGAGCCCTATTCTTTTCGTTCGGCCCCCCTCGTCCTTTAGATCCCCTTTTTGTCCAATCCTCTTGGCTCCTGTCCCCCTCTCTTCTCTTAGAATCTTTCCCGATCGGACTAAACTAGGCCCCTTTTCCTTCTCTCCTTTTTCCTATTGGCACCGAAAACCCCCCCCTTCCAAGTTTCTCTCTTCTGGGGTTCTTCCGCCCCCCTTTTCTTGATTATAAGAGCCCTTTAACCCCTCCTCCCCCTCCTTCGACGTTCTTCTTGATTCCCCTCCCCCTCTCCTTTTCAATGCTGACACGTCCTTCCCCTCCTTTCCAATGCTCACCCCACGAGCAGATCTCTTATACCCACCCATTCCTCCCTCGATCTCCCTTCAACCCTCGCGAGTGGCAATGAGAATGACCCAGGAACCACTGAACTCCCAGAAAATGTTCTCTTTCCGACAATTGCTATCCCCCCTCTTCCGTGACCCCCCCTCTTGTGACTCATCATTTCCCCGGTACTCTTCCCCCCTTTCCCCCTCAGAGGTCCTTTATTGAAGGAGGGGAGAGAATCTGAGGAGCCGACTTGTTCCTAATCTCCTAGTACTTTCAAAACTATCGAAGGTATAAGGTCCTTCCGTCGACCCTCCGCGAGTTTCCTTTTCGTGTGAGGAATCTTTGGTACGATTTAATCCTGATCTCCCCCTCTCTTCGTCACGTGTGTTCCCCCCTCCCCCAAATATACCTCCTGATCTTCTATTCGCCCTCTTTTCCTCCTTCGGCAAGGAGCTGAACGGCCGTCAGGCGCCACCTCGTTAACTTCTCTCCCAAGATTCCCTCCCTGGCTCTTTTCCATACAGGGGTCTTTGAAAACGACTGGCACGCGCCCCCCGAGTACTGGCTTTTTTAATTGTCGTACCCCCTTTCCAGAATGGTGTTCGTTCAGTCTTCTCCCATTTTTTGAGAACTTTCGGAAGAATGCGGGCATTTTTCGAAAATATGCCTCCCCAGGGGGCGCCCCCTCCTCCGCTCTTTTCTCACCGATTCCCTTCATAGCCAAGGGTTCCTAGACGCGGCCGCCCGAGAAGCTCGACTTTTTTTCCTCCCGTTTGACTTCTCCCCTTCTGCGGTCACCTTTCCTTCCGTAATTTAGAGCTGACTTTCGAGAGGGTGATTCCCCCTGTCGCGTACCTCGGCGACCCCCCTTTAGTCTCTTTCTGCTCTTCCTTTTTCTTTTTGAAACCCCCATAACCGGCCCAAATAATCGGTATCCTTCTTTAGAAAACATTTTTGTGCGAAACATTGTCGGCCGCCTTCGACCCCTCCCCCTTCTTAATCCCCCTTCCCACAGTATTTCGCAGACTCTTTCTCTTGGACTTCCTTTTTACACGTTGAACCGCCTGACCGCGCCCTCCTCCAGAGTCACACTGTTCCCTCCGACAAGGAATCTCCCCTTCTCTTTGCCGTAAGCCTTTTCGCGACCCTTTTTCCTGAAGCCGACTCACTCGGATAGCCGGCTGCTTCCCAGCCTGCAGACCTCGGTGACTGAATCTGTGGTGATGGCGGCCGGATCTTTGTCCTCCCTGAGACGGTTCTGTTCTTGCGTAATTTTTTCCTTCCTCCTAAACTCTCAGTCGCTGAGAAACCCCCAATTCTCATCTCCGCTTTCCCTAGCATCGTTTCAGACCCGCAGTTCCCCTCTCTCCTCGAAGAATTCGATTTCGGCCCCCAAGATACTCTGTTTTCTGAGAGATAAGTCGAGCCCCTCGACCCCCCCCATTTCCTCTTTTTTTAAGATTGCTGGGAACGCATTCGTCATCGTCGGGTCTGATCTTTCATTTGCGATTGATCATCTAAGTCACTTCATCCTACTCCTGGCGGCTCCTTCTTCCAGATCCTTTTTCATAAAAAAGAAGTTTGGTCCGTCCGGCAGGCCTTTTTCCCAGGACTTCTATCCTTTGAAGGAGGTCCCTAGTACCTAGGCTCGAAGATTTTAACCGATATGATATCTCATCGCGTGGACACGTGTGACCCTTAGCTAGGCTTTTCCCTTCTTATGAGTCCCCCCATCTTTTCCCCCTCTTTCTTAATATCTTTAAAACCCCCTTCCAAATACAATGGAGGTAGATCGGCCGACCCGTTCCCACCCATTTTTTTTGAAGACCACTCTTTCCCTTTCTTATGAGGTTTTTTTTTTGGTTGTCCCCCCCTTTTAATCCGACAAAGATTTCTTTCCCTTCTAGCCAGATCAGGAAAAAGTGACAGTTTCCTACCCCCGCCCCAGATCGCTGTTTTCTTCCTTGACTCTCCCTCCCTCCTCCCTCGCATCACGCTTCACTGATAGTCTTTTCTCTTTTCTCTTTTTTTTGTTTTTTTTTTTTTGTGGGAAAGTTCCAGGTTAAATTTTTTTCTCTTTTCTTTGTGGTCTCTTCTTTTCCGTCCCCCCCATTCTATGATTTCCTCCCAGACCCCTTCTTTTTCTAAAAACTTCGAGAGGAATGCGTCCTCTTCCCCCACCCTCCCCCCCCCCAGTCATCTCTCAGCCGCCCTCTTTCCCCCTTAGATCCTCTTTCGTACCGAAAACCTTTCCATCGGATCTTCTCTCTTCCCCTCCCATAACCCCTTACACCTTTCTTTCCTGAGGCTCAGCGCCTTCTTTGGGACCTTCTTTTTCCTTTTTTTAGCGTCTTTTGTCTTCATATGATTTTTTTCCGATTCGAGAAAGAATCTGTCCTTAGGGATTTTCTGTCCCAACGGAGGACAACCTTGCTCGGTCCCGCTCTAGCTCTCTCATTAAGTCTTTCCTCCTACCAGGTCCCCCCCCTACTTTTCAAACGTTTTCTTCCCCCAGGAATGAAGGGAGTGGCGATCTGGCTCGGACTCCCGTAAGGGCCCTCCTCTTCTTATCTCTCTTTTCACCCTCTTCTTCTCTTTTTATAAAGTCTGTCGCAGCCCTTCAGAAGACGATGATTCCCTTGGACCCCTGGCAGCTTATCCCCGTTAGACGCAGTCCCCCTATGAACTCTCCCCCCCCCTTTATGCCCTCCCTAACAGCCCTCCCGAGGGCCCCTTCTTCTTCCTAGAAAGCCCTGTTCCAACGTTTTCAGTGGTTTTCTTTTTTTTTTGCGACTCTCCGAAGTTCCTCTGCGCGATATTTCCCTCTACTTTCTCTCGGTTTCCCCTTTAAGGGGGATATTTCCCCTCGAAATAAGGAATCTTTCAGTCCTTCCTTTCTTTTTTCTTCCTAGCTTTTCTTCCTCTTCATATTTTTTTTGCCTTCTTCAGACGATCTTGGTTTTGTGAGTGTATCATTAAGTCTTTGAGTACCTCCCTCTTGGTTTCTTTACCCTCCCTGACCACTTCCTCCCGAAACCCTTTTCTGACTATGCCCCAAGGACCTCTTTTCCTCGACCTGTCACAAGTTTTTTCCCCATGGACTTCCCCTCCGATGATCTTTTCTCTCCTTAACCTTTTTTCCCCCCTATATGCCTTCTTCAGAGAGATATATATGATGTCTCCCAATTCCATCATCCTTCCCTGTCCGGCCCCCTTCCCCTTTCTTTAAACCCCCTTCCCTCGATCCTTTTTCGTGATACTTTTATAGGTTCCCCTAGACTTTAGAATCTATTAATTTCCTGAGACAGGCACGTATCCTTTTACCCCTTCCCCAGGCTCCTTTTATCTTCTTTTCCTCTTCCGCTTTTTATTTTTTTTCTTCGGTCAATCCTTCCCCCCTTTCAATTTTTTTTAGAGAATATCGTGAGCCTTCCTTTTCCGACCTCCCCCTGCCCCCCCCCTTTTTTATGAAGCCCCTTCTCTGTGCCCCCTTGGCTTCACCCTTCCCGCTGTCGACTTCCCAAACACACCCCCCCCCCCCCCCCCCCCTTTCGCCTCCTCCCCTACCCCCCCCCCCGCTTTATTTCCCCTCTTCGATTTTTTTCCTGTGCGAGGTTTTGTCTTTCTTGGGAGTGCCCTTTTGATGAACATTGGTGGCGACATCATGATCTCTTAAGTTTGTCCTTTTCTACCCTCCCTGTCGAACACCCTTTCTATTCCTCTTCCCCGTTCGTAAATTTTGCAAGGACTTCACACCCCTTCTTCCTCCCCCTGTCTAGAATGAAGATGTTAGCCGGGCATCTTCCCCCCCGTTTTTTCCCCCCTTGCTCCCTTTCAGGCCTTTTCAACATCTGCCCTCCCTCCTCGATTTATCCCTCCCTGATACGAATCCCCAAAGAAGCTTCTTCTCGAGTTCTTCTTCCCCTCCCCCCCCCTTACACCCCCTTTTCCCCTCCCTAGTTCCCAAGGGATAATTCGACCTCTCCTTTTTTTCTTAACCCCCCCCCCCCACGAGAGATTCAAGGTAGAGAGCTTGATATGCATGTTCGCTGAACCCCCCCTGACCCACTGCCCCCCCCTTGTTTCCATTTCTTTCCCCCCACGGAAGACCATACTCTCATTTGATCAATGGTTTTCACGCTTCTCCACATTGATACCCCCTTTTTTATTGTATTCTTCTCGACTCCTTTCCAGGTCTAGAGAAGGAGGGTTCTGGGATTTCTTACCTTCTTTTTTCTTGATACCTGGATCCCCTCTACGGCCTCCAAAAGCCAAGGCACGCTCCGGTTCCTTCCCCCAATAATTCTTTCCGGTAAGGCCATGAAGGCTGCTGTTCACCCTGGGTGGTTAAGACCCTCTGTCTTGACTGCGATCGAGTATTGGACGTTCAAGTTGCCCCCCCCTTTTTCCTTAACCCTTCCTCCAGATCTTATATAGAAAACCCCTGAACGATTCTTCCTTCCGTCAGTGCAGGCTCCCTCTGAGTACCTGCGATATGATCCCCTCTCGCCCCCCCCTCCCCGTAAGGGGTGAGTAACCCTGTAAGTTCCTTAATAGTGCCGCCGGTGTTCCTTCTTGTGCCTCACCCTTAATTTTGATTTCTTTCTATTCTTTTCGATGAGTCTTGAGTCAAGCGAAGCCCCGAAGTTTTACCTACTTCTATTTCCCAACATATGAAGAAAGGGCGTGCTTTTTCATTTCCCCCCCGCAAGACCCTTCCCCCATATAGTCGTCAGAATAGCGGGTAAGACTCTTCTTGACCTTCCCTTCAGTTCCCTGATCTCTTTCTTCCTCCTGCTGATCTTCCCCCGCTCCCCCCCTTCGTTGATGAAAATGTCGGTGCGAATCCTTCTTCTCCATACAAGTCTCTTTATTGTCGATTCTTTTAGAACCCCCCTTTTCACCCCTGGCTATACTCCAAGTTGTCGTGCTCCCTTTTTCTCTCGGAACTCAGTTTTCTCCCGCCCACGTATTTTTCTCTATGCATCCTTTCCGTCTTCTCCCCGGACAACGCCGTCCCCGCGCCAAGCCTTTCCATCAGCTCCCTCAGAGTTTTCTTTTGAGATTCCTCCCGTTTTCCTTGTCCACCCCTTTCTGATTTCAGCCCCCCTCAGCTGGAGATCCAGTCAGTGCCTCATCTGACCGTCCTGTCTTTATGCCTCCCCTCTGAGTTCCCCCCCCCCTTTCATTTTGAGGCGTTTCCTTTTTTTTTTTCCGCGGACAGATCCCCCAGCCCCTCTGCCACAACACAATCCCTACGAATTCTCCATTTGCCATTCGAGCCCTCTTGATCAGAGAATAGGCCCGAAGAATTCCTATTTTCCTCTTTCCTTCATCCTCTTGGTTGTGTTTTTTCTCCTCTCTCCCTCCCTAGACCCCCCTGCCTCTTGACTTGCAGGAAAACATATTCCTTGTTACTTTTATTTCTCTTTAGCCCTCTTTTTCCTCCTGTTTTGCCAATGGATCTCTCTACCTCCTACCTCTCTCCGTCACCTTTTTCTTTCTTATGGTCACGAAAGTCTCCCAGATTGCCCCAATTCATAAAACTCTTTGAAGTCTTTCTTTCTCTTAGGATCTCCTCTGTTGCATTAAAGTTTTTTGACGGCCTTTCCGTAAAGCCCGATGACTCCTGCCGTTCGGACCGCCGATAGATTAAAGTTGAACTCGTATTCTCGGATTTCTCCTTCCCCTTTTTATCCCCCCCTTTGGAACCCCCCTACAGGTTTAAGGGTGAGTTTTCTTTTACTTTTTCCCTTCGCCCTTTGAACACATGTTCTCCCCCACCCCTTTTCCCCCCTCCCTATACAGCTTCTACAGCTTCCCAAAATTAGCTAATCCCTTCTCCTTGAAGCTCCTTCTTTATGAGCTCTCCTTCTCCTTTCCCGATCCCACCCAGAAACTTGACTTCCCTGGTTTTCTTTTGCTCTCCCCCTGATCCTGCTCCTTCTTCCTTTCTCTTCGATACCTTTTAGTCGAGGAAACCCTTTTTCTTTCTCTCGTTTGTTTCGACCATTCCTGTACTCTTTTCAGGTATTTTTTTTTTTTTCCTCGCACCCCCCCCTGTTCTTCCCCCTTTGCGAACCTAAATTTAATTTCCTTCTCCTCCCTTCCCCGCCAGTGCCTCCCCCCCCCTCCCCCGATTTGATAGCTGTGTTATTGAAACCTTCATGAACAAGGACGCCCTCGACTCCCTCCGCGACCAAGGTCTCTTCTAAAGACTAGGTAAAGGGCCCCCAGCCCCTCCTCTTAGTCCTCTTCTTAGGGGCTCCCAGGTCTCGACTCTTTGGAGAATACCTGACCTTCCTACTCCCCAATCTTCAAACGTGATTTCTTCACCCCGTACAGGTCGCGGTCTATTCGTGAAGGAACCCCCTTTGCCCACCTCTAATCTTTCGCTCTTCCATAAGTGATGAAACGGACCCCCCGGTTCCATTCCCATTGACGCATAAAGGTCCCGACTTCCGTGAGTTGCTTGCCCATATCAGAGGAGCGTTTTCGTAGTATCGTCCCCCCCTCCTTCCTTTCTGGCCTCCTAGGCCCATACATGTAATACCTTGGCTCTCCTCCACTGATGTCCCCCCCTTTGTCCTCCCTTCTCCCCCCCATCGTAGCCCATGAAGAGGAACCCCGACACTCCTTTCTCATCTTTCACCTTTTTTCCCTTGTCTTTTCCTTCTCCCTCCGGTTGGAAGTCTCCCCTTTCTCTTTTTCCCTAATTCCTTGATTATAGAGGAGACTTCCGCCAAGCATATGTCCGCGGATTCCTTGTAGACGGAAGTCCTTAAGACTCTCTTTCCTTGCACATAAGAGCAGAGACGCGCTTTTTGAGGGTTCGTTTTCTGACCCCTCCCCGATTTTCTCGCAAGCCTTGAGCTAGGACTGAGTGGAAGTTACGTCGGCACCTAATGCCGCCTGTTTTCATTCCTTCCGCCCCACCCTAGTCTTTTTTTCGCTACCTCTTTTATTAGTTGGAATTGCTAATGTCCCATTGGCCTTTCTCTCTTTTTTTTCGGAGCGCCCCGGTATACTATTAGCTTTTTTTATGCGGCTCAAGGTCTTTTCAAGAAAATAATTGATTCGCAATGTTCCCTTCTCCTGTCGTCCCTTCCCCGCCAACCATTCGTCCTAGTCTCCCCACCCCCCGATCTCTCCTTTTTAGGGACTTTTTTTTTGGTCCCAGGGCTGAGAAGCTGATAGGTCGCCTCCTTTTCGGAACAGGCCCGCTCCGGGAATTTCTTTGGCGAGGCTCGCTTGCTTTTTTTTTCTTCTTTTTCCGTCCCCCTCCTCAAGAGAGATTCGATTTTCCTTCCGACTTTTTTGTTTCTGGATAGGGCGTTCGCCAATTCAGTTCTGACAGAAGATCAAGGTAGCCCTTCTCCCCCCCCTGGTT
>Ga0179591_1259843_pt1 | contig 12210 bp, 14 predicted proteins | sample CZOMad2_1_08_16f_FD_182891 | JGI IMG/M metagenome (GOLD analysis project Ga0179591, IMG submission 182891) | Vadose zone soil fungal communities from Angelo Coast Range Reserve, California, USA - CZOMad2_1_08_16fungal (PacBio error correction) | ecosystem: Environmental > Terrestrial > Soil >... | reverse complement strand
TTCCGAAAGAGGTTATGTATTTTATCTACAATGGGCTTGCTGGCCCCCCCGTCCGACCTTTCACTAAAATAGATGTCCCCTATGGTATGAGACGTGGACCTAAGAGAAAGTCGTTTCAGAAATCCCCATTCGTTCCGGCGGTATTCTGACGTTGGTCCGGAGAATCAGATGAGTCCCCCCTAAATCGATTACTGATATCCGCCCCTTCTCCCGTGTCTCCCGAACTAATGGTAAAGCATTCAACCGGCTTCGTCCTCCCCTGCTCCCCCCCGAGTCCTCTTTCCTGCCTTTTCCTGGTACACCCCCGCTCGTCCCGCTAGATCGAATTGCAAATATGTTCTGCTCCTTTTCGACATTTGCTTAGCGTCCCCCCCTCTATCGCGTCTTTGCGCGGTGTTTAACATTCTCTGCCTTCATCGAAGGACGATTAAACCGAGCGTCAGCCTGGCCCGTGTTTTTTAAGTTCTTTTTTCTTTTCCTCTGTCTTTCCTTTTTACGGTCATGTTGTTGACTTTTTTGGCATTCCTGTCAGAGATTAAGTAGGGTAGTCCCCGATGCTCCGGACAGACATCTTTGTTTTTCATTCCTTTTTTCGCTCGACTATTTTCATTCCATCATCGCGCTGACTAGTAAGGCTGTAAGATTGCGGGTACGTTGTTCTTTCGCTATGGTTCTTCCTTCTCCTTGCTTACTTCTTACCTCGGCTACTTGTAGGGCCTTTTCTGAGATTTGTGCCGGAGTAAGACTGAGGGATGTGGGCTTTTTTTTACAGGGTGATCCATTTATGAGCGCCCCCCTCCTTTACCGGTTTGGCCATATAAGGTAATCGTTTCTAGAGTAAAGGCCGTGTCTAGTCAAATCCTCCGGAGTACTCTTGCCGTGTTTCAGCTTTGACCCCTGTCTTGAGGTCCCTCTTATAGAAGTGATCTCTTTTTGATTGTTTTTTTTTGTTTCTTAGACGTGGTAAGGCCTGGAAGATGATACTTGTCCTTAGAATTTACCGGGGATGTTCCCCATACCCCCAAGCAGAAGTTTCTGCTGGTGGCCCCCCCCTCTTATCAGTCTGATTTGTGCTCTTCTGTGCGGGCCCCTGTCATAGTTGAAGAAAATCATTGCTGACTTTTTGCCCAGGCGTTTCCTTCCCCCTTCGTCGTTGCTTTTGGCTTCAGGCATTGCTGTAATCTAATATAGCGCAAATGGACTTTGATGAACTTTTAACGTTTTCCCCCTTTTTTCTTATTTTTGGTCCCCCCTACGTTTTTTGTGGACTATTTTGGCCTTATAGATCGGGAAGTCCCCGAATCGCGTCCAATGTTTCCTTTTTTGACGGATCCCTCTTCTCTCCCCCTTGACCAGTTTTCCTCAGTTTTTCCTTTCTACCCCCCCGGGCTTGTTTTGCAGGAAGAAGGTCGTGAAGGGAATTCTCGTCGTTCGCTACCTCCTCCTGTTCGTTGCTTTTTCTTTTCTTTGGCCCCGCAATCTTCTTTCTTCTCATGCATTTTTTCAGGCAAGACGCACAAGTTTCCGATGACTATTTGGGTCCTCATCAGGCCACATTTTCCTTTTCGTGTCTTCTTCTTCAACGCGTGTGCCGATTCCGTGCTATTAGGTTTCATGTTGGGTTGGAAACCCAGCGATCGGCAAAGCCGGTGTCTCTTTCGTCTTTTTCACTGTTTCTCGCGCTCTAGCTGTTGAATCTTTCGGGGGTACTACGAATCTTCCTGAATTCTCTAGATCCGGAGGCCCGTTTGTCATCAGGTGTTTTATCTGTCTTCATTATCCCTGTTCTCCTTGATGCCTTTCAGCATCGGTTCGTTGTCTCTTTCTACCTGCGATTTAGCACGAAGGCGTAGAGATTTTGGCGGAGGAATCCCTTGAGCCCTCATTGCGTCCTTCCCTTTCTTCCTTTTTCATTGCTCCCGTAGACCCTTTGATGCCGTGACCATGACCTTCAGAGAGAACGAAGCATGGCGGCTGCCCCCGAACCGAACCCCCGCCCCCCCTAACCCCCTTTTCCCCATTTTACATTCCCGCACGGTGGCACTTCCTCGACTCTCCGCCTTGGAGCGCGCAAAGAAAAAAAAACCTTTCGGAGATTGAACCTCTTCGCCCTCAGTCGCACCTCCGTTCTATCTTTTCCCTTTTATGTTTATCTTCTCTTTCTCTACGATGTAGCCGGTTTCCTTCAAAGGTTTCCAAGGACGGGAATTTAAAATTAGTCCTTGTAGAGTTGATCGGGCAGGCATCTTATTTCTTCGTGCCCCCCTTACCTTTCCTCGCTCTCGCTTTAGTCTCCTTCTCCCTTTTGCTCTTATCCCCACATCTTTCGTTTCGTTTGACTTGATTGGAGGATTGTTTCCCCCTGTGAACATGTCCGGCATCTGATGGATGTTGCCGGCTCCAGTTCTATGGTTCGATTCGTTCGACATTCCTTCCCCCCCCCGCCCCCCTGAATCTATCCTTTTTCGTTTTTTTCGGCGTTTGATTCTGCTGCCGGAACTGTGTGACGTTCCCGAGATTTTTGCCCCAAATAGCAATGGAGCTTCGGCTGCTCTGGTTTCTGGTTCTTTAGTATTCCCCGTCCCATGGAGGCGTGTTCGACATGAACCCCTGCCGCTTTCTTTAACAAGATCTGCACCTTACCCCGTGATTGGCACTGCTACACAAATTTTCAACTACCTGAGTCCCCGTTCCTCTCCTCCTCCGTCCTTCCTTTCGCCCCGCCATCTCTCGTGTTTCGCGGAGGAGAACCTACGATGGAAGCCCCTCCCCCCGAAGCAGAGAATACCTTTTACTCGGTGGAGGTGTGCCTCCCTGTGCCGCTCTTCTAACTGAAAGTTCCCTTTGCGGCCACCGGCTTCAGACGATTAGGTTCCATCTTTTCGGTGCTAAGAAAGTTGAAGTCCTGGGACCAGAATATATATCTTTCCCGACTTTGTGTTTGAGAGGATGCTCCTCTTTCCCTCCCCTCCCTTTCTTGCCCCCGTTTCCTTGCGCACCATTTACGCTTCTTACCTTCTGTCCTCCCCAGGCACGGTAAGACCACTCTTCTGAGAGTGTAAACTCCCCGCTAATTCAAATTTCTTCTCTTCAGCGCCTCCTTTCCTCTCGTCTCGTTTATCCCCTGTCGGCCGCCCTTTTTCGCTAGATCTGATCATTGTACGCAGGAACATCAATTATGATTAGATTCAGAGTTTGCCTTTTTATTGCAGCCCTTTTTCTCCTCCCTCCCCTCTTCCACCCCTTCCGGAACTTGGCGGAGGTGTAGAGGCATGCGCGGTTTCAGGTCGCCCCCTCCATTTTTGTGCAGCCCTAGAAATTCAGCCAAGCGAAGTCCCAGCCCCGATTCCTCTCCCCCCCCACAGTTCTTTTTACCCCCATATGTCCCATGCCCCAGATAGTCACAGTTTAAGTGCATCCGATACAAAAACTGGACCCCGCGATTTCGCGCTGTGTCCTCCCCTCTTATCCCTATCTTCCCACCTTCCACTGGAGTCTCACCAAAAAAGAAGAAAAAGACCTTTCGCAAACCCTACCCTTTTCCCTAATCCCATCTTAAGCTGTGTTGTCCCCCCCCCCCCCTGATCCCACATTCTTCCCCGTCCTTTTTTACAGTCTTTTGCCATTACAAGTTTTCTCCCCCTTCCGAACAGGAGATGATTCCCGAAGCATCGAAAGAACAAAATTGCCCCTTCATCTTGGACGACGATGCATGAAACTTACACGGCCCCGTTAGATTATCCCCCCCTCTCTTCATTCTTTAAACCCTGATTCTAGTGGGCTTCTTTTTTGCGACTCCCCACTTCGCCGCCACTTTTTTTTGAGTGGAGAGAAAGCGGCTTAGAAGAAATTTTCCCAGAGGAAGCACTTCCAGCCCCTGTTTAGCCCTTTTCCCGTTTTCCTTTGCCCCCCCTCCTCCCCCTGCGTACGTCTCTCTTGTCCGTCATGGAATAAATTGTCTTCGAACCGGCGAGAAGGATCACTTATGACTTCCTCAGGCCACGCCACTGCGGCAGCAGCGTCCTCCCTACTAAGGAAAAAGCCAAGACTTTTTTTCTTTTGATCCCCCGATCCCCTCCCCCCCTTCTGATCAGTCAGTACCTTCGGCGATGCTTCACTTGTTCGTGAGTTGCCGATGATACATGACGAGATCAAAAGTGAGAAATGTTCAATATCGACTTTTCCTTCAAGATGGGCGAGTACCCTTCACACCTCTCCACGTCCTCCATTTCCTCCCCCCCCCCACATTCCCCGTCCCGACCCCAGAGACCCCGCCTGTGAGATCGAAGCGCGGTACACAAACCCTTGTGATAAGAACGGAGCTCGCCCGCTTGACCATCGTTTTCCTTACACGAGCCCTCCCTTTCCCCCCCTGCCTCATGTCCCCTTTCACTAGTATGTACGTACAACTTTGCCGCGCTGGCGTGTCCCTCCTATAATGATTCGACGCATGCGGCACCCAGCCTACATGCTCCGGCGAGCCGTTGTTTCCTCTTACGTGATCTCCGCTATCTTTTCTGCAAAGAGATTTTGCGCAGCCTTTGTGATAATTCTGCATCCCCCGTCCCCCTCTCTCCTAACTCCGACTTCACGGCTTCCCAAATTTATCACTTCAGATGACGGATCGTAACAACAGTGGATCTTGACGGCCCCGCCTACTCTTCCTTTTTTTTAGACTTGACCAGCCTATGACCCCCCTTACGGGGAAGAAGGCCTTGAGCCGCTTATGTTCGTTTTCTCGAAGCCTTCTCCACCTCCCCCCTCGATCTTACTATTGTAATTTTACTGCCTCATTTAAAGGTGGACAGCAACGCCTATTTGCATTGCCCCTGCCCCCCTCCTCGCACCCTCCTCCTCTTATGTCAGCGTGCCCCACAAACGGAGAGAGGTCAATCCCAGTCCCCAACTTGCGACTGCTTGGAGGCGCTCCGCTTCCCCCCCTCCCTTTTTCCCAGCGGTCGGGCCCCGCGCCGAACACACCGCCCCACGCGCTCAGTTGACCGCCTGGCTCCGCTGCATGTGGCCCCCCCATAGGACCGAGAACACGGCCCCAGGACCGGAGTTCAGGTGACGACCATGCCTTCCCTCCCCGCCGATAGATTGCCGTATCTCCGACTAACGCTGTCGTTCGTCCATACTTGAACCCCTGAGATGTCCCCCACGAGACTTTTCCCCTAATAGTAAGCCGGTTCTAAGACCCGACCCCTCCGCCCGAGTCCTTAAGCATTAAGACCTATAAATGAAGACCGTACACTCCCCTCTATCGACACCGCGCCGCCTCGCTCTTCTGTTTTGCTTAAAACTTCCTGTTCCTCGGCGAACGTTTCAAAGACCCAGAATCCTGTAACGTTTCGCGTGTGCTTCCCTTCCTGATCGCTCGCCCCAGGATTCCGTCCTCCCCGGGTCCTCCTAGAGTTCTCCAGAACAGCCGTCTCAACCGGAATTATATGCGATAGGTTGATCTTCCTGATTTTCCTTTCGATCATGTTCACCGCAAGCCCCCCGACAACTCTTTCTCTATTTCTGAGCTCCCCTGCCCCCCTTTTCATCAACATCTTTTTTCACGCGGTCTCGAATAAAGCGAGCCTATTTCATGTCAGCCACAGCTGCTCTTCGTGTTTTCCTTTTCTCGGTTTTCTCCGGACCATTTTTCACGTATCGTCGGAAATCAACGGTGCTATCGCTTTCTAGACATTTCGCTTTGCGATCGACCGCGTTCGCCCTTCTTCTTCCGTCTCCCGCTAGTTTAACCTTTTCCTGAACGAATGCCTGGTCCACGAAGTGCGTGCACGGAACTTCTACCAGGAGTTTTACCGGCCTAGTCTTCCCCTTTTCTTTGACCTGTTGACACTTTATACCCCATGTTAGTTTTTTTTTTTCCGACACCCAGACAGTTTAGTGTGTATCTATTGCTTCCTAATAAGAAGTGTTTGTTGAGAGATCCTGTAACGACTTCTTCCTGTCCCCCACGGTCTTCTTTCAAGAACGGTCAACATTCCTTCTGTCCCACTCCCCCTATTAGAAGTTCCGGAAGCGAACGTTAGGTGTTGACCATTTTTCTGGTTCTTTGCTCTCTTGTGAGTTGTTTTTTCGATTCGCTGAACGACGCGGAAGCCCAGCGAGACTAGACTTACGCCGCCGATACTGACCTGTTTCCGTCCTGCTTCTCCTTCACTCCTTCTTTTTTCCCTGAATCTAACCAGTTCGGCCGAAGTAAAGCAAGATAGATGTTCTTATGCCCTTGCATGGAAACTCCTTCTCGGATTTCTCTGTAGTTTTCCCACATCTTGCACCTCTTTGATGAGGAGGTAGAAAGGTGATGTTCATCCCCCCTCATCTTTTTTTCTAGATGGCCCGACGAGAGAATTAACTTCTGAATTTCAAAAAAGAGGAGACTTTTAAAGTTTTGTCCACGGCTGGGGACTGTTTCTTTTTAATTCTAGGAGTTCGACGGCATTTGTCTTCCGGTTCCCTTTACTCCGATCCGACTTGTATAAAGTTTAGGCTTACCGACTTGGTAGTGAATTTCTGCTGAAATATTTCTGACAACTCCTCCGCTCCGCCCGGTGCTCTTATGTAACCGAGTTCAGGATAGACTGGAAGTCGTATGGAGTCATCGACACCCAGTTTTTATCTGTTGGTTCTTCCTCTTTTTTGCCCCCGCCTCCTATTCATTGACAATTTTTTGGACCTTTCTTTCCCCGGGAGTTGCAAGTTTGAGTCAAAGACGGGCTCTTTCGGTCCCTCGTCCTATTCTTTCTTTTTAGTCGGCTTGGCGTTTCCTCAATAAGGAGTAATGCTTGGGGGCTGCGATGGTTCGATTTTTTTCGCCTTTTCTTTCTGATCAGGCTATTTCCCGTGAGCTTGTTTTACCCCTTTTTCTGCGGTTGTTTTCTCCGGCTCTTGTTCCTTCCCTGGGTAAGTTACAGTTTGAAGAGGATAATTCCTTTTTTAGAAAGTTTGTTCCTTTGGGCTGGCCCTTCAACCTGCATCATTTGGGGGTCCCCAAGATCCGCTCGGAGGCTGGTGTTCTCCCCTGTCGAGGGACCTGGCCAATGCGGAGAAGAACCCAGTGCCATCTCCATTTCTGCCGTCTTAAGAAGTTCCGTATTTTTATGGACATTCTCCCACTAATCTCGCCTTCCCACGATTCCATGCTCCTACTTTTTTTTAGGGTTTCTGCTGGGCTGGCTAGAGATGATTTTCCCAGAACGCGTGACTTCCTATTGAATTATATAGATCTTTGTAAGATGCCCCGCACTAAGCTTAATACCTGCCAGCTCCTGTTATCGTATTTTATGCGACGGTGACACTTTGGCAGGTTCCTATCACCCGCTTTCATTTAGTTCTTCCAGAGGTTTCAATAAGGAAGATTCGTCATCGCCGACCACTTTAGACTGGTTCGGTTCCGGTTATGAGTGAGGGGTGCCCCACTTCTTTACTTCTTCTCTTATGCCAGGTTCTTCACTCCAGCGCAGGGTTAAAGTTATGACTATTCCCGGGATGTCTGTTTTTTTCAACTGTGTTCTCGTTTCTTCCGCCCTATGGTAACTTTTCGAGACTCCGTCAGTGTCAAGGTTTGGGTTTCCCTTGAGGGGATAGGAGACGGGGTCTCGGTTCTTTCGTTTACTGGACTTCGTTCCTGACTTCCGTTGTTTATGGTTGACGGGGGCTCCCTCCCCTCCTTCCTCACCCTCACGGAGAAAGTGTAATAACCCGTTCGTTGAGGTGCCTGTAGCATCTTCCCTCCCTTTCCCTTCCCCTCAGTCATCCCTTTCTCTTTTTTCTGCTACGTTCGATTTCGCACCCCTGGATTCTTGAATGTTTGAAGGGGAATAGAGGATTCACATTGCGTATAATTCTTTTTCGTTCCCTTCCCGGTCTCAGATCCCTTATTTCATTTTTGAGGACAAAGAGACCGAATTGGTTACCAAAAGCGACCCCACGACCCCGCGCCACTACCCGGAGAGGGATAATTTCGGTGGTTTTCCTTTAAGAGTCCGCTGTGCCTCACACAAAAACAGTGCGCTACTAGCCTAGTTTCGTTCCCAAAGGTAGTTTTAATAGTTGATGACCCCCGAGAGATCTATCTTTTTTTTTAGTGTGGCCTTTAACGCTCGTCCCCCCCCCATCTAGGTTCCCCTTTCCCTTGCACCCCCATTGTTTAGTGCGAGTTTTAGCAAGAATTTATTGGTATGGTTACCCCCCTTCCAAGACCTCCCTTTCTATGATCTGAAGGAATCTGCTCTTTTCCACCTCTTCCGTGAGGGGTCCTTCTTTTCGGTTTTTAACGCCCCTGTCCCGGCAGGATGGTTTAGTTCTCAAGGTGCGGAGGGTAGGAGCTCAAGAGCGCCCCCCCCAACTCTCGAATACCTCCTTGTCCTGTTCTTTTTTATTGTTATGATGTTCCTTCTATTCGTGTGTTGTGCCGCTTCTTTTTTTGCATCAATTTGGATCCTGAATCGTTCGAGGGTGTTAGTATGAAGCTCTAGGGGATGCCTCACCAGATGTTTCGCGCTCCGGACCCCTGCGTCCTTCTCCACAAGCTTTTTTTCTGCCGACTATTCATTGGCCGCTGGGCTTTCGCTCCCAAGCAAACTCATAGGCCTCCTGGAGGCAACCCATCTTGCACGAAAGAAGGAAAGTTCCTCCCAATAGCAGAGATTCGTCCGATTCAGGAGTCTCTCCTCATGTCCCTCCCCCTCCTCCTTCAGCCGACGTCCCTTTCTTACCTCCCTGGGAGAAGCGTCAGTTTCACGCTCTTTCTTTGATGCCCTTGCGTGATATAGTGCACAGAAATGATCTTCCTACGATGTTTTTCTGAGCGCCGCCGGTTCTCAGAAAGCCGTTCACCACTTAGCATCCTCCTCTCTTCCTTCCTCCGTTGTGGTTTTTTTTTTGTCTTCGGCAGAAACTGCTGAGCACCTTTTCTGGCGCAAGGAAAGCGTTTTTCATTAATGGAGGGAAGCCCTGAGTCCACAGGTAAAGGTCTTTTTTCCGCTCTGGTCCCTGCACTTTCCCCCCCCTCCTTCAGCCCCTGTTTTTTCTCGTCTAGATGGAGGGCCCTCCCCCTCCTGCGTCTCTTCTCTTAGACGAGAGTGATAGGTCGAGCAATTTATTTTCGATCGGTTTAATACCATGCCTTCCTTGAGTTTTTCTTCCACCTTTCTCGAGCCGGGTCCCCCCGCAAGAGTAATTTGATGGTCTCTTTTGGTCGAACTCCTAGTCCGGGTTCAGTCGCACGCAAGTGGGCTGCATCCCCTAACCTTCCTTACCCCGACCCTGCAGTTTCCCCCACCTCTACGACGCACGTTCCCCTACCTAGCGGCGCAAAGCCCCCCGACGAGATAATCACACGCCCCCCCGGCATGGACAATTTATTCCCCCGAGTTGCCTTCTGACCCCTCATCGCCCTTCCTCACATGGGACCGACCACTAAGCCATCCGTACTCGGTGGCATAGAAATCATTCATGACCAATACCATCTCCCTGACTCTTTTCTTTTTTGTCCCACTAGCCCCTCCATTTCCTTCTCTCAGCTCCCTATCTCCCTATTTTACTTTTCTTCCCTTACCCTTTTCCAATTAAGAGGCGGCCCCCTCCCCCCCCCTCGAACAAAGGGAGCCAAACTGGAGAAGTACCCTTTACGACTCCCCCTTTTTCCAAGGTCCCCCCCACCGGCTGCCTCTATTCCTCCCCCTCTCCTCTCTCCTCACTCGTCCTCCCCTCTCTCCGGGCGATCTTTTGGCTGGCAATCGCCGCCACTTGTTTTTTGGCGCGCCCGGTCGCCGAAGTTCACCCCCGGTTCCCATCGGAAAAGACCCTGTTCGTTTCCTCCCTTTTTCTTCCCCTAGTTTTCCAAGCCGCACCCTGAGGACGGTTAATCGTGTAAGTTAGCTAAATTGCATCAGAACCGGCTTGTCAGCGATCCCTGCCTCCCTCTCTTCTTATTCTTCAGGGCTCCAAAGCGTCTATTTTCCTCCTCGGCAAACAGTCCGTCCTAAGGGTGACGAACCGATAGCAGGACGTTCCGATCCCCCCTGGTGCTGAAATGTTCCTCTACCGTTGCCCGACACCTGCTACAGTAATTTCAAAAGAAAGTTCGACTGGCTCCTTCCTGAGATGGAATTCCTGAATTTTGATGCGAGTTCCCCCCCCCCAGGCAAATGTCACACGCAGCTAGAAAGTAACCCTTCTCACCACATGCCAGACTCAGTTAGACAAGCAGTGACGATCCTCATCCGGTAACCCCCCCCCCTTCCCCCTCTCAGCTTCGTTCGTCCCCTCTACCCTCGACGCAGGCCAAGAGAAGAACAATTTGAAATCTCATCTGTAATATAATTCCTTACCACTTGGAACCTCCGATTTCGGCTCCACTATAATGAGAAGACCAGAAGTGGTCCCCCAGCTCCGTTGCGAACAAGGGAGAATGGCTGCTCTCCTCCTAGCGGGCCTCTTTCCCCAATAGACCCAGCACGTCCCCCAATGACGCCTCTTGTGGAGGAAATGATATTTAACCTTGTCATCGCGACATAATCCCCTCTTTTCTTTCCCCGGGCACACGGTCTTTTTTCCGGCAGCGTGCACCCCTCGTTGAAGGAAAGACAAGGATTCGTTTTTGGGTTCCGGATCCCTCCCCAGAATGATGACCCCCTTTCCCTTTATAGTGGCCGGTGGCGCGTTGCTCCGAGTGGCCAGCAGCAACGAGAAGCGAGATTTGACTCCGCTCTGTCTCACGTTTTCGGCCCAAAAGCAGCATTCCGGACCGCCCCTCGTCCCAGAAGAGATGAAGTGAAACAATCACAAAAGTTCGACTTGGAGGCATCCCATTCCCCCCCACTCACAGTTCGAGATCAGTACGTCAGTACCATGCTAGGGAAAAAGAACACCCGCAACCCCGCCTCTCCGCAGCGCGGCTCCCTCTTAGTGCCCCATCGTGCACGATCGGCCCGGTCAAGCCAAGTACCCGGAGTTTCGGTGTGTGGGGAGGACCCAAAGACTTGTCCCCCGCTAATCGTCTATACCTGCCCCTCACGCCTCTTTTCGTCTCCTTGGATAACCCCTCCAGAGGAAACCAATACGCCTGTCAGCCGGGCAACACGCGACAGCACAGCTACACTGAAGCCTATTTTCGCGGCAGCCAGTGGACTATCCAGGGAAGTACATACGGAGCTAGATATAGAACGACGATTCGAGGCCCAGATGCAGCTTGATTCCCTCTGTACCTCTCCCAGTACCACCAAAGTGCCTTTAACTTGATGGGGTCCCCCCTTTTTTTCGGAGAGATGTAGGAACCCCTTCCTGTCCGCGATTATGCAGCACCAGACAATCCCTTTTTCCCAGGTTCCGAGCTAGGTTTTTTTTTCTTCTACTTCTCCCTATCTGTTAAACTACCGCGAACGCTCCCGGGATGAGAGCCTTACCGTCGGTCGGTGCTGTCCCTCTTCCTCGTGTCGATCCCCCCTTGAAATTTCGACGCGAGGCTCGTTCTTCGATCGAAAGATGCTCTGATTCCGCATTGTGAGGCTTTTCCATACGGAGTACAGTCGCCCTTCCATTCGGGATTCCCACAGGGTATATCGGTCGCCTTCTTCGGGGCTTGGCGATACGTTTTTCTGATGACTAAACGAAAGAGAGCTCCCGCCTGACCGACTTTAATGGACACCCCTCCTTTCTCTGCCTCCTCTTCTACATTTGTGGGACTTGGAGAGATTTCTTTGAAAGTTTACGGCGCAAGAATTACCCATTGTGCACTTCCGACATCTTACCCTGCGTGCCACCTCTCTCTTTTCATATGTGTTGTGGAGAGAGACTTACAATTTTCCAGTCTTGTTCCCCTTTTTATTTTTTCCTCCACTGTTTTTTATCTGCGGCCAGTCAAGAACGTTCCCAATCAAATAGAGCCAGTAAACAGAATGGTTGAACCTTTGTTCAGCGACGTCTGTTTTTAGACCCCTTCCTTGTCCGGCGGTACTTTGCTCGCTGAAAGTGCTGGCCGATCAGTTTCGAAGAATTCACGATAGCTGCCCAACCGATTACGCGTCCCCCTCTCCGACCTTTGATCCTGTGCATTGCTTTGGAATCCTTTAGGTTCCGATAACGGAGCGCTTTTCCGCGAGACTGCACGTTCCGAGCCTCCCTGCCAACTAGACTTCGCTCTCTTTCGATGATCGACCATTGAAACAATATGTGCTGTCCGATTTTCGCCCT
>Ga0179591_1298773_pt1 | contig 12211 bp, 10 predicted proteins | sample CZOMad2_1_08_16f_FD_182891 | JGI IMG/M metagenome (GOLD analysis project Ga0179591, IMG submission 182891) | Vadose zone soil fungal communities from Angelo Coast Range Reserve, California, USA - CZOMad2_1_08_16fungal (PacBio error correction) | ecosystem: Environmental > Terrestrial > Soil >... | reverse complement strand
TTTGTCAGCCAGTTTTCCTCTGTCTTCGTTAGAACTATCATTGCTTCATCACAGACTCCTTCCCATAGTTCAGCGCCGCCGCCCTCCCCTTGTATTTTCATCTTTTGCCATAAAGGTTTTTCTAAGAGAAGTCGGTTTTCTCAGAAGAAAAAAAGTGATTCCCCGCTTGGCTTTAGCGTTTGGACCCAATCCCATAAAAAAGTCCTGGCCTTGTTTTTGAAGATTCTTTTGCATCCTCTTCAACACCCAATGCTACCCAGAGAAGAGTACTTTGAAATTTTAAGATGGCTTAATTGATTCCCTGCGTTACCCCAATGGCCTTTTTATCTTTTTCCCCCGACAACCCACTACAATAACGCCTCTCTTCCTTTTGTAGAATATCTCGTATTCGGAGTCATTTAGTGGTTATCGATTCTTGCCTCTGAAGGATGAACTCATGCGTTTTCCATTTTACTAAGCTTTGTTTGACACGATTTCCTTCCTTACCTTTTAAGAAAGTTAGCTTGGCCTTAGACCAACAGGTAATGTGACAGTCTTCCAAATCCGCTCTTTTCATCACGTTTCCTTTCCTCTTTCCTTCCACCGGGTCGTCCAAGTGCAAACACCTTCACCCATGTCCACAGGCACCTTTGTTAACCCTCCGCTTTCGGAACTTTCCTGACCCAGTTTACTCCCCCCCCCCAACAGTGCTACCAATTTCTCCTTACCGTAGTTGGGTTTTTTTTCTTCCGGCTAGGATCCTGGTCCCCGAGACCCTTCCCTCTCCCAGCTTTGTCTTTCCCCTACTCCTCTGCGCGTTAGTTATTTCTCCGAAGAGTATGCAACCTTTTGTGTAAGGGGCAGAGGAGTCCCCCATCATACACGCTTTTCCCCCTGCCCCTATAGGAGAAGCTAGCGAGATGTGCGCTCAGTCGACCGGTCCCTTCAATGCTCCGACTTTTTCCTGTAGGCAAGCTATTTGATTTCTGAGTCCTTTCCCACTGTGGTGTCGGTTTGTGACTCCGTTAATTGCCCCCCGCGAGTTGTCCCGCGTTATCCCCGAACTTCCCTTAAGCGTTGTCCCTCTTCCCCGATCACCTTTCGGTGAATGAGATTTTCATTTTCGCGATTCCTGATCCGTCCGTTTTGACCAGTCAAATGTTGACAGTTCCTCTTTAATTTTTTCCCCCGATCTTTTCTTAAGTAGGACCCCCCCTGTAGTTCTATTCTTCAGAAAGGGAATTTTTCTTCGGTTTGCGTTTGCGGTCCCGTTCTGCGCCCCATAAAGGTTTTTTTTCTTTTTTAAGTCCCTCTTCATCTTTTCTTTTTTTTTCTACCCCTTGACGGTGTCCTTTTTTCTCGTCATTAAGTTTGTAGTAAACGCAGTCAGGGACGGAAGTCTTTTTTTTTAACTGAAAAGTCTGATCTTCGCCGGCTTCCCGCCGACGCCTTTCCTCTTCCCTTCAAAAATCCAATTGAGAAGGACCACCAGCCTATCATGGTGGTCTTGCCGTTCCCCTCGATGACCCCCTTACTCCCATATTGGACTGAGGACTTCCCCCCTTTAAGGGGCCTTTCGTTCTGAGTAACCAACTCTCTTTGGGAGGGGCCCCAAAAAAATTCAAACCTATTCCCGACCCCAAATATGGACACTTGACTTTTCTGTTTTTTGGTCTCTCTCACGAGGTCCTTGCCCCCTGTCTCTGATAGCCTGATAGGCCCTGCGACAGATATCGCGCATCGTAGGGCACGCGAAGGACGTCCGGTTTTTTTCTCTTTCTTTCCACCCCAATTGAGTGAAAGATTTGAACTCCCCTTCCCTCATGCTCCGCCGTCTGATTAATTGTTCATCATAGAGATGTTAGAGTTTTTTTAACCCTTCCTCGATGAAATGATGATCATTCCCCCCCAACTGCGCAGAGAAATTTTTCTCCCTTTTCCTGGCTCTTGCTGGCAGCAGCTTTAACCAAGTTTTTCTCCTCCTTTTCGGTAATGCCATCCCCCTTTTCGTTTTTCCTGGTCAACATGCTTCTAAGAATGCAATTTGCTGCCCTTGATGGCTCTAGGAAAGAACTTTTTGCACTACGTTCTCCCCCCCTTTTCCACCATTCCACTGACCACCCATTTGAGGGTAGGGGAACTTACGAGGCTTCCTCCTGTTCCAGAATTACCACGGGAACCCCCCCCTCCTCACGGATCCATCTCCTGAGAATTCCTAGTCCCTAAGAGATGGTGCATTCCCCTTACTGGGTGGAATCCCTCCCTTACAAAGCATTATCACACCCAGCACCCTCGTTCCCCCCCTTTCCCCTCTTCTTGATTCAGGAATGTGACTCTTCGTCAAAAGACTAACTCCCTTCTTTTGGGTTTAAAAGTCTAACCCCCCCACACCCCTGAGTTTTAAATTCTCATGTGTTTTTTTTCCCACCTTCTTACGGATCATTTACTTGAAACCTTCTTTCCGTCTTGCAGTCCTATTCGGGAGTTGTTCGTTGTTCTTTCTGGAAGCCCTAATCCTTTATTATTCCCCCTAACACCTCCCTTTGCTTAAATGGTCTCTCCGAGCAGGCCAGTGCGAGATGCCTTGGCTTCTTCTAAGAATATCTTCTCTTCTCCCCCTTACGATCCGTTCCCCCAGTGGGCCTAACCCGCAGAGGATACCCTTAATCAGCATTTCTGAAGCTCCCCACTTTTCTTTTTCCGTTTCTCGCGTTTTTTGGTTGCAACTTCCCCCCCCCCCATCAATGGCCTAGGGGCAACGTGGGAGGTAACAGATGTTTTTTGAAGATTTGATTGCAGCCAGGATTCCAGGCTAGGGTGTTCGGCTTAATATCTCCGATTTTTTATTTTTCACCAAGGTATTTGCTCTTTCCTGACAGCTTTTTGCGCACTCTCCGTTTAGGAAGAAAGAGGCCCCTCTAGACTCTCAGGTGATACTGGTGCTCTTTCCTTTTAGACATGGAAAACAAGGCTGCTTTGGTGGGTCCCTCGTTTCTGATCCCCTCTTCTGGCTAAATCTCTCGATGAAATCCCGTGTTTAAGCCCCTTTACTCGTGATTCATTTGCATCTGCGTTTTTCCGTCGTCCTTCCCTTCCCGTAAGATTCCAAGGTCGGTGATGGCCGCCCACCATCACCTCTTTTTCTCGCGTAAAAACTCCTTCTCCGGGGAAGGAGATGTGCTTGCTTTCTCTCCTTTTCTTCTTTTTGTCGCTTGATTTCTCCCCACTATCCGGAGGAAAACCCATGCACTGCCACAAAAAAAATGTTGCTGGAATCGGGCGGGGATTCAAGTCCCCCCCACAGCCACAATCTGCGGAATAGACTCGCAAACCACAATGAGGGTTTGTAAGGTTTTTCCTGCGAGTCCGGTTCAACGCCCAGTGGAACGGAGTATAGCGATCATGTTGAATGAGCGCAAGGGCCCCCTACTTTTGGCATACAGAGTTACTCCGGCTTAGTCCTGCCTACCAGGAAACCTTTTGATGCCCCGTGGTGCGGGACCAGTGACCGACCGACTGGACGCTCTTTATTTTCCGTGGCCCATAATTTCACGCCATAAATTTATACCCGGTGACAACAGTTTTTTTTCACGTAATTTTACTGACCTGCGAAAACGCATTTTTAATCCCAATCCCCATTCAGGAGCCATTCTACCCCTTGACCGAAGCAACCCCACCCGTTCCGGCTAGTTCCCCGACTCTTCTCAGTTTTTTCTGATAACCCCCACTCGCATCGGTCCCCCTCCGCTATCTGCGCACCTCTTTTCTTTGTCTCCTCTTCGATTTTTTCCGTCCCCTTCCCTCTTCTAGAATACTTCGCCTAAAGAAATTCGTTCGTTTCTTGCGGTCCCCTCTGCCCTCTTTCCCCCCTGCCAACATATTTTTCAGTGATTCGGACTACCATTGAGGGAGGACCCAAGTTGACTGACTCCGTTCTTCATTATCCCCTCTCGGCCATACACCCGGGATACTTCAGCTGCCGAATTGTCGATTTAATGGCAGCCCGTTGCCGTCCGATATGACTTTGTGCTGGCCGTCGAATACAAATTATGAGTTCTTCTATATGAAGCTTTTGCATTGTAATCATTAGGGAGTTCCAAACGAGTTCTCTGGCGTGACACCCCTTTTTAGCTGATGTGTTTCATGTTTCCCCATGTTGCATTATCTTGTGCTAAGCGTATCGACGTCATAGTTGGTCTAAGCTTGACTTTTTGTCTTAGAGGCGGTCTTATTCGTCTCTCTTGGCCTTCCTCCCCTGCCTTTTTTTGGCGCCCTTTCTTGAAGTCCACAAAGCGTTCGTCCTGATTTCATGTGGCGCTTGGTCTTCCTTTGCCCCCTCCCCCCCTTTGGTGGACATTTTCCGTTCGTTATCTTTAAAGGTGAAATTCATACCTTCAAAGATTTCATTTGTTCATTCTTATACGTCGCTTTCTTCGGCCGAGCTTCCTGTTGTCAGCCTCCCCGGTTTAAAGCGCTGGCCCCCCTTAACAATTCCTTTGGAAAGTACGTCTTTGCGGAAATTCTGGTTTATGAGTTCCCAAGTGACGGGTTGCACAGGGTTCCTTTGCTACACCCTTTCTTAGAGACCTTCTTTTTCAACTTTAGGCACCTTCCCCGTAGTGAGGCCGCGGGCCTTGAAAAGGCGTTATCTCGCTCGTGCTGGAACGCTTTTTAGAGCGTCGTTTTTCCCTAAAGCAGCCTCGTCCTTCTTTTCTCTGTGTTTAACCTCGGAAATCATCCCTTTCATTTTTGGGCCACTCTCTTCAGTCTTTTTGTATCTCACCTCTTTTGCCACTTGTTGATTCCTATATCTTCCTCCCCTCCTCCGTTTTTTTTCTATCTTCTATAAGTCCCAAAGGGGTGATACTCGTCTGTTGAGACGGAGCCCTCCCATACATTCAGTTTGATGATCTACTTTTGAACCCAGTCCCCCGAAGCTGCTCGGTCTCCGTCCGCGACCCCCTTAGAGCTCCCACCGCTTAAGAGAAGGAGCTCCTGATCCCAAAAAAGTTTGAAGCACTCGTCATCAAACCTACGCGAAGTGTTTTCCTTTTCTGCCCATGAGTTAAAATATTGGTCTCTTTTTCTCTCTGGTGATCCAAGGGCTGTGGCCCCTTCTTTGAACCGCCTGCCCAGACCGCCCTCCTGCCATTTTTTTCTCGCTAATCCAACCTTTGAATAACGGTTTTCCCGTCCTCTTCCTGGAATGTTATTTTTCCTCCCCCTTTAATCTCAGAGCGAAGCACTGTTTTGCCAAACCCCATTCGAGAACTTAGGGGAATGGTTCAAAGTCCACCTGGGAAGGAATACCCCCCCAGTCGGCCCGGTACCTTCTGGCTAGATCCACATTCACACCGCAGGCGCCCTAAACATTGTGCTTTTTTCTTCAATAGGGCTCCCCCCCCAGAGAAGGATCTTGAGTCATTCTAGCCTTTCCAGAGCGCCTCGGACCCAACTTCCCCCACTAGGCTCAAACAACTACTGCTCCTGGTCTATGCACTTGACGACATTGTGCAAAGCCGTCCTTCGCCAAACAGTTTTTTTGTCCCCTCCTCCCCTAGGAGTGTTTTCTTACAGAAGGTTCTTCAACAAAAGAGTGGGGCACCCCACTCCCCTTGCGCGCACTTATGACGACCATCAACGGTGTTTTTCTGTCCCCCACGGGGCGTACCATATGACACTTCGCATGCTGATTCCGAAGCCATGGTTTTTGGCCTCCTTCTTTACTCGTTTTCGATGGACCGCTGAGTTCTCCCCCCAGGAGGCTCCCTCCCTCCCAATTTATCCGCAAACTGCAAATCTTCCCCTTTCGGTTATGATTTTTTCCCCAGCTAGTCTCCATCCAGCCCTCAATTTATTTATGGCTCTTAGAAATCGTCCGAATTCTGCGAATTTCCGCAAGCTTTTCCTTTCCCCTCCCCTCTTAGGGATCTCTCCTCCCACCTGGATACGCTCTTTTTTACAACTTTCTTTCCGGGCTGTAAATCGCTGCCTCTTCTTGGAGTTTGCGTCTCTTTGAAGCCTGTTTGAATTCCCTTCTGTTCGCTTCCATTCAATGATCGTGGCGTCGCCTTGCGCAAATCCGCGCCACCTGGTGGCACTTTCCCCTTTTGATTTCTTTAAATTTGTTCGCAGTCTGAACAGTAATAGGTACGCAGGCTTTGATCCCACCATTAAAAGAGCGGAATTCCTTTCCCTCATGGTTTGATCTAGGAAGGCCTCCTTTGGATTCACCCGATTCTGTGAGTCCTTGAGTAAATTCCTCAGAAGAACCGGTTGAAAGAGGAAGAGTTTTACTTCAATTCCCCGATAATCCCCAAAGCGTTTTCCTTCGAACCTAATGCGTGCTAGCGTAGAAGGCTGGGTGTGGACGAGTTTGAAGTCCTTCCCCACCTAGCCTCGGCACCGAAGAAGTGGGTTGAAATTACTTTTTTAGAATCAGGAATTTTTCGAACCCCCCCGGAGGAAACGCCCCCACCCCCCCTAAAGCCACCCCCCCATTTTTTCGTTCGCATTTTTTCCCTCCTCTGAAAAAGACCTTTGCCTGGTTTTTCGGCAGAAAAAACTTAATGCTTGCGCGTAAGAGGCCCCGGCGTTTTTCGTTTTTTACACGCCTCCATATGGCTCTACCCTTACAGAAAATGTGAGAAAGTCACCGCAGTACTTTTCTCTCTTCTCAGTTTCAGCTTCCTATATCAAGACCGTCGGTAGCAATGTCAAGCCTTTCTTTAGGAATTTTTCTTTTCCTCAAAGCGGCCCCCACCGCCACGGGTAAACTTCTGAAACTATTTTATGTTTCAGTTCTTTAGACACCGGCCCCTCAAGTCCTCCGCGCCTTTTCCTCACTTAAGAGTCCCACGTTTGCCCGGTCTCTTTTTATTCGCCCACTCCTCAGGTACTCCTCCTTTGGCGGTCCAACAGGTTCCATAGCCCCCTGGTGCCTTACCTGTTTTGATCGGCATTTGAGCATTGCAGTTCAGGCTCAACCGCTCGGCCAGCCCCGCAACTTTGGGTTGCTTTCCCTATGTCGCTTTTCCTGTCCAGGAGGTAGTTCCAATTTTTCGTTCTACATTCATCCGTCCCTATTCCCTCTCTCCCCTGGATCAGACCCCCTCAAGACCTACCCAGTTTACGAAGGTTCGTCAATACGGTGATTATTTTCAATCCATCCGTCCAAAACCCTCCCAATCTTTTCAAGTCCGTAGCCCTGTGCCTTTTCTATGGCCCCCCCGAAAGGAAGTTATTCGTCTAAGTGCGGCTATCCCAAAACATGTGTTTACATCACCGCGTTTTTGGTGCTCCTTTTTACAACATATGTCCTTTATTCCTCGGCTGGAATTAAGATACTTTTTCATGATACCGTGATGCCACCGCCGGCGAATGTTCCTCCCATCTACGCTTTCTAATTATTATATGTTACTGGAGTCTGTTAAAAAACCAAGGTATACCCCCTAATCACGGATACGGTTCTTCATGGAGCTCAGGACCGTTCTTTTGTCCAAACCAATGATTCAGGCATTAATTTGTCGGGTGTTCCTTCTGTTAATTCCCCCTTTTCCAGAAGGGTGTATCTTTCCTCTCCTTGAGTGTCCAATTTCCGTAAAGCGAAGACTTTTCCCCCCCCATCAAGGTTTTCCCCCCCTCTTTCCTGGTTGTCGTAGGAAAGAAACCTGAACCCAGGGATTCCCCTTCGCCCTGCTTCTCACTCAGAGGGATGTCCCAGCTACCTAAACTCCTAACTTCACCATTTTAGGAACGCGTTTTTTTCCTATATTTTATACCATTCATTAGGTCAGGACGTCCCCCAAAAAAACCCGTTCACTAGCATTTTTTTTTTCACCCCCTGTTTTCCCGATCATCGTTCCTTTATTTACTGAGTATTCTTCCCCCTTGGTTGGAAGATATCAAGACAAAATTTCTCCTATCGTTTCGGCCATATAATTTTCGCTTAGCTCTTCTTTTTTTCTGCCGGAAGAGAAGCTCCCTTCAACTTAGATCGAATTAGGGAGGTAAAGCGCCGACTTTCTCTAGGCCCCAATTCCCCAACCTTTTTTTGATTTTCCGTTTTGACTGGAAAAAAACAACCCCTGCCGTAGTTTTTTTCTCCCCTTCCGAAATTTGAAAGGAACCTCCTCTTGAGCCTCCCCTCTCCTCATTGTTCTTTCTTCTCCCCCCCCCCACCCCCCCCCCCCCCACCCCCTTCCTAAACCCTTTTCACCCCCCCCCCTCAATCCCCTCCTCCCTCCCCCCCCCTCTCCCCTTCTCTTCCTTCCACCCCCGCTCCCCTTCCTCCCTTTCTTCCCCGGCCCGCACCCCCCCTCTTCTTTTACCCTTTCTTGCCCTACTCCTCCCCCCCACCGCGACGCCCTCTGCCTTCGCTTCCTAGAGTTTTCGTCGCCCGTTCCACCACCTCCTCATCTCCCCCACAACCTATATCTTCCTCTTCCTCACCCTCCTCCCTTCCCCCCACACCTCCTTTCTTTCCCCCCCCTCTCCCCCCACCTCCTCCCTCCCCCCCCCTCCCCACTCCCCTTTCTCGCCTCTCCTATTCTTCCTTCTCCCTCCCCTCTCAGCAGCCCCGGGTTTTTTCCTGGACAGGTCTTCCCCATCTGCGCACTGTCCAGGAAGACCCGCGGGAACGGCTTACCCGGGAAGGGTCAGAGTTGGCAGCGTCGTCGTCTTTCCCGGTCCCTGTGACTTCTTCTTATCTCTTCCGGGTGTCTGTCGGTCGGGCGGTCGGAATTTCAGGTAGAGTTCTGATCTTCCTTGTAACCTCTACTCTGCATCTTTCTTTGTTTTTACCCATTTGATTTTTTGCTCGCAATTTTTTAATTGTGATCGTAAGCGGTCTTCGGCCCGTGAATCTCTCCCCATGAAAAGTTCTCCTTTCTGCCGGCTGACTCCTCAAAGAACTCTAGACGGGACTCTTCCCCCCTGTCAGAGGCACTTTTTCCCTGGTTCTTCCTTTTCTGATCCGGTTCGTGCATGATCGCGTTCCTCCGTAAAGCCCCCTTTGATGACGGCCTCTTCACGAGTAAGTCCTTGGTGGCGCGCTGCTTTGACACCCGCTGTTTTTCCCCCGGAATTCCTGCCCAAAGAGGTCCTGGAAAAATTCGTCCTCTGTCCCTTCCTCGCGCCAGGCCAGTTGACGTACGGGTCTGTCCCCGCCGCGACTTCGCTATCATATGGACTAAAGCGAAGATTCCTTTCTTTTTTTCTTCTGCTGACCGGACACCCAATGGTTAGTCCAGAATGTACTCTGATGATTTCTCTCCTTGGCTCTTCCTGACCCCCCCCGATCGTGCTTTTTGACCAGGAATCTACTGTCCCCTTTTAGAACTTAACCCAACCGTTTCGATCAATGGCGAAATGTTTCCTGGGCTGTAGGTTTTCTTTGTATCCACCCGCTTCCTTCCATGGAGAACCCTTCCATGAGTGGACCTTCCCCCTTAAGTTTGATCCTTTCCACCCCCCTTCCTCCCATGGACACTCACTACATCTTCCCTACTGAAATCCCGTTGAATTGACGGGGGATGGAGCGTCTTTTCAGAAAACGCTACCTCCCGTGTGGGCAAGGCAATCTAACAATTTGTCCCCTTACAAATTTTCCCTTCATCGCTCACCGGCGGAGCCCCCTGGTGATGCCGGAGCTTTTGAATCCCTTTTCCCAACTTTACCACATCCGAGAAGGCCCTTCCATCTCACTCCCGAGCGCGGTCTTCTATATGGTTTTGTTTTTCCTTTCCTAAGGCCCCCCCCAAAGACTCAAAATTTTAACTAACCTCTCGTAACACATTCCTCCTTTTACTTCATTGTCATGTGAATTCCTCACCCAGTTCCCCCCCCTAATATTTTTCCTCTGGTTCACCTCTCAAATCCCCGCGGATGTCGATCACGCTTTGATGCTTTATTCTTCCATTCCAGTTAGAATTTTTTTTTATCGAACCAACTCCCGGAGTAGATGGCTACGCAAATTTGACTCTTATTTGGTAGATAATAACCCGAGTATTTCGATCCTGTAACCCTTTCGCTACCGGTCTTTTCGTTATCGGGGCGGATTTTTCCCGATGCTTTAACTTAAGATCAAGGCAATGGGACTGAACAGCCTTGGTTCCCCTCTCTGCATCAGGAAGTCCCCCTTGCGTTTGGCTGAGCCTCTCTCTTGTCCCCGCACCTTCAAGCTTTCCGATGCAAAAAGTTTACTGATCGGTTTTGACCCCCCCTCTGACGTTTTCTCGTATTACTTTTTTAGTTGTTGAATCTCTCCTGGTCCCACGTCCCATAGGGATGGCTATTTCCCTTTTTTCCCTTTTCGCTATTCCAGACCCACCGCTGGTTCCACGATTACCTATGGACCACTTCCTTCCTTTTTTTCAATCATCGGTCTTTTTTGGCGGTCCCTCCCCCTTTGAAAAATATGCTTTCTTTTTTTAGTTAAGACCTTCAACGGCCTTGATGGCTCGCGCCTTTCTAACCCTCTCGTCCACCCCCTTTTCTGAAGTTACTCCAGGGGTCTTCATTACACTCTTTCAGATGATACTAATTAGGCGTCCCGTCCTTCTTACGCGGAAATCGTTCTTTTGCTTCATGTTGCCCACCCCAAAGTCCCCCCCGCCTTTTTTGAAAAAAGTCCCCTTCGGCCCTCTAGGCGGCTTTCTTTCCTTCCAGCGTTCCTTTTGCACGCTGAATTCAAAACTGTTAGCAATGGCCCACCCCCCCCAAAATGAGGAGGCCCTTGCGGCCTGTCCGCCCAATCTTAGAAAACTCCGGATGTCCTCTCCAAACTGAGGATGCTACCTTGTTTCTTGCGCTTCCCCCTTGGCCACGACGTCGCCTTGTCTTCTTTCCCTTTAATTACGCCTCGCACCTTCTCCCCCGGGACGCATTTATAAGAGATGCATTTTGCCAACAAGATCCCACGGCGTGCTTCTGCTTGGAGATGGTGGTTTCGACGACCCGCCTCTTCTAGCCGACTGACCCAGTGCGCAGAATTTAATCCACTAATTAAAATCCCGACGTGCAAACCTTTGTTCTTCGATTCCCTTCATTTTTTTCCGCCCGCCATCCCCCCTATCTGGCGCAGGCCCCTTCTATTATCCCCTTGCGTAGCGACGAAGAAAGATCCCCACCGCTTCTGTAAGCTTTAATCCCTTTATCCTTTTATGAAAGAACCCCAACCTTGATTCTCCGTACTCCAGCCTTATCGTTCCCCCCTCTTTTCCGAGTTTTTCTCTCCTGATCCTCGCAAGTAAAAGGCCGATCCGCCTCCCCCTTGCTTATCAATTGCTCTGTTCGGCTCCCCTGGCCATTCCCCCAGCGGATTGCCTTTTGTGCTCCGTGATTCGCCTTTGCGGCACGTGACCTCTGAATCGAGGTCAACGACTTCCTCTTTCTTCAGACCCCAGGGCGTGCGTCTTTCATATGCTGCCCCCCTTTCTATTCCAATCCTGTTGCGCCCTCTTTAGTGAGGATTGGATCGGTTCTCCCTTTTGCATGGAGAGGAGGATCTTGGAAAGAGGTATCCTTCTTTCTCAAAAAATGGCTCCTAGGGTCTTCCCCGCGCGTGTGCCGTCTCCTAAGAAGTTCCAAAAGGTTAGTTCCCTTTTTTTCTGCACGGGCTCTAGGAAGGAAGCTGACACTGTGCGGCATTAGACTCTTGAGAGTAGTTCTCCCATCACTGATCCCTTTTTCTCCCCCTTTTCTTGCCATCCAACAATTCTTTCGTTTGCCTTTCTGTTGTTTTTTCTGTTGATCTAGCCGCTCTCTTGGGTGAAACCTGGCCTTCTTTCGTATTTCTTAAAGTTGAGTGACCTTAGCACTTCCCCCTTGCTTTCTATAAACGTGTTTCATTCTTTTCTTCTTTTTTTTCTTGCTTCCTGTTTATTCACTGTTTGAAAGAATCTCTTTCCCCCTTTCATTCAATACGGTTAGCAGATCCCCCCGCTGTCCGTGCCTTTGCCGGTTTTTTTCGCGTTATCATCTTTGCGCCCACAGCCCTTTTTGCAATTTATCGCCTTTCTTTTTTTTAAACTCTCGCACTTTTCAAACGTACCCGTTTATGCTCTCTTCCCCCGTTTTTTCTGGCGTATGCTGTCATCGTTTCCGGGAGAAGGGCCTCTCCTTCCCTGCAAGAGTCATATATGGTCCGTTTTCCCCACTGACCCCAACCTTTGGCGCCCCTTCTCTCTTTTTTGCGATAAAAATTCTTTTTTCCCCCCTGTTTTACTGGGAG
>Ga0179591_1381923_pt1 | contig 12213 bp, 12 predicted proteins | sample CZOMad2_1_08_16f_FD_182891 | JGI IMG/M metagenome (GOLD analysis project Ga0179591, IMG submission 182891) | Vadose zone soil fungal communities from Angelo Coast Range Reserve, California, USA - CZOMad2_1_08_16fungal (PacBio error correction) | ecosystem: Environmental > Terrestrial > Soil >... | reverse complement strand
TATTCTGCAAAGCCTGACTGTAGAGTGAACTCGGGGATCCCTCCCCCAAATCTCTATTCTCTTCTATTTAGGTTATCCCTCTGTCCAATCAATAGTTCCCTAGGCAGCAAACTTAGTAGGTCTGGTTCATTTTTTTTCGATCCCGGATTTTTTCGGCGGCCCCTTTCTTTTGACCTTTGATGGATGCCCCTTTTATTGATTAGGGATTCTTATGGGTTACCCCCCTGTTTTGCGCCCCTGTATTGGAACTTGTTTTCTTGTGCTCAAATTCGAGTCGACCCGAAAGTGCTCAAACTCAGATAGCCCTATGTTTAGAAATGTGGTTTATAGTTTTTCTTTTTTTTAGTTGGTTTCCCCCAAGGTGGTTTCAACCCCCCCCCCCCCCTCTTTAACGCCCTTGATTTGTCCGTTTTGTTTTTTTTTTTTTTTGATGAGGTTTGAAATGACCCCTGTGACCCTGTCCGAGTTCTACGACCTTCCCAACAACAGTGCTTTTGGTAGTATTAATAGTGCTTTCTCACTTTCTTCAGATGATTTAGTGTTGTTGGCAGCCATCCCCCTCTACCCAGAGATCCTAATGATCCCCCTCCGTTGTGATTTCAGACCCCACTGAGGTGAGAGGCCGTCTGTACCCCTTTTCCAAAGCAAAGCCCTTTTCCGATAAGTCTTACGAAGGTACCCCCCCCCCTAAGTATAACCCAGAAGCTGTGTATATTGCCTACCGCCTTGGTTGTTAAAGAAAACTTTGCTTCGATTAAGACATCTGATTTGTTGGAGACTGCCTTCGACTTTTCCTCGATCTTTCCCCTAGAAACCCCGGTACATCATTCTTCCTGGGGGACCCCTGGATGCTCGAGTTCTTCCTGCGGTTAGAGGATTCCGAACGGGGAGTGTGGGTGGGCTCCCTCGTGACCAAACTAAAAATTTGGACAAGGGTCCCATTGAGTTAGTTCGCCTCTTCTAGTCCATGATAGGAAAGCTTTTTCAAGGTCGGCCCCCACGTAAAGAACTTCCGCCAAAATTACTACTTTGGGATGTTTCTTTGATACGTCTTTCGTTTTTCTAGCTGGGGACGTCAACTCTGTTTCTTCTTTTTCAGATCGTTCTTGATACTTTTTTTGTGTTAGAGCTGCTGGACGGAAGAGATACGGCAGCTTTTTTCTTACCCCAAACAACCAGTTTAGACTGGTTGTTAGCCCAATAACGTCCCCCCTTCAACGTTTTGGCGACACCAAACCAGTTTCCTTGTACCTGGAACTTTCTTCTAGGAACTGCCGTACCTGCCCAGAGAAGTTTTCTTTTTTTTCCGCTATACCCCCCTCCGGTTCTTTTTCTTCACTCTATTTTCCCCCCCTTGTCCAAGTGGGCGGCGCTTGCTTGTTCTTTTAGTTCGTTCTTTGCAGCCTTCCCCCCCTTTTGGGGTTCGTCGATTTTTTTCGTGAAGACTTATACGAGAAAAGTGCCACCCCCTTTAACTCTTCAATCTTCTCGTTGCACTTGACGGTTCTTTTCCTTTTACAAGCGTTCCCGCCAGTTGGCATCTGGGGCAAAAGGTACGTTTTTTTTTTTTTTTTTTACTTGAACTCCCTTGGTTGCTTGTTTTCTCTCTAGTCTATTTTTCCTCTGAAGTCAACGATTTATTTGGCGTCTCCCCCTCCACTGGGAGTTTCTGCCACGTCATGAGTTTCGTTGAGTTGCGTACCCCCCCGATTTTTCTTTTTCTGCCCTTGTCGCAGATCTGTCTCGAGTCTCCCTTTCGTTTCGACCATTTTTCTTTGCAACAGTGTTTCCCAGGACCACGAGTAAATCGCGCTGCCCTTCCTGGCTGGGCTGACCTCACCTCGACGTTACTGCCTCAACCCCTTATATCCATTCGAGGACTTTCTGTTCGCCACGCCCATGAGGATTCGACCTTTTTTTCGTTCAGGAAACCCGAACCTCATTCGCTCGTAAGTTCTTGTCTTTGTTCGGGATGCAGGGGTGCTAGGCCCTTTGTATCGTTCTTCCCGTCAGAAGCCTGGAGACGGTCCCCCCTTCTGTCGGCTAGAAGTTGCAGCGCGTTTTTTCGCCCCCATTACTTCCTTTCCAACATCCCAGTCGGTGGGTCAAGGGCTTTCTTTTCCAGTTGGGGCCCCCTTTCTTTTTGATAAGGTGGTTCCCCGAGCTAAATCGACATTGCCGTTAAGGGCCCAATAACTGCTTGGCTCTGAGACCTTCCCTTCATGATTTTTGTTCCCGTAGAAGTCCCGCTTCTGGGGAGTAAGGATCGTTTCCTCCATGCATATTTCTTGACCGTTCTCCCCTAGTAATATGATTTATTTTTAGTCTCCGTACCTTTCCCCATTTCCTGAGTTCTTACAATCCCCCGTTTTCTTCTTTGTGAGGGGCGACCTCAAGAGGCCAAGGGAGGGAGATAGAGGTGATATCTTTTGCCCTTGAGGTTTCTGTAGGTCTTGTTATCATGATCTCGATCAACCAACATTCCGCACCCCGTGCGCCTTAAAATTCCTCCCCCCCTTTTTTTCGAGGGGACTCCCACTCCGAGCCGGCATGTTCCCTGGCATTGTCAATAACCTTGTCTCCCCCACACCTAAATATTTTTCCGTGTGCCTTTCTTTCCCCCATCCTTTTCGCTGGAGAAAAATATACAGCTTGCAGTGCTGGTCCAAAGAAGTTTTGCGTGGCCTGGCCTCTGTCGGCTTGTTTTTCCAGAAAATTTGTGTTGGTCCTTGACGGAGTTGGTTAGGGCTGGCCATCCCCCCTTGGCACCTGTACAGATGTTGAGAATGATTCCCAGGCACTTTTTTTATTGTACCCTGCTGACAGGACACATTCTCCCCGATTATTTTTCTCAGCTTGAATGGGGTAAGGGGATTTGGCGTGTTTTTTTTTTCGGGGTGTGAAGTTCTTTTTCTCCCTTTTGAAATTAAGGAAGTCTCCCGCACTCTCGGTCCTAGGTTAGACCATGGGCCGTCTGATCTTTTTCTTCCGAGTGATAGGAACTTTTTTCTTCTGCTTGTTCGTCAACGGAAGCCCTCGATTTTAGGCCCCCTGCGTTCCCTCCCCCTTTCCATGAGCAGTGTCTGGTCTTCTTGTCGCAGTAAATCTTGTCTGGGACGATAATATCCCCAGAATATACTTTTTTTTTTCCTCCTCTTTGTTTTTGGTGAAGGCGCGATCTGGCCTCTTCCCTACCTTAGCCCGTCGATCAATCATTGCCAGGCCCTGAGTTCCTTTCCCGGTCCGCTTTTCCCCTTCCGGTATCTTCACCTGATCTAATTTAACGCGTGCCGATGTGGACGTGCCTCGCCCACCGCTCAGATGTCCACTGATTTTTTTTTTTAGTCACGACCAACCAATTTTTAAAACACCATCCCAGCTCCCCTGTCTCGTTTAGTCAATATGGAACTCTGAATAAAAATTACTTAGTCCACTGGCCTTTAGACGGGTTTTTTTCTTTATTTTTGGTAATGAAGTTCTAAGGTCCTCTCTCGTTTTAATGGAAGACTTCTCAACAGGCGGAGATAGGGGCTTTCTACCCCATTTTCATGAGTCTTGAAAATGGTTAGAACGCAGGTTACTTAATCCCGATAAGTGGGTTTTTTTTGGGATGGGGAATCTGTGAACTTTTTTCTTTTGAAGATTTTAACTTCCTCCCCTAGTGGTTTGAGGGGGGTTTCTCCCATGTTAGACCGGAATACTGGTTTTTTTTTTCTCAGGACAAAGGATGGTTTTTCCGTCTCGCTGAGTAGCTGTTCTTTCAGGTTGGGACATTCACCAATTTCCTCTCTGATTACCTTTTTTCGTGATAACTTTGGGTCTTGTCTGAGGGCTGGTGTGGAATCTTTTTAGTCCGTCTCTAAAGGTTTCCAAACGCTTGGATCCTCCCTGATTCTATCAAGGCTTCTATTTCCCGTTTTTTCTTTCCACCGACCCCTACCCTTTTTCCGTTGAGTGTTTTTTTTGGGAAAAGGGGAAAGTTGTTCTATTATCACAAATCCGTGTTCATCGCTTTTTTCCTCTTTACGCGCCCAAGCAGAAGATTTTCTGTGTGTCCCAAGTTTCGATCATTTTTTTGTTCTTCTTTACCACCCACGGTGAGCTTTCGTTTCTTTTTTAGTCCTTCTTGTTTCTTCAGGGAGTGGTGTTTTCAAATTTTGTCATGTCTTCCCCCACCTTTGGCCCGTCAGTCTGAAACCCCTCCTTGCTGATTCCCCCCCCCTTTTTTGTGTCCCTGTTGGCTGCCTACTTTCTCAGTAAGAGCGCTTCCTTGTTTGCCTGACTTCAGCCGATTTTTTTCCTCAGCTTCCCCGTTTGCTTTAAATCCCTCCGCTAAACATGCATTTCATTGGTGCACTCTGGTAGTTCCACACCGGCTTTGGTAGGTTCCAGGAATCTGGTCTCTTTCTCCTTCCCCCCAGTCAGGTCCTCCCCCTTTCCTTTATTTTGAATTGAGGTTGCCTTTCCGACGCCCCTTGGGTCGTAGCCTAATCCCGAGTCTGCGCTTTCGCGTTTTGTAGATCTGCGTTTCATCCCACCCCAATGATTCTTGCAGAATCCGGTTTTGGTTGTTTTTCGTTTTTTTTTTGCCGGGCATTTCACTTGTTAGAAACAGGACGGACCAGGACGAGTTTTTCCCCTCCCCTTCCTGTCTTTTCTTGCAATTCCTCCCCGGTTTACATGTTTTTTCCAGCTTCCCCCCTATGCGATTCGAACGTAGAACTTTCCCTTAGTCAACGTTCTTTTTGGCCGAACCGAACACCTCCTTGTCAGGTCTTGCGTGACCCGTTTGCAATTTTAAGGTCTTTTCTTCCAGGTTAGGTTCATCTTTCTAAAGTCGTTTACCCCTCTTCCTTTTTCCCGATCTTTTCCTCTCTTTTTAGAGACAGTGCCCTTGAATGAAACACTTTGCTGATTTTATGCTTTTTTCTTTCCGTTCTAATAGAGTTTTTTTTTTTGTTCTCACCTCGAAACCCCATTACCCATTCCTTTGTTAGCTCTCGGGTACCCCGTTAGGGGATTCGCGTTTTTTTCTTTCCTTTCATCGGGTGTCTTGAACTGTAGTGCCAGCCATAGTGAACGTTTGGACCTGCGGGTCTTGGTGCGGACACCTTCTTTTCAGTTGTTTTCCTCTTGGATTGCTTCCCCTTATGTTGTCCAGAGAAAAAGGATGCCTCTAGGTACCCGATTATCGTCGACATAGTCCTTTTTTCCTGCCAAAGGGCACTCCTTGATTTCGGGACGCCGCCCCCCCCCCCTGGGTTCAAATCTGACGGCCCCCCTCGGAAGTTTTCAGTCAGTTCACCAGTTTTTTTCACGTGGCTCCTGATTGTTTCGGGTGACCCGCGTCTCTAATGTGGCCTGTAGGCAGAGCGGAGCCTTCGCTGTTAATTTTCTTGATTCTATTTCTTTTTTAATTTTGGGCCCCGGCGTTGTTTTCTAGTCAAACGAAAGGTGAGCTTTCTCGGTTAAGCGCCGAGTACACTCTATGAAAACTCGATTCATTTCCTCTGACCTGAGAGTAAAAGCATTCCCTGGGCCGGAGGCCCCCCATCGTTCGGTCTGAATCCTGCCCTGTCTTGTTCGGTCAATGCCCCCATCTGGATCTTAGGGGCATTCGGACGGTTCATTGTGAATTCCTGCGATGTTATGGCCCCGCTGGCGTTTTTCCCCTTTTTTTAGGTCCTACGTCTCCCAAATGCATGGGGCTGCAACCTATTGATGCCTTTCATATGCTCTTTTCGAAGTCTCCTTGCTGCCAACTCCACTTTGGGAGGACAGCCCAGGATAGGGGGTTCCCCTGATAATTAATCCGCCTTCAATTGTGGGTTCCCCCCTCCCCCCTCCACCATCCTTTCTTCCTTAGGCCTGGATTCATGTTTTTCTGGCCCCCAACCCACGGACCTCTTGGATTTTCTTATGACGATTCTCAATCTTCTTCGACCCCCCCAAAACTTCTTTTGCCCGCCCTGTCACCCCCATGTTCAACCCCCTCCTCTTGCATTTTTCCCTTGTTGTGAGACGTCATTTGATTTATATTCCACCCCCCGCGATTTTGTTACCCCCCAACTTTATTTCGTTCCTAGGTCCGCAGTGCCCTCCACCAGTTAATGCTGGACTCCCTGAGTTTGCTCCTTTTGCTGGTACGTCGTGCAGCCGAGACTTCGTTGTCTATATCCTTACTTAGGGCCGGACGCCCGCAGGATCCCATCCCGAAGGTTTATTCACGCGCCCGATAATCCTCCTTGACAAGAATTTGTTAATCCACTCCTTTGACCCCATGTATATTGCGCGTTTCTTGGACCACGGCAATCTTTCCCCTAAGAAAGACCATGGTCGACGTTTTTGAGAGGAGACGTGTTCATCCACCCCTTTTCCCTGCGGTAAAAGTAACAAGTCTCGCCCACGAACACAATTCCCTGCGTCGAACCCCCTCCTTTTTCCCTTTTCATACCGCTACAAGTTTATTGAGGTGTAGTGAAAGACGCAGTGCTTCTCCTTCTCTGAGGTTTCCTACTAATTTTTCCTCTTTTTTGTCGATTTTGAAGCCACAAGAGAACAGACCACCTGCCGTTTCCTTTTTTTTTTTTTTCCGCTACCAAGCGTACCTGCAGGTGAGAGTTCCCAATTTAAAGCCATGGTTGCTAGGTCATTTATTTTTCCGCTCCCCTATCTCTTTCCTCCCCATTTTTTGAAGAGAGATAGAGGAACCCTTTTCCTCTCCTTGCTCCTCCTAACCATTTCTTGGTTGCCCCAGGATGTATAGAAGATTCCGTCCCCCCGTTCCATGGCCTTGGTTTCCCAGTGTTTTTTCCTCCTTCGTAGGAGTCTTCTGCCTGCTTTTTTTTTAACCCCCCCTGACCCCCCCCGTTTTCTTCTCTACTTTTTTCTGAGTTTACAAATGTTTTCGCCGCCCCGGTTCTCCTTGTTCTTGGATTTTCCGGCCTTACTACGCCAAGGGTGCGTGTTCCCGTCGCCCCCGCCCATCCCTTCTCCCGGTTACTTCTCTAGTGGGGAAGATTGCCCCTGTCCTTATGAACAGTTAGCCCCTTAGAATCTTTCCCCAGTTATTAGTCTTTTTTTTCGGTTTGGAGGAAAGTATAACCTTTTTTATGATCTCCTCGCTTTTCTTTCTTCGTTTTCATCTGGCATCCGCGCGGTTTTTTCCGGTCGGCTCCCGGCATTGATCTTCCCCTCGGTTTCGTGCTGTTTTTATTTCCGCAATTTGAGGCTTTCTTCAGCTACCTTGGTAACGCCGCTTTGGTCTCAATCAATTCGCTTAGAGGAAAACTTCCCATTTTCACATTTTTTTCATCTCCTCTGTGTTGGAGTAAAATGTCGTTATCTTTCCTTGCAACTTTTTAGACCCGTTACCGCTCCGCTTTCTAGCCAGTCCGGTGGGTTGCAAGGACCCCCCTTCCCCTGGTCTGTTGGTCTTTCTTTTTCCCGCCGAAAAATACCTCTATAATTTAGTCTGTTTTTTTCACCACCTTCGTCGCTGATACTTATTGTTGCCCCTAGCCCTCGCATATTTTCTCCTTTCCTTTCCCTGTCCCGTCCTTCTTTTGTCAGAGTCTCCTCAACAATCCACCGCCCCTTTTTCCCTATCACATACTACAACGTGCAGCTCTTCCCCCTCCCCCGGATATTGGTCTCGTCGATTGCTTCAAGCATCTTCCCCGTGCCTCTGGTGCTGGTTCCTACTTTCGACATGGTGGTTTCGCAGTTGACCCCAAAGTGACCCTTCCATACCCTTTGGTCTAAGGTATGCATTCGTTTCCCCGGTTCTCCCCCCCTCTTCTTTTTTTTTCGGTTTTTTGCTATCAAACCCTCGCACTTTGAGGCCTTATATCGTCCCTGCCCTATTGACTCAGTGATGCCCCTGGCACCAAATGACTACTCTCTTAATACTAAGACCCCGCCGTGATGGTCTGTTGACCGTTGAGAGTTGCTTTTTAAAATCATTTTGCCCCTTTTTGGCTTTCTTAAGCCTAACCCCTTCTATAATTCATGGCCTAATCTCCCTCTCCGATCTTTGCGAGTTCGTTATCGGTACCTATTCCTCCTCTCAACCCCGTTTTTTGCCCCCAACTAGAAATTCCACCGGGTCCTGACTCCTTTTGGGTTGTGCGGATAAATTCGCCGAACAGCGCTGCCCTTCCTATCCCTGTAAACTCGGTGCTTTTTTTTTTTTCACCAGGGGTGTTCTGGGTGGGCGATGCTCTCCCACACGACGATCCTTCCAAGAAGCCATTCCCCCCAACCCTTCCCCCAACCCCACAACCTTTCGTTTCGTTTTTCCCCTTTTAGGTGATCTCTACTCTCTCCTAGACCCGGGTACAAGATCTTCGTGCTCCCCTCACGTTTAAAGCAGTTTTTACCCAGAAAACCTTCCCTGCTTTGGCCCCACCCAAAGCTGGCTGAGAGGAACCCTTTTTTTTTGGTTTTTTTTTTTTTTCTCTTTTTTTCTTCCTGTTTTTTTTTGGTGTGTTGGTTGGTTTTTTTTTTTTTTTTTGTTTTTTTTTTTGTGTGGCTTTGTTATTTTGTTTTTGTGGGGGGGTGGTTTTCTTGAATTTTATTTGGCTGATTTTACGTTCCACGTTGACTCTTCTTTGAGGAGAATCCCGACTAAGTCGCTTTGCCTAGTACCGCGGTGCCCCTGGTGTAGTTTTTCCAGTACCCCATATTCCTTTCATGCTGTTGATGGTCCTTCTTCCCCCCTCTATACCTGGTATTTCCTTCACTCCCCTTTGACGAAATTCATCCCGTTTTTTGAATTCCGCTCGAGCCACATTGCTCGTTCCCAGCCTTTCCGTCAGTACACCTAACCCCCGCCCTTTCCTCTCTCCAACCACCTATAGTTGGCCTATTCTACCCTACTTTTTCTTCACGAAAGTCAGAGGTACCTACCTCGTGTTCCACCACACCGAATGCAGCCCTCTCTCCCCCAGTTGAATGTCACTTTTCGCAGGTCTGGTTGGGCAGGGAGTTTTAACTAATTTTCGATGCTCTCCAGTCCCTTCGTCTTAGAGCTGATTCTTATGCTAACCCCCTTCAGAGCCTTCCTTATCAATGCGTGGCTCGGTTCCCACCCCAGAAGGTGATGACCTTAATTGGATTTTTTTTTTACTACTTTCACACAGTCCCCCATTCCAAGGCTCTTCGAACACCCCGCTTTTTCTTAGTACACGATGTGGTAGCTCCAAGCCTATTTATACTGCAATGTCCTTTGCGAGTGAGTCCCATCCGACTTTCTTTTCCCATTCCTGCATGCTTCTTTACTCTCAGACCCGCTTTAAAAAACCATTAGGTTTTTACCCTCCCCCTTCCTTAAGTCTAGGCTTGGCCCCCTCCAAACAACCCCCTCTCCCAGTTGCTAAAGCCATATAGAAGTTCTGTAGGTCATCCTTCTTTTTCTCCGGTCGGCTTTGTTCGGTACCCTCAAAGAAATACTTTTGCCACCTTTTGCTTCCCGTTTTTTTTCACTAAATCCCCTTGCTTTGGAGTTTTATGTCCAACCCCTTGACCTCTCTTTGACCCCTATTCCCATCCCCAATTGACCTTTTTCCTCCCACCCCTTTTCGTGGGACATGCACCCACTCTTAGGTGCGCTTTCTAACCCTCATTCGTAAGGACCCCTTCAACAGGCCGTTCTCATTGAATGTATTCTGTCGGAACTTAGTGAAGTGGTTAGGTCTCTGGCTGGTTTGGTTCTTCCATAACAGGTTTCCGCCGGTGCCGCCCTTTTTTTTTTCCCCAAGTAGAAACTGTCGCCCCTTCCTGTCCCCTGGTTTGTCTGAGGTAGGTAGAAGAGCATGTTTTCTAGGCGTTTTCCGTATTGGTGACCGCGACGTTTAAACATTTTAGGTTTGGTCTTGTGTCTCTTTTTTTGCTTTTTAAAATTTTTTTTTCCTGGTTCCTGTAAAGTCGCTGTGAGGCCTTTCCCTTGCCTCACTGCGGTAACCTGACCTGAGATACAGTCTCCGACCCGTTTTTTTTTGACGGCCCCCCTGTGTCTTTTATTCTTTCTTTTTTCGAAGGTGGATTCTTAGTTTACTGACAAGCGAAGGCATTATATTATCTTCCTCTCCGTCTTGTTGTTTTCTGAGTTTTTTTTGATGGATGTAGTCCTCGTCCAACTTTCCTTATTTCCTTTTGATGAGCCCAGACAGAAAGCTCAAGTCCTGTTAGTTAAATGCTAAAGTGGTACCCTTTTCTTTCTCTTCTCTCCTGGTTTCCCTTCTTCTTTCTTTATGCTCCCCGGAACGTGAGAATGTCCTCATCTTTTGTTTCTACCCCTTCCTCCCCCTTCAACAAATCCCCAAAGGATACCTTTTGACGTTCGTTCGCGTCACAGCCGTTGCCCCGATTGATTGCCCTGCGTCTTCTCACCGCCCCGACTTGGTCGAAGTGTCCCCCTTCTTGCCTGGTTTTGTTGCAGTTCGATGGGGATGCCAAATTTGTCATCGGACCCCAAAGGGGTCTTACGATTTATTTTGAGTAACCCGCTCACAGCAAGGTCTCACTGGGTCTGGACTTTCACCAGTATGAATTCCTTCTTTTGTCTGTGTTGGCCAGGTCTCATCTGTTAATATTGTTTTCAGGAGCACAATTAGTTGTTTTTTTACGGGAGGGAGGCCATTTCTCAAGGTCTGGGAGGATTGTCTTTTTCCCCCGACCCCCCTGGACTTGCCCTTTAGTCCCCGATTCGGACCGTCTCACCCCGATTTTATTTCTGCGTCCGCACGGTTCCCAAGGTTCTATTTTCGGTTTTTTGTGGTTCTCCCTGGTCCTGGAAAGGACCCCTGGAATTACCCCCTGCTTTCTTAGGCTGACTTCTTTCCACCCTTTCTGTCCTGATCAAGATATCTCGATTTAGCCTCCCACTCTCTACTTTAGCTGGACGCCTCTTTCAAGTTTTGAGGTTTTGTGAGGCTAGATATCGCTTGACCCGGTTAATTCTCGCTGTCTGGGAGCCCTTTCCCTCATACCCTTTGATGATCATTCGGTTGACTTGACTGAACACCATTAGTACTGGGCCTCCTTTTATCAAGTTCTTTCAAGCAGACCTTTGGAGGGGAATTTCCAATGTATTCCGGTCTCCTTTAACATTGCACTTTTTCCTTTTTTCCAGCCTTTTTTCCACTTTTCCCCTTTTTTTCTTCCCCCCGTTCCGGTAATGGTAGTTATTTCGAGCTCTCTTTTCCTGATTTTTCCTTTTGAGGCTCCTTTTCCCCCTTTCTTCCAGTTTAGGAGAGCTTGACGTTTTCCAGAGTACCTGCTCATGCGAATCCCTCTGCCTTCTCGGGTCAAGCCCGGGTCCTTTTTTTCTTTTCCCCCCCACGGTCGGATATTCCTGGGCGTGAGTTCCCCCCCCTGTCATGTCCTCAGTATGATCCAAAATAGATTCTTGGATTAGTTTTGACTTCCCCATCAGGATTATGGGCCTCTTTTGGTTTCCCCCTCTCCTTGCGGTCCCTTCAGGTTTCTCCGCTTTTGTTTCTTATTGATTAGGGTGTTCACAAAACGGAATCAGATAGTTACTCTTGGGACCCATTCATCACGCTTTTTCTCCCCCGTGATTTCCCCGAGATCAATTCCGATTCTTTTTTCGAAGCCGACCAGCCTGGAATGGGTATCCCCATTCACTTTGTTCTACAGATTACGAGGATTCATGACCGTGGCCCTTTCCATTTTTCGGGAACCCCCCCCGTTGTTTGTGTGCATTGTACCTTTTGCCGTGAAGAACAATTCCAGCAAGTTTCGCCCCTTTTCACCCAAGTCACGATGTCCCTTTTCGTTTTGGACTCTTACCTGGAAGTCGCCCTCTTCCCCCTCTTTGACCCGATTTTTCCTGAGTTCATCTCTTTTCCACCGGAACCAACCCCGTGCCCCCTCGCCACCTTGTTGATTTCTGCTAGCGCAGCACACTAGCCGTGCCTATTTTGCCGCACCCCTTTCGTCCAAGGGGCCGAGGTCGGTGGTCAGAGGGTAATTCGCCCGTTCCGACTGAGGTGGTTTTCTGCATGTAGTTTTGCCCGCGCATCTGTAGGTTTTGGGTTTTCTTGTACGGCTCTGTCTCGGGTTTTTTTGCGTTTAACCCAAAGTGAAAGTATTTCTTTCCCTCAAACTGTCGCTACGAACCCGGCTTGTCCACGTCGCTTCTGATCTTCAGCTGTAGATTTAGCAGTTCTCTCTACCGTCAGGAATTTA
>Ga0179591_1381921_pt1 | contig 12214 bp, 11 predicted proteins | sample CZOMad2_1_08_16f_FD_182891 | JGI IMG/M metagenome (GOLD analysis project Ga0179591, IMG submission 182891) | Vadose zone soil fungal communities from Angelo Coast Range Reserve, California, USA - CZOMad2_1_08_16fungal (PacBio error correction) | ecosystem: Environmental > Terrestrial > Soil >... | reverse complement strand
CGTTCGGGTTAAAAACCCCAACAGGTTTAATAACTTTTTCCCTTTCCGCTTTTTCTTGTGTTTGGTTTCGGTCTATCTTTGTAGGTTGGTAAGTTAGCCCCCATCTTCTTCCGTCCTGCGTTTCACCTCCCCTTCCCCTACCCCCAACTAAGTCTTTCTGCCTTCATTTTTCAGTCCTCGTCCTTCTCAGAGTCCCTAGAATATCAGTAGATCGCGTCTACGACTCCCCCCCTGGGAAGACGGGAAGTCAACCCAAATGAACCGACTTTCTGTCTTCAGTCGCTGTTTTTTTTATCATCACTGACAACTCCCATGTTCCGAATGGTGCGTCCCCCTCCCGGTATCTTTTGAGAGTACCTCTGTGCCCAACCCATATATCTCCCTCATGCTGCCCCAAGCGAGAGGACTCTCTAATTTCAGGATAAGTGTTTCGTCTAATCTACCAGACTTTTTTGTGGCGCCCCTTTACGAGGCGATTCAGTTTCACTTTCCGTACCCCAATGTCGTGGCCGCACCCCTCCGTGCTCCTTGAACCATTTTCCCCTTTCATCGTTCTCCGAGAACCCCGAGTTAGTTCTTCCCCTAGTTGAACGCCCCCCTCCGTTTACCCGGCCGCCGGGTTTTCTCCACACCCACATACCCCGGTATTTCCAACTTGCGCGCCCCTCCCAACCTGTGTCTGCCAATTGGTCGGCCAACCTGCCACTACTCAAGTGCCTTCTAATTGGTTAGCCGAGGCCTTTACATGTTTTTTGCTTACCCGATCTAATAACCTTGCTTTCTCGTCCCCCCCTTTAACCCCACTAAGAGATAGCGCATGTCATTGAGTCAAGTTTTCCGTCTCTCCCTCAAGCCCGCTTCTTGGCTTTGAAGAGGATTCTTTCTGTTTCCGACCACACTGAGAATCCACAGCTATAAATTCATCCCATCCGCAGAAAATTGAGCTCCCACACCTGTGCCCTCAGAAGTGGCACCCATCAAAACGGTCCCCACGCTTCCTTGATCTACTTTTTTTGGTTAAGCTGTTAGCCCTAGCCCTCCGCACTTTTTTTTTTTAGGCCTGGGAGTTTCCCCTCCGGCTCTTGCCATTTTCTCCGTGATCTGCGGTTGCATAACAGTGACCGCCTTTTTCCGTAACACGGCCCCCCCCAAACCGACCCGTTCTACTCAGATATTTCGCTTTCCCAGGTACTTGTTCATCCCACAACGCTTTTCAACCCAACCCACCTGTCCTCGAGGTATGCGTCGCAGGACGCTTTTACACTATTCTGACGTCATCGAGTGGGATTTTCTCTAAGGAGTGCCCAAGTTTTCGGAAAGTGCCATCCTTAACTTACCGCACAAGACGCGTCAGCTTCCTCCTAGTTCCTTGATACTAATCCATCTTCTACTTTTTTCCGGCTCAAACGACGCCTTCCGAGAAGTTCTTGCTCCCACTCCTTTTATTTTTTAGCGTCAGGCTCTCCCCCGTACTTTTTTCATCTGCAAGTTCTTTTTTTCTCTAACGCTGTAGGACAAACCCTCGGTGACCCAGTTTTTATGTGCCTCCGTGTTAACGTACCTTCTCGCCTCTTCTCTTATGGTGATTCATTAGTGAGGCTGTCGTCTTCAGTTTTTTACCGACCACTTTTCCTTCCTTGCAAGTTAGTACAGTAAAATTTTAGCCCCACGTCCCGTGCGCGTTAGATGTCTTTTATCGAGTTGGGCCATATTCCTCTTTACTTCCCTTAGGAAGGATTGGCAATGTACATCCTGTTTCTTTTCCAATGATCGTTTGAGCCTTGATCCTGGATAAACTGGCCGGTCGCTTGGTCCCCTGGAATTTTCTACAGAGGAAGGTGACGCATGACCTCGGCTGGTGGTTCCTTCAGGGTCGGAGACCTCCTATCGACAAGATGCGACTTTCCTGTCCGTTAACTCGGCTAATCGAATTCTCAGAGAACCAGTTCAGTCCCTTGTCAAGAGTCATCCCGAACTTTTGTCGCTGGGAGGGTACTTGTGTCAGTGGGTCTTTGTTTTTGATAACACCTTACACCCTTCATCGCCTGCGTACTGTTACTCCTCTTCTCCCCGGCGCATTCACACCTGAACTGCTTTTTCTTGTATAAGGAAACCCATGAAGCGCCCGTAGCTCGTATTGCCCAGTTTTGAGACATTTTCACTTTTTTGACGACCCTCTTGAATCGGATTACCGTCCATGGAGTGCTAAAATTTTACCGAAGGGCAGGTCTTTTGGTCTATCGTCGGTGTAAGAGTTCCACCTTTCCGAAGTTCGGGTTCTTTGGACATTTCGATCGATTTTTTTGATTTCGCATATCGTCAATAGTTCCCTCGGTACGACCTGAGGACCGTTTTTTCGGAGTTTTTAGGTGTCTCCCTATTGTCCCCCCACCCCTCTCAGGACTCCCCGGCAGCCCCCGCAATTTCTTTCCGTTTTGTCGAACACCGAACAGTATGGTCTAGACAATCATGATTGTTATTGGAGACGACCAGTTTCTTCCCGCTTCCTCTTCCTTCCCTAATTTTTTTGTTTTTTTCGAGCTATAGACCAGAGCCTCCTTTGTCAGTCCTTCATAAACAAGGTGCACTTGATTTTCCGACTGACCATTAATTAGGGTGCGATCCCAATATTGATTTCTGGCTTACCTTCTTCACCGGTTTAGATTCAAGCTCACAGGCCAAAACCTCGTTCCCAGCACCCCTCACCCCACCGTATTGGACGAGCCCCCAGTTTGAATCTTCGACCACCATCTCCCTAACTCGAATAACTAGACCCCCCCTCCGTTGACCGCGATCGCTCGTGCCGTCCCTCCTGCCTTATCGTTTGTCTGCAACCCTCTCCCAAACCCGACTTTTTGGACAGTTATTTCCCCCCCTTACGATTCAAAGATCACGGCATTTAGTTTCTTTTCTCCATACGTTCTCATCAAAAGTTCTTAGGTCAAGCACTTTGAATTATACTTGGGACCCCTCACTAATTAGATCTGTTTACCTGCCAACAAAACACTAGCACTCTCGTTTTTTTATTTTGTATGACTCGGTGTGATCAGGACCGTACCAATCTCCATGTCTCTGCTGGTTTCGTTTGATTATTCCCCCGACCCCCTCGCCCCTCGGCCACCTTAAGGCCGCCCCCTCCCCTATCAATTTCGATCTTACACCAGTTTTCCGTCCCGTTTTTCGAGCTCCCTTAATAAGTGTCCGAGGCGCGTCGTAAAGGTAACAGTTCCCCCAGGTTAGGTTTTTTTCACATTGACGTTCCTTCCTAAAATTTGCGTCTCCACCCGTAACCATCCGTTTCTCATCCCCCCCTCCCAAATTTTGCACATTCTGCCCCCCCGGTCGGTCAAGGAAGGGGAGGATCACTCCTTTTCCCAACACACCCTCTTTCCTTTTGAAGAGCCTGCCACCCATGGGAGTAATTCCCCCCCATCTCGGACTCCTTTTTACCTTATCCTGTTCCCTCCCAATGCTAACGACACATCCATCCTTTTGCCGTGGTTTTCAATTTACTGTCTATTGTAGTAACGGTCCATATCTCTTCCGTTTCGCGCCTGCCGCCCCCCCTGCACAATGATTTTGTCTTTCTGCTCCTAATCTTTCCCTCCCCTGCCCAGACGCTGAGCGCTTTACAGGTGTAAGCGATCGTTCCTCCACCCACCCTCGGAGAATAGAGGTATCGCGCATCATTTCGAGGCCCAAATGGACCCTTTGAGTCGACGTGAATCCTTCCTCCTCAGCAAAGAAATAGTTGTCGCCCGCTCCAGTTGACGTGATAAGACCTTTTGCTTGGGTAAATGATATTCTGTCTTCCTCTCCCTACTATTTGGCTGTTTACTGCTGGCAGGCCTTACCCCAATTGATACGCCGTCGAGGATCCCACCTCGACCTTCTCTTTTGGTTCCCTCCTCCCTTCCTCCCTGAACTCTTTAATCATTGTTTAGTATGCCTGGAAGTGAAACCTCTCAGGTATTCCTCTACACGCTAGAAGCTTAGTGAGTTCCGTGTCCTCCTGGGTAGGTAGCCCCCTCATTCCCCCAAACGCCATAATGTACCTTAAGTGGAGCAATTCTTCTTATTTTTTTTCCAGGACCTATTCCCGCCTTCACACTCCCCCCCCGCTTTTTTCATTTGGGTTCCCCTTTTCTCGTTCCGTTCCCACATGTCGGCTGATGTTTTTGTATTAAGTTTAGCACCTCCTTCCCCTGACAGGGATTCCCCATTTGCCCATCTTTCCTGTTCTTCTCTAGCAAAATGCACTGCCCTTTTTGCTAGCAGTTCTTGCGTCCGGTTTCGCTTGACTTCTTCCCCTTTTTGAGAGGAGATCTTATTTTGACTCCACAATTACATTCTGAGTCGAAACACCCCACGCTCCGTGCTTAGTTCCTGTTTCCCTAAATTTTCTCCAAAAGTTTTTTTTTTGTTTTCAGTTTGACATCTCTCTCCCTTATTCTTGTGTAGACCCCCTGTAGTCCAGGGACTTTTATTCCAAATAGTCCTGCAAAGTTGTGGATTTATTTCGCATTAGTTTGACGATTCTTGCTTAGTAGTGTCCTGCCTCTCTTTTTCGTTACATCCCCCCTGGCTTCAGTGAACTAAAAGAAGCCTTTTCCCCAAGAGTCTCCGCCGATTTTCTTTTCGATGCCTTTTTCTCGGTTTTTGAACGGATTGTGGTTGTTTCGGTTGGACAACCCATCCTCTTTTAGTTCCCACTTTTGGTGAACATTCTCGGCTAACGACCCCTTGTCCCCCGATCGTGCCACCCATGTTCTTCCCCTCCTTGCCAGCTTTTTTTTTGTCAATTATAAACAACCACTTTAAGCCCTCCTGCCTTTTGTGGCTTCCTGTTCGACCTTTCCCCCCCCCCGGTGGTAGTCGTCTCCTACCCCCTCTAGGTCATTTTTCTAAAGAGGCCTTTTCAGGACGCGTTTGCGGGGGTCGGTCGAGGAACTGTGTCCTCCACTGCGACGCAAGGACTATTTTCTCTGGAATCGGTTGAGCCTCTCTCTTCCCTTCCTCGGGGCCGCAACAAACAGGTAATCAACCCCCCCCTCTCACCCCTCCCCAAGTTTTCTTACCCCGAGTTTCAGGGTTTTTTTCTCAGAGATTCGCTTCCCCCAACACTCGGCCGGCCCCAGTGTCTTAATCGGTCTTGCCTTCCCACTGTTTTGTTTTAATCCTCTATTTTAACACGTCAAAGATTATTTTCATTTGTTTTTGAACCCAAAACTTCCCGTGAGTGTAAGTTGATCCTGGAATTCTTCCTCCATTAGACCTTTTCGTGGGATGGTAGAATTCCCCCCCCCCCCCCCCCCCCCCCCTTCCCACCCAATGCTTTTTTTTAGCTGATCCTCAATGACTGATTTTCCGTAGTCTGCTGGATTTCGTCTTTTCCTAGAAGGACCTTCTGAGAGGGTGACCAAACACTTCCGCATTTTTCCTCTCCTTTTTTCACTGATCTTTTGGCAATGCCCCTCCTTAAAGTCTGCGGTTCTTCCGATGCGGTTACCTCCCCCTTTCACGTTTAGAGCGCCCGCTGTTGAGACGCCTTTTCTCATATCATTCCTCCGCCCCCCGCTTCACCTGCCCCCCTCCCGCAAAGATCTTCCTTCACCGCCTCTAGCCAAGAAAAAACGTGGCTCGGAAAAGGTAGATTCAGAAGCCCTCTCCTTCTCCCTCGTTCCTCGAAAGCGAACCATGGTGTTCACGTCCCTTGGTCCTTGAAGACGTTTATTCCCCCTGCGCCGTTGGCGCGAACTTGATAGTTTCCCGCCACCCAATGCTCCTTCCTTATGAGTCTGCCGTTTGCTCACCCTCTGTTTCTGAGCTGATCCAGAGGGAACCTGAGGTCCCGGGGCTTTTTCCCCCTCTCGAATAAATGTTCTCATCTCTTTCTTTCCCCCCTCTTTTTATGCTACTCCATGTGATGCGAGAACCCATTACAGTGTGGCCCTCTTGACTCTCCATCCCCCCCCCCTGCTCGCCCTTTTTGAGTATGTTCGTCGTCACTTATGTATCCTAGACATGGTTACCCTCTACTCTCCCCGGCTCTTCAGTACCCCGGAGACGCGGGTGCATTCCTTCCTTTAAGCTCCCTCGTTGCAACCCCCGCCCATTGTCCGCCGGCTCTTTCCCTTCACTGCCAGTGCGAGACAGACTGTTTTTACTATACCCCATTTATCTCGCAACAGGCAGGCCGTTTTCGCATGAAGTGGTCCTTTTGGTTCCCTCTGACGCGAGAGTCCTTCTAATCTCTACCCTGCGTTGTGTTCCCTGGCTAGTTTCGCCCCCTTTTTCGGGTGCCTCCCCCTGGTCCGTTTTTCTGCGGGGGAAACTGATCGGGGAACATTGTTCCGCTGGTACTGATTTCACCCTCTCATACTTTCCTGGCAGTGTCCCCCTGAATCCAGCCGACTCTCTTCTGCCGTCTGTTAGTCCCCACCTTTTCATTTCGCCCCTAGATGTTCGTTGCTTTTTCACCTTTGCAGTAATTGCCCGAAAGTCAATGCGCTTCCGCGTCTAGTCCCATGTTCAGTTTTGAGTGTATGGCCCCCATCCGCATGCAAGCCTTGTTCTTTTTGGTCAAATACATCTGAGCTTACCAGCCCCTCCAACCAAGTGCGGCACGTCGTGAAAGACTCGTCGTTTTTGCGTGAAATTAGTCGAATGCGGGCGTACGCCCCCACCTTAATTTCCGGTGAACTTTGGAATGTTAGTCTATAGGTTTTAGTGACTGTAGGTGGCCTGACCTGAGCGAGTGATCTGAGAGTCTCCCGCAACTGTATTGCTCCCCAATCTTATTGTTCGAAGCGAGGAGACCGCTTCCCCTTCCCTTCGTTCGCTCTCTCATAGACCGCTACGAGCCCACCCTACCTGGTCAGACATACGCGACGACTTGCTTTACTCGTACGGGTGGTGTTTTCTTACAATTCAAACACTTCAGACGGCCGACCGGTTGCCGTTTCATGTCGGCTCCTAGCTCGCCCTTTACCCCCATCTAGGAGGCCCAATCCCGATGACACACCCGCCGAATGGTCCGTACCCCGGCTCGTGAGGTTTTTAAGGTTGTACTACGCTTAAGGACACCTTCCATGTGCATCGTTAGGTCGCAGGGGTTCGTCGGGACTTCAATTGATAAAGCAAAATTTGGGGACTCCAGCCTACGTCGTGATCGAGTCCCACAAATGCTTTTTTTCCCCATCTGCCCTCACCTGGATTGGTAGCCACCCTTTTTTAGGACCCAGAAGTTGATCACCGCTTCCCCTGTTCTTTGCGACAAAATAGCCCATTTGCCAGCTCTCCAAGGGCGCCCGCACCGTTGTACATGGGGCTTCCACCACCGATCCCCTGTTCAGCATCGGTGTTTTTTCCCTCTCCGAGAATTAATTTCCCCCTCCCATCGATAAGAATCCCTCTCCCCGTCCTCCCTTCCCCGTACTGTATAGCCTCTTCAACTTTGTCCGTGTGCCGACCGCCCGCCCGTTTCCCCCCTTGTCGGGCTGGGGCAAAATGGGAGGACTTTATGTTTCGCACAACTGCTACAAGAGCCCTTTATTTATGTTATCCACCGTGTGAGACCTGATCCCACCCACCGACTGCCTGACTTGTCCCGTTCTGGAAGTCTTCCAATGGTCCGGACGCCTTGCCTGTGGTTCCATTCAACGTAGCTCTGCCCTGTTCATCGCCGTCGTGTGGGGGCTTTTTTCCCCTTTTTTGCATGGATCCCCCCCTTCCCCCACAATCGAAGACGTTACTCGCTTGGAGTCAAGTTTTGAACTCCCGAGTCCCGTAAGTGCATCGGCTCCTAAGATTACCCTTGGATCCTTTCCTCGGTGCGGCTTCCTCGTCCGGAGATTTTTACCACGCGTCCAGGCCGCTTTACAGCCACCACGCCCTTCCCTTCCTTCAGGTTTCCTTCCTTCAAATTATCCCTAGGTGCAACGCCTGACTTTTGCCGCGGTAATTTCCCTGCCCCCCAATCGGTTTAATCTGCATTCTCATTCTATCATCTAACCCTTTTTCCCCTGCAAGTGGACTCGACCCCTCGGTCAGATCTAGAGACGGCATCTTTATTCACGAGCCTGAACACCGCCCGAAATTATCCTGACTTCGGGTGCGCATCCCTCGTTCCTGCGCAGGCTCCATAGGCATTCCCTAGATCTGCCAGTTTCCGCTAAGTCCCCATCCCACTCACCCGTTGTTCGGTGATGTTTAGCCATTTATGGACTGCACCCGTCGCCCATTCCCCCCCTCCTGTCCTCTACCAAGGAGAAGTTAGGTGCCCCAATGTAATCCAGCGCACTGCCATTTCTTGGTACCCCGGCAGAAACGTCTGTCCTATCCGTGGTCACCGGCCTCCCCCCGGTTAACTCGCCTGGTCTGTTTCCCTTTTTGGATTTACAGGTTCGCGTCCTCCACCCACATGGATGAGAAAACTTATCCCTTTGTGCCCTTGCCCTTTTCGTCTGAGCCCTTGTCAAACTCCCCCACTGAGGAAACCTTGCGCCGAGGAGCCGTCTTATCGCTTGCGGGGCCTCTTTGCTCCTATTTCGGCCGACAGCACCCAACAGCCTTCTCCTCCTTGTTGACCAGAGGACCCCAAAGATGCGCAGACACTGTCGCTTTCTCGTTTTGTTGTCGCGGGAACCAGCAGGCCCTGATTTCCCAATGAGGAAGTCTTCTGCACCCACTTACGCCTGCTCAATATAGGACCAGGCATCCCATGCCTTTCTTCTGTTCCTGACGCCGTTTCCTTATTTTGTTTGTGGGATTTGCCGTTCTTCTAACCCTCGGTTTGCGATATACTTTCCCCAGGCTCACCTCATTGTGTCTTTTTTTTCTTTAAAGAGCTGCACCAGCTCACGTCCCCTTCCCACTTTAACGCACCCCTTCGTGGTATCTCCCCCGAAGCTATATTGTATATATCAACTTTCCCCCTGGCTGCATTGGAATCCCCGACCCCAACTTCTTTCCCGCTTATATTCTTTCACCCCCCTTGTGTGTTCTCGAGCTTTTCATTGAAGTCAAGTTTTTCGGAGCCCAAGAGAACACTCGGAAGGCTTCCGACAAAGCAATTACTCCTCGCTGCAAGCAAAGTCAGTGCTGGTTATTCAGGATGGTATAGGGAGAGGCCTCCCTCTCGGTACAAAGCAACTTTACCAACCACTTACTCTGTGCCTTCATTTACTCGCCTCGAAACTTGTTACGTAGGGGCCATCTCATCCCCCAGCACCGGTTGACCTTTTATCCCTTCGCCGAAATCGCCCGCCATGGAGGCCTTAACAGCCCCCTGTTCGCTTCGTAAATTTAGGGAAACCAGTGACTTCAACCCCTTGAACAATATCTTAGAGGTCTTCCTGATGTGAGGCTAACCACACACCGATCACTGAGAGGTCCGCTACGATTTTTTGATCCCCCTCGCGAAACCTTCCTAATGGAATTTCTCGGGTTTCGGTTAGACCCCCAAGTCCCCTCGCATCGGATGCCCCCCACAGTCACCCTCATCTCTTTATATTCAGGAACCAGTTGACCCTCCCGTAGAGAAGTTCCACTTCCATTCCGTCGTACAAATACCAAAACATTCATAGGTCTTTCCTAGAATCAGTTTCCTTTTCCGAAAGACGGATCTTAGTCAAACCCGCAACCCATTCCTTTTCTAGTTCCATGCAAGTTTTCGCGAATTCAAGTGCACGGCCCGTTAGAATTTTGGCCGGTGCGATCAGTCCACGACAATTTTCTTTCTGCGATGTCTCTTGAAATAATGGCTCAGGCTTCTTCTTTAGGATATAGGATTCTCTGGACTTCCTGAATGCCAGACATATTGACCCCCCCCAACGCCAATTTGCCGTGGTCGTTTCTCTTTAGGCGTAACTGGCCGCCCGGGCCGCCGAGATTACCCCCTGTCCAAAGACCACGCTGGATCGCTCCCATGATCCCCCAAGCCCGTCATCGATCTGTTAGAAGTTACAGTCCTCGAGGGAATGTAACAGCTCACTGCCGAAGAGATGTCTTTGCCGCGACCCTCTGTTCAGATGCCAAATTTAGATGGAACCTGGGCCCGCCGGTGTGATCCTCTCCTTCTTCCTCCCCCCGAGGGCTCCCCTTTCTCTAAGAAGGCTTTGAGTTGATGATGGCTGACGTAAGCATTCCGCTCGGCTTGAATCTACTCCTTTTTCTCCTTTCCACCCGGCGTGCCTGGCCTACAATTTCAGTCTACGCCACGCGCAGAATTTGTTTCCTGCCTTCTTAATAGCGTCTTTCGAAGAGCAAACCGCTGGAGGATTTGGAGCCTGACCTCTTTGCCCCCCCCCCAAATCATTCTCTCTTTAAATATGATGTCTTTCCTCGTTTTGGTTCCCTTTCCTTCCCCAATTTAGAAAACCTCAGAAAACAAACTCTGGTCTCCCCTCATTCTTTGACGTATTAAAGATCGTCCCGGCGACACAGCTCCAGCTACCAACTCCTCAGGCCCTATTTTTCCGTGTTTTATTCACCCCCACCGGTTTTAGTGCAAATCTGCTCTTTAGAGTCCTCCCCGTCAACAGGGATGCCCCCCCTCCCTCAGCTTCCCGGACTCGCCCCCCCCTTCTCCCTCCCGACGAGAATCGTCTTTTTGCAAGCCGCGGTTCTCGTAGAGCAGGTTTCTCCTTATCTTCGTTTCGACTTTCCCCACGGATTGCGCTTCTCCCCCAACACCCATGGCCCTTGACCGTGCTCTCCTTTTTGCCTCTTTCCCCCCCCTGTCTGCCCGTTTGAAAGCTCTCGGTCGTCGTCTCTTTGTCCCCCAGTCTGTTAGGGTGACCCCCTCTTGCTCTCAAAGATTGGTGTGCCGTAGTTTTCCTTGCTGCCTTTCTAAGAACTGTGAAACGCATGTTTGTCCCTCCGTGAGCGACGTCATGCCCCCCATGTTGTCTCCTCAATGATCACCTCCGCCTTTGACAGACCGGCCTACCTTGTTCCGGGGATAACAACCAGTCCCTTGCCCCCTTTCTCTCAGCAGTTGGTCACAGGACGAGGTTCCTTCTTCTAGTGTAGAACCATAGGGGAATCAAGTCTGGAGTCACACTGAGGATTGCGTCCCAATAGAAATTTGTCCGAGAACCACTCAGTTGCTATTTTTTTTACCTATTCTATCACACAAAACCATTAGTCAAGTTCGACTCTTTTTCGTCGCGTTTTGGATACTGTTCTTCATGTTCCTGTCTTTTGTTGGGGGGTATAGTATAGCGCCCTTGAAAGATCTTTCCAGAAGATTTCATAAGACCCTTTTATTTGTAGGGCAAGTTTTTCCCCCTCCAAACTCCTCATGTGGTCCAGACCCTTCCGTGGCGGTTCGCCGCGATCATCCCGCGCTTTGGCCGCCATCCAATGACCCTCAACCCCCCTCTATATGCCACACTCTTCCCCCGGTATGGCCCCGCCTTTTTGAGTATTTTCTGCATTTCACTCACGCTGACGGCGCTGTAGAAGCGATTCTGTCCGGATTTTCTGCGTCCCCAGCATAAGTTGTTCCTCGGTTTTGCACAATATATGGACCCTGTTTCTTTTGTTCTCTACCCATAACACTTCACGTATGAGTGCGGCCGTTTTATTCCCTTCCCTTGAGACTTTTCTTTTGACTTAGTCTGGCCGCTATCTCAAAAGACCTCCCTCTTTGGTGATAGCTGTATTGCATCACAATTTTTCTTTTTTGAGCTTCGTCTCTGATGGATTTTTCGCTTGCTAAGTTTCCATCGTTTCGCCAACTTTCGCAGTTCGTCGTCCCTCCTTTGAATCTCCTTACCTACGCCCAGGGCGTTTTAGTAGGCTGTTTTTCTTCCCTTCGGCTTCTTCGCTACACCCGGGAGTGGTCTCACGTGATAGGACCCATCCGGCCGTAGTCAGCTTCACGACCCCCACAAACCTCCTTTTTTCTCTACGTTCCCCGTTTTCTGACCCTGTGGCTCTAAAAACTCCATCTCTTCTACTCCCCGAGCTTTCCCAGAGCGCAATAAAGACTAAAGAGTTTAACTTAAAAATCTTCTTGTTCAATGAAAATCGGTACAATCGTTCCGTGGAAAGAGAACCATGACTCTAAGAACTTCAGTCATATTTTTTTGACAGCTCCAACCATTTCGCTTCACACTTCTAGTCTCAAACTGCCACTATCTTTCCTGTATTTTGGCACAGGGAGCAGTATGTCACGGGAGTCCTGGGATTTTCGAATAACTTGCCC
>Ga0179591_1282105_pt1 | contig 12215 bp, 8 predicted proteins | sample CZOMad2_1_08_16f_FD_182891 | JGI IMG/M metagenome (GOLD analysis project Ga0179591, IMG submission 182891) | Vadose zone soil fungal communities from Angelo Coast Range Reserve, California, USA - CZOMad2_1_08_16fungal (PacBio error correction) | ecosystem: Environmental > Terrestrial > Soil >... | reverse complement strand
TGTTCAACTTTTGATTGGTAGCGCCCAATTTAGTGATTGATTGATTCTCAGTGACGCTTTTCAACGGGCCCGTTTTTTGCAAGTGATCCGTTGGTGTACAAGTGGCGCCCCCTTTGCCAACCCCCACTACCGAGGGTCGGCCTACTAGTCACCCTAGGATTCCGGTTCCTGTGTTTTACCACTCCCCCCAATGTATAGGGGAAGGCTGTCGTAGTGTGGGTGCCCCGTGTGCGACAAGAACTGTTATTGTATGGATTAATCCCTGCTAGCGCTCCCCGCCCCCCCCCGTGACTGACTTCACCTTCGAATCTCTTGAGGGTGCCGCTTTCTCCTTAGCACTCAAGTACAGTTTGCAAAACACCTGTTCAGGTGTCGAGTCTCGGGCGATCGACCTTCATCGGCTCTGTCGCGTCCTGATGATTGAAGTGGAGGTTCTCATGAGATCTCTCTATAATTTTTAAATCCCTTTGTCGAACTCCTATCTTTACCTGTTTCACCATCCAACCTGCTCTTTATGTATACGTAGGTTTGTCGCTCAAACTCCAGTAGAGCCCAATTCTTTTCCCCTCCCCTCCAGAAACGGAATACTAACCGAGCTTTGACTACAGCCCGTGCCGCAAGAACGGCCAGTCCAATTTGCTGATACCCCTTTAATGTGTGACTTTGTAGCGCGTCTTCCTTGGTATACCCGCTTCATTTTAGAAGTTGTTCCCTCCAATCCCGGCCCGATTCAACTTGCCGATAAGTTTAGGGTTGAGTCCCCACCGCAATTCACTTTCCTCCCTTAATCCTTCTTCCCCCTCTGAAGGGCGTTTTCACGTGAGATCTTATTTCCCCCTCCCCAAAATGGGCCGAGATGTGTTGTTTCTACTTCGTGTCTCATAGCTCAACTTCTAATTGCCCTTTTTCGGTGGGCTGGTCGATCTTGTTGCATTTTTCCTGTTTGTTTGCAAAGATTAAATGATAAGTCACACAAGACCATAAGGCTTTGATTGGTTTTTTGACAGTTCATGTCGAATTTCATTGCTTCTTCGCATTGGGACTACACTCCGTCCGCCGGGACCCCCGTTTTTCTCTTTTTTGCGTTTTTTTGACTTTCCCCTTTTAGATTTCTGTAAAGCTAGCCCTTTTTCCAACTTGGCATTGAATTTTTTGTGACGCCGAGATTTTTGTCTTGGTTCGTCCTTCGTTGGCAAGTAGTGCGTGTTCAACTTGGTGATTCGATCGGGCCCGCTTTGACCAGCCTATGACTTATTTTTTTCGGTCCAGAGGTCCGGTTTGGGACCTTTTCCAAGAAGCTCCAAGGTCCTCCTGTGAGAGTCAACCTTATTTTTGACCTTTTTCCACACCTTGCGATTTCCCTTTCGTGCTTCCCGAGAATCACCGTGCGTTCCCCGTCCCAAGTTTTTCGGCTTCCCCATGCAAAATATGTTTATTCTGAATGAGGGTTATTGACCCACTGCAGGTATTACCTTTCCCAAAAACCTGGATCATTTGTCACCTTCCTTTCCCTCATTGTGGTCAGTCGAGAAATCGAGTCTAGTTGTCTTCTGATTTCTTCCCGTGGGGTGTTGAGTCGCTTTACAATCTTGATCTCGCGATTTTCTTCGAGCGCGACTCAAAACAATATCGCTGACTTTTTTCCCAATATACGGTTAGCCGTACACCCAATCCGCATTTATTCCTCCTAATACCCCTTTTCCTCAGAATCAGACCTATTTGGAGTCCACCCCAACGTTTTCTACTTCTGCGATCTTTATCCCATACTCAATCCCCACCGCCAGGAGTGTGGACCCCACCAATGGCCACCCCCGCGTCCTGTGTTCGCTCTCTCTAATTGATTGGAGTCCGTCTTTTTCGTAGTCACCAACCTTTCTTATGGTTGTTTCCTCCCACCCCTTGGCCCTCTCCCTTCGGCTTCAGACTTGCATTGATCCCGATCAATCCCCATTCAGTGAAATGCCACCTTTCCCTTCTAACACAAACTCTTCGTCACCACATGCCAGGTGGTTTTCACCTACCTTTATCCCCTGGAATAAATCTTGCCTTCCGACTCACCTAGTTAATTTTTTTCTGGCGGACGGATTTTTTTATGACAAATTTAAGACGGAAGGCCCCGCTAACCGCTTGGGATTCTATTTCCCCCCGACTCGCTCTATGTGCTTGGTCCTTCTCCATTTCTCTTGCTTTTTGCGGCACAGCGCATGCAGACTCCACCCTATATACTCACCCTGCCCAACAGCCCTCCCCCTCAGATGACTTGAAGTGCTGTTTGCGCGATATATTACCCCAGGACGAACCCACCACCCCGACTAGATTCTTCAATTGATTTCTTTTCTCGTCCCCGAGGACAACACGTCTACATTTGATAGAAGGATCCGGCATTCCGGATTACTTGTTCCCTGTCGTAATCCCAAATCGCTCGAGCCCTGCACTTGAAGCCGGTGCTTTCTCTGAACACCTCCCCCGTGAATCGCGGCTTTTTCCCCATGGCTGTGGAGGTCCTAAGGTTGCGACCTCCAGAAATATTGTATCTCCCAATGTTAATGGTCATATTTCTCGTGCGGCTGCATTGGCTGGCAAATTATGAGCTTCCCTTTGAGCACTCCTTCCTTGTTCTGATGGTGGCGGACCAACCTCATTGGCTTTACTTATTTGATCTCGCCGGCAACTTTTAAGACACATTAAGCTTAAAGACCCTCGCACACCCACCAATTCTATCAGTGATTTCACACAGTCTTCTTTTACCTGCGGCGCGTTATGAGAAAAACCACGCCTTCCTCTCTGACCCCTCTTACGCTCTTGTTAGGACGGGAGTCGCCTCGCCCCCTTCCCAGTTGTCCTTTCATCCTTCTATGCACCAGGGCAGCGCACTTCTGCCCCCAACCTCCGAGAGAGCACCCTTCAAGGTGAATTTCCCTTCGTCTCGTCTCCAATCCGTACCCCTACCCATTAGTCTGTTTTGTGAACACCGACCCCAAAAACGACTTTCATGGCTACCCTGGCTTGTACAAAACACAGGCAACGACGCTTTTGACCTTAGTCTTCCCCTGGGTTTTTCCCCACACCCCCTCTCTGAATTATGAGTTCCATTCCTTGGTACCCTCCTTACTAATGACTAACAGGTAGACCCCGTACTTCCCCCTGACGACCCCTCAGATCACTACCCCCCGGCTACAGTGTCTACCCGACCCCGACCCCCCACTCGATATCTTAGATCCATATGAACCCCCCTTGCGCTCTCCTCCTGACGATCGAAAAACCCTTTTCGTGACCCCGTGTCCTTTGTCCGACACAAGTATGTCATTTTGACCGTCTATAATCTTCTTTTAGCCGGACTTACCCCCCTATCACCCAGATCAAATCTTCCCAGGTCCGGCCGGTAGATACAGCCACATTCAGAACCTAGTTTTTCGCACTGCTTTTATCTAACGGGTTCCCGGACACATCTCACTCTTGGACTCCTCGACTTTTGAAACTTTACTCACTATCCCGCTACGGCCTACTCTCGGTTCACCCTAATGCGGCGCTTACTGCAGATCCCCTCCCAGACTCTCGCTACTTTCCCCAGGTCCGCTTTGGTTTCCCCAACGCACCCAATGTTCGTCCCCGTCGAAAAAGTCCATTATTGTTTTTTTTTTCCGTAGACCCCTTGGACTTTTACTTAATTTTGTGTGATCCTGCCCCGCCCTCTTCTTGATAGACTTTTCATGTCGGATTTTTGCCCTATGATCTTCGGAGCGCCTCACCTGGGCTCGCACCTTTTCTTAATGGAAAACTTTTTTTTTCGTCCCTTTTTCCCGCCCTTGAATCTCGACCCACCCCCATGCCCGCATCCAGGCTGCCGCTCCCTGTTTCCTCGTATAACTACTCAACTGCAACGTGTTGACACCAAATCCCACGGGTATTCTTTCTTAGGTTAGATTGGTCCTCAACGACTGGTGCTCTGCCCGGAAGCGATCGTCGCGTCCCCCCTCGATACCCCCGTGCTCACGTTTCCCCGATGGCACTTGCGCTTAAGAACCTTTCCGGGTTCCCCATCTGAGTCAAGGCACCATTGGCGGCGATCCTTCAATAAACAACCTTTTTTAAAAAACCCAAAAGATCAAATTGGACGCCTTTTCCTTGATAGTCGCGTGTTTCCCTGCAATTGTGCCAAGCTTGCCTTTCTTTGGCACCCTGCAATAGCTTCGGAATATCCTCTCTTTGTGTTGGACGGCGACCTAATCGCTCCTTGTGCCTGAATCCATTGTTGTGTTTAATCCTCTTCATTTTAATAAGCCAGGAGGGCTGACGTAAAATGAATGGCTGGGACCTCAATAAGATCTCCTCTCTTTTTTCAGTGGGTGTTGCAGGAGATAGGACACCCCCCCAATTTTACCTTGGCCTTTCTTCCTTCTTATATCATGATATCAGCCCCTTATTTGGTTATTCAGGACCAAGTACCTCTCCATTTTTCGCCTTCACCCACCCTCTAGCAGGAGATTCCGGCAGACCGATTAAAGCTGTCACTGATTTTCAACTGGTTTTTTGCACGAAGTCGGGTCCGCCTAGAAATGGAATCACCCTGTTTGATCTTTTTGATAGTTATTTTCGCGTATCTCCTCCCTGTTCTTTGACTCCGTTGGTACCCTTTACCGAGCATTTTAATTCATTCTCGCTAACCTCCCCCCCAAGTTCCGTTTTTCGGGCCTCAGGCAGTTTCATTATTGCAAGAGAATTTCCATTTCTGGTTTGCCTTCCCCCCTTCTCGAATCCGGGAAAGTCTCCGATACCCTGTGTATTTGAGTTTGTTCGATGACTGTGCGTCGTTACTTTTCGAGTTAAACATTTCTGCTGCATCCTGGATCGCGGCCGCGCCCTGCACCTGCGTATCCGAGGGAGGAAAACATTATTGTCCTTTCTAGTCGACTAGCCGATCCCAAGTCGGCGCTTTACCCCGGGCAATACAGTCCTCCCGCTATCGAAGGAGGCGGCCGCAACTCGAGTTCGTTGGATCGACTCTTTGTTTTTCCTTCGCCGTCTTTCGCCAATACGGTCAAACCGGGCCTGAGTGTTTTAGCGCAACATCGGGAAGCCTGTCCCGTCTCTGAGATGTTCTTGCCCTTTATCTGCTACCATCAGCTGTCCGCCTTCGGATGGACTGAGTAGGCCGAGTATAGTTCTTTAATACAGTTTTTTTGAAAATGCGATTTGTACTTCCATATTCTATGGTTGTCCGGTGTTCAGCATTGCAGGCTAGGTTCGGCACCTAAGTGACAAGGAGCCATTTTTGTTTTCGTCTGATCCTGTTGGAGCGGTTCTCAGTCGCTACCCACCTTTCTCATATGATATGAGTCCAATGATACGGTGTCGACCCTGCCCGTACCACGGCAATCGATTCGATCGCTCCGTCGCCGCCGTATACTTCTGCGCGTCCCCGGCGAGGTTACGTTACTGGGTTGTTGAGCTGGTCTTCTCATTAGTGATTGTTGATGTCATAGTTTTGAAAGGTTGAACGGTTTTCGCCCGTGTTTACCGTGTCATGCTGTAGTTGTAGGGAATGGTCGGGGCCACTCCGTCCCCTCAGCGGGCCGTCAACGTTCACCCCTCGGATCGCGCTGTTGTTTCCCACGGTGGATTCCGGTGCGATTCGTTGGTGGGGGTCGGGGACAACTTTCATGCAGTTATTAATATTTTTTTCTGAGCGCCTCCCACGGACGCCCTCTTCCCCTTGTTTGGTGTTTGTAATGCTTTTGCTACATTGCCCGCTGGAACCACACTGACTGGTCCCCCGCTCAGCTGAGTCTCTCCCGGTGCATCACCTTTTTAGGTCCCCCTCTGAAGAGATGTGTAGATTTTTTGAGTGTTTCTCATCGCGCTCTCATAAACAAATCCGTGTGTGTAAGTTGGCCACTCGATCTAGCGTCTCTTTGTCTCTAAGCTAGTTTCCATCCGACCCTTCTTTCCTTAGACGCCCCATGTTTCTGTTTCAATCCCCATCAGAACCGGAAATATTGAACTGTTATTTTTCCGCGTCATGCCTCGAACGTGCCCTTCCTTTTTGCTGCTAATAAGTCCTCTTTTTCTTTGTATGATGTCGCGCGGCAGGTCTCCCTCCATGGGATACTCGCTTTCCCACTTTTAGAAAGGGTCAAGCTCACCGAGAAGGGGGGGGGGGGTATCAAGTTTTGCACCTTTTCGGATTTCCTTATGGTCGGCACCCTCCCCTCACTCCCCCCTTCCTTTCTCCTCTTACCCCCATGTCGCCCGGTCCAAGTTGAGTAGCTTCTAAAAATTTTGGGCTTTTCGTCTTGCTTTCGGAATTTTTTCCCACCCTCCTCATCTGGCTACCTTTTTTTTTTTGGGCTGCCGTAGAGATTCCTTTTTGAAGTCGTGCTGCTCGGTGACGCCCGCTCCAATTTCTAAAAGCTAAGGCTGTGTGCAACATCTACGACCTAGAATGTCAAGTTCTTTATTCTTCATTGGTCAATCACTCCGTCCGCCGCCAACCTTTCTTTTATGGCTAGTCCTCAAGAATTTAACGGAGCCCTGGTGTACCCCCACCTTCACTTTCACTCGCGGTAGGGTCTTCTTCGCCCCTCGTTCTGTAACGAAATGGTGCTTCTATCGGGATCCCGGTGCAATGTCATGCTCGGGACCTTGTGTGTTTCTTTCCAGAGGGTGGTACATCCTGCTAACTGACGGCTCCCCTTTTGGCTGCAGAGAACAGGGCCTCTGGCCATTTTTACTTCCTGATTTTTTTGCTCTGGCTGATTTCTCCCCTGATCTCTCGTGATGTTTCCCTCCAGTTTTGTCGTCCCCTTCCAAATGATTATGAGGTTTTATTTTTACTGGATGTGATTTGACTGTTCTACCGGTGAGTTAACTTTTAACCTCAGAGTTCTCGCTCGAAGAAAGAATTCTGCTCTCTTCAATAGTTGTCGGATCTTCTCCCGTTGTTGTTGGAGGACTACCCACTATCTAGTCGTTTGTGTCTTCGTCCCTCATGTTAGCATGACCGGTTACCCAATATCCCGGTGGTTACCAGTCCAATAACTCAGCTTTATTCCCTCCGGCACTCCCATTATCAGTTTTGGCCTTTTTTTTACACCAAGTTTTTTCTGGCAACTCACCGACTCTCTCGTGCTCCCACCTACAGATAAAGACACTATTTTGATTGTGGCAACCGTCCACAAGCTTCTAGTGCAGCCTTGAGCTTGGGAGCCGTCTTTGAGCGGTCCCCAAAAAGCAGAGGGTAAGAGCACCACCTTGTCTCTCCCGCTCCTCGCACATACCTGCCCTCGACTCCCCATTCATACCTCGAAACGTCTTTACGTACAAACAAATATCTTTTCACCAAAAACCCCATCACTGCCCTGTTAAACTCTCTCGTTTTAAAGTTAGTCTTTTCCAGACGGCCCTTCTTACCCTCCATAGAAAAGCGGTGTTTAGTCGTGACGTGATTTCCCTGACCCTACTCTTGCCTAATATCTTTATTTCCAATGAACTTTTTCCCCCCAAATCCAGCTCGCTCTGTGAATTCGATCTTCTGGCCCCGCGCTCCATACTTTCACGACTCCTACTGAATTCACAACGACCGCAGCACTCTTTCCGGATGCTTTGAGCACTCCCCACGGAAACTAAACACCACACAGAATTTTCCTCAATTTGGATACTCCTCTTACTCCACTCCCATTCTCAGAGTGAGACGGCCTTACTGATTATTACCTTGACATTTTTGCGGAATTTTCCCCCCTCAGGATTGTCCCTTTGTTTTTTGGCAATTCGAAAAGTGCCAGTCTTTCATGCGGCCGACGTTATCAGACACCAGTTTCAATAGGCTTATGTGTATCCCCCCCCTGCAACCCTTAGTGACTTTTCTGAGCGTGCGGGAACTGGCGGGGAAACTGTCCTGAGATTTTCCCCCGGTTTTTGTCTTCTTAGTTGGCTTTGGGACAACAGACTTTTTCTCTACTTACTTTGCCTTTCGTGATGTTGAATAGAATTTACTATACAGACCCCAGAGTACCTTCTTCATAGCTGGATCGAGTGTGCCCCAATGACCGATCTCGCGTTAGCACTCAATTCTCCTCGGCGCCCCCTATTGCAAGCTTTAAATCTGCAGAGAACCTTGTTGATGCTCGGCGGACAGGAGGACGAGACCCATTCCTCCTTTTTTTCAGTCGGCTTTTTTAAGTATAGTCAGCTCACTTCTGACCCCACCTCCTTCTTGAGAGAGACCTTTCCCCGTCCAGTTTTTCTTGTGTAGATACATTAGTTACCCATGCCTACAAGTTTTACACCGACAACCCCCCAACAACGCCTATTCCTCCCCTTAAACTGTGTTAACACACCCTTGACACTCTGTGGTGGGTGACCCTTCCTGATTAAGCCCCTTAATTGAATTGAATCTGGATCCACTTGGCTCCATAATGCTACACATACCCCTAATGATCCCGCCATTTTTCTGAAACCCGTTTACATTTTAACTTTAAACATACTCACACCTCCGTTAGTGATCAACCAAAACCCCCGTAATTGAACCTCTCCCCATGCTTGTGTCAGCCACTATTTCCGGGCTATGCGCGCCAAACAATTACATTCCGGTTCTTTCTGCGCTATCGCAGCAAACCGCCGGTAATTCCTGTCAGCCGATTATCTGGCGACTGCCGACCCCGACCCCACCACGCTCAGCTAGTCCACTGGAGTAAGAATTGATTTGCCGAACATCTCAACCCTCTTTGTTCTTAATCTTATCGACCGTAACCGGTGCCTTGACAACCCCCAACTCCCATGGACAATTCACTCCGAACCTGTTATCAACCAGGTTCCCTTAACCTCTCCGGCCCCTAATCCCTCCCGGTCATCCAGTACTTTCAGCTTTAGTTCCCGGAAGCAAAGAATATAGATACTGCACAAGATTCCCTCTTGCGGATGGGAAATTACTACTTTGTCCGTTCGAAACGAAATTTATCAGTTCGTTCGCTCCCTCTACCACACGAAAATATGTATGTGGATGACGCCCCGCCCCCTTCTTTATCTCGGGGGACGGATCTTATGAGATCGAGCGCCGTTTCTCCTGGGCCGACCTTTTTTTCCGAGCCCTCGAAGCGGTTTTTTCGTTAATCCCCAAGATTGCAAGCGAGTTGCGATCCATGATCCTCCCTGTTTACCCCCGCTTCCCCCCCATAACCCAACCTCGGCACCGCGCACCCAACTGGTATTTCTCTTTCCTGATAGCCCGGCTTGATCCAAAAGTATGCCTAAGATTTTGCCCACGACTCCGATTCCGCTGAGCCTTCGACCCGTCCGTCATGATGCATTGCCTGACGACGATCTTTCCTTTCTAGCGGGGTACCCCCACCCTGAGTCACGCGCCCACCCATGCCTGAGATCGCTCAATACTACAAAAGACTCCACAGGCTGCTTTTTTCTTTTAGAGTAGTCCGTTTACAACCTTGATTCTAGTTTAATCGGCCCCCGCTGTTCCCAGCGCGGCCGTCATCTCTTCCTATTTGAGGCAGAGAAAATGTCGGAGTTTGTCCTGTACCAATTCAGGTGCTGTTCCTACCTCCTCGACCAGACTTTAGCGTCCCTAAAATTGCATGGATTTCTCAATCGACTTTTCTCTCTTCCTCATCTGTGTTCGCCGCGAGGATGAAATCCATTCATACTTTCCCTCTTTCTCCGGCTCTTACAGTATTGATCCAAAGCTATTTTATACTTCAGGATCTCACATTTGTTTTTGCGTTCCCACCCTCTATGTGCCTTTGCTTACGAGGGTGCTATTAACAATCATTTGAACGTGACCTTCGGGCCCAGAAGCCCTATTTCCAGCCGTTATTTTGAGAGTTATTGATCGGATTCTCCCGCCTGTTGTTGCTTTTACTCGTTGATCTGTTGTCCCCCGGTGCTAATTTTTCTCTCACTGAAATCTTGACGTGATGTCCGTTGTGTTCCTTTTTCCTTCGCTCGGATGCTCTTTTGAGTCAAGAGCCATGTTTGATCAAATTCTGGACTCTGGCCCGAGAGCATCGTTGGTTTTTTTGTAGAGTTTTCGTGTCTTAGTTATTGCGCGCGGCGTTTTAACAGGGATCTGCATCTTCGGCGCCTGCAAGGCGTTCGATGTCGGGAAAAGTTTCCCATCCCTCCTGCCGAGGTTCTCCCACGCGCTCGATCTCATCGGTACTCCGTCCCCATCGCTCACCCCGCAGGCGGAGGCCGTCTCAACCCCAGACGTCTTGTGATCGCACGTCTCCCCGAATTTTAACTGGCGTAACGTGGCCACTTGACAACATGAGTAACTTTGTTGCGCCATTCCCCAATCGGAAGCGGCCGTAGCAGATTGTGCGTGAAACCTGTCATCTCTGCGCAACACCGTGCTTAGGACGCGATCTTTCTAGTTATTGAAATCCAAGAAGGTTGATTCCGATGCTGATTACTTTCAATTGTCTCTGGGGTCCGGGCACCGGTTTCGTCTTCCGCGGTAGCAGTCGCAGAGTTTTTCTGAATGTTCGGCCCCTAAGGCTCACTGCTGCCGCCAGTGGGACGCTCTATTGTTGAGCGGGTTTATTCGCTAACATCATTTCTAGTCCCACATTGTTTTGCTTCGCTGCACGTACCTCATTCGATTTCGCTTTTCCCAGCGTCTTCGTCAATATTTCGTACCCCTCTCGGGCCGAGTGCTGTTAGATTGTTAGCGAACGGAACTTACGTGATCTTTATGCTTCTTCAGTGACAGGTTGAATTTTTGCGCCGTGTTCAAGTTCCCTGCTGTTTTTCCAGGTTATGGCCGCCCCTTTGGCTCAGACCCTTCAATCAGCGGGGCGGATCGCCCGGTCCCCCCATTCGGATCGTTCTGGTTTTTTCCCCCCTCCTTGGATTTGGTCGTTTGGTGGTGACTGTTTCCACCGAACTCAGGCAGGTATTAGCTGGTCGCCTTGAGCGATCACCGAAAATAAAGCTTTGGTGGCCTCTCTCGGTGTTTTTTGCACGCTAGATTTATAGTCACTACTTTTTCCGCTGGAAACCACTGATGAATTTTCGGTTCTCCCGGTTTTTCTCCTCCGATCATCGCCGGTTCGTCGCGAGTAAGATGCCTTTTTCTTATTCATCGAGCCTCTATAATAATTAGTCGAACTTCTCGTAATTGGACCTCCTCTCCACATTACGAGACTTTTCTTATTCAGGTTACCGGCGCGTAGAAGCAGACCCCCCTAAGTAGAGCAATGAGGTTGTACCATTTCCACCCCTCTCAAAAGCTCAGTGTTCCCCCGCGCAAGTGCCGACCTCCCCGCTCCCCAGTCCTACTTTTTCTTTATTTTTTTCCCTTCTTTGTTTGACTCTATCTTTTCCAGCAACGGGTTCCCTTTATTACGGTTTACCGACCTCCCCCGGACGGATTCACAAGTGCCCTCCCTTCCTTAGGTGTTGGAGTCCGCACCGCAATTCATAACGGCCATCGCCCTCCTCTTGACCCCGCGCAGGGTTCACTTTAATAGTCCCAAAATTGAGGCCTCTATTTCTGTGCTGTGTTTTTCGTATAGTGATATAGCTCAATAACGTCCATTTGACCTGTACTTTTCTGTCAGTATTCTGACGGACGCGTCCGCTGCTGCCCCGGTGACGCCAGAAATCTCCATGGAGACGGCCCCCAAGTACTTTGCTCGGATGTGCAATTCTGGTAGAACGTTCTTATATTCGTGTATGGTTCCGAACTCCTTCCGCCGACCCCCCCGCTTTCCCCCAGGTTTGTGTGGTTTTTGAGTAAGGGAGGACGTTTTCTTTAACGAACCTTTTCTTCCCCCCCGGTAAAAACCCTTGTCCGTGTGAAGTTTTTCCGAAGAGATTTTTTCTTTTTTCTTCATGGTTCTTCAAAGTCGTGGAATTAACCTGTGGGTTTTTGCCCCGGGGTGGGTGGTTTCTTGGTCTCTTCTTTATCCCGTCAATATGATACTATGGAGCGACAATTTGTGTGTCTTTTTCCAGATGATTTTTTTGGAACTTTCTCCAAGTTCCCTAGCATTTAACTTCCGCTTAGTGTGGCCCTTTTCCACACTCTGTTTTAGCGCATGATATCCGGTGTTTCAGAACCACGTTTGTCCCAATGCAAAGTTATTCTGAATGCAAGGTGTCTTTTTTTTCTGAGTAGCGAGTTGACTTGGAGGTCCTCCCGTTTTTATATTCCCCATGACCGAACCCCCTTTTGAGTCCTCCTCGAAGAACCATCGGGC